>Ga0137412_10004558_pt1 | contig 11052 bp, 10 predicted proteins | sample CZODoug2_1_16fun_FD_122160 | JGI IMG/M metagenome (GOLD analysis project Ga0137412, IMG submission 122160) | Vadose zone soil fungal communities from Angelo Coast Range Reserve, California, USA - CZODoug2_1_16fungal (Hybrid Assembly) | ecosystem: Environmental > Terrestrial > Soil > Vadose zone... | reverse complement strand
CGCTTGGGGCACTTGTAGCCGGCCAGGGAAGCCCGGCAGTGGGCGATGATCTCCTCCGACGTGACCGGCGACCCGTCGGTGACGATCAGCGCGGTCACCATCTCACCCCACTTCTCGTCCGGGATGCCGATGACGGCCACCTCGCGGACCGCCGGATGCGAGGTGATCACGTCCTCGACCTCGATGGACGACACGTTCTCGCCGCCGGAGATGATCACGTCCTTCTTGCGGTCGGAGATCGTCAGGTAGCCCTCGTCGTCGAGGTATCCGCCGTCGCCGGTGTGGAACCATCCGCCGGCCAGCGCTTCGGCGGTGGCCTCGGGCTGGTTCCAGTAGCCGTCCAGGTTGTGGTTGGACTGCGCGAGCACCTCGCCGTCGACGTCTAGCTCGATGCGCACGCCGAGCGCCGGGGCGCCGGCCCGGCCGAGGCGTCGGGCCCGCTCATGGGTCGACAGGGCGTCCCACTCGGCGCGTTGGCGGTTGATCGTGAGCAGCGGCGCGGTCTCGGTGAGGCCGTAGAGCTGGACGAACTCCCAGCCCAACTCCTCCATCACCCGTTCGATGGTGCGGGTCGGCGGCGGTGCACCGGCGACGATGATGCGCACCCGGTCGCGCCCCGGAATCTCGCCGGACCACCTAGCTGCCCCGTCGAGCGCGGCACTCACCACGGCCGGCGCCGCGCACATCATCGTCACCCCGTGCTGCTCGACCCGGCGCAGGATCTCGGTGCCGTCGACCTGGCGCAGCACGACGTGCGTGCCGCCGATGCCCGTAACTCCGTAGGGCATGCCCCAGCCGTTGCAGTGGAACATCGGCAGCGTGTGCAGCAGGACGTCGCGGTCGCTGATCGTCGTGTGCAAACCGAACACCGTGGCGTTCAGCCACAGATTGCGATGGGTCAGCTGAACGCCCTTGGGCCGGGCGGTCGTGCCGGACGTGTAGTTGATCGTGGCCGTGGCGCCCTCGTCCGGCGAATCCCACGGACGCGGCGAGACGCCCTCGGCGAACATCGCGGCGTCGTCGCCGAGCACGAACTTGTGCGGCACGTCCAACCCGTCGAGAACGTCCTTCATCGACGGGTCGGCGTAGACGACGGAGGCGCCGCTGTGCGCGACGATGTACTCGATCTCGGCGGCGGCCAACCGGAAGTTGATCGGCACCAGGACGCGTCCCCACCCGGAGACGCCGAAGAACGAGGTGAACAGCCGGGCCGAGTTCTGCGAGATCACCGCGACCCGGCCGCCAACCGGCACGCCCAATGCGTCGAGGCGGGCCGCCTGGGCGCGGGCCAGGGCCGCCAGCGAGCGGTAATTCAGCTCGCCGAGGCTCGGAGCCGGCTGATCGGGCTCATCGACGATCGCGAGCCGATCCGGGTAGACCAGTTCGGCCCGGTCGAGAAAGTCACGAACCGTCAACGGGAAGAACACGGTGCACCTCCGAAAGCCACCCAACGATTACACGCCCGGGACTCCGACGCTGCCACACCCGGACGGGGGAGCCCCTTCACACTGCCCTTGATCGGGGCGAGACTGCCCGAATGGGCTACCAGAACGTCCGAATCGAGCGGAGCGGCGACTTTGCGACCGTGACCATGGACAACCCGGCCAAACGCAACGCACTCTCCCGGGCCCACATGAGTGAGCTCATCGACGCCTTCACCGAGGTCGGCGACAGCGACGCGCTCGGCGTCGTGCTCGCTGCGAACGGGCCGGTGTTCTGCGCCGGCCACGACTTCGCCGACGTCGCCGACCACGACCACGCCGACGTGCGCGAGTTGCTCGTCACGTGCACCCGGCTGATGACGCTGCTCCAGGAGATTCCGCAACCGGTCGTCGCGCGGGTGCATGCGCTGGCCACCGCCGCGGGCTGCCAGCTCGTCGCCAGTGCAGACCTGGCCGTGGCCGCCGAGTCCGCGCAGTTCGCCCTGCCCGGCGGCAAGGGCGGCTGGTTCTGCCACACGCCGTCGGTGGCCGTGGCCCGCAACGTCGGGCGCAAGCGGGCGATGGAGATGGCGCTGTCCGGCGACCCGATCGACGCGCACACGGCCGCCGACTGGGGACTGGTCAACCGGGTCGTGCCCGATCGCCAGCTCGACGAGGCGGTGCAGGACCTCCTCGAGCGGGTCACCCGGGGCAGCGCGCAGAGCAAGGGACTCGGCAAGCAGGCGTTCTACGCCCAGGTCGACCTCGATCAACCGAAGGCGTACGCCTACGCGGTCGAGGTCATGGCCGCGGCGAGTCAACTGCCTGATGCCGCCGAGGGTATGCACGCGTTCCTGGAGAAGCGCAAACCGCGCTGGCAACGTGGGCGGTAGCGCAAGCCGCGCTGGCACCAGGCCTCTCCGTTCGGCGATAGCCGAACGGCGTGTCCTGTGTCACAGTGACCGCGTGGCCCGCGACATGTCCGAAGCGCTGGCTCAGGTAGATGCGCTGCGCCGGCTCATCGACGAGCATCACGATGTCGTGGCGCTGCTGGATTCCGCCGCCGTGCTGCGCGAGGCAGCTCATCGCATCCGTGACCGCGCTGGCATGGACATCGGCTATGCCGCCCAGATCGAGAGCAACGATCTGCTCGTCATCCGCGGCTGGTCGGGGGCGTGCAGTTCGGCGCTGCGCAATCTCGAGGTGCGCCGCGGATTGGGCCTGGGGGGCAAGTCATACGCCCTCGCCCGACCGGTGTGGGTGCACGACTACTGCACCTCGCGGCAGATCACGCACGACTTCGACGAGGTGGTCCGGGCCGAGGGCATCGGGGCCATGGTGGCCGTGCCGCTCGTCCACGACGGCCGGTTGCTGGGCGTCGTGTACGGGGCGCGGCGAGAATCGGTCCAGCTCGGCGACACCGCCTTGCACGGGGTCGAGGACATCGCCGAGCCGGCGGGCACCGCGCTGCACCTGGCGCAGCGGGCCGAGGGCCAGACCGAGGCGGCCCTGTTCGCCGAGCGGCAGCGCATCGCGATCGCGCTGCACGACTCGGTGGGCGCCATGCTGTTCAGCATCGGCGCCGAGGTGCGCGATCTGCAGAGCACGGCCTGCGCGCACCCCGAGCTGCTGGCCAAGCTGCGTGGCGTCGAGGCGCGGGTCGCCGATACCGCGGCGGCGTTCCGGGAGTCGCTGGCCGTGCTGGACATGGTGACGCCGAACCAGGCGCTGACCGCCACTCTGCGCGGCGACTGCGAGGAGTTCGGACGGCGCACGGGTGTCACCGCCCGCTGCGTCGCGCTGACCGACGTGCCGGTGCTCGACGACGCCCACTGCGCCGCCGTGGTGGCCGTCGTGCGGGAGGCGCTCGTCAACGTCGAGAAGCACGCGGAGGCAACGTCGGTCGTCGTGAGCGTCGCGGCCACCGACGGGGGCGTCGCCGTGGCGATTGCCGACGACGGCCTGGGCTGGACGGCGGCGGGAGAGCGAGCCACCGGACCCGTCAACCACTCGACGGGCATCGGGCTACAGGCGTCCTACAACCGGCTCGCCCGGCTGGGCGGCGCGCTGTCGGTCGTCGGCAATGAGGACGGCGGGCTGACCGTCCGCACCTGGGTGCCCGCCGCGTGACCCCCCGGGTGAGCCCCGCGTGAGCCCGGTAAGGGTGCTCGTGGTCGACGACCATCCCGTCGTCACGCACGGCGTCTCGCTGCTGCTGCGCGCCGATCCCGACATCGAACTGGTGGGCTCGGCGCGCACCGGGCGGGAGGCGCTGGACACGGCCGCCGGTCTCGAGCCCGACGTGGTCCTGCTCGACCTGCGGCTGCCGGACATGCTGGCCACCGAAGTCACCCGCCGGCTGAAGTCCGTGGTGCCGGACGCGCGCATCCTGCTGTTCACCGCGTACGCCGACCACGCCGCGCTGCCCGACGCTCTGGCCGCCGGCGTCGCCGGGTGCGTGCTCAAGGACGTGTCGACGACGGATCTGGCGGCCGCGATCCATCAGGCGCACGACGGCCTGACCGTCATGGATCCACGCCTCGGCGGGGGCACGGCGGGCTCGTTGCGCGATGCGTTGTTCCGGGCCGGACTCACCCGCCGCGAGTACGAGGTGTTGCGCCTGGTCGCCGTCGGGCACACCAACCCCGAGATCGCCGAGGAACTGGGCCTCACCCGCAACACGGTCAAGACCTACCTGCAGAGCGCGATGTCCAAACTCGGCGCGCGCAACCGGGTCGAGGCGATCGCGAAGGCCAGCGAAGCCCGTCTGCTCTGACTCTCGGCCTGACGCGGGTGGCATTCAGGCGGTATGGTGCGCCCGCCCGAAGTGACGCGGGTCACATCGATCTCCACATGGGGGTGGTGCGCACCCGCAGAAGTCACCACGCTTTCGCCACGGCCGGCCTGGGCATCAGGCCGCGCCGTCGCCGGGGAAGGAGTGACGATGCCGATGGCCGAATCCGCACTGCTCGACGTCACCGATCTGGCTGTGCGGTACGGGCGCGCGGTCGAGGCGCTACGGGGCGTCTCGCTGCAGGTACCCGACGGCGGGATCGTCGCCGTGCTCGGCAACAACGGCGCGGGCAAGAGCACGTTGCTGCGCACCGTCTCGGGCACCTGCCGGCTGCACCGCGCGGTCGTCGAGCACGGCACGATCACCTTTCAGGGCAAGCAGATCACCCGCTGGTCGGCGGGCCACGTCGTCACGGCCGGCGTCGTCCAGGTACCCGAGGGACGGCGCATCTTCGGCCGCCTGACCGTCGAGGAGAACCTGCGCGCCGGCGGCATCCGGCAGCGTGATCGCCGGGCCCGCGCCGCCGCCCGCGAGCGCGTCTACGAGCTGTTCCCGCTGCTCGCCGATCGCCGCCGGCAGCGAGGCGGGCTGCTGTCCGGCGGCGAGCAGCAGATGCTGGCGATCGGTCGTGCGCTGATGGCGGCGCCCAAATTGCTGCTGCTGGACGAGCCGTCACTCGGGCTGGCCCCCAAGGTCGTCGGCCAGATCGCCGATGTCATCGTCGAGATCAATCGTCAGGGGACGGCGGTGCTGCTGGTCGAGCAGAACGCCGAGATGGCCTTCGAGGTGGCCAGTTACGCGTACGTGCTCGAGCTCGGGCGGGTCAAGCTGTCCGGCGCCGTCGAGCAGATGCGCGGCTCGGACGAGGTGCAGCGGCTCTACCTCGGCGGCGGGGCCCCCGTTCGGGCGTCGGCGTCGGGCCACACGCTGGGTCGCTGGACATGACGGCCCCACCGGCGCTGGTCGTCGACGAGCTGACGGTTCGCTTCGCCGGCATCACCGCCCTGGACGCCGTCTCGTTCGCCGTCGAACCCGGCACCATCCACGCGCTGATCGGACCGAACGGCGCCGGCAAGTCCACCTGCTTCAACGTGCTCACCGGCGTCTATCGCGCCACCAGCGGCCGCGTTCGCCTCGGCGAGACCTCGCTCATCGGACGGCGTCCGCACCAGGTCACCGCGCTGGGCGTCGGGCGGACCTTCCAGAACATCGCGCTGTCGCCGCGGCAGCCGGTCGCCGAGAACCTCATGCTGGCTCGGCATCAGCTCACCCGCGCCGGGTTCGTGAGCGCCGGCCTGCGCCTGCCCCATGTCGCGCGGGAGGCGAAACGGCACCGCGACCGCGTCACCGAGATCGCTCGCTTCATCGGCATCGAGGACGTCCTCGACGTACCCGCGGGGTTGCTGCCCTACGGCGAGCAGAAGCGGGTCGAGCTGGCCCGCGCGCTGTGTCTCGAGCCCCGGCTGCTGATGTTGGACGAGCCGGTGGCCGGCCTCAACGCCGAGGAGACGCGCACCATGGCGCAAGCGATCCTGGACGTGCGCAGCGAGCTCGGCCTGTCGGTGCTCATCGTCGAGCACGACATGGGCCTGGTCATGGGCATCGCTGATCGGGTGACGGTGCTGGACTTCGGCCGGCGCATCGCCGACGGTCCGCCGGCCCAGGTCCAGCGTGACCCGGCCGTCATCCGCGCCTATCTCGGCACCGGACGAGACGACCGGGCCGAGATCGCGCTGTTGCGGGAGGGCCAGTCATGACCTACTTCGGCGAACTGGTCATCAACGGGATCTCGCTCGGCTGCATCTACACACTGATCGCACTGGGCTTCGTCGTCATCTTCAAGGCGACCGAGGTCGTCAACTTCGCCCAGGGGTCGATGCTGCTGCTCGGCGCGTACTTCGTCGCCCGCACGCATGATCGCGTCGGGTTCGTGCCGGCCGTGCTGATCGGCATCGCGATCGCCGCCGTCGGCGCGCTCGTAATCCAGCAGGTGCTCAGCCGGGCCAAGTTCGCCGACCCGATCACGCTGTCGATCATCACCATCGGGGTCGACATCCTGCTCTCGACCGAGCTGACCCGGCGCATCGGCCAGCAGGTGCTGTCGTTCAACGACCCCTGGGCCAACCGCACCGCCGACCTCGGTCCGTTCACCGTGCCGCAGGCCCGGATCGCCGCGATGGTGGTCGCCGCCGTCCTGATCGGCGCGTTCTTCGCCGCGTACAAGTACTCCAACTGGGGGGTGGCGACGCGAGCCACGGCGGAGGACTTCGAGGCCGCGGCGCTGATGGGCATCCGCCGCAACCGGGTGTCGATGGGGGCCTGGCTGATCGCCGGCGCGCTCGCCACCGTGGCCGGCGTCTTTCTCGGGACGTCGCCGAGCCCCGGACTGAACAACACGTCCAACCTCACCGCGTTGAACGCGTTCCCGGCGGCGGTCGTCGGCGGGCTGGACTCCACCGGTGGGGCGGTCGCCGGCGGGCTGCTGATCGGCGTCGTCCAGTCGCTCACCGCCGGCTACAACAACGACCTGTCGTTCCTGGGCTCACCGCTCGGTGACGTCTCGGCCTACGTCGTGATGCTCGGGGTGCTGCTGTGGCGCCCGAGCGGGCTGTTCGGCACGCGGGAGGTGGCCCGTGTTTGACGTGCTGCGCCGCCGCCTCGGCCTGGTCGTGGGTGTCGTCATCGTGGTGGTGCTCGCCGTCCTGCCCCTGTACGTCGGGGCGTTCTGGTTGCAGGTGGGCCTGTTCGTGTTCGCCGCCGCCATTGGGGCCATCGGCCTGAACCTGCTGACCGGCAGCACCGGCCAGCTGTCCCTCGCCCACGCGTTCTTCCTCGCTGTAGGCGCCTACGGGTATTCCTACTTCTCCGGGACGAGCACCAACATCGGCGGCGGCATCATCGTCCACGGCGCCGGCCTGCCGCCGTTCCTCGCCCTCGTGCTCGCCGTCCTGCTGGCCGGTGCCGCCGGGTTGCTGTTCAGCCCGATCGCGAGCCGGCTGCGGGGCATCTACCTCGGCGTCGCCTCGCTCGCGCTCGTGTTCATCTGCCAGCATCTGTTGTTGAACGCGAAGAGCGTGACCGGCGGGTTCTACGGGCGAAGCGCCCCGCCGTTCTCGCTGTTCGGGTTCTCCTTCACCGATGCCAACCCGCCGCTCACCGTCCTCAACGTGGAGTTCGGGCAGCGCGAGCGGCTGTGGTACCTCGGCCTGGTGCTGCTCGTCCTCGCCTATCTGTTCGCGCGCAACGTGCTGCGCAGCCGCCCCGGACGGGCGCTGCAGACGATCCGCGACAGCGAGGTCGCCGCCGCGGTCATGGGCGTCAACGTCCGCCGGTACAAGGCGGGGGCGTTCGTGCTGTCGTCGATGTACGCCGGCCTGGCCGGCGTGCTGATCGCGCTGGCCTTCCAGCGCCCGGTGCCCGACTACTTCGACTTGCGGTTGTCGATCACCTACCTCGCGATGATCGTGATCGGCGGGCTGGGCTCGGTCGGCGGGGCCGCGGCCGGCGCGGCGTTCGTTACCGCGCTGCCGCTCGTCCTGACCCACTACTCGAACAGCTTGACGTTCCTCGCCCAGCCGGGCCAGAACGGCGTCGGACCGGCCGAGTTCTCCAACTACGTCTACGGCGCGGCGATCGTCCTCGTGTTGCTCGTGGCGCCCGGCGGCCTGGCCGGTCTAGTCAGTCGGGCTCGGGGGTCGACCGGACGTACGCGTCGGGCCGAACCGGCCGGCGTCGTCCATCCCGAAGCGCAGGACACAAATACAGCGCGGCTGCCGTCCGGCAGCGCCCTGACCTAAGGAGGCAAGACGGGTTATGACATCTCGTTGGCGGTTGGGTGTGGCCGGCTGTATAGCGCTGGTCCTGCTCGCATCGGCTTGCAGCACCAAGGCCAAGAAGTCCGACGGCAACTCCGGCGGCGGAGGTGGCGGTGTCAAGACCGGCCCGGGCGTTACCGCCTCCACGATCAACCTCGGCGTTCTCACCGACCTGTCCGGGGTTTTCGCCGTACTCGGTAAGAGCATTACCCAGGGCGCTCAGTTGTACTTCGACGACCTGAACAAGTCCGGCGGCATCTGCGGGCGCACCGTCAAGCTCAACATCAAGGACGACGGTTACGACGTGCAGAAGGCAGTCGGGCTGTACGCCGACATGTCCTCCAGCGTGCTCGGCATGGAGCAACTGCTGGGTTCGCCGATCAACGCGGCGCTGAAGCAGAACGTCGAGTCGGACAAGATGTTCACCATTCCCGTGTCGTGGGCCTCGAGCATCCTCGACAACCCCTACAACATGGTCGTCGGATCGACCTATGACCTCGAGACCATCAACGGCATCTCCTGGCTCATGAAGAACAAGGGACTGAAGTCGGGCGACACGATCGGGCACATCTACCTTCAGGGCGAGTACGGCGAGAACGGCTACCTCGGCAGCCAGTACGCGGCCAAGCAGGCCGGCCTCAAGTTGGTGGGTTCCCAGGTCACGGCGACCGCCACCGACCTGTCCAGCCAGGTGGCGTCGCTCAAGAGCAAGGGCGTGAAGGCGATCGTCCTCACGACGACACCGACGCAGACCGCCTCGGCTGCCGCGGTCGATGCCGCATCCGGCCTGAACGTGCCGCTCCTCGGCAACAGCCCGGTCTTCGTGCCGCAGCTGCTCAAGACGGCGGCCGGCCCGGCGCTCGAGAAGTTCCTGTACGTGACCGCGTCGTGGCAGCCCTACTCCGGCGACAGCGCCGCGGCGGTCAAGGTACGCGAGGCGTACAAGGCGGCCTATCCCAAGGAGGTGCCCAACGGCGGCGTCGACTGGGGCTACGGCGGCGCGACCGCCTACGCCACCGTGCTGAAGAAGGCCTGCGAGAACAAGGATCTGACCCGCGACGGTGTGCAGGCCGCCTTCCGGCAGACCACGAGCGTCGACACCGATGGGATGTTGCCTTCGCTGGACTACAGCCATCCTGGCGATCCGGCAACCCGCGAGGTCAACGTCGCCCAGGCCGATGCCGCGACCGAAGGCGGCCTGAAGCAGGTTCTGCCGTTCACCGCGAGCGACCTGGCGACAGGCTACGTCGCCCCGATGCACGGTAAGGGAGGTAGCTAGCTCACCCGCCGGAGTGGCCGATCCGGTTTTGGTCGCCCCGCCGTCGTATAGACGGCTGGGTGACCAAACCGGTCAGTCCTCGGACTCGGCGTCCGCGTCGCGGGCGGCGATCGCTTCGTCCAGTCGCGCGGTGGCGCCGTCCAGCCAGCGTTGGCAGGTGTCGGCCAGCTCCTCGCCGCGCTGCCACAGGGCCAGTGACTCCTCGAGTGACTGCCCGCCGGTCTCGAGCTTGCGCACGATCTCGGCCAGCTCGGCCCGGGCCGCCTCGTATCCGATGTCAGTCATCGGGAGGAAGCCTAACCGGACTCGCGGCCCCGCCGCCCTCGCTGTCCCGTCGCCCGCCGTCCCCGTCCCCCGCTGTCCCGCCGTCCTCGCTGTCCCGCCGTCCTCGTCCCCCGTCGAGTGGTGCGCTACAACGCACCACCCAACGGATTACGCACCACTCAACCTCGGGGCAGGGACACGGGGCAGGGGCACGGCGCCGGCGGTCGGCGGTCGGGGCGCTGTGGATTCCCTGCGCGATCCGTGAGGATGGGCTCATGACTCGGTGGGCAACGTTCGACTGTTTCGGCACCCTGATCGACTGGCGGCACGGCATCGCCTCCGGCGCCGACCTGCTCTGGCCCGGTCGCGGCCAGGACGTCCTGGAGGCCTACAACCGCCACGAGTCCGAGGTGCAGTCCGAGCGGCCGGACCGGCGCTACCGCGACGTGCTCGCCGAGACGCTGCGCCGGGCCGCGTCCGAGCTCGACCTCGAGCTGCTGGACGACGACGCCACGGTGCTCGGCGCCGGCATCCCGTACTGGCCGGTGTTCCCCGACACCCGGCCGGCCCTGGCCGAACTGCGCGCGGCCGGGTGGCAGCTGGCCGTGCTGACGAACTGCGACCGCGACATCATCGCCCAGACGCAACGGCGGCTAAGCGTGCCGATCGACGTCGTCATCACCGCGGAGGACGTCGGCTCCTACAAGCCGGCGCACAACCACTTCGACCGTTTCCGGGGCGCCTTCGGGGCGGCGAGTGACCGGTGGGTACACGTGGCGCAGAGCTACTTCCACGACATCGTCCCGGCCGGCGAATTGGGCCTGCCGAGCGTGTGGATCAATCGCACCGGGCAGACAGCGGACGGCGCGACCGCCGACGCCGTGCTGCCCGATCTGACCGAGCTCGCCGTCACCCTCGAGCGTCTCTAGACGCCTCGAACTCGCCGCGGGCGACGCGGATGCGCAGCGGGCCGGTCGCGTCGTCCGGATCGAGCACCACCAGCCCGTCTGCGCGCTGTACCACCGCATAGCCGCGGTCCAGGGTCGACTGGGGCGACAGAGATCGGATGCGCGCCCGCACGTGGTCAAGGTCCGCGGCGGCGGTCTCGACGACGGTCCGGGCGCGGCGGCGCCCCCGTTCCCGAAGGGCGTCGGCGTCACGGGCCTCACGGACGAGCCGCGAGCGCACCGCCTCGCGCATTCGCTCGGGCAGGCCGGCCATCAGAGCCGACTCGCCGCGCAGCCGCTGGTGGACGCTTTGTCTCGCCCGCTCGCGCAGCTCGGCCACCCGGGTCCGCTCGTCGGCGACGTCGGGCACGATGCGCCGGGCAGCGTCGGTGGGCGTGGACGCGGCCAGGTCGGCCACCAGATCGAGCAGCGGCGAATCGGTCTCGTGGCCGATGGCGCTCACCAGTGGCGTCCGCGCGGCGGCGACCGCCCGGATGAGCGTCTCGTTCGAGAACGGCAGCAGATCCTCGAT
>Ga0137412_10004556_pt1 | contig 11054 bp, 8 predicted proteins | sample CZODoug2_1_16fun_FD_122160 | JGI IMG/M metagenome (GOLD analysis project Ga0137412, IMG submission 122160) | Vadose zone soil fungal communities from Angelo Coast Range Reserve, California, USA - CZODoug2_1_16fungal (Hybrid Assembly) | ecosystem: Environmental > Terrestrial > Soil > Vadose zone... | reverse complement strand
CGGCTTGGGCCGGCTCCTGCAGCACGTCCGTCAGTGGTGGACCCAGGCAGGAAGGCAGCTAGGTGGTCGCAGACACGTCGTCCGCTCAATCTCGGGAGCGGCCATTCACAGACGTCATGGTCGTTGACCTCACACAAGGTATCGCTGGGCCGTACAGCGCGATGATGCTGGCGCAGTTCGGCGCGAATGTCATCAAGGTGGAGCCGGTCGGCGGTGGGGACTGGATGCGCGGTGGAGCGCGGGAGCCAGGCGGTCATACGGGTCCCTCGATCATGGGCAATCTCGGCAAGCGAAGCCTCGCGCTCGACTTGAAGTCCGAGCCCGGTAAAGACATTCTGTGGCGACTTCTGGAGCGGGCGGACGTATTCTTGGAAAGCTTTCGGCCAGAGGTCATCGGTCGGCTAGGGTTTTCCTTCGAAGACGTGGAAAAGCGAAATCCTGACATCATATATGGGTCCCTGTCCGGCTTCGGTCGCTCGGGATCTCTGGCGCGGATGGCAGCCGTTGACCCGATCCTGCAAGCATTTTCCGGCTTCATGACGCAGAACCTGGCCGCAGATGGCAGTCCGACAAAATCGGACGCGATCCCGATCGATCTGATGGCCGGCGTCTATTTCTTCGCGCCGATCTCGGCAGCGCTGTACGGCCGGCGCGGGCAAGGTGAGTGTCGCGCGACGCATGTCGACATGAGCCTGATGGAGACCGGCGCCTGGCTCAGTCTGTACGGGGCGCTGAAAGAAGTCGTCGGCGCCGGACAACAGCAAGGTCGGCCGATCAATGGCGCGTTCCGGACGCAGGACGGCTGGATTCTCGTCACGGTTGCCTTCGACCGGGAGTTCCCGAGGCTGTGCGCCGCGCTCGGTGACGAGGCGCTGGCGAGCGACCCCAGATTCGCCACCACCGAGCTGCAGTTCGAGAATCACGCAGATCTTCTCGGCGCGCTAGATAGGGCACTCGCAGCGGCTCCGAGCGCGCATTGGGTGGACCGCTTCTCACGGTTCGATGTGATGCACTCGGTGGTGAACGACCCCGAGGCCTTCAGAGCGCATCCTGGTGTTCGCGAGTCGGGACTGTTCGCAATGCTGAATCAGCCTGGCGTCGATGTCGCCGTTCCGATCCCGAGATTGCCTGGCGCCCCGCACTTTTGTGCAGGTGACCCAACCGCTGCTGCGCCTCGTGCTGGGCAGCACTCCATCGCCATCCTCGAAGAGCTGGGGTACGCGTCAGAGGAAGTTGCTGACCTTATCTCCGGCGGGGTCGTGTCGGGTTAAGGGCGGGGACGCGAATGGGAGACGAGTCTGTTTCGGTGTCAGCGGACCACGCCGGGGTCGATCGCCCGTCACGGGCGCCACGCCTGGGATCGCTCCCGACGAAGCTGACGGTACGGGTTCGCAACGCAGCGCGGACGTACGTGACTCTCTGTGCGCGCCTGGAACTTGTGGGTCTGGCCTGTGCTGATAGTGATCAGGACGTGTGGCCGACCGGCGAGCAGAAGCTACTCGATGCCGACACGGCGGCCAACTGCGAGCGCGATAGCTGTGTTGTTTGCCAGATCCTTCGGGGCCATTCGTCCGGTTAGCTCACGCCGCTGGCGTCACCGGTGGTGTGCGTGACGACGTTGCGGGCAGCTCGGCGAGGCGGGTCCTTGCTCGCACCGCACTACTTCCTCGTCGCCCTCGGGTCGCGATGGACCATCTCGCGTTGTCAGCGCAGGTTCAGCGACCGCCCGCTGACGGACGCCCCAGTTGCGGCATCCCGACGCACATCGGCGGGCGTCCGCCACGATTCACGGGGTTTGACTTCCGGGCTCCACCACGGCCTTGATCGCGACCCCGTCCCGCATCGATGCGATCGCCGACTCGGTCTCGGACAACGGGAAACGGTGCGTGATCAGGTCCACCAGCCCCAGACGCTCATGATGGCGGGCGGCTAGTTCGAGGGTGCGCAGCCGGGAGTCGGCCGGTGTGCCAAGACTGCCGATGATGCTCAGCGAGAAGTTGTTAAGCCGATACGGGTCGAGCTTGACTGTGCCCGAGCCCGAGAACAGGCCGAGGACGAGATATCGGCCTTCAGGAGCAAGCAGGCTCAGTCCCTCGTCGAATGCGGGCAGTTGCCCCGCCGCCTCGATGACCACGCTGGCCCCGGCGCCGTCCGTCAGATCCGCGATCTGGCTTCGCCGCTCGTCGCTCGTGGTCGATTCGAGCGGAATAGTGACAGTGGCCCCAAGGCGCCGGGCCGCGACCAGCCGATTGTCCGGTGCACCGATGACGATGACATGGCGAGCGGGGCTCAGCGCGGCAAGCATCGTGGACGCGAGCCCGACCGGGCCGCTTCCCTGCACGACGACGACATGGCCCGGCGTGATGGGGCCAAGGCGCTGAAATCCTCCGAGTGCGGTCGGCATCGCGCAACCGAACGCGATGACTGCCTCCGGAGGGACGCCGTCCGGGATCCGATACACAGGCACCGCCGCCGACAGCGTCGCCACATCCTGGAACGCGGCCGGACTCGGCCGGTCGGCCGAAGGGGGCCAGCGCAGATTCGCACAACCGAAACCGGCCGGCGAAGCGATGGACCCGGCTGGTGCTGCCCGACACAGGTGACAGCGACCGCATCGCGCGGTCGGGTTCCAATACACCGGATCACCTACGCGGAGGGCTCGACCAGCCCAGTCCACCGCGACTCCGTCACCCAATTCGGCCACGGTGCCGACACCCTCGTGCCCGAACGCGACCGGCATGTTCTGTACGGCCTGATCGCCGTCAAGCCGATGGGCATCCGAGCCGCAGATTCCAGCATGGGTGACCGCGACGAGCAGGCCGCCGGCCTCGGGGCGGGCCACGTCGAACTCCCGTACCTGCAGCGGGACACCCGGGCGCGTGAAAACGACCCGACGCGCAGCGGTGCCTACGGACGAAGGTAGTGATGCAGTCATGTGCGATATCCGAACCGTCAGCTTGCTAGAAGATTGGCCGTCATAGGAGTTAAGAAATCCATGGTCAGTGAACGCGGTACCGACGGAATTGGGGAACCGACCAACCCTCGTCTTGATCGAGGAAGAACACCTCAAGCGGTTCGCCGATCTGTAACGTCGCCGCGCAGGCATCCTCGAGGTTCGACACGAGCCTTACGCCCTCTTCGAGCTGGACGACAACGGCAACTGCGGGCTCGTCGAAACCCGGCGGCTTGGGATGGTGCGCGATCGTGTAGCTATAAAGCTCCCCGCGTCCGCTCACCTCGGTGGGCTCCCAGTCGAAGGAGTGACAGTAGGGGCAGGCCGGCCCGGGCGGGTGGCGCAGCTCCTCGCACGAGGTGCATCGCTGGATGAGCAGTCGATGATCCTTCGCGCCTTCCCAGAAGAACTCGGTGTCCTTGGTGACCGCCGGACCGATACGTCCGGATGTCGGCAGCGTGCCCAAGCTGAAACTCCCTTCAATGACCAAGCGGTCTACCGATGGTTCACAGCGCCCAGCAGTAGCCCGCTCGTCGGTACATGCGAACCCGGTCTCGCGATCGCGTAGGTGGCGTCCGGGACCTGGTTGGCCGCTGTACCGCGCAGTCGGCGGACGAGTTCGGCGATGCCGTTGAAACCGTGGAGGTACGCCTCGCCCCGATCCCCACGATGGCGCACGAATCCAGTCCGTTCACCGAAGCTCAGCCTCCTCTCGCGACGCGACGGATCCGATCTCGGCTGCCCGGTGCCGGCCGCGAAGCGCACCTGCGTGCGACGCCGAGCGGATCGGGTGCCAGCTTGCCCGGCGGACCTGGGGTCACATGGTGTCGAACCGCGGAGGACGCAGCACTGGCGAAGTCATTCCACTCTAAAGTGAGGATGATTGTCAATCGATGAAGGTCGACGTGACTCGATTTGCCGTCTCAGGCATCCGTGGGATCCCCAGCTACGAGAACGTAATGCTAGCGTCGTTGCCGCCGACCCGGCGAGCCCGGCCTCCGTTCTAGGTGCCCGAACACGCGCGGGTGAGAAGGAGCGAAGTGGGTACTCGCGAGAAGCGCTTGCATCCCGACGATGCCGAACAGCTTCGGGCGATCGGCCAGGCGCTGCGCGATACCCGCCGGGGCAGGCATACGCTCGATGGGCTGGCTGCTCGGGCCGGTGTCAGCGCCGGGCAACTGAGCCAGATCGAGAACGGCCGTGGCAACCCGACCGTCGAGATGCTTATCAGGATCGGTGCTTCCCTCGACGTCGACGTCGTCGACCTCCTGGAGCGACAACCGCCGAAGCCGACCTATGTTGTTCGAGCGGCCGAACGTCGCAAACACGTGTTGAGCAACGATCGCGCGTTGAGCTTGCTGACTCCCGGGTTGCGCCACGAGTTTACCGTAACTCACAACACTCTCGAGCCCGGAGAATCGTACGCTACCGCCGAATATCACGGCGACAGCATTTTCTACGTCCAGCAAGGGCAACTGTCTGTGCATACCGGCACCACAACCCACATCCTTGCGGAGGAGGACTCGATGTTGTGCCGCGCTGTCCTCCGACTGACCAACGCCGCCAGCCGACCTTCGGTGTTCATTTGTGCCTTCCGCCCGGAGGGCGATTAATGGCGCGCGCCGAGCGGGCCAGGACCCTGAATGCGGTGCCCGAGATGGCTGCGGACGCGACGAACGACCCCTCGGACCAGGTCGACCGCCCGATCCAGGCCCGTCGCAGAGACGCTGCTGCGGAGCTGACCCGCTCCACCGGGTCGATCATCGATGAGTCCCGCATCGTGGCGGTCCGGCAGCGGCGTGTCGCGTCGATCGGCCGGCGCATTCGGGAGCTGCGGCGAAACCGGTTCACGCTGAGCCAGTTGGCGGAGCTGAGCGAAGTCAGCGTCGGACTGCTCAGCCGGTTGGAGAACGGTGTCGGCAACCCATCCTTTGTCTCCCTCAACGCCATCGCGCGGGCGTTGGACGTCGACGTGTACACCTTCTTCGAATCGCCGGACAGCTCCCCGAGCGTGCTGCGCACTGTCGACCGGGCGCGAATTCGAATGGTAAAGACGAAGGTGGAGTTGGAACCGCTGGTCCCGTCGCTCGCGGCCGGACATGAGGCCGGTCTGGTTGCGGCGCTGGTCCATTTACCTCGCAACCACGCGGACGAGCAATGGGTGCAGAATTCGACGCATGGTCACGACCAATTCGAGGTTCTGCTCACAGGTACGGTTCATTATCAGGTCGACCACGAATTCTATGAGCTACACGAGGGTGACGCGATACTGTTCGACCCGGCGCGGCGTCACAAGCGGCACAATGTCAGCCGAACTGATCCGGCGACCGTCCTGCTCATCGCGAGGCAACTCAACTTCCTCTAGCAATCGAAGACCAGATCGCCGTCGTGGGTGGGCGTGCGGCTAGGCCGCGGCTGCATCTTCACTCATTGACAAAATAGTTCCATCTACTACTCTGAGCGACGCCCCCGGTCGGGCGACCGCCTCGCGCTTGGGGTTCCCAGACATGGTCGCGGCCATAAGTCATTACGGCAAGCGTTGCCAGGTCGGCACCGTGTGCACGCGCACGGAGCGGGTTGGCACAACCGTGACCGGGCCCCGGGCGTGACCGGACGGAGAAGTGTGATGGCAAACGACGGCGGCGAGGTGTGCGAGTCGGCATTCCTGCAGGGCGTCCGCGTTCTCGAGATCGGCGATGAACTGGGCGAGTATTGCGGGAAAGTGCTGGCCGGCCTGGGCGCCGACGTGGTGCGCGTCGAGCCTCCGGGCGGTGAGGGCACGAGGAGATTCGGACCGTTCTACCGCGATCAGCCGGACCTGAACCGCAGCCTGTACTTCTGGCACTACAACTTCGGTAAGCGCGGCATCGTGCTGGACGTCGACGACGAGCGCGGGCGCGAGGACTTCGCGACGCTGGCCGCGAACGCGGACGTCATCCTCGACTCTCGCCCGCGCGGGTACCTCGCCAGCCGGGATCTCGGTTACGAGCAACTGGCCGACCGGAACCCGAAGCTGGTGTACGCCCGGATCAGCCCTTTCGGCGACAGCGGACCATGGGCGGACTTCCGAGGCAGTGACCTCGTTCATCTGGCGCTCGGGGGGGTGATGATGAACTGCGGCTACGACCCCGACCCACGCGACGGCTACGACACTCCACCGATAGCGCCGCAGATGTGGCATTCGTACCACATCGCGGGGGAAATGACGGCGATGTCGATCGTGGCCGCGCTGAATTACCGGCTGGCCAGTGGTCGTGGGCAGCAGTTGTCGACCAGCGTCCATGAGGCGGTAAGCAAGAACACCGAGACCGATATGCCGGATTGGGTGTTCCTCCGTCAGGCCCACCTTCGGCTCACCTGTCGACACTCGATGGTGTCCGCGAGCGGCCCGTCCCTGGCGATGTCCAAGGACGGTCGCTTTCTGCTGCCATACCGCACCTACCTCAGAGGGACCGCCAACGCCTGGGACAGCACGGTGGCGCTGCTGAAGGAATACGGCATGCAGAAAGACCTCGAGGACCCTCAATTCGCGACTGACTACCGGCACTCCGCGGAGGCGAACGATCGTATCGGTCACCAGGTGGATGCTCTCGTGTCGCGGGTTCTGTTCGAGCGCGACCTCTGGCGGGAGGCGCAGGCCCACGGCTTGCCGTGGGCGCCGATTCGTCGGCCGGAGGAGAACGTGGACGACGAGCATTGGCAGCTTCGAGGAGCGGTCTTCGAGGTGGATCATCCCGAGTTGGACGAGAGGTTCGTCTACGTCGGCGGGAAGTGGGTGACGGAGGGGATGTCCTGGCCTCGCGGACGTCGAGCGCCGCTCGTCGGGGAGCACACCGAGCAGGTCCTCAAGCAGTGGTCGGAGACGCAACTGCAGCACGCCAAGGTGTACAGCTCGCCGAGGGTTCCGGCCGAGCCGCTGGTGAGCAAACACAACAAGCCGTTCGCGTTGTCCGGCGTCCGCGTGCTCGACCTGAGCTGGATGCTCGCGAGCGCGGGTGCCGGAAGGTTTCTTGCGGCGATGGGTGCCGAGGTGATCAAGGTGGAGCATGACAGCCGGCCGGACGGTATGCGCTTCAGTCTCGGCACCTGCCCGCCGGGTGGCCGCGCCGAACGTGACCGTGCGACTGAGCCGCTGCCGACGCCGGCGTTCACTGGCAACCTCAATCGCGGCGGGTCGTTCATGGAGATCAACGCCGGAAAACTCGGCCTGTCTCTCAACTTGAAGCACCCTAAAGGCCGAGAGATCCTCGAGGATCTGATCAGGAACTCCGATATGGTCGTGGAGGGCTTTTCGCCGGGAACGATGAGCCGGCTGGGACTGGGCTACGAGCGGCTCAAAGAACTCAACCCGTCGATCATCTACGTGCAGCAGAGCGGCTTCGGTGAAGCCGGAACCTACGGGCGGGCGCGCGCGTACGGGCCGACGGCGCAGGCGATGACCGGCATCAGTGACATGTCCGGTCTGCCAGAGCCGTTTCCCCCCGCCGGCATCGGCTACTCCTACCTCGACTGGTTCGGCGCGTACAACATGGCCCTTGCCATGCTGGCCGCGCTCTACCGCCGCGACATCACCGGCGATGGCTGCCATATTGACGCATCACAGGGGGACGCCGGTCTCTACCTCACCGGCACCGCCATCCTCGACTACACCGTCAATGGTCGTCGGTGGTCGCGTTACGGCAACCGCTCCCCCTACAAGCCGGCGGCGCCGCATGGCGCCTACCGCACGATCGGCGAGGACCGTTGGATTGCGTTAGCTGCTTTCGACGAGCAGCACTGGCGCACGATCGCCGACGTTCTCGGTCACCCGGAGTGGACCCGGGACGAGCGATTCGCCGACCTCTCGGCTCGCCTGGTCAACCAGGATGTTTTGGACCAGATGGTAGATGACGCGACACAGAGCCACGACGGATTTTGCCTGATGGACCAACTTCAGGCCGCCGGAGTTCCGGCCGGGGTCTGCCAGACGGCGCAAGACCGAGTCGAGTCCGATGTCCAGTTGGCGCATCTCGGCTGGCTGGTGGAACTGGACCAGACCGAGATCGGCCGTTGGCCGGTCAAGGAGCACCCGGTGCGTTTCTCGCAGACGCCGACGTACATTGGCGGCGTTCATAACCGCTCCGGACCCAGCTACGGCGAGGACACCAAGGCCGTGCTGTCCGAGGTGCTCGGATTCAGCGACGCGGAGATCGCCGAGTTGCGCGAGTGTGATGCGATCTAAGCTCTCCGCTTGACGCCTCGACGGCATGAGACTCATGGGTGGGGTTGTCCGCCGACGCGTCGTCTCCCTGGCGCTCGAGGCGTTGAGTAGGCAGGTCGACTTCGGCGATGTGCCGCCCAAAATCGAGAGAGTGGTACGGCAGGTGTTCCGAAGCTTGCACAACGTGCGACGTTGGACATGCTCTGCGCGACCAGTCCTTGAACCATTACCGGGCGCCCGGTAGGGTCACGTCTCAGTGCAGAGTGCGTCCACCAGACGGTGAAGAGGAGGCCCCAAGTGGATCAACTGGATCAGCTGGTCGGCGCCGACGACCTTGACGTGGGGTTCCTGCGCTCGAAGTACTCGGCTGAGCGGCACCGGCGGTTGCGCGGCGAGGGAAACAGCCAGTACGTCGAAGTCACCGCGGAGTTCTCTTACTATCGCGACGACCCGTACGTGAAGCCTGGCTTCGTGCGTGCACCGGTCGAAGACGGAGTGGACGTCACCGTCATCGGTGCAGGGTTTGCCGGGCTTCTTGCTGCCGCTCGACTTCGCGAGGCCGGGGTGGATGCAGTTCGCCTGATAGACGTCGCCGGTGACGTTGGTGGCACGTGGTACTGGAACCGATACCCGGGCGCACAATGCGACGTTGAGTCGTACGTGTACCTGCCGCTGTTGGACGAGCTCGGCTACATCCCGAGTGAGAAATATGCGTACCGGTCGGAGATCTTCGAGCACGCTCGCCGGATCGCACACAAGTACGGGCTGTACGAGCACGCCTTGTTCCAGACCAAGGTGACTGCGATGCGCTGGGGCGAGGACGCCAGCAGTTGGACCATCGAGACTGATCGCGGGGACAGCCTGCAGAGTCGGTTCGTGGTTATAGCGGGCGGTTCGTTGAGCAAGCCTAAGTTGCCGGCCATCCCAGGCATCAATGACTTCGAGGGCCACACTTTTCACAGCAGCCGGTGGGACTACGAGTACACCGGTGGCAACGCCGACGGTGTACTAGAGAGACTTGCGGACAAACGCGTCGGTGTCATCGGAACTGGCGCGACGGCATTGCAGATCGTGCCGCACCTCGGCCGTTCGGCCAAACAACTGCTCGTCTTTCAGCGGACCCCCGCCGTCGTCGCGCCGAGAAACAACCGGCCGACCGACCCCGGCTGGACCGCGAGCCTCGAACCAGGCTGGCAGCGGCGCCGAATCGCGAACTTCACCGCCACTGTCAGTGGCGCCGTGGTCGAGGAAGACCTCGTTGACGACGCATGGACCGACATCTATCGCAAGATCACTCCTGGGGTCGCGCGACGGATCGCACACCGACTGGGACGAGAACTTACGGCCGAAGAAGTCGACCGAGTCATTCAGCTTTCAGACATGGCGAAAGGTAATGAGGTCCGCAGCAGGATCAGCCAGATCATCGAGGACCCGACCACGGCAGAGAGCCTGAAGCCCTGGTACTACCTGTACTGCAAGCGGCCTGGCTTTCACGACGAGTATTTGCCGACCTTCAACCGCCTGAATGTGGAGCTCGTGGACACCGGCGGGCGGGGTGTCGAGCGGTTCACAAGAAATGCCGTCGTTGTTGACGGCCAGGAATACGAGGTGGACTGCCTGATCTTCGCCACGGGCTTCGAGGTCGGGACCTCGCTCGGACTGCGGGTTGGATTCGATCCGGTGGGCCGTGACGGCCAATCCCTAGTCGAGGCATGGCAAGCCGGCCCGCGGACGCTATACGGCCTGCAATCGGCAGGGTTCCCCAATCTGTTCTTCCTTGGCATCGTGCAGGGCGGTAACACGATCAACTACACACATATGGCCGATGAGCAAGCCCGCCACATCGCCTACATCGTGTCGCAGACACGCAACGCTGCGGCCTCCGTAGTGGAGCCGACCACCGACGCCGTTGAGGGATGGCTTGCCGAAATGCGGTCGAAGGCGCCCGGCCTGTCGCGGGTAAAGGACTGCACGCCGAGCTACACCAACAGCGAAGGCGACACCGATAACCCGCACAGCCTGGACAACACCCGCTACGGCGGCGGACCTGTCCTGTTCTTCGAGATGCTCGCCCGTTGGCGTGAGGATGGCCGCCTGGAGGGGTTGAAGCTTCGGTGAGCGGCATGCACCAGGTGCGGACGGCGCCGCCCACCGGATCCTCTGATCCATTTCGAGCGCTGTACGAATCTGTCAGCAACTGGGGGCGCTGGGGAGCTGACGACGAGCGCGGGGCGCTCAACCTGATCAGCCCGGACACCGTCAAACGGGCTGCCGCTACCGTGACCGAAGGCTTCGTCATCGGTTGCGGCGCCGTGGACGAGGTGCCGTCCGTCGTCAACACCGAGCCGCCCCTGCATCACATGATCTCAGCCGGCGACATGCATGTTGACGGCTGCGGAATCGCAACCGACTACATCGGCATCGCTCCGCATGGCGCGACTACCACGCATATCGATGCGCTCTGCCACATCTTCTTCGACGGGCAGATGTACAACGGCCGACCGGCGACGATGGTGCGTTCCACCGGTGCGGAGATCAACTCGATCGCGACGCTCTCCGCCGGCGTGACCACCCGCGGCATCCTGCTGGACATCCCAGGCGTACGTGACACGCCGTTCCTGGAGCCGGAGGATGTCGTGGCGCCGGCGGATCTCGACGCCGCAGCCTACCGAGCCGGTATCGTGCCCCAACCGGGTGACGCGCTCATTGTGCGGGTCGGCCGCGAGGCTCGCCGAGCGATTCACGGTATCGAGGGCGAGCGCACCTCCGACGGCAACCGGCATATCGCAGGTCTCGGCCGGGACTGCCTGCCCTGGCTGCACGATCACGAGATCGCCCTGCTAGGGTCGGACGGCGGCAACGATGCGCTGCCCTCCCCGCACACACGTGGACGACTGGCGA
>Ga0137412_10004553_pt1 | contig 11059 bp, 10 predicted proteins | sample CZODoug2_1_16fun_FD_122160 | JGI IMG/M metagenome (GOLD analysis project Ga0137412, IMG submission 122160) | Vadose zone soil fungal communities from Angelo Coast Range Reserve, California, USA - CZODoug2_1_16fungal (Hybrid Assembly) | ecosystem: Environmental > Terrestrial > Soil > Vadose zone... | reverse complement strand
TCGGTCAACGGACGCCACGTTAATCCCCCGTCAGTGGTCTTCCATACGCCGCCGCCCGTGCCACCGAAGTAATATGTGTGCTGGTCGCCCACCACGCCGCTGACTGCCAGTGCGCGTCCGCCTCGGAACGGCCCAATCAGCCGCCACGTCAAACCATGCCACGGGCCCTTAGGTTCTTCCTGATCGCCATCGCTCGCGGCAGCAGTTTTCTCTGTGCCAGCTGGTTCGGCTTCGGTCTTTTTTTCCTCGCTCTTCGCGCCGGACTGTCTTTTGCCCTTACCGGTTGACGTCTTCTTGCTTCCTGCATTGCCTTGCGGCGTCTTGAAATCTGTCTGCGCGAACATACAGACAGAAATCAGCACCATGACGATCAGTACCGACACCAATCGGTAGCTCGTAATTTTTTTTGCGGAAGCGGCGCAAGACATTGTGATTTTTCTCCGAAAATACGGTAATGGCGAACCGCACATCCTAAATTCCCCTTGCCGCAAATAGCAATCCAGTAGGCGCGGGAGAGGGACATCAACAGCCTTGCGTCCATGCCATGCCTGCCGCGCGCCAACACGCCTTCCCCAGCATGTCGCGATCGCGGCTCATTAACTCCTGGAACGGCCGCGCCAACACCGCCGGAGGGCCCGCCCTTCGATGACTCAGTCTTGACCGGCGGTCTCTCTGCTTCTATGTCGCCTTTATTTTCACTTCCTGCTTTGCCGCTGCTGGCCGAACCTGCGGCAGGTTCAGATGTGAGACTTCCACCGCCGGCCGCTCCTCCATGACTCTCCGCGTCAGGACCTTTCGCATCCGGACGATCCTCACGCTTGTCCTCCGCGGCTCCAGTATTTTGATCCGGTGGGGCGGGAGGCGTGACCTTTGGAGCCGATGCAGTCGCGATCTGACTTAGTGTCCAGCCTCTCAGGTATGCAATCCATCGATCAACGCTTTCTTTTCCAACTGTCGCGCCCAGCGCAAAAAAGAGTCCCGCAACCAGTACCCCGACTGCCGCACGGCGCCAATTTCCCCGACGCCTCGCCGGCTGCTGCAACCAGACTCCTTCTCGTTCCGGCTCGGCGGCGAACATCGAGTAATCTGTGAAATGAAATTCCTGCGCGGGTGCCTCAGCCACCGCCGCTCCCGCCGCTTGTCGCTCGGAGGTCCTCGCCGGTTCGCTTTCCGGTCGCGTAGCGTTTGCTGGTGAATTCGGTGCCACCGATGGCTCGTGCGCCTCTCCGCCGCCACGATAGGGCGCGTCAAGAATTTGCCTGCGTGCGTCCGCTCCTTCCGTCCGCTGTATAGCTGGACCTGAAGGTCGCCCGACTGGAATTCTCTCTTTGGCCCGTGGGGATTCGCCCTCCGCCGAGACCCACTTGTGAATTTCTCTCCGCGCTTCTCCCGGCAGTTCTGTAAATTGTATCCCCGCTTCTTTCTTCGAGTCGCTAATCCAAACAATGCGTCCGCTGGCCGTTAGCCACCCTTGCAGGGCTGGTACTTGAAATCGCAGCTCTGAAAATACGCGTGAGGTCAAAGCAAGTGCCGACTGCACCGCAAAGCCTCCCTCGCTGAGGTTCAGGAGAATTCCTCCGTTGTCCTGACCCAGCTCCACATAAGCCATCGGCGATAGCTTCCGCCGCATATGCGCGCGGTTCCCGTGTGGGCGTGCTTCGGCAACGTCTGGGAGTTGTTCAGCTTTTGACATGGTTGCTTGGGTTGCGCTGGGTGGGTGGAGCGCAACAATATCAACTACTTAGCTACTTTGGGACTGCAACCCCATTCTACGCCCATAAAAGATGACCTTCAAGGACTCCGTGGTTGCCAGGCCAACCCCTACCTCAGCAGTTCTTTCGCATACCTCGCGGGCACTGCCAAGTTTGATCCGCCAAATCCCTTCAAAATCGCGAAATTCACGCCGATCACTTTTCCGTCTCGATTGAAGAGCGGTCCACCCGACCCGCCAGACGTCGTCGCTGCGTCGTATACAATCTTGTCCTGCAATACATCTCCGATATGTCCTTGCGTGGTCGTTGGCCGTATCAGTTTTTGCTGCGCCAATTGCGAGACCATTTGGTTCACATTCTGCGTTCCATCCGCAATTTTTTGCGCGACATCCGTTCCCGCTCGCGCCAAAATCCCTTCAATTCCTGTCGGATATCCGATGAGCACCACTGGTTCGCCCGATATGGTAGCGTCGCTGCGCTCATCCAACTCTAAGAGCGTCGTGTTCGAAGGAGTCGGCGCCTCCAGCTTTAGCACCGCAACATCTGCGCTCGACGAAATCTTATCCAGTTTCGCTGAAATTCCCTCCGAGCCTCCGGGAAAATACGCCTTGTACGACAGCACATAAGCCGCCGCCCCATGATCCAGCAGCTCCTTCAGTTCATCATTGCTCCACCATGGCTCGGCGACATGGTGGTTCGTTAGAATCCTTCCGTCCCGTCGCACTAAAAATCCCGTCCCAAACACGTCGATCTGCAGATGCGGACCCGCTCCTCCCGCGTCCAACCGCACCATCCCTTTGTCATCCACCTGCGGTTTGCCCAACGCATCCACGGCAAGTTGGATCGGCTTCCCGCTGTCCTTATCTAGAAATTCCACAACCACGTGCAGCAAGCACACGCTTGGTCCATAGCTGTGGACAATCGTCTCCGCGATCTTTCCTTCGTTCTCCAGCAACTTCAGCCGTTTTTGCGTGTCCACCAATTGTTGTTTCAGCGACTGCGCATCCGGTCCTTCGGCGCTCGCCATCTTCTTTCGCAAATCTTCGGATTGCGCGCGCAGGTTCTCTCGCGCGACGGTGTTAGTTTTCGCGCTCGCATCCAGCGAATTGCGCGCCTGCTCCGTGCGTTGCAAAAGTTGATCGTGCAAACCCAGCCCGCTGTTCAGCCGCGCAATCTCCGACCGGAGTTGCAGCGTTTCCTTGCGGCTGCGCCCCGTCGAAAACACGATAAACCCTGCCGCCAGAATGGCCGCCGCGCTCACCACAAAAATCGCCGGTATCAGCCAGAATCGGTGCTTGCTCACCGCGCCGCCGCTCAGCGATTCCACCGCGATATCCGCCATCTGCTCGCGTTGCACCGCGTACTTCAGCATCGTCTTCAGATCTTCTTCCGGCTGCCGTTCCCGGAACTGCGTCCGCACGCGTGCCGCAAATTCAATCGCTTCAAATGGAAACGTAATGACATCGTCCGCCCCCAGATCAAGCGCTCGCGCTCGTTCTAAGGCTCCTCCGCGCACCACCATCAGGATCTTCACGGAAGTCCGCGTATCCGAACGCGCCTTCAGTTGCGTAATCATCCCGCAGCAACTCAAGTCCGTCGGCGAAGCCTCCGTAACCAATACCTCGGGCGATAGCGCCAGCACCTCGTCTACCGTTAAGCTGGACTCGATCGTGATGTCGTACCCTTGCCCCGCCAGGGCGCCATTCACCAGGTCATTCGTCTCGGAATTCAAATTCAGCAAGAGTACGCGCATGATTTGACAGTCTACCATCCCCCATCCGGAAGTCTCCTTTCCGCCCCCAGATGCCCATTTCCTTTTTCCGATTTTGCGTTTATCCTCCAGTTCCATACTCCGGGCGCCACTTAGCCGGTCGGCATTTCTTCTTATGCGTCAACGTGATACAACGGGCGTAAGCCTCGCGCCTAATGACGGATTTCTATTGAAACTAGAGCTGCATAGCGACCCTCAGTTGCTCTATGTCGTACGTGGAGCGCTCGAACGCCTTACCGAGGTCTTCGGTTTTTCTCCGCCTGATCGCCGCTCTGTAACCCGTGCGGTCGACGAAGCTCTCACCAATATCATGCGGCATTGTTATAACGGACGGACCGACCAGCCCATCCAACTGTATTGCAAGCGAGTACCGCCTCGCGCTTCCCAGTTCGCCGACGGTCTTGAGATTTTGCTTTGTGATCAGGGTCCCGCTATCGATCCCGCGAAGTTGCGCGGCCGCCGTCTCGATGAAATCAAGCCCGGTGGTCTCGGTCTCCACTTTATTAGGCAGAGCATGGACACGGTTGAGTACCAGCGTGTCGGCACTATCAATCAGTTTCGGCTGGTTAAGTATCTCCAGCCTGCAACGCAGTCGCGTACACCTTAAGGTTCAAAGGAGGACTTCCGTGCAGATTTCCGCGCGGCATTCCGATAGCACCACGATCTTTGACGTCACTGGAGACATTGATCTCGCCAATTCACCCGAGGTCCGCAAAGCTCTCCTCCGCGAGGTCCGTGAGAAGCGCACTCCTCGAGTGGTCATGAATCTCAGCAAAGTCCGCTACATTGATAGCTCTGGCGTCGCCTCTTTGGTCGAAGGACTCAAAGCCAGCCGCGATCTTAATTTGCGGTTCATCCTGTTCGGCCTGAGCCCCTCCGCGCGCGAAGTCTTGCAGCTCTCGCGGCTGCTGAAGATTTTCGAAGTCTACGACAACGAAGATCAGGCCTTGTCCTCCTGATTCTGTAAGTAAAGTTGTCTTATGCGGGCGCGTTTTGGCGTGTCCCGGGCTTAAGGCTTTTCGCGAAGTGTTTACGCAATCCTAATAGAGCATGCAATTTCTCTCTCAAGTCGGCGGCTCTGTAACGAACGGCCTTGCTTACGTTGGTTCTCTAGCCTCCCTTGGTGGCCAAGCTGCCTACTACACCTTCGTTGCTCCGTTCCAAGGTAAGCCAGTCCGCTTTCAGCGTGCGGTCTCGCAAGCCCTCGATGTTGGTGTCCGCGCCCTTCCTATTCTTTCCCTTATCACTTTTTTTATTGGCCTGATTTTGGCTCTCCAGGCTGCTTACGAACTTCGCCGCTTCGGCGCCATCAGCTATGTAGCCACTGCCGTTGCCATCTCCATGTCCCGTGAACTCGGCCCTCTGATCACAGCAATCGTAGTAATCGGCCGTTCCGGCTCCGCTTTCGCCGCCGAAATCGGCACCATGAAGGTCACCGAAGAAATCGATGCCCTCGAAACCATGGCCATCAGCCCGGTCCATTTCCTGGTGACTCCCAAATTCATCGCCATGGCCGTTATGCTGCCTTGTCTCACCATTTGGGCCAATTCCATGGGCATTCTCGGTGGCTCGCTCTTTGGCGTCGCGCAGGCCGACTTCACCTTCACCCGCTATATCTCCGCCTCTATTGACTCGCTCTTTCTCCGTGATATTGTCAGCGGACTCGTTAAGAGCGTTATGTTCGGCATCACCATCACCGCTGTAGGCTGTCTTGAAGGTCTCTCCACTGGCGCCGGTGCCGAACAGGTTGGCCGCTCGACCACGCGCGCGGTGGTTATGTCCATTTTTATGGTCGTTCTCGTTGACTTGGTTTTCACGGCACTCTTCTTTTTTATAAGCGAGCACTAGAAATTCAGTCAATGGAAGCCACACTCACAGATTCGCTCGAAACCACCGCCACCATCTCCGTGCGCGATCTCCGCGTGAATTACGGCGAGCGCGAAATTCTTCACGGCATCACATTCGACGTTAATCGCGGCGAAACTCTGGTCATCCTTGGCGGCTCCGGTTCCGGTAAAAGCACCCTCTTGCGCACGCTTGTCGGCCTCGAAAAGCCAACTTCCGGCCAGATTTGGATCAAAGGTCAGGACATCGCCACAATTTCTTCGTCCGCTATGGATGAAATCCGCAAGAAAATTGGCATGTCTTTTCAAGGTGGGGCGCTCTTCGGCTCCATGACCGTCGGCGAAAACGTTGCCTTGCCGCTCCGCGAACACACTCGCCTCGAGGAATCCACCATAGAAATCATGCTGCGTCTCAAACTCGAGCAGGTTGGATTGCAGGGTTTCGAGTACTACATGCCGTCGCAGCTCAGTGGCGGCATGAAAAAACGTGCCGCTGTCGCTCGCGCTCTGGCCATGGACCCCGAAATTCTTTTCTTCGACGAACCTTCTGCCGGACTCGATCCCATTATCGCCGCCGGCATCGATCAACTCATCCTCGAACTCAAGCAAGCCTTTCGCATGACCATCATCGTCGTCACCCACGAGCTTGCCAGCGCCTATTTGATTGCCGACCGCATGGTCCTGATCGACAAGGGTAATATCGTCGCCATTGGTACCACCGAAGAGATGCGCGCCAGCACCCAGCCTCGCGTCCGTCAGTTTCTTGACCGCGTCGCCGAACCTGAAGTTGCGCGCGAACTGGATTACTTGCAGATGCTAACCGAGGAACGTCGTCGCTCCAGATGATCTCTGGAGCAAGGGAAGGGAACTATGAATCCTAGAAGCGAACAAGCGCTCGTCGGTCTTTTCGTTCTCGTTGCCACCGCGGTCCTGGTCGGCACAGTTTTCGCTATCAGTGGCGCTTTTGGCCGCTCCACTCACACCTACCATTCATTTGTCACTTTCGCAGGTGGTATTGAGTCGGGCTCCGGCGTCCGCTATTCCGGAGGGCCCAAAATCGGTCGCGTGGATCGCGTCCGCATCGATCCGCAAAATCCCGCGCGCATCGAAATCACCTTCAAGGTCCAATCCGATCTCCCCGTTAAAGCCGATAGCCGCGTCAAAATCATGAGCATGAGCCCGCTCGGTGACAATCACCTCGAAATTCTTCCCGGCACCTCGAAAGCCGCCCTCGCTCCCGACGGCTCTCAGCTCACCGCCGAAAACTACATCGACTTCAACGCCATCACCGCCCAGATTAATGATCTCGGTCCCCATGCCACCGAGCTAATCGCTACTCTGAACGATCGCGCCACCGAATTAAAAGTCACCGTTGATCGCGTCAACGACCTTCTCAGCGTTCAGAATCGCGCCAACCTTTCTGCCACCCTCGCTAACACCCGCGGCATGCTTGAAGAAAATCGCCCTGCTCTTCACGCCACTCTCCAGCACATTAATTCCGTAAGTGAAAAGTTAGAACCGCTCTTGCAGGATTTCCAGAAGACTTCCGCGGAAGCTAACAAAGCTATCGATCATATCGATTCTCTCATCGGCGAAAATCGAGCCGACATTCGCCAGGCCGTCGCCGAACTTCGCCGCACTCTTGCCAACACCACCGACCTCACCGCCCACCTGAATCAGACCCTCGACGTCAACTCCGAGAATATCGACGAACTCTTGGACAATTTCCGGCACGTCTCCGAAAATCTCAAGGAATTCACCAACACCATCAAGTCCCGCCCGTACACCCTGATTCGCTCCTCCAACCCCCGCGAACACAAAACCGGTGAACGTCAATGATCTTTTTCCGCCACATCATCGACGCTTCAGTTAAGTGTCTTGCCGAGTTGGGATGTCCGAGCATCTATAGTCGTCGACGAGCGGTACGTGCGCCTTTGACTTTCGCCACGGTGTTCCTCTCGTTTCTCTTGGTCGGTTGTGGCGCGGCACGTCCCGCGAAGTACTATCAGCTCACCGTCCCCAAAGAAGCCGCTGCCGACCCGCCGGGAGATCCGTTGCCTGTCACCATTCTCATGGGCCCCATCATGTCCTCGCATCTCTATCGCGAGGATCGCATCGTCTACAGTTCCAGCGGCGAAGATATGGGTACCTACGAGTATCAGCGCTGGGCCGAACCGCCCACCGAAATGATCCAAGACGTTCTCTTGCGTACGCTGCGTTCCTCCGGCCGCTATCGTGCCGTCTACGCCCAGCGAAGCAGCACGCGCGGTGATTTTCTCCTGCGCGGCCATCTCTACGACTTCAAGGAGGTCAGCGGCTCGCCTATGTCTGCACGCCTCTCCCTGGAGCTCGAGCTCCGCGATACCAAGACCGGCACCGCCGTCTGGACCCACTTCTACAATCACGACGAATCCGTCAGCGGCAAGGATGTCTCCGCCGTGGTCACCGCACTCAACCGTAACGTTCAGCGCGCCACCAACGAATTCAGCGCCAGCCTAAATCAGTATTTCTCTGCTCACCCGCCGGCCTCGCCGCCATCTCCGCCTCAGTAACCCTTTTCCGATTTCCTCTGCGTCGTCCGCGCACTCTGGGTCTCGGCGTTATCTTTCTCTTTCTTTTTCTTTTTCCGTTCTCGCTCTGTATCTTCTTCTCAACTAACCCGCCGCAAAGTCAAAAGCGTAACGTCGTCTTCCAACTCCGCCTCCCCGCGATGTGTCTGCACGCCGCCCAGCAATTTTTGCGAAAACTCCGGCAAACTCACCGGTTCCTCCATCCCAAGCAGCGTCTCCTCCGCCAGCGCAAGAAATCCCAGATGCGTCAACTGCTCTCCCGCCGGCGAATGCGCCTCCGTCGCCCCATCCGAGAATGCCAGGATCATGTCGCCCACATTCAATCGAATACTCTGCTCGCAGTACTGCTCCCCGGTAATGATCCCCAGCGGCAAATTCTCCAATCCTTCCCCTAACTCGTAGAATCGCCGCTCTCGCGCGCGCCACACCAGCATCCGTGGATGCGCCGCATACGCAAAATTAAACTCCCCGCTTGTCCCGTCATAAGTCCCCGTAACTACCGTCGTCAGCCGCAGCTCTTCGCCATCGTTTGCAGCGCCAAGCGTGAATTCATCGTTCAGTGCCGCCAGCAAACCAGCCGTATCGCGAATGTCGTGAAACTTGTGCAAAAGCTTATGAATGTGCCGCGCCACCAAGCTCGCCTGGTACCCATGTCCGACGCAATCCGCAAGCACCACGCGCGCAATATTATCGCTGCACGAAAACACCGCGGAAAGATCGCCGCCTGCATCGCAGCCGCTCGGCACCGCAATCACATCAGCTTCCAGCCCCGCCAACTCCAGCGCCCGCTGCGCTCGTTCATTCCCCGCCCAAAGCTCCATGCACCCAAAAGGCCGCGCCGCTGACGTAGTACACTCCAGCCCATCCTTCTCAATCTTCTTAAATCCCATAAAACTAATGTAGCAAACTTTGGAGTGCGGCGGTCTTGCCGCCGCTTTTGAGGTGTAAGCCAGCCACATGCGCCAGCCGGAGCAGCACGTACCCGCCGCTAGCTGACAATCTTCTTCCCGTCCAAATTCCGATCCAAGTTAAACGCCGCGCTAATCAGCGCCAAATGTGTAAACGCCTGCGGAAAATTCCCCAGCGCCTCGCCCCGCCAACTCGTCTGCTCCGCATACAATCCCAAATGATTCGAATATCCCAGCATCCGCTCAAACAGCAACCGCGCCTGGTCCAGCATCTCCGGATCGGCCATTCCCGCCCGTGTCATCGCCTCCACCAGCCAGAACGAGCACATGTTAAATGTTCCTTCTTCCCCCGGCAAACCGTCGACCCGCGGATCCGGCGGATACCGGTACACCAATCCGTCGCTGACCAACCCGCCTTCTTTCGGGCTTTTCATGATCGCCTTGATCGTACTCACCATTCGCGGATCGCTGGGCGTCATGAAAAAAACCAGCGGCATGATCAGCACCGAAGCGTCCAAATCTTCACTCCCATAAAATTGCGTAAACGCCCGCCGCTTCTCATTCCATCCCTTCGTCATCACCTCTTCATAAATTTTGTCCCGCTCGCCAATCCACCTCTCGCGATCCGCCGGAAGCGAACGCTTGTCCGCCAATCGCACTCCGCGATCCAGCGCCACCCAGTTCATCAGCTTCGAATACACGAAATGTTCTGCGCGATTCCGCATCTCCCATATGCCCTCGTCCGGCTCTTTCCATTTCTCGCACACCCAGTCCAGTCGATGTCGGATCCTCGTCCAGAAATCGTAACCAATCGGCAGCACATATTTGTTGTACAAGTACAGCGAGTCCAGCACCTCGCCGTAAACATCGCTTTGAAATTGCTTGTATGCCGCGTTCCCGATCCGCACTGGCCCGGATTTCTTGTACCCTTCCCAGTGTTTCAGCTCCTGTTCGGGCAGTTCCGAAGCTCCGTAAATCGAAAACATCGCGGGTATTTTCTCAGTTGCCGGCGTGTTTTTCGCCGGGTAGTCTTGCATCCATTTCACAAACCCCGCCGCTTCTTCCGTGAAACCGATGCGCACAAACGCGTACACCGTAAACGCCGCATCACGCAACCACGTATAGCGGTAATCCCAATTGCGCGGCCCCCCGATCACCTCCGGCAAGCTCGTAGTAGGCGCGGCAATAATCGCTCCGGTTGGATCAAAGGTCAGCAGCTTCAGCACCAGCGCCGATCTTTCCACGCGCTCGCGCCAGCGCCCCTTGTAAGTGCATTTCGAAAGCCACCGGTGCCAGAATTTCACCGTCTGCTGAAACAGTTCTTCCCCTTCCTCTTCCGACGCCGGGCACGGAACATCGCCACCCGCCTGCTCGTCGCTCAACGTGAACACCTGCGACTTGCCTTCCTCCAGCACAACCTCCGCAACCACGCTTCCGTCTTCGCCTCGCCGCAGTGTCTGCCCGCAGCAAAGATGCAAGCTCTGCTTCCCTGCAACGAACGTCGCTCCATGCGGCTGCAATTTCACTTCGTGCGCCACACGCCCATAGTCGAACGCGGGCCTACACACCATTCTGATCTTCACCGTGCCACGCACGCATCGGATCCTTCGGTACAGGTGGTGATACCACTTCGAGTCCGGCGGCAATCCCACCGGCATGAAATCTTCCAGCTCCGTAATTCCGTCTTCGTGCAGGAATCGCGTGACCAAAATATTCGTCGACGGCCAATAAAATTGCCGAGACTTCACGCGCTCCGCCACCGGCACAATCTGGAACCGTCCTCCTTTTTCATCGTCCAGAATCGCCCCGAACACACTCGGCGAATCGAAATGCGGCGAGCAATACCAGTCGATCGATCCGTTCATCCCCACCAGCGCCACCGTCCGCATGTTCCCGATAATTCCGTAATTCTCAATCGGCTGATATCCCATCGTCTTCTCTCAACTCCGCTGCAGTCTCTGCCACACCACGCACAGAAATAGATTCGCCAACCCCCTCAATCGATGCGAGCCCAGCAGGGGTGCAGCACCGCTGCGCCCCATCTAGGCACGTCGTCAAAGGTTGTCGCCCCTAGCCGCGTCCACGCAACCGGTTACCGCAACCCCACCCACATCTGTATATTGGAATTGCACACCTGCCAAAATCCATGAACCTCCGCCCCTCCCACATCCTCCGCTGGCTCTTCGACCCCGATCACGGCGCCCGCGACCGCCTCCTCCCGCGCTGGCTCTTCCTCCGCGCGCTAGGCGTAATC
>Ga0137412_10004551_pt1 | contig 11062 bp, 7 predicted proteins | sample CZODoug2_1_16fun_FD_122160 | JGI IMG/M metagenome (GOLD analysis project Ga0137412, IMG submission 122160) | Vadose zone soil fungal communities from Angelo Coast Range Reserve, California, USA - CZODoug2_1_16fungal (Hybrid Assembly) | ecosystem: Environmental > Terrestrial > Soil > Vadose zone... | reverse complement strand
CGCGACGTCGAGCTCGCGCAAACCGTCCTCGCCACCGACGACCAAGTGGACCACTACCGCGATCAGATTTTCCGCGAATTGCTTACCTACATGATGGGCGATTCCAGCGTGGTCTTCCCCGCGTTCGAATTGATCCTCGTGGCCAAAAACCTCGAGCGCATCGGCGACCACGCCACCAACATCGCCGAAGACGTTATCTACCTCGTCCAGGGCCAAGACATCCGCCACAACGTCGTCGACCGCCGCTGAGACCTATTCGATTTTTACCGGGCCCATTGCCTCGCGCATCGCCCGAAACGCCGACGAGTCTCTCTTCATTTGTTCGAATTGGCTCTCGGGATACTGCCTCATGAGTTGCACCGTGAGGAAGCTTCCCCTCAGAAGGCTCGAATCGTGGTTGGACCAGATCTTACTCGTGCTGCGGTCCCCGTAACGTTCGATGACCATCTTGCAAAACTTGGGCGCCTCGCGCGCATCGTACCCGTGCTCGATCACGTTCTGCAGCCCCAGCCGGTCCGCCTGGTTTTCCAGTTCGCGCTGATGGCCGTTCACAACCGACGCGATACCCAGCCCGGCCATAAACAGTCCGGCGTCTCCAATGAACCCGCTGGCAACCACGCCCGCAATGATCAGTCCCACCCGCTGACCGCGGGTCTCGTGCACTTCACGCCAGTGGTGCACCTGCAACACGTGTGCAATTTCATGGCTTAGCACGAATGCCAGCTGCGCTTCGTTTTGGATAGCGCCCAGCAACGCCGTGTTGATCAGCAGCGTGCCATCCGGCAGCGAGGCCGCGTTGATGCTCGAATCTTCCACCACAAAAAATCGGAACTCCAGTGCTTTGGACGTGCCGCGATTCCCCGGTGGCAGCAGCGAATCCCCCAGCGTCGTCACGTACTCCTGAACGCTTCGCACCGGAAACAGCTTCATCCTTCCCTCTACTTTGTTTCCGTGCCGGAATTCGAGCACGTCGATGCCGGTCGACGGATCCTTGCCCTGCACCACCTGCACATCGTGCGGCATCTTGTAGGCATCCGCCGGCGCCGGCGCTCCCAGCTCTATTCGCTCTGCGCCAACGCGGCCGTCGTTTCGCCGTATGCCGCTATATTTCAACTGGTAGCCCGCCAGCGTCTGGTCCTTGCTCGTCGGGCCGCTCCCCGAGGCGTTCGGCGTGGCCACTTTCGCCGTATCCCATTCCCGGCGCGTTTGCGCGCCCACGTCCAGCCAATAGCCGTCCGCCTTCAGCACCGCTGCCTCGCCTCCAGAGATTTTGCTGGCTTCTCCCGGCTCTTCCTGCAAATAGGCCGCCCCGTGGATCTGTTTTTCGGCATCTTTCAAATCGACGGTCACCTTCTCCGCGAAAAACTTGTGCCTGTCCAGCCACTGCCCCTCGGCCTCCAGCAGCATTCCCGGTCCGAGCTCCGCCATCGTCATGGAGTGCTCGCCGGTGCCATCCTGCCCCTTGATGACGCTCGCCGCCGTCAGTTCCAGCTTGTCATCCAGAATCGCCAGCGTGCGATCATCCACTCGCGCCGTGATGTACCCGCGCAGCTTCATCTTTGTCACCGCACCGGATGGCAGTGGCAGCACCAGGTACACCGCCAGGGCGCACGCCGCCAGCCGCCTACGGATTTTCGCTTGGACCGCCCGTTTCATAGTCCCTTAGCCCTTCGCTTTTTCCTTAAGTCCGTTCTTCACTTCATGCGCGATTTGGTGCGCTGCCGCAATTGCCATTGTCTGTTCGTTCCAGCGCGGTGAGATCTTCACGTGGGATTTGACCGCTCCGAGGCTTTGGTGGTCGCTCCGGCGCGTGAGGTTCACGTCGATCTTCAGGCTGCGTGCACCGGCGCCAAATCCGATGATGGCGTCCGCCGCGCGGTTTCCTTTTTTGTATTCCGTGATCACTCCTTCGATCACCACGGAACTTGCCGCATCCGCGTCCTCCACCGCTTCTCCTTCGCCGATCACTTGCACGAACATCTTCGTTTTCCCCAGTTCATTCCTCAGCTCCGCGTAGAGGTAGTCGCTAAACGCCGGCGATAGCTCCACGCCTTCCACTCGCGTGAAATGTTTAGCCTCCACCGTCTTGTAGATGTGTTCGGGGTCCTTCGCTACCGCCCCCGGCGCAATCGCCAGCGCAGCCAGCAGCGCTATAAGTAATGAACGCATTTCCTCACCTCTCCTCAACTTTGGATTTGTGTCTCTTGCCGATGTCTTCGTTCACTTGCCTCGATGCCATTTCCCCGCTGGGAGCCGCTGCCGGCGCGCTCGAGTTATTTTTCAGCAGCGACGCTACCGCCTCTTTCAATTGCGTTCCCCGCAACAGGTTTCTCATTGCATCCTCGAGCGCCCCTTCAATGTTGGCTTGCACGTTTTTCTGGATGTTCTTCTTCCGCATCGCCGCATTCGCGATCGACGTTCCCTTCGCTTCAATCTGCTGCGACTCTTCCGTCTTCAGGTTCTTCACCATCACGGAAAACTCGACCTTGCCGAAAAAATCGAATCCTGAGCCTTGCGCCAGCCCGAAATGGAAGACGTAAATCTGCAGCACCACGTCCCCCGAAGCGGCATCCGCCGCCAGCAGGTCCGCCGCTTTCAGGGACTGTTCGATCGCCTCACGCGTGATTTCCGTGGGTTGGCGGTCGAGGAAGATCCCTCCCCGGTCCCTCAGCACCAGCATGGGCTGGGGATTCCCGGACCGATCGATCACCTCGGAGATGAAGAATTTCACCGGCTTCGCGAACTTTTGCGGCGGCACCGGCGCCGCCAATTGCACGTGAATGGTGTTCTCCGGCGTGGGTTTAGGCTCGTCGGCAACCGCATTCGCGCCACCCAAGGCGCTCAATGCCGCCAACCACCCACACACGAGCAGAATTTTTCTGAAATTCAACTGGGCCTCCGTCAGGCGGCATCGCTTGCCCGCTTTCCTGAGTGCGGCTCTCCCGCACCCCCGGCCAATGCTCGCCTCGGCGCAAAACTATCCCACGGCCCGTCTCTTGGCAAGCGACATCCCGCGACATGCGTCCACTTCGTCACGCCTGTCGCCGATTGTCGCTTCGCCCCTGATTCTCGGTGTTGCTTGTGAGTGAGAGACCTCGTTAACCGCTGAAGTCGTTTTCGCACCACCAAACGGCCCCAAAACCCCAGCTTCGAATGTATACTGTCGCACCGGAAGGCGTCCCTTCCGCAAGCTGTTGAACTCATCCGAGGCCGGAAAATCTCAGGAGGTTCTCCCCATGTCCCGCTGCACGGCCGCTTTGTTCACTCTACTGCTCGCGAGCATCTGTTTCGCCGACGAAAATCCGCCGCTGCTTTTGCATCACCCTACGCTCAACTCCACGCAGATCGTTTTCGAATACGCTGGAGATTTGTGGAGCGTTCCGCGCGCCGGCGGCACCGCCCTGCGCCTCACCGCCGGAAATGGCGCCGCCTCCGGCCCAATTTTCTCTCCCGATGGCCGTGACATCGCCTTCACCGGAAACTACGACGGAAACGCCGACGTCTACGTAATTCCCGCTACTGGAGGCACTCCGCGCCGCCTCACCTACCATCCCTCCGCCGACTTCGTCATCGGCTGGACGCGCGACGGCCAGCAGGTTCTCTTTGCCTCGACACGCACCAGCGCCTCCAGGGCCTCGCAACTCTTCACCGTCTCCCGCGACGGCGGATTTCCAGCTCAGCTGCCCCTGCCCATGGCCGCCGAAGGTTCCTACTCGCCCGATGGAAAGGAGTTCGCCTACGTTCCGCTGGACCACGCCTTCGAGATCTGGAAGCGTTACCGCGGCGGCCGCACCTCGCCCGTTTGGATCGCCAAGCTATCCGATTCCAGCGTGACCCCGGTTCCCCGTGACAATTCCAACGACTTCAACCCCATGTGGGTCGATCACCGCGTTTTTTTCCTCTCCGACCGCAACGGTCCCATGTCTCTTTTGGCTTACGACACGCAATCGAAAGCCATCTCCGTCGCGCTAAAAAACGACAGCCTCGATTTCAAGTATGCCAGCGCCGGCCCCGACGCCATTGTTATCGAGCAGTTCGGCGCCATCTGGCTCTACGACATGAAATCTGGCGCGGCCCACAAGGTGGACATCCGCATCTCTGGCGATCTTCCGCAATTGCGCACGCGCTTCGTTAACGTTGCCAACCGTATCTCCAGCGCCGATATTTCGCCCACCGGTTTACGCGCGGTATTTGACGCCCGCGGTGAAATTCTCACTGTCCCCGCGGAAAAGGGCGATATTCGCAATCTCACCAATTCACCTGGCGTTGACGAACGCTCTCCCGCCTGGTCTCCCGACGGCGCCAAAATTGCCTATTTTTCCGATGAATCCGGCGAATACGCTCTGCACATCAAGAATCAAAGTGGCCAGGGTGAGCCGCAAAAAATTGCCCTCGGCACTCCAGGCTCGTATTTCTACTTTCCCACCTGGTCGCCCGACAGCAAAAAGATTGCTTATACCGACAAGCGCTTGAACCTCTGGTATGTCGACCTCGAGAAGAAAACGCCCGTCAAAGTGTTTCATGACCGTTTCACCGGGCCAGAGCAAATCTACCAGGCTGCTTGGTCCCCCGACAGCAAGTGGCTCGTTTACACGCAGCAGGAAGTCAGCCACATGCGCTCGATCTTTCTCTATTCCTTGGAGACGGGTCAGAGCCAGCGCGTCTCCGACGGCATGAGCGAATCCCTCTCGCCGGTCTTTGACCGCAGCGGCAAATATCTTTATTTCCTCGCCAGCACCGACGCCGGTCCGACCAAGGACACTTCCATGCTGAGCTACGGCCGCCCGGTGACCACCAGTGTCTACATCGTGGTCTTGCGCAGGGACCTGCCTTCTCCACTCGCTCCGGAAAGCGATGAAGAAGGCCAAGCCAAGCCCGACGCCAAGTCCGAATCTCCCAAGCCCGACGAAACGAAACCAGATTCCTCCAAATCGCCAGGCCAGGATAAAGACAAGCCCAAGCCCCCCGAGCCTGTGAAAGTTGATTTTGAAAAGATTGGCCAGCGCATCTTGGCGCTCCCCATTCCCGCGAGAAACTACTCGGAAATAATTCCCGGAAAAGATGGCGTCCTTTTCATCCTGGAAGGGCCGCTAGTCGAGCCTCTCAGTGGACCAAGCACACTAACGGCTCATCGCTTTGAGCTTAAGACGCGCAAGACCGACAAACTGCTCGACAACCTCGTCGAGTTTCACGTTTCCGCGAATGGCGAAAAACTTCTTTACCGCCTTCCGGGCGGTTCGCAACCCGGCGGCAACTCGCCTCCGCCGCAGACCTGGCTGATTGCGCCTCTTCCTCCGGCGCCCGGTCCAGGTGGCTCGAGTTCAGGCGCCTCGCCGGCAGGCGCTAGCCTTCCCAACGCAAAAACTTTGAATCTCAGTTCCATGGAAGTGCGCGTCGAGCCTCGCACCGAATGGAACGAGATCTATCACCAGGCTTTCCGTTTCGAGCGCGATTTCTTCTACGATCCCGGCTTCCACGGTCTCGACCTGGCAGCGTCAGAAAAAAAATACGCCGCTTATCTTCCGGGAATCGCCTCGCGCGCCGACTTGAACTACATTTTCAGGGAAGCCATGGGTGATCTCACAGTGGGGCACTTGTTCGTTCGCGGCGGCGACGGCCCGGAAGTAAAACGCATCCCCGTCGGGCTCCTCGGCGCTGATTACCAGATCGAAAACGGCCGCTACCGTTTTTCGCGCGTCTTTGACGGCGAGAATTGGAATCCGCAGTTGCACGCGCCTCTGACGCAGCCCGGCGTAAATGTTGTCCAAGGTGAATATCTCCTCGCCGTCAATGGCCGCGAACTCCGCGGCGCCGATGAGGTCTACAGTTTCTTCGAGGAAACCTCCGGCAAATCCGTGATTCTGCGCGTCGGCCCGAATCCCGACGGCTCCGGCTCACGCGAAGTGACCGTCGTTCCCGTCGAAAGTGAGGCCGGCCTCCGCCAACTGGCGTGGGTCGAGGACAACCGCCGCAAAGTCGACCAGCTCAGCAATGGAAAACTCGCTTACGTCTATTTGCCAGACACCGCTTCGGGTGGCTACACCTACTTCAATCGCTATTTTTTCTCTCAAGCCGGAAAGCAAGGCGCTGTCGTCGATGAGCGCTTCAACGGCGGCGGCACCAACACCGACTACATTTTGGATTATCTCCGCCGCACGCTGATGAACTATCGCGCCACTCGCGACGGCGAGGACATGACCACTCCCGTCAGCCTCATCCGCGGGCCCAAGGTGATGATCATCAATGAATATGCCGGCTCCGGTGGCGACGCCATGCCTTGGCATTTCCGCCAGGCCAAGATTGGCCTCCTCGTTGGTAAGCGTACCTGGGGCGGCCTCGTGGGATTCTTCGGCCCCGGCGAAGATCTCATGGACGGTGGCGTCGTTACCGCTCCGAGCCGCGGTTTCTGGACTCCCAACAACAAATGGGAAGTCGAAAACAATGGCATCGCGCCGGACGTCGAAGTGGAACTCGATCCCCAAGCCGTGCGCGAAGGGCACGACCCCCAACTCGAGAAGGCCGTCCAGCTACTGCTTTCCGATCTCGAGAAAAATCCCCTTCCCACCTACAAGAAGCCGCCCTATCCCAAATACCAGCGCGGTACCGCGCCGCCCGCTGCTCATCCGGACAACTGACCCATTTCGCCCGCATGCGATACTTGCTTGGAATGTGCGCTACCTTGAAATCCAGAGATGCCAGCCACTAATACGTTCGTGGTGAGGTTTGGATTCCAACCAATTACCAGGCAAAACCGCAGCCACCCGACACGCGCTAAGTTGTAGCCAGAATTTAGTCGGTGCGTGGGGTGGCGCTGGCGAGGGCGAGAATGGCTCCGGCGAACAGGAGGGTGTCCGCAAAGTAGTTGATGCCCTCAACCTGGACGGCGGTGCTTGGGTCGGCCAGCGAAACGAACAGGATCGGCCCATAGATGAACAAGACCAGGAGCACAAGCCAGGTACCAAGATAAATGGCGGCCATGCGCGTCTTCCTGGCCAGCAGGAAGCTTGCCCCGGCAACGAGAAGAAATGCGCCGGTGAGATAGCCGATGAGCAAGCGGCCGGGAATCCACAGGGGCATCAGTTTTTCGAGCGGGACTCCAGGGCATCCCGCAGGGTGCAGAAGAGTCTCGACGCCAAAAAATATGGCGGCGATGGCGATCAATACGCGGCCCACGGTGACGAGCTTGCTTGCGCCTTGGCTGCGCATCGCGTTTGCAGCAAGAAGCCAGGCTCCGCCGGCGAATGACATTTCGCGGATGACGATCGTCCAGGGAATCCGGTCACTGGGGCTGGCGAGCGCTCGCGGGATGTGCAGCATGGCGACAAAAAGAACCATCATGATGCCGAACAGCAGGCCGGACCAGCGCACCTGAATTTTTGTGGCAATACTCAAGGACGCGGCCAGCAGCGCAAAGCCGACGAAATAGGCCCAAAACAAACGCCCTGGCATATACGAGGGCACGCCAAGCATGATGAATTTTGCGCCGGAGAGATGCTCGGCGCCAAAGACCGCCAGGGGGATAGCGAAACACAAATTGCTCAAGGCCAGGATTTTGTCCAAGCCGCGGGCGCGCGCGAAGTCGGTCTTCGCGGCCCACAGCGCAACAAGGAAAAGCAGAATGCCGGCGGTGCACATCGAAACCGCGGAGCGAGAGATTTCAGAAAATGCGACGAGAATGGTTGTGTGCATGTGGATGCCAGGCGTAAGCTCGCGTCTTTTCTCTAGGGCGGAATCTCCTTTTTGGTTCAAAAACGGCCCCAAGTATACACCTACCCTGCTGTTCGCTTATGGTGCGGGCGGCCGCGCCTTAATTTGGAAAAACGCCTTTGAAAAGGGGGACAGACGAAAAAGGGGGACAGAACGGGTAGTTTCCCTTACTCTGAAATTTCCAATCATTACCGTCAAAACCTGTCAGGTCACACAAACATCCGAATACGTGTCGTCTGTCCCTGATTCCCCCCCGATTTCCCCACCTGTTAGGCGCCAGAATTGTGCCGTAACAGTTAACGTGGAATAGAACCTGTATAATATTGAACAGACCCCATTACCCCCCCGTTGTAAGTTGCTAATGCTTAGAATTGAACCACCCTCAGGGGCCTGCGTGGCAACGGGAAGGACTGGCTCCCGAGAGTTTTTCAGGCTCCCAATGGCTTCGACCCCTCCAGCCCGCCTCAAGCGAGACGCCCTGAGCGGATCAGAAGGCCGACATCCGCCTCTGCACATCCTCTTTCTTCATAGTCAGGCAGCGGAAGTACAGCGCTGCTTGCGAGAGCTCGACAAAGTGCATTTCACGGTTAGTGCGGAGATAGTTGTAACTCCCGAGGAGTTTAGCGAACGGCTGGGCTCGCACGCCTATGACCTTGTTGTCGCCGAGTATCCCAGCCCCCATTGGCGGGAAACGCAGGCACTCGAACTCTTGCACCTGTCGAACAGACAGATCCCACTTATCTTCGTCGGTGGCACCCTGCAACGGGAGACCATAGCGGATTTCGTTACAAGAGGAGCTTACGACTGCATAGAAATGGATCATATTGGTCACCTTCCCGTAGCCGTTCATCGGGCTCTGGATGAGAAAGCGTTGCGCGATGAACGCGACCGAGCCCAAAACGGCTTGCGGCATTCCGAAGCGCGTTACCGGGCCTTGGCAGGAAATCTAAGCTACGGAATTTGCCGCTGTGACCTCCACGGCAGATTCCTCGAAGTGAATGAGGCCATGGTGAAAATGCTCGGCTTTCCGTCAAAAGAGGAACTCCTCGCTGTAAACCTTGTGCGCGACCTCATTCAAGATGTTGACAAACGCGCGCAATTGTTGGGGCCACCGGCCCCGCAAGGTTTAGTGGACCCCATCGAAACAGAGTGGAAGCGGTGGGACGGTACCACCCTGAAGGTCCGGCTCAGCGGACAAGAAGTCATGGGTGAGGAGGGCGAGCTGGATACCTATGAGGTCATCACCGAGGATGTTACCAAACAGCGCCAGTTGGAGGATCACCTGCGTCAACAGGCGGCTCGCGACCCACTCACAGGACTGGCCAACTACCGCCATCTTACGGAAGTGCTAGACATTGAAGTCAAGCGTTCCGAGCGCACGGGGCGAGAGTTTGCCCTCTTGCTTTTTGACCTGGATGGATTGAAGCACATCAATGATCGCTACGGGCACCTCACGGGCAGCCATGCGCTCTGCCGCGTGGCCGACGTCCTGAGCTTTTGCCGGGACATCGATACGGTTGCGCGCTACGGCGGCGACGAGTTCGCGGTTGTCTTACCGGAAACTGGCGCAGAAGCCGCCAACCAGGTGGCACAACGCATATGCGACAGCATTGCCAATGACCGCATGGAACCAACGCTTTCCGTCAGCATTGGCGTTGCAATTTATCCCCATGACGGTGAAAGAATCGAGACCCTCTTATGTGCGGCTGACGTGGCTATGTATTCCATGAAGGCCAGAAAACACAACCCCCTTTACGCACGATAGCGGCGGCGGGTGGATGGGTGGCCCGGACCCAGCGCCCCGGCAAGATTCGCGTGCCAGCTAGGCGGGTTTAGCGTGTGGGGGCTTTTGACTTTCTTTAGCCCCTAATTTTTTTGGTTTGACCGGCATTACCGTTGTGGTACAACAACCCTCTCGCGTACTGCGCCCCGGCTCCAGCCGGGGCGTTTCTGTTTTGTAACACCCGGTTTCTACCGGGGGAAAGGAAGGTTTTTAAGTCTTCCGCGTTAACCCATTTAGAATCAGCACTTGTGTAGCACGTCTGATAACAACGCCCGTAACCGCTTTTAGAATCAACAGTTCCAGAAGTGTTGATTCTAAATGGTTTTAACTTGCTTTAAAATCAACACTTCTCAAAAACTGGGGGGTGGGGGCCCAGTTATTGTTAACCAGAATTCCCCTTTGGGAGTGCGGCGTCTTGCCGCCGCTTTTCGTCCGTCCACAGCCTAACTCGCACTATGGGCTAGCCGAAAGCAGTCGCACGCCGCCCGCATTTAAGAGCGCAAGAAGGATAAGCACTGCGGCCAGGGAAATGGCAATGCCCACTTTCCGATCCGGAGTGCGCACAAAGCGAACCGTGATGCGCTGCGTTCCCGGTCCAAGAGAAAAAATCATTTGCGAGTTTGTCTCTCCCCGTCCCGGACTCGTCAACTTGCCGTTCAGCTGCACGCGCCACGCCGGATAGTCGAGCAGTCGCAGTCCAATTTTCAACGGCCCGTACGATGTGACTCGCACGTTTTTTTCTTCCCCGGTCCATTGATCGATAAGGATCTCCGCTTTCGGCGCGCTTCCCTCGGAGACTTCGGCCGGCAGAACCATTACGCGCGGCGCTTTTTCCGGAAGGCTGTAATGGTCATCGCCCAGCGGATCGTATTCGTCCGTGCCCTCAAAGCCTTGATCATTGGCAATCGCATCGCGCAACGATGGGATGTCGTCGGAATCCCACCACGTTTTTTGCACCAGAAATGTCGCCGTGCTTGCCGAGAGTAGAATCGCTGCAACGACCCACACCGATTTCCTGCGGCCCTGCGCGATAGCCGCCGCAAGAAAATAAGCGTACGGCACCGCAAGGATCGCCATCCACCTCCACGGAAACTGCACGAATCTCAGCTTCGGAAGATGCGCCCAAAAAAAAAGACTAGGCCGAAACATTAAAATCGCTGCAACTGCCGAGAGAACCAGCAGCACGCGCCAGAGTTTCTTCGTTTCCTCTCGCGATTGTTCCTGAAGCGTTTCTCGACCCGCCGCAATCCCCGCGATTCCCGTCATCACCAGCAGCAGCACCGCCGCGCTGGAAGCGATCCAATTGAATACCACGTGTTCCGGATCGCTGGTCATGGTGTAAAGAAAATTGTCCGCAGGTTGCAATCCCGACGAAAGTGCCTGCGTGATGTTCACCCACCGTTGCTCGTACGCCGCCGGCAAAAGATAAAAACTCGCCAAACCAAACCCCAGCGCCAATCCCCCTGCGCCGCGCCACAACGGCCGCAACGTTCTTTCTTCCAACACCGCCCACGCAAAAATCAGTGCCACGCTGTAGCTGGCCAGCACTCCCGCCGGCGCATTGCAAAGCCA
>Ga0137412_10004550_pt1 | contig 11069 bp, 9 predicted proteins | sample CZODoug2_1_16fun_FD_122160 | JGI IMG/M metagenome (GOLD analysis project Ga0137412, IMG submission 122160) | Vadose zone soil fungal communities from Angelo Coast Range Reserve, California, USA - CZODoug2_1_16fungal (Hybrid Assembly) | ecosystem: Environmental > Terrestrial > Soil > Vadose zone... | reverse complement strand
CGACCGCGCTGGACTTCATGGGCAACAACTACTGTGGGCTACGCAACGTCACGCTCAAGTCCTCCGACCCGAACCACGTTGGCATGGTCGGCCTCAGCATGACGAGGTATGCCACCGGCCCATGCATGATGAAGCACGTGACCATCGATGGCTTCCAGTATGGCATCGAGGCCGCGAATTCGGAGTATTCCACAACCTTTGACGACCTGACGCTGACCAACCAGCAAAAGGCGGGGATACAGAACTCCGACAACGTCATGTCCATTGAGAACCTCCACTCAGACAACTCGACAAATACCACGGCTGTCCCCGTGCTGCTGAATCTTGGCTCTGGCCCGCGCAATGGTTTGGTGACCATCATCGGAGCGAACCTCGTCGGCAACTCCGCCACGAGCGGCATATCCGCACTCCAGAACAGTCAGACGCTTTATGCGCGTGGCATATATTCGACGGACTATAGGTCGGCCATCCAAAATGCGAGCGGAACACCGGTCGGTGGCGGTGCCAGTGTAGGTGAGTATGATTCCGGTCCGCCGTTCACTCAATTCAGTGGCGGTGGCACGTCGCTGAAGCTGTGCGTTAGCGAGACCCCGGAATTTGAGGAGACCGACCCCAACAAGTGGGTCAGTGTCGCCGCTGAGACGCCAGCCGCGAACGGCGATGACACCAAGAGAATTCAGGACGCGATGAATTCTACGACCGCCACCACGGTATATTTCCCGGCCGGCATATATAAGATCTCTGGAACGATTACGGTTGGGCCCAATATTCGGATGATCGAGGGGTTCGACTCACAGATACTGCCGTTTAGCACGTCAACGGCGGGACCGCTATTCACGTTTGCCAGTACCACCCAGGACGTGATTGTTGACCATCTCCGATTTGGCAATCCTAACAGCCCGCGCCCCAACGTGTCGGTTATCCAGGACGACTCGTCCCACTCTGTCACGATCAGAGACACCGTGTTTGATGGGGGACCGGTGTCCGTGTACCAGAATGGCTCCACCGGGACCGGTGATCTGTTCCTCGAGGACGTCGGCGGTGGCCCGTGGCATATCAACGGACCGCAGCATGTATATGCCAGGCAACTCGATTCCGAGAACCCGTCGACAAAGATAGAGAATAGCGGCGGCACAGTCTGGATCCTCGGCCTCAAGATGGAGAGTGCCGCGGTCGGCAACACCACCGCGGGTGTGATTGACACCGAGGAGTCGGGAAAGACCGAGGTGCTCGGCGGGCTTCTCTATCCGGCTGGTCCAGTTCCTGCGGGCCAGCCGGCCTTCGTTGTGGTGGACTCCGCTGCGTCATTCATCTACGCAGTTTCGAGTTACAGAAATGGGTCTACCGATCCGAACCAAAATGATTTCACGACGCAAGTCAAAGAGACACAGAGCGGCGTGATCAAGAGCCTCACATCGGCGACCGTGCATGTAACCACGCCTCGTGGGGACGGCCTCATGATGCCGCTCTACACCAGCAAACCGGTACCACCGCCTGTTTGCCCTTAACGACGGCCAGGTCGGCTGCGCCGTGACAGCATGACTGGATGAGCACCCGCGGGGAGAGGCGAGCGCAGCTGCAAGACGCCCTGCGTACCGAGCTGACGGACGTGCTCGGTGCGCAGGGCTGGCGGCTCGATCCGGCGCGCGACTATAGTCCCGATAGTCCGGACATTGCCGGCTTTCGTCGCGAGGTCGCGCCCGATTTCGCCGCGGCGTTGGTGTTCAGCCGACCATTCGAATGGCCCGCCTCCCAAGACCTGACCGTTACATCTGTGATCGGCGCGTCGTATGAGCCGCTGTATCGGCTGTGGCCATCGCTCGGCGAGCGTAGGCCGCGGGTTGGCGAGGTGACCGCCCATATCGGCTCGGACGAGCACATCGAGATATCCAGCGTCGGCGATGCGCGAGCTACCGCGCAGCGGCTCGCGGAGCGGTCCGGCGGCCAGGCCGTTGCGCTGGCCGAGCTGCACGCGAGTGTCGATGCGCTGGTGGCGGCAAATCGCGGTGATCCCGGGCGCCTGGACACCGAAATCAGGGTGGTGCCCGCGCTGCTGGCCGCCGCGGGACGTACCGAGGAGGCTCGTACCGTCCTTGCCGAATATCGGAATCGGGACGAGAGCGTGGTTACGGAGCGTGAGTTTCGCCGCTTTTGCTACCTGCTGACCCGATGGCTGGACTCCGGGGCCGACATTCCCGCGGAGCCGGCGCCGTACCGCTATCCCGAGCCATCCATCGAGCCTCCGTCGTTTTCGCAAGTACAGCGCGATTCCCGCAACACCACGGCGGCAGTCGATGCGGTTATGGAAAACGGCCGCGGACTCGGTCGTACCGAAAATCGAGCCATGTTGCGGCAGGAGCTGGCCGACCGACACATCACACTTAGTCCGCTCGCCATCGAGACGACATTGGATGGCATCGAGACCCGGCGCCAGCCATTCGGCACAATTCGCCAGTACGGCCGATTTTTCGAGACCCTCGGCGGTATCGGCGTCGACGTGCTCAACATGGTGAGGACCGGATTACCCAAGCCGCAACCTCGGTTGGAGCCGCCCGATCATGCGCTGTTCCCGGCCGACCTGCACTCGACCGAGCGGGCCCAGGTGGCGCTCGATGCCGACGCCAGCAGGTGGTTGGCGCACGTCCACGCCAGCGCCAGGCTCCGGGTCGCGTTCAGCGCGACAGTCACCGTCTGGCTCACGTGGGATCCCGAGCCGCCTGACGATCAATCTCGATTGGCCGCGCATATTGGCACTCAACGTGTCGGGACGTTGGCGGACGCCGACCGATACCGGCAGCTCATGCTCGACGCCGCCAGGCTCGATGAGCACCCGTACGTGCAGGGAAGTCTGAATGCTCGCCCCGACAACGCATTCCTGCTGGAGATTGACGCCCCGACATCCGCCTAGTGGCTGGCGTCAAATTCGGTACGGAGCTTGCTCGGCGCCCGCAGTCGCCAGGATTCGGTGAGCAATTCGGTCAGCTCATCCAGCTCGATCGCGCCGAATCGAACCAACACGGTCGGATGCCCGTCGTAATGCGGTGTGGTGAAGAATTTGCCCGGCTCGGAGGAGATCAAGCCATGTTTTTCGGCCTCATCGGCGCACCAGACGAGCAATACGTCGCCCTCCTCGCGGATCCGGGCGAAGAGTCGGTCAGCAACCCGGAAACCGGGCGTACCGTATGACGGTTTCGCAGTTGTCGAGGGCAGCGAGAGCGCAACCTTACGGATGTCGGCCTCGGTGATCATCGGCTCATTATGCGTGCCCGGCAGCGCCAACCACGGCCATAATGCGACGCGTCCTATGGTTGTCCAGTGCCGGTGGCACCGGTCGCCGTGCGGAGCGAGCCGGCGAGCGGTGCGATCAGCGGGGAGCGGAGGAGTGAGATCGTGGGCAGCGTTGAGCACCTGATCGGGTCGCTGCTGTCCGCCGTGCACGGCGCGATTCGGCCGCCGGTCTGCCGCAACGACTGGCTCTCCACGGTCAGCATGTTGGGCGCGATCATTGCCCTGCTTCCCGTACTGGCGGCGATCCTGATCGCGCTCATCCGCAAGGGGATCGGCAACCGCTACAACGTCGCCTCGATCAGCACGTTCGGCGTGATCGGTGTGGTTTGCTGCCTGGCGGTGCCGTGGCTGGCGTTCCGCGGCGCGTCCGGGGTGATGCGCAACGTCGCAATCGGCGGCGACCCGCGCGGGCTCACTGCCGCGAACGTGGCCAGCATCGGGCGCCGATCCTGCCTGGTCGACGACCAGCGCGGCTACCTCGCGAACCACACCGTCTATAGCGCGCTGACGCACCCCCAGCGCGGCACGGTCGGCATTTGGCTGCACCTCGCGTTGCTCGTGGGTGCCCCACTGCTCTGTCTGTTGCTGGTGCTGCTGCAGGGTCGGATCGCCTTGCGCCGCGGGCAGAAATGGCCCGGCGTGCTGCTGTGGTTGCCGTTGCTCGGGCTCGCGGTGGCTACCGGGCCGTTGCGCGCCGGAGTGGTCGGGCAGCTGTGGCTGGGATTCGTCCCGGTCAGCGCGGTCGGCCTGCTGGTGGTCTTCCTCATCGGCACGCCCCGCTGGTCGGTGATCAACCGATCCGCTGCCGACCGCTCGCGGCCGCAACAACCGCCGCCCGTGATGCGGCAGCCGGTGCAACCGGTCCAGAGTCCACCGCCGCCGGCCTACCACCCACCGGTCCCGTACGAAAAGCCGGTCACGTACGAAAAGCCGATCGCGTACGGGAAGCCGCTCGCCAACGAAATTCCGCCCGTACCGGCGAATCCGGTCCGGTACGACGCCCCGAAGGCGCAACCGCAGACCGCCCAGCTCACCGGCGCCGCGGCGACCACGCCAATGGCGGCCGACGGCCGATTTGCCCGGGTCCGGACGCTCGGCTCCGGCGGGTTCGGCACGGTGTGGCTGGCGATGGACACGCACCTCGACCGGACCGTGGCGGTGAAGTTCGCGCACGTGCCCGACGCCGACACCGAGCAGCGGATCCGCCGCGAGGCCAAGGCGTTGGCCGCCGTCCGGCATCCCAATTGCGTCCGGATCTACGACATCGTGGCCGAGCCGGACGGGCTGGGCATCGTGATGGAGTACATCGACGGCCCGCTGCTGGCCGACGTGGTGAAGAAGAACGGCCTGCTCGACGACGTTGCCGCGGCGCGCCTGTGGGTCACGATGGCCGGGGCCTTGGAGGCCGCGCACGCGCAGGGCGTGCTGCACCGCGACGTCAAGCCGTCGAACGTGATTGTCGATAACCGCGGCGCGCCGCATCTCATCGACTTCGGCATCGCCCGCTCCGCCGGCGACAGCACGCTCACCGGCACCGGGATGATGGTCGGCACGCCGGACTATCTCGCTCCGGAGATTGCGCGCAACGGCCCGCCCACACCGGCCGCCGACTGCTGGCAGCTGGCCGCGACCGTGAGTTACGCGTTGTCCGGGAAACCGCCGCGGGGCCGGCGGCCGGACCTGATGGCGGCGATGATGGCCGCGGCCGCCGAGGAGCCGTGCCGCGAACTGCCGGGCGGCAGCGTGCATGCCCGGCTGCTGGCGGCGGCGCTGGACAATGACCCGGCCCGACGGCCGAGCCTGGCCACGATCCGCACGCAGGTCTCGGGCTGGCTGGCCCGGTCGGGGAATTCCGAGGACGGCCCGATCGCGAGCACAGACGTCGTGCCGGAAACGCCGGCAACCCAAACCCTCCGCCACTAAGCGTTCCGCGCGAACGTGACGTTGGTGCGGTTCGGCGGTTCGGACCCGACGCCCTATCGGAGCCAATGTCACATTCGTACGCATAGAGCGTACGAATGTGACATTGGCTCCAATCAGAGTTGAGCAGTCAGGAGCCGAGGGCGTCGATCGACGCGATCTCGTCGGCGCTCAGCGTGAAGCCGAAGATGGTGAAGTTTGACTCGATCCGGGCCGGGGTGACCGATTTCGGGATCACGACCGTCTCATGCTCGAGATGCCACCGCAGCACTACCTGATCGGCGGTGACACCGTGCGCGTCGGCGATCTTGACCAGCGTCGGATTCGATAGGTTCGTCGTCTTGAACGGGCTGTAGCCCTCCAGCACGATTTCCCGCTTTTGATGTTCGGCCAGCCGCGGGCCATCGAACAGCGACGGACCCCACTTGATCTGGTTCACCGCCGGCGCCTCACCGGTGGCCGCGATCAGCTCATCCAGCTGCGCGGTGCTGTAGTTGCTGACCCCGACCTCGCGCACGAGACCCTTGTCCCGGATCGCCAGGAACTGTTGCCACACCGCCGGGCTCGCCTGTCGGGCCGGCGGCCAGTGGATCAGCCACAGGTCGACATAGTCGGTGCCGAGCTTTCGCAGGCTCTCCTCGATCGTCTGCTGCTCCCGGCCGGCGTTGTCCGGCGGCAGCTTCGTGGTGATGAAAATGTCCTCGCGGGGGACACCGCTGTCGCGCACCGCCGCGCCGACCTGGTCCTCATTGCCGTATGCCGCGGCGGTGTCGATGTGCCGGTATCCGGTGCGCAGCGAGTGCAGTACCGCGTCATAGCCGCTCCGGCCGCTGGCCTGCCACGTACCGAATCCGAGCAGCGGCATCTGATTTCCACCGCGCAGGGGCACCGCAGGATTGCTCTGCGTCATTCCGTGTCCTCTCGAAGAGTGTCAGCCGCGTACGGCCGCAATTGCCGCGGCGAGCCGGCGTACGCCCTCGGTGATCTGTTCCGGCGTCACTGCCGAATAGGCGAGCCGCACCGAGTGTTCGCCGCCGGTAAGTAGGAAGTCCGCGCCGGCCACGACGGCCACGCCCCGCTCGGCCGCGGCCGGGACCAGCTTGGCGACATCGACGTCGGCGGGCAGGTCCAGCCACAGGAAGTACCCGCCCTCGGGCTGGGTGAACCGGGCGTCCGGGATTTCTCGGCGCAGCTCGTCGGCGAGCCTGGCGGACCGTTCTGCCAGCGCGACCTGCACGGTCTTGATCGACGTGTCCAGCGCGCCGGATACGCAGAATTCGTACGCAATCGCCTGCGACACCATGTTGGGCGATATATAGGTGTTGGTGGCGCGCTTGGCGATGCGGCCGATCAGCTCGGCCGGGCCGATCAGGTAACCGACCCGGATGCCCGGGCAGATGATCTTGGAGAACGACGACGCGTAGATGACCTTGTCGCTGACCGACTGCATCGTCGGCAGCGGCTGGCCGGCGAACCGCACGTCGCGGTAGGGGTCATCCTCGAAGATCGTGAAGCCGTAATCGTCGGCCAGCGCCAGCAGCTCGGTCCGCCGCCCCGCCGACAGCGTCACGCCGGCCGGATTGTGGAAGTTCGGAATGATATGCGCCAGCACCGGCCGGACGCCGGTCTCCAGCAGCGCCCGCAGCTCGGCGGTGTCCAGCCCGTCGTCGTCGACCCCGATCGGGTGCAGCTGCCCGTGCCTGGTGCGCAGTCCGAGCAGGGTGCGGTCGTAGGTCGGCCGCTCGACAATCACCGGGCTGTCGGGGTCGACTAGCTCGTCGAACAGGAACGCGTCGGCCTGCATCGAGCCGTTGGTGACCAGCACCTGCTCCGGCGCCACGCCGTGCTTTTCGGCGACCCAGGCCCGCAGCGGCACATATCCGATCGAGGTGCCGTACGCGGTGGCGCCGCCGGGATCGCGCTCGAACGCCCGCTCGGCGGCGGCTTTGAGACCCTCGACGTTGATGATGTCGAGGGAGGGGGCACCACGGGCGAAGGAAATCAGGTCAGCGGCCACGACGTGCAGTCTACGGTCTGCCGCGGGTCCGGGTTAGATGGGACAGTATGAGGGTTGGTGTTATCTCCGATACGCATGCGCCGCGGCGCTGGCACTCGTGTCCACCGCGGGTCGCTGCCCTGCTGTCCGATGTGGACGTGATCCTGCATGCCGGTGATGTCTGTGTGCCCGGCGTGCTCGCGGAGCTGGCCGAATTCGCGCCGGTGCACGTCGTACGCGGCAACAATGACGGCGCTGACATCGAGGCGCCGGAAATGCTCCGGCTCGACCTGACCGGCCTGGTCATCGGGATGATCCACGACAGCGGCCCGAAAACCGGTCGCGCAGAACGAATGCGGCGTACGTTCCCCGACGCGGACCTGGTGGTGTTCGGCCATTCGCACATTCCGCTGGACGAGACCGGCGCGGTCCGGATATTCAACCCGGGCTCACCGACCGACCGGCGCCGCCAACCGCACGGGACCATCGGCCTGCTGGACATTGTGGACGGGAAGCTTTTGCAGGCGCGGATTGTCGAAGTGACGTAGCCAATCAGAGAGGGCGTAAGCATGCCGGACCCATTCACGGTTGCAAAGGAATACGGCCCCGGGCGCGGGCCTGGGCCGAAAACGCAGCCGGAGCATGCCCTTTCAGAGCTGCTCGGCTCGCAGCGGCTCGGCGTATTGGCCTCGACCAAGAAAGACGGTCACCCGCACCTTGCCACGATGTCCTATGTCTGGGATCCGGAGTCCAGGATTATCCGCATCACCTCCGTGGACGGCCGGATCAAGACGCGGCATTTCCGGCGCGATCCGCGCGCCGCGTTGCACGTGACCACGCCGGACTACCTGGCCTTCGCGGTCGCCGAGGGAACGGCGGAAGTCTCACCGCCGAGCACCGTTCCCGGTGACGCGACCGGGCGCGAGCTGTTGGCGATGCACCCGCTTGAGCGGGCCGAGGACGACGCCGCGTACCTGAAAAACATGGTCGAGGATCACCGCGTCGTCATCAGGCTCAGCGTCACCCACCTCTACGGCGGCGGACTCGACGCCTGAGAATTACCAGGATTTCGGCTTTCCCTTCTGGAACAGCCATACGTTGAAGAGTTTGTCGAGGTTACGACCCGAGTTGTGATTGGCCAGCGCAACGAACTGGGCGGTGGTGCCGTGCCCATTCCGATGCTGGGTCGCCCAATCGCGAAGCGTACGGAAAAACGCCTTGTCGCCGGCGCGGGCCCGGAATGCCTGCAGGGTCATTGCGCCGCGTAGATACACCGACGTATCGAAGATATCGGCGCCGTCCTTGGGATCGCCGCTCGGCGGGTTCCACAGCTCAGTGCTGGATGCGGGCTCCGCATAAAACCCGTCGAACGTCTCCTGGGTGGTCACGCCGGTTGTATGCTCGGCCCACAGCCATTCGGCCATAGTCGCGAAACCCTCGTTCAGCCAGATGTCCTGCCATTTGGTCAGCGCCACGCTGTCGCCGTACCACTGGTGTGCCAGCTCATGCAGCAGCAACGAGTCGTCCGGTGCGCCGTCGAATACCGGCTTGGTCTGCGTCTCCAGCGCGTATCCGACCTGTGGCGCGTCATCGACAATGGCGCCGACCGTGTCGAACGGATACGGGCCGAATATCTTTTCCTCGAACGCGATCATTTTCGGCAGTTTCGCCAGGGCCGGGTTGGCATCCTTCGCCTCGCGCGGGTCAACCGCCGTAATGATCGGAATTCCGTCCTTCGTACGTCCCGTCTTCACCTGGAAATGACCGAACGTCGCGGTGACGAGATACGTCGCCATCGGCCGATTCTCCACCCAGACGAACGTGCTCCGCCCGTGTCGGGTCGCCTTCCCCGCCAGCCGGCCATTTCCGATTACGGTCAGGCCGGCAGGCACGGTGAACGAGATGTCGTATGTCGCCTTGTCCAGCGGGTGGTCGTTGCACGGAAACCAGGTCGGCGAGCCCTGCGGCTCGCTGGCGAGAACGGCGCCGTCGTCGGTGGGAATCCAACCGTCCAGCGCGCCATCGGGATCGATCACCGGTGCTGGCTTTCCGGCGTACTTCACGGTCACGACAAATGGCTCGTACCGGCGGAGCGAGCGCCGCGGCGTGACAATTAGCTCCTGGCCTTTGTGCCCGAATTTCGCCGGCAGCCCGTCGACCGAGACGGAGGACGCCTTCATATCCGGCCGCAGGTCCAGGTCGAACCGGGATAGCGCTTGGGTGGCGGCCGCGATGATCGTGGCCTTCCCGGACAGGTGCTTGGCCGCGTAACTCAGCTTGAGCGAGTAATGCTTTACGTCATATCCGCCATTTCCCGCGTCGGGGAAATAGGGATCGCCAATTCCGGCAGAGCCGGGCGTGGGTGCGGTCGCCGGCGTGGCCGAGACCGGCTCCGCGACGCCAATAACCCCGATTGACAGGGCACACACTCCGGCAAGCACAGCCCAGCGACGCATGCGAACCTCCAGCGCAGAAAGTCGAGCGGAGCGCAACGCTACACCGCCGCCGGCTCCGCGGTCCGGTCCATGGCCCGATATCGCGAGAACGCGGGCAGACTCAGCCCGATGACCGCTGTGCCGACGATCGCGGCCAATCCGCCGCTGACCGCGCTGATCCCGGGCGAGGTCAGTGACGCGACCGTGCCGGCCCGGAAATTCCCCAGCTGCGGGCATTCGGCGCCCACGACATACTCGGCCGCGCCGACCCGGCCGCGATAGCGGTCCGGCGTGGCAACCTGGATCATCGTGGTGCGGAAGACCACCGCGGTCACATCGGCGGCGCCGGCCAGCACGAGCATGGTGAGGGTGAGCCAAAGGCTGCCGGCGAGGCCAAAACCGGTCAACCCCGCACCCCAGATGGCACCGGCGATCAGCATGGCCCGACCCTGGCGCGAGACGTTCCCGACCGGCCCGGACAGGGTCGCGCCGAGGATGCCGCCGACGGCCAACGCCGCGGTGAGCAGACCGAGGGTGCGTGGGTTGCCGTCGAAACGCTCGGCATTGATCGCCGGAAACAATGCGATCGGCATCGCGAGGACGGTGGCGTTGACATCGGCGAGCAGCGACCCGATGAGCACCTTGCTGCGGCGGATGAACCGCAGCCCGTCGACGATGGTGCGTACCCCCGGCGTGATCGGGGTGCCCTCGGGACGCATCGACGGCAGCCGGGCGACCGCGTACAGCGCGGCGCCGAAGCTCACCGCGTCGATCAGATAGCACACCCTGAGCCCGCCGGCCGCGGCCAGCACCCCGGCCAATGCCGGGCCGGCGGTATTGCTGGCGTGCATGGTCAGCATGCGCAGGGCGGCGCCGGCCGGTATCCGGTCGGCCGGCAGCAGCCGCGGTACGAAGGTGCGGCTGGCCGGCCCGTTGATGGAGCTGAGCACCGACCCGACCGCGACGAGCGCGTAGAGCAGGGAGACCCGCCCGACGTTGGCAAATGCCTGCGCGGCAAGGGCTCCGGAGACCACGGCCAGCCCGCTGCTGGTCAACAGCACCAGCCGGCGGCGATCGACCGCGTCGACGATCGCGCCGCCGAACAGCCCGAACACGAGCGCGGGGAGTGCGGTCGCCAGGCCGATTCCGCCCACCGCCGCCGAGGAGTGGGTCAGTGTCCAGACCTGCAGCGCGACCGCGAAGTTGGTCATGGTGCCGCCGACCGCGGACAACGCCGAACCCAACCACAGACGGCGAAATGCCGGTGATTCGCGGAGCGGCCGGGTATCCACGAACAATCTTCGTACTACCACGTGGTCCTTTCGGGCGTCCGGCTTGCGGTTGGGTGATCTGGCTTGCGAGCACGAGTCGGGCCGCCCGAAACTATAACAGCACTGTTGCAATGCTCGCGACGATGAACCGGGGGGTTG
>Ga0137412_10004547_pt1 | contig 11071 bp, 10 predicted proteins | sample CZODoug2_1_16fun_FD_122160 | JGI IMG/M metagenome (GOLD analysis project Ga0137412, IMG submission 122160) | Vadose zone soil fungal communities from Angelo Coast Range Reserve, California, USA - CZODoug2_1_16fungal (Hybrid Assembly) | ecosystem: Environmental > Terrestrial > Soil > Vadose zone... | reverse complement strand
GCGGAGCGGAGAGATCTCTGTGTGGATGCCTCTTCTTGGAAATGTTTTTCGACGGAGCGAAGCCGACCTGTCCCGGCGTGGCGTGGAGGGATCTGCGGTTCCGCGGACCTTTCCTGGAAATGTTCGCTAGAAGCGCCGGTCCATGCGCGGATACCACGTAAGCTGAAACGTGGTGCTGGTGTTGGATTGCTGTCCCGGTTTATACAGCGGGATCAGCCACCGTTCGTATTGCACATTCGCCTTCAACTCCACATCGGGCGTAAGCCGCTTGACTACATCGAAGCTGAAGTCGGACTGCGTGGTGCCGCCGGGAATAAAATCCTTATCGGCTTTATCTCTGCGGTAGGAAACCTGCAGCCACTCCCGGGGTGAGAGATGATACGTGACCCAAGCCTGGCCCCCTTTATTCTCCCGTCCGATCCAATCGGCCATGAGCAGGCCATTGTTGGTGTAGCCATTTCTTTGCACTACCTCGATGTACATGTCCTGACCACCGTGGCTTTTCCCGGTATCGGGATCGGTCGAAGCCGCTTCGACCCGCAGGTCGAGCTTGGGCACACCGGGAACATGCGAAAGGTAAAGGCCGGGGCGAATGGCGGCGTGGCGCGGCGCAGTGATAGGAAAAACGTCATCGTGTACTTCGGAGTCGTTGTAAAAAGTCAGCCACTTGCGGAGATAGGGCAGCCGCCAGGAGAAGTCAACGGAGCTGAAGCGTGCGCCAGGATCGTTGCGGCTGAATTTCTCTGATCCGGTGGTATCGCTGATGCTGTAGAAGCTGTGCCAGAAAGTACCCAGCGTGACGGGCGCGTGGTCGACACCGCCCCAGATGACGGTGCGCTCGAAGCCGAATTCAAAGTTGGGCGTCGGCTTGAAAGAAATCTTTTCCGCGTGCGTCCACGGGCTGACCGGCACATTATGACCCTTGAGTGGTCCCACAAAAAAGTCGTAGCGGATGAGACCCGCAATGCGCGAGATGTAAGGAATATAGAGCGGTTCAACCCGGTTGATCCGAAAACTCCAGACGTTCTCCGCGTTGTTGCTCCACGCCATACCCCCGCCTACTCCTGGTCCATACCAGTTGTCCATTTTTCCAAAGGAGATCTCGTGGCCGATAACATGCGCGGAAACGTAGCCTTCAAGGACTGTCAGGTTGTTGACCGCGGAAACCGGGCCCAGCGGGATCGTGGTATTTCCGGGCAAGGGAAGAGTCCCAAACGTGGCGAAGTCGTCGATGGTGGCCAGAGTCTCCGCAAGAGGAAGCGAATATCCTTCCCACCCAGGGGCGTGTTGATACTCTCCGCGAAAGTACGCGGAGAACATGCCGTAGTGGGCGCGCGCGCTGAAACCACTGTAATTGTTGAAGCCGCTGGCGTAGGGCCGACCAAAATCGTTGATGTCGGTTTGGCCCAGGTGAAAGCTGTCACGCAAAGGCGTGCCGCCAATCCCCATGATCCGCTCATACACCGACTCCATACCGATGCGGCCGAACTTCTGGTCCAGAGGAATCCGCATATCCGGTTGCAGATCCTTTTCGAGCGCAGTGTAAATGTCAATTGCTTCGTCGTTGGTACTCCCGGTGATCCGGTCCGCGCTGGCGTCCAGCATGTGGGCCACGCTCAAACGCGTCCATGGGCGTATACCAAGGAACACCGTGTCGACGAAGCCCATCCCATAAAGCCGCGTCACGGCAGGATAGATCCAGCTATCCAGTGGGATATACGTGGAGCTCATGCCCTCGATCGATTTAAGCGGCTCGTAGGGCGCAAAGTGAATGGTGTCGCGCGGAGCAGGAAGCTGATCCGGAGCAGGGGCTGCGGCCGGCGCTTGCGGCGCCGGTGTCTGATCTGTAGCAGAAATGGTCGAGGCAGCTGAGATTCCGGTGGTCCATAGGACCAGCAAACACAAAACAGCGGGGAATTCCACTTACACCTCAAATGCCGGAGCGGTTGATGCCGGACCTGACCAGCAGAGCCACAAATCATTCATCTGTGTTCAAGCTAACGAAACCCCGACTGCCGGTCAATCGTTTGCAACCAGGTGTGAAGCGCGAAGATAACGGGTAGGTCAGCCCTCAAGTCCCTTGACCACGGCGCCCAGTTCGCGCGAGAATTCCTGCGCGATCCCATTTTTCCAGCGCGTCGTGTAGAGTTTCTTGGCGGTGAGGTATTGTTCCATGTGGGTCAAAGGATCGCGCTCGCCGTTCAGCAATACTTGACCGTGCTGGCGATACGGCTTAGCCTCGATCAGCACCGCACCGCCGCCGCGGCGCACCCGCTCGAGGCTTTCATAAGCTACCCGATACACGGCTACGACATCGTTGCCGTCAACCGTGATCGTGGTTAAACCGTCCGTCTTCGCTTTCAGGGTGAGGTTCCCCGTACCGTTTTTGGCTTGACTGCCCGCCCTCGGATTGTTTTCGACGACAAAAATGATGGGCAAGCTGCGCCTGGCAGCGATTTTGACCGCCTGCCGCCATGACTCCGAAGCCGTGGCCGCCGCACCGCTGAACACCACCACCACCTTGCCGTCGTCTTCCCGCTTGCTGGCTAAGGCCACATTGCCGGCATCCGCATAGAGTTCGCACTGGGCGGACGCGGTGCGCGAGGAGGGCCCGATGATGTTCTGCGCCGCGTGGCCCGTTGTGCTGGGCCGGCCATACATCTGCGCGACCACGTCACTCAGCCCAACTCCCTTCACCAGGGTCACGATCCAATCGTGAGATGCAACAGCGACGGTGTCCTGGGGCCGCAGATCGATGGCGCAACCCACTGCGATCGCCTCCTGGCCCAGCGAAGCATCGAATACCGTTTTCGACCGGCGTATGCGTCGCCCATGCTCCGTGAGCAATCGGCATTGCAGCATGGTGGCGTAAAGCTGCTTGAGTTTAGCGTCGTCGATCAGCGAGCCGCCGGTTGCTTTCCCAGCCATGCCTATGGAGTTCTCCTGATGGGTGAATCGGTTGTGGAAAGCCGCCGAGGTTTTTCACAGAAGTGTGAAAAAGCCTGTGTATTTCCCGTCTCGGATACCGCTCAATTCCTGAATTGATAGGGGTTCTAGCAGTCTGCACTGCTTTCGATGCGCAGTTTCCGAAAGAGGAATCATGTTGAGTAATCCGCGTTGATACGGATATATTCCGTGGTAAGATCCGTCGTCCAAAATCGGCACGCGCCGGCTCCGAGTCCGAGATCGACATGAATGGTCAGATTACGTTGTTTCAAATATTCGTGCGCCGCGGCTTCGTCAAAGCCCGGTGAGAGACAGCCCCCTTCGCAAATCGAAAGCTCCCCGAACGAAATGTTGATGCGCGCAGGATCGATGGCCACACCGGCATAGCCGATCGCTGCCAATATGCGGCCCCAGTTAGGATCGCATCCCGCCCATGCGGTCTTGACCAGTGGCGAGTGGGCAATGGAACGGGCTATACGCAGCGCATCCGCATCCGTGAGCGCCCCGCCGATTGCCAACTCAACCACGTGCTGAATGCCCTCTCCATCCTCCACGATCTGCTTAGCGAGGGACAGGCAGACACTTTCGAGAGCAGAGGCAAACGCTGATGTACGCTGGCCGGCAACCGTACGCGCAGTGTCGTGGTTGTGCCCACGGATGGTGATGCCGCTGGCGCCGCTGGCGAGTAGCAGAACCGTGTCGTTGGTCGAAGTATCGCCATCGATGGAGATGCGATTGAAACTACCTTCGACGGCCTGGTGGAGCAGGTCGGCGGCAACACCGGGTTCAAGCTCGGCGTCGGTGAAGAGATAAACCAGCATGGTGGCATGCAATGCGCTTCCGGATTGTAGCTGCGGATGGATCATGCCAGCGCCCTTGGCGACACCCGCCACCCGAACCGTCACTCCCTCTACAGCGAAGTCTGCCGCTGCCATCTTCGGGCGCGTGTCGGTGGTCATGATGGCGCCTGCTATCTGCCCCAGGTGAGCCGCGGAAGAGCCCAAACCGGAATGCACTGCCGGTAGCGCTGCGGTCACCTTGCCAACCGGAAGGGGCACCCCGATGATGCCGGTCGAAGAGGGGAGTACCTCATGCGGGTCGCAGCCGAAAAGCTCACCCGCACTCGCGCAGCACTGCTGAGCAGCCAGGACACCGGCTTCACCAGTAGCGCAGTTGGCGTTGCCGGCATTGACCAGCACTACGCGGACACGATGCTGATTTCGTGCCAGGTGGCGCTGTCCGACGATCAGCGGCGCAGCGATCACTTTGTTGCTCGTGAACATGGCCGCGGCAGCGGCCGGCCGGTCGGCCACCGCGCAAGCGAGATCGGGATTCCCGCTGGCTTTCAAACCGGCCCGCACGGCGGCGAACCGGAAGCCGCGAGGCACTTGATCATCACGAAGCAGGGGAGCGGGGGACGGAGCAACCATGTGGCCTTACTCTATCAAGAGAAAGCCAATCATGATGACGACGACGCAACACAGCAGAGAATTTCAGGCGCCGGCAGAGTTCCTCAGCATGCGCAACGTGGATATTGCGCGCGGGCAGAAGGTCGTTCTGCACGATGTTAACCTCACCATCGCCACGGGCGAGCACATCGCCATCCTGGGTCCGAACGGGTGCGGAAAATCCACCCTGATCAAAGCTATGACCTGCGAGTGCTATCCCATCGTTCGCGACGGCATGGAAATGAAAGTCTACGGCCGGGACCGGTGGGAAGTGCAGGAGTTGCGTAAGCATCTCGGGGTAGTGGCCACCGAACTGCCCGGCGAACGCACCTCCGTGACCCGAGGGCTTGACGCTGTGGTCAGCGGGTTCTTTTCGAGCTCGACGCTATGGCCGAACCTTGCAGTCACTGAGCCGATGCGCGCCGCTGCAACGGATTCGCTGGGCCTGCTCGGGGCTGCCTACCTGCGCGATCGCTTTGTCGGCGAGATGTCAGCGGGAGAGAAGCGCCGGGTGATGATTGCCCGGGCGCTCGTGCATCGGCCGGAGATGTTGCTACTGGACGAACCCAGCAACGCCCTCGACCTGGCGGCGCAGCGTGAACTCCGGGAGATCCTGCGCGCCGTGGCGGTCGGCTCGGAAACTCGCCGCGGAACCGGCGTGATCATGGTGACGCACCACCTGGCGGATATTCTGCCCGAGATGGATCGTGTGGTCATGATGCGGGATGGCCGCATCTTTGCCGACGGACCCAAAATGGAACTGCTTGGGGCGGAGAAGCTGGAAGAGCTGTTTGGTGTGGAACTTGAACTGACGGAGCGTCACGGCTATTGGCATTCCTGGTGAGCCATTTGCGATCCCACCAAACGATCACGCTTGACCTGCGCCCCGGCGTGGTTTTATTTTATGGCTACACGGGAAAGGAGGATGATCCAGCGAATGAAAAATTCTGATGGTAGTTGTAGATCTATACGTGAGGTGACTGAGGCTTAGAGCGTGCGCTCTAGACCTGGCGGTAAAGCAATTCGTCCGCCGAGGCCCACTTCGTAAGAAGAGCGGACGCCTCAGCCAAACTCCACAGCTTCACCGGTGAAAGGCCCGCGGCCAACATGGCGCGGGCCTTTCACGTTTATTTCGCCAATGAATCGTGGGGCACCCAGGGTTCGTGGCGGGGCGTCATCTTAATTGAGTTTCTGACCGTCCCCACAGGCTTACAATTAACCCATGGAACCACTGGTAATAGCGGGTAAGGCATTTCAGTCCCGGTTGATCGTGGGCACGGGCAAATACAAAGACGGACCAGAGACCCAGGCGGCCATTGAAGCTTCCGGGGCGGAAATGGTGACCGTTGCAGTACGGCGCATCAACCTTGATCGCAGCCGAGAGTCGCTGCTCGACTACATCGACCCCGATCGCTACTTCCTGCTCCCCAATACAGCCGGATGCTACACCGCGGATGAAGCCATCCGCGCCGCCAGGCTGGCCCGCGAAGTGGGCATCTCCGACTGGGTAAAAATCGAGGTTATCGGAGACCAAGCGACCCTTTATCCCGACGTCCAGGCAACACTCGAAGCTACCCGGGTTCTGGTCAAAGAGGGCTTTACTGTTTTGCCCTACACCTCGGATGACATCGTGTTCGCGCGCCGGTTGATCGACGCCGGGGCGGCCGCAGTCATGCCCCTGGGGGCGCCCATCGGCAGCGGCATGGGCTTGCAGAACCTGGCCACGCTACGCATTTTGCGCGAGATGATTACCGAGGTTCCGCTGATCGTCGACGCCGGAGTCGGCATGGCTTCCGATGTCTGCCTGGCCATGGACATGGGAGCGGATGCCGTACTGATCAACTCCGCCATCGCCCATGCAACCAAGCCCGTGCTCATGGCCGAGGCGATGCAGCACGCGGTGCTCGCCGGCAGGCAGTCGTTCCTCTCCGGGCGAATGCCCAGGAAGCTCTACGCCACTGCCAGCTCCCCGCTCGAGGGCCTTTCCAAGTAGCACCCACATGACTATTACAAGCGCTGCCCCCTGTGGGATAGACTCGGTCTCATGCGCGTGTTCGGCATCGATTGCGGCACCAACTGTACCGGGTATGGTGTCGTCGAAGTGCAGTCCGGCAAGCATGAAACACGCCTGGTGGCCGTTGCCGCGGGCGGTCTCAAGTTGCTTAAGCAGCAGCCCCTGCCAGTACGTCTCGCCTATATCTATGGCGAGCTCTCAACCTTGTTGGAATTGCACCGCCCCGACGTGGTTGCGGTGGAAGAGGTCTTCTACTCCGTGAATGCAAAGTCCGCGCTGAAATTGGGACATGTGCGGGGAGTGGCTTTGCTGGCGGCCGCGATGCAGGGCCTGCCGGTGGCGGAATATGCTCCACTTACCATCAAGTCCGCAGTGGTCGGCTACGGATTGGCGCAAAAAGACCAGGTACAGTTCATGGTCGCTCGCCTGCTGCGCCTCGACTCCGCGCCGGAGCCTGCGGACGCCGCCGACGCCCTGGCCATCGCGATATGCCACGCGCATACCGCACAGACCCTTTCGTTACAGGCGGAATCCCGCGCTTGAGGTGCAGTTGATTCCGCCGCGAAACATCACCTGGTCACTATTGGCTTTTCTCCTGGTGCTGGGTGGGCCGCTCCTTGCGGCTCAGGGCGGAACCCAGGCACAAATCCGCTTCACCTACGAGAACCCCAAGCTGCAACCGCCAAAATATGTGGTCACCGTGGCAGAAGACGGCAGCGGGCATTTCAAATCCGAAGCAGGCGGCCCAACGGATGGTCAAAGCATGGCGTCGGAGCCACTGGATCGGCCCATCCACATCTCGCAAACCTTGCGCGAATCCATGTTCGCCGCCGCACGAAAGCATAAGCTCTTCGCCATTTCCTGCGACGACGGGGGAAAGAACATTGCCTTCCAGGGAAACAAAACCCTGGAGTACGACGGCCCTGAAGGCAAGGGAAGTTGTATGTACAACTGGAGTAAGAACGCGCAGATTGATAAGTTGTCGGACGAGTTTGAAGCCATCGCCGCAACCCTCGATGAGGGGGGCAAGCTGCAGCGCCAGTATGAACACGGACGCCTCAGCCTGGATGCGGAAATCCAGGTTTTGGAGCAGATGGTGCATGATGGGCGGGCCATCGAACTCGAAAATATCGCCCCCATCCTCCAGACCCTGGCTGGGGATGAGGCGGTGTTACAGCGCGTGCAGCGCCGCGCGCGGGCTCTGTTGCAGGGGGCCAAAAGCGATTGAGAACAAAGGCGCGTCTAATGGCTAGCGAGACTTATTGCCCCAAACGCTGTTTAAGTCATTAGGGCAGGTTCCTGCCAGGAAATGGAGGTGCTCCATGAGGAAGCACCTAAAAGCAACGAACATCGCCGTTATGTCCGCGATTTGCCTATTGTGGATGGCATTGGCAGCTCCTAACGCCCCCGCACAGAATGGCGCTTTGAATGTCGCCCGGGTGAGCTTTGTGCAGGGCTCAGTGCAGCTCCTTGCCGGGCAGGGAAACGACTTTCAGCAGGCGGTGATGAACATGCCGGTCGTGGATGGCTCCCGCTTGCAGGCCGGTGGGGACGGCCAGGCAGAAGTTGAGTTTGGCGACGGCAGCGTCGTCCGCTTAACCCCCAACAGCGCGCTCCAATTCGATCACCTGGCGCAAGATCAGGTGCAGATCCAGCAGTTGGGTGGTTTGAGCTATTACGAGTTCAACGTGGGTCAGGGGCATCCCGCTTTTAACGTGCAATTTGCCAATTTAAGTATGCAGCCGGCTGCGAATTCGATCGTGCGCGTCGGCCTGGATGCCGGGTGGGATGTTGCCGTAATAGCCGGCGGGATCAACGTGCAGGGTGACGGAATTCCCGGCGTGAACGTATCCGAGAACCAGAGCATCCATGCCGGCGCTGACAACAGCGGCGCTCCCTACACCGTGGCTCAGGGAATCAATGGTGATTCCTGGGACAACTGGAACCAGGATCGGGATCAGGCGATCGCCCAGGAGGCATCTGTGCAAACGCCCGTACGCGATGACGCGGCGAATCCGCAGAGCGAAAACTGGAACGATCTCGATGCCGACGGCAATTGGTATCCCGTGGAGGGTGAGGGCAACGTCTGGGTTCCTGCCGGGGTTGGACCGGGTTGGGATCCCTATGGGGCTGGTTATTGGGCCTACTACCCAACCATCGGTTACACCTGGATTTCGAGCTATCCGTGGGGCTGGCTCCCTTATCACTGCGGTTCCTGGAATTACTACTCCTTCGGTTGGGGATGGTCCCCTGGCCGTAACCCCGGCCGCACGTGGGCTCCAGTGACCGTGGTGCGCGCCCACCCGCCAGGTTGGTCGATGCCGCTTTATCCTCCGGGCGGTGCCCGGCCGTTGCCGGGGCGACTGGTCGCGGTCGATCGTGGACCGGTTGCCAAGGGTCCGTGGGCGTTCAATCACGGAATAGTGCCCAGACCGGATCATCAGCAAGCGCTGAATTGGAATGGACGCAGCATTACGCCGATTGGCCGGACCGATGTTCGTCCGCAGGCATTTTCGAATGCCCGGGGCACAGCGCCGGGATCGCGCGCAGTTTTGAGCGGTACTTTCCCTGGGCCGGCACAGCGCCCAGGTCCTGGTAACACTTACCTGTCGGGTGGCAATTCATCGCGCCCGGTGGGGACACAGAATGTGAGACCGCCGGTGGGCCCGACGTTGACCCCGCCTCAGGGTGCGATCCAACGACCGCCGCAAGGGATGAATCCCAGGCCGAACGTAGCCTATCCTCCATCGCAGTCGTATAACCAGCGCTCGAACTACCAGGCACGTCCGATGCCGCCAACGCACTATTCGGCGCCGCCACCGCCTCACTACTCAGCGCCGCCTCAACAGCAACAGCAACACTACTCCGCTCCGCCGCAGGCCCAGCACCAGCAGTCGATTGGGCCTCGGCGCTGACGCAGAGGGCGTCAGGAAAGTGAAGGAGAGGAAAGAAGGGTGCCCCAGGTCTCGAGTTTGAGACCTGGGATCCTCCTAGGAAAGGCACATCTCTGCCCTTGTCATGCCTTCAGGTAGGTCCCTCGTAACCTAGCCCGTCAGCGCGCGAAACAGGCAAGCCATTGCTTCGAGTGACACGGCCTCCGCCCGAACCTGGGCATCCACAGAGCACCGGATGAACGCCGCCTCCACCACACCAGTCCCATATCCTGACGCCCGTAAATTATTAGCCAGCGTCTTGCGCTTCAAGGCAAAAATTTGCCGCAAAAACCGAAGAAATCCTTCTGCTTCCACCTCCAACTCCTCAAACCGGGGATGCATGGTCAGGCGAATGACCGTGGAGTAAACCTCCGGAGGCGGAGCAAACGCCTCAGGCGGCAAAGTAAACAATTGTTCGACCCTGGCGTACATCTGGGTAGTCGCCGAGAGCAACCCATAGGTGCTCGACCCTGGCGGCGCCACGATGCGTTCCGCGACCTCGCGCTGCGCCATGAGCACGGCGCGATCAATCACCGCACTATGGGCGAACAGATGCATCATGATCGGGGACGAGATGTAATACGGCAGATTACCGATCACCTGCAGCCGAACGCCATGTTCGGTGGCAAGTTCCGTCAGATCAACCTCGAGAATATCCTCGCACAGCACTTCCACAGAGCTTCCCTTGAGTGACGCCGCCAGCGAAGCGTCAAGTTCGACCGCGATGACCTTTTTCGCCCGTGGCGCCAGCAGACTGGTAAGCGCCCCCTTGCCCGGCCCAATTTCGAGCACCGTAGCCTGACTAAGGTCGCCCAACGCGTCTACAATCGCGCGTGGCGCCGTTGGGCTGATGAGAAAATTCTGACCCAGCTTGGGCTTACGCTGCATGGGGTAGACTACGCATTTGCGACGGTTCCTCCTCTGCATCATACGGAAGCGGATCAGCGTCAAAGGATAGGGGTTTGGCGATGCATATCGTTTTTGCCGCGTCGGAGTGCGTTCCGTACGCCAAGACGGGCGGAGTTGCAGAAGTAGTCGGCGCCTTACCCAAAGAACTGGTGCGCCAGGGCCACCAGGTGACGGTCTATGTGCCGCTGTACCGGCAAGTGCAAAAGCATTTGAAGGATCGCAAGATCGCCATTCGCAGTCTCACCATTCCTTTCTCCTACTACAACCGTTTTGTGACCGTGATAAACGGAGGCACTCCGGACGGCGTGCAGTTCTACTTCATCGACTGTCCTGAGCTCTTCGATCGGGAGTTTCTGTATGAAACTCCTTCAGGCGACTACGCGGATAACGCGGAAAGGTTCGGGCTGTTCTGCCGCGCAGTGCTGGACAGCACCAAGATCCTGGGGGTTCCGGATGTCTTTCATATTCACGGTTGGCCGGCCGGTGTCCTCGCAATTCTTCTCCGCACCGTCTACTACTTCGATCCGGAACTCAAGAATGTCGCCTGCCTGTTGACCATCCATAACTCCGACCGCCAGGGTTGGTTCCCGCGGGAAACAGTGGAAAAGCTGCTCCTGCCGTGGGATGTGTATACACCCGAGCGAGCCGAGTATTACGGCACCTTCGATTTTCTCAAAGGCGGCATTGTCTATTCCGACGCCATCAACACCGTGAGCCGCAAATACGCCCAGGAGATTCAGACCCCGGAGTACGGCAACGGCCTGGACGGCGTCTTGCGCGCACGAGCGCAGGATCTCCGCGGCATCCTGAATGGGGTCGAT
>Ga0137412_10004546_pt1 | contig 11073 bp, 8 predicted proteins | sample CZODoug2_1_16fun_FD_122160 | JGI IMG/M metagenome (GOLD analysis project Ga0137412, IMG submission 122160) | Vadose zone soil fungal communities from Angelo Coast Range Reserve, California, USA - CZODoug2_1_16fungal (Hybrid Assembly) | ecosystem: Environmental > Terrestrial > Soil > Vadose zone... | reverse complement strand
TTGCGGTCGTAATATTCGACCCAGCCGTAGACGACTTCGCCGTCGGTCAGCTTCACGCTCACAGGCTTTTGCTTTTCGCCGAGGAGCTTCAGGTAAGAAGCTTCTTCAAACGTGTCTTCAGCAGGAACGATCTTTCCCTTTTGGGGACGGGCGTTGGGCGGATCCATGCGGGGGGGCATGCAGCTATTGTACAGGCTCCAGATTTTGCTGGGGATACCTCGCCGTGCAATCTAGAAAGTAATCTTCATGCCAAATTCGATCGCCCGCGGAGCGCCTAAAGCGAAGACTCCGGTGCCGAGACCGAGCCGATCACTCGAGTGGCCACCTGCGCCGTTTACGCTGCCGCTGATCCCATCCAGAGTCCCGCTCAAGTGCTGGTTGGACCCGTCAAAATTAGCCAGATTCAGAACGTTGAAAATCGAAACGCTCGGCTCAATCGTCACCGATTCGAACGGCTTGTAAGTCCACGCCAGGGATGTGTCGAAGGAGCGCAGCCACGCCTGCATCACCGCTCCGGGCTGGGTATTTTGCAAGGGCTGAGCGACAGCGCCCAGAGCGACAAGCTGGTCTTGCGTCACCAATCCCGCACCGATCAAGGCGGCGCCCGCCGGAGTGGGGAAGCCGGCATGGTTCAGGTTGTAGTTGGCGATGGCCTTATCGAGGGCCGCAATCGAGGTAACCGTCCGTCCAAAGGCGCCAAGCTTGGTTCCCGGCAATAAGTCTCCGCCCCCAGGAGAGAGGGGGCTGCCATCTCCCGTTCCGTCGCCGGTCAGATCACTCGTGAAGATGCCGCCTAAGTTCCCGGAAGCCGGAACCCGGAGGTCCAGAGGAAGCGGGCTGTAGAAGTGCGAGACCACACCAAAGCGGAAGTGCCGTGGAAGTTCCGCCGTTCCGCCGAAGGAAATCTGATGCTTCCGATCCAAACCGTTGGGTCCGAGCGACTGAAGGGGGCGGTTGTTGTCCACGGCCGGATTGATAAAGTCCCCATCCTGCGCCGAGGCGATGTACTTGGACAAAGCGTAAGAAGCGACCAGATTCATACGCTGGACGCTGCGAAAGGGATGAGTGACATTCTGTTTGAAAGACATCTGCACGGCGGTGTATTTCGAATAACCGATAGGAAACTGCATCAAATTGGAACCCAGGTTACGGTTGATGCCGGGGAACGCAGCCGCTGGACAGGGACCTCCGGAGCAAAGGAACGATCCAGAATCCAGACCGTTGGCGGCGAAAGTCGTTATGTCGGCTTTGGCACCTAGTGGTGGAGGAGGTGCGGCTAGAATGCAATTCACCTCAGCCTGGGAGGCCGATCCTGCGGCTGCGGCCGAGGGACATCCATAAGCAGCACCGGTCGCGTTAATCGCGGCGAGGCCGTTGGCGACATTCAGGAAGTTGGCGTCCCCGACGTGGTTCACGTCAATGCCGAGCAGCGTGTGGGTGCTCACGTTGCGAAGATAGTCCACTGTGAGGACGCTATTGACTCCTAACTGGCGCTGGATTCCCACGTTCATTTGCAGCGAACGAGGACTCTTGTAGGCTGGTGCGATCAGTTCCGTGCCCGTTGCATTGATCCCCGAACTTAGGGTGTTGCCAATGAAAGCACCGTTCACGGCAGGACCCGCGGCAATCGTTGCCGCTTGATACTGCTGCTGCAGGGCCGCGATTTGGTCGGCCACTGCGCCGATGGGCTGACCGCAAAACGTCGGTGTGATCGATGTGCCGTCAGGGAGCGTAAAGGTTTGAGGTTTACCGCCGGCACATGCAATCTGGGTGCCGTTGAACAAACCCTGCTGCAGGCGCGCTGGACGGTCGTAAAGGATGTTGTTCCAAATTGCATTCTCGTAGTAAATCCCGGCGCCTAGGCGCACGACCGTCTTGCCATCTTTGAAGGGATCCCAGGTCAAACCTAGCTGAGGACCGAAGTTCGTATTAGGCTGCCGCACTCGCCCCGACAAACCCGCTCCAAAAAGGTCGAGAATATTTCGTTGGCACGGAGTGCCGCCGGCCACCAGATTCGCCGCCAGTGTGGGATCGAGTTGGGAGCAAGGCACGGGAGCAACATCGCTATCGGTGCGCCCAGTGTCCCGCTGATAGCGAATGCCTCCAGTGATAGTGAGGTTGGGACGAAATTTCCAGGTGTCGCCAAAATACACCGCAGTGCGGTTATCGGGACCCAGACCGCCCGCGGGTAGGCCAAAGGCCTTGAGTTCCGAGCTGAAGCCCTGGCCGTTGCCCAGGGTCACGCTATCGGCGGTGTAGAGCAGCGGGTTGGTTTCGCTCGTGGCGACCGCATTCACGGCTGGCGCCGAGCCCAAGAAATCCGCTGTGCCGCCGCCTTGGATGCGGTTGTACCCACCGCCGAAGCGGAAGATGTGCGCCTTGTAGGTTCGGCTGCCGTCGTACTTGAACTGCTTGTTGGACTGGAAAGTCGTCTGCGGGGCCAGATAGCTGGGGCCGGAACAGAATACATCCGTGCCAGGACCGAGACAGAATGGATCACTCCCGATGGCGATTTCCAGATTCGGAGCGGGGTTAACCGTGATGCCTTGCGTAGCGTCGCTGATGCCGTTGCGAAACTTCATATAACTGACGCGGATGCTGTGCGTGTAGTTGCCCCGGTTGAAGTCCAAACCGGCTGCATGCACCGGTGTGTGGCTGCTATTGGCAAACACCTGGTAGGAGGTAGGAATGACGGGAGCAACGTCGCGATTCTGCTCGTAAGAAAAGCGGTAGAAAAAGTGGTAGTTGTCCGGCTTGATTTGCCAGTCGAGCTTGCCAAGAATCTCAGTATCGCGGAATGGAGAGCTATAGTTTGGCCCAGGAACGTTGAACGCTACGCCTGGCGCGGAGAGATCCTGCTTCACACGCTCGCCGTCCAAAAAGAAAAAGAACTTGTCTTTGACCAGAGCACCGCCCAGGCTGCCGCCGAACTGATGTCGCTGGAACGGCGAATCGATTCCTCCCGGCAGCGCCGCCGCAATCCGGTGGTCGCGGAAATCGTAGTAGCCCTGGCCGTGCAGCTGGTTGGAACCGGAGCGTGTTGCAACGTTGACGGAACCGGAAGATGTCAGCTCCGTGGAGAGATCGAGAGATGACTGCGCGATCTGAAATTGTTCAATGGAACTGGCGGGGATGTTTTGGGTGGTGGTACCAACGGTTTCATCGCTAATGTCGACGCCGTCGACTTCAATGCGCGCGGTGCGGCCAAAGCGTCCGCCAAAAGAAATGGACGAGAAGCCGTTCTTGGTGGGATCGAAGCCGCCGCCATCCTGAATCTGCACCCCCGGTTCGAGCTGCGCCAGATCGAGGAAGTTGCGCCCGTTGATGGGAAGAGTTTCAATCTGCTCGCGTGTGACCACTCCCTGCACGCTAGCTTGTTCGGTGTTGACGCGGATGTCCTCGCCTTTCACTTCCACTGTCTCGTCAGATGAACGCACTTGCAGCTTGATGTTTCCGCCCGTAGTAACGCCGATCTGCACGGTAGCCGTAAGTTCCGTCGTCTGGAAACCCTTGGCCTCAATGCGCACGGTGTAGATGCCCGGAACCAGCGAACCTGAGGTGTAAACGCCTGAAGAGGTCGTCTCGCTGTCAATGGTGCGGCCGGTGGCTTTGTTCAAGATCGTGACCTTGGCTTCGGGGACGACAGCTCCACTTGGGTCGGTGATTACGCCCTGAATGTTTCCGGTGGCGTTGGAAACCTGAGCTTGAAGGGGGGCCAGTAGTGCGAGAAAAGCAAAGAAGACAGCAGAACGACGCAAACCGAACGATTGCAAACCTCGAAACATCGTAACCCTCACGTTTTCAGTTGGGACTGATGCTGGCTGGGCCAGGGACAGGCATTTCCTTTCGGCGAAGCGCACGCCGAAAATCACTTGGATGCAGGCTTATGCCTGACTCTCGCAGGAAAATTATTGACCTCCGATTGTACTGGTTACAAAGGGGATAAGGAAACTTGACGGACACTATCGGCGCTAACGCGTTGACTCAACCAGAACTCGATCTGGAGACTTGTGGACCTCGAGGGCGAGGGCGGGGGCCCGCGCCACACATGCCCGTGCAGGCTTTTTCCTAGAAGTGTCCGGAGCTGGTGAAGTATCCCGCACGATGGCGAGCGCGGTAGGTGGAAGCGGAAGTGCCAGTGAGTTTGACCTCAACGCGACGGAAGTCGGAATCCGAGTAACGCTTTGCCGGGTAGTAGGCCAGCAGGTACTGCGTGCGCAACTCGTCGCTGATTTTGCGGAAGGCTTCGTCGAGTTGCGGGAGGATGGTGGCGTAGTAGTATTTGCCGCCCGTGTCGGTGGAAATCTGAATCAATGCGTGTTCTCCTCCCGTATCGCGCCCGGCGCTGGCTTCAATCGGCACAACGATGATGCTGTATACGATGGTCTCGGCGGCCTGCGCCGAGCGAAGGGCATCGGAATAGCGGTTCGAGCTGGCGGTGTCGCCGCCGTCGGTGATGACGACCATCACTTTCCGTCCACGGCGGGATTCCATCGCTTCGGAACCCAAACAGACCGCGTCGTATAGAGCGGTCGCCGCGCCTGGGTGAATGCTGGCGATGCCCCGATCAATGCGGTCGAGGTCCTTGGTGAATGGAACCACCTCGCTCACGATCTCGCTGAACTGGTAGAGCGCCATCGCGTCCACGGGGCGAAGAATGGCGTGCGCGAAGTGTCGCGCCGACTCGGTCTCGAGCTTCAGGTCTTTCTTGGTGCTGAGGCTGGTGTCGATGGCTGTGACAATGGAGAGCGGCAGCTCGGACTGCCGGTCGAAGACCGATATCTTCTGCTCCGCGCCGTCTTCGATGATCTTGAAGTCGTCCTTGTTCAGGGAACCGACAGGCGCGCCGTTCGCGTCGGTCACGGTAACGAACATATTGACAAGCTTGACGTCAACCTTGACCGTGCCGTCGGAATCTTCCTGAGCCAGACAGGCACTGATGAACAGCAATATTACTAAAAGCGAGCGTATCCACACGTCAGTGAGATGCCTTGTCTTGGGTTCGTGCCGCCTGAGGCTTCGGGCCGGCCTCAGCGGGCTGCGCGCTGGCGATCTCCGGCGGAAAAGGCTCGCCGTCAGCCCAGACAGCGCCATCGATGAAGTACTCCTTTTTCCAGATGGGAACGGTGCGCTTGAGAGTATCAATTAGCCAGCGGCAAGCGTCGAAAGCAGGACCTCGATGAGCCGAGGCAACGACGATGAGAACGCTGGTTTCGCCGATCTCCAGCCGGCCGAGTCGATGGACCAGAGCTACATCGCGGATTTTGAAATCGGCCAGCGCTTGCGTGGCCAGTTCCTCCATCTTTTTGAGCGCCATGGCTTCGTAGAATTCGTAGTCGAGGTAGAGGGTTTGGCGGCCCCGAGTGTTGTTGCGGACAATGCCCTCGAAGATTGCTGTGGCGCCGTCTTCCGGGCGCTTGAGGGAATTGGCGATGGCTGCGGTTTCCATTGGATCACGCACAAGGGCGCAAGGTGGGCTGCGGGTGGCTGAAGCTCAGTCACCGGAGACGGGTGGAAGGAGGGCGACTTCGTCCCCCGCTTTGAGGACATCCGAGGCACGTGCGAATTCTTGGTTAATCGACATTGCGATGCCCGGCAGGTGCTCGTGGAGTTGCGGCGTGTTGACCGAGTAGTGATTCAACAAATCCGCGAGGGTGGATCGCTCCGGCAGGTCGAGCGTCTCGACGGCCCGGCCGATGAGGTCTTTCAGAACGCCGAAGAAGAGGACACGGATATGCATGAGTGCTACTGGGTCATCTCCGCCATGATCCTCTGTTTCGCGAACTGGAACAGTATCACCATCACGACACTCGCTCCGGCCAAAATGAGCCAGCGAAATCCGCGGGATTGCTGCTGGCCGCGGCCAAGAGTCGAGGCCATCGACCCGCCGAGTACCAAGCCCGTGAACAGGCCCCCCAGATGCGCAGAGTTACTTATGCCAGGAACGGCAGCCCCAAACAGCAGGTTATATCCCGCGAATGCCAACAGACTGCGCATAATCGAACTGGTCTGCTCTTTCGGAATGGCCAGGTTCCCCATCCAGAACGTAGTAATAAGGAGGCCTGCAATTCCAAAAATAGCCCCTGAAGCACCCGCAGTTACGGCCAGCGGTTGCCATGCAAGACTGGCAATGCTGCCACCGACGCCGCATAACAGGTACGCGCCGATGTAGGTTCCCTTGTCGTAAATCCGCTCAGCCATTTGGCCCAGGTTCCAGAGGCACCACATGTTCATAAAGATGTGAATGATACCAATATGGACGAAAGCGCAAGTGATTAGGCGCCAGGGCTCGCCGAGTACAAACGGCCCAAAATCCGCCCCCCAGTGAACCAGTTGCCGGCTCGTCGGTTCCAGCGGCGAGGCGCCACTCAGGGTCATGGCAAGGAACACTGCCACATTGATCCCGATGACCGCCATCGTGACGGAAGGACCGACGCGCCACGCAGGAAGCAGTTGCGAAACATGGCCTCCGGGTTGGATGTCGTCTCTCTCCTGGCGGCAATATGAGCAGAGGTTGCTATCCTTGCCGAAGGAAAGCGCGGGCAATTTTCGCCCGCAGCGTGTACAGTCCGCCATCGGTTCTCCGTGAGATTGGTGGTGATGCGTAGTTGGTGATGCGTAGTTAGTGTATCGCGGGACTATCCGACAGGCTGGCTCATAGCTCGCTCGACTTGAAGAACGACGCGTTGCTGGGCTGTACCGGACAGGGCAATGTCCAGCACTTCGTCGATTGTCGTGACGTAATGCATGGTCACACCCTCGAGTTGCTCCGGCGTGATGTCTTCCTCGACGTTCATCTTGTTTTCCGCCGATAGAATCACATCACGAACGCCGGCGCGCTTGGCCGCAAGAACCTTTTCCTTAATTCCTCCGACCGGCAGCACATTGCCACTGAGCGTGATTTCACCGGTCATTGCCGTGTGCGGCCGCAATGGTCGCTCGGTCAGCAGGGAAACCAGGGCCGTGGCCATGGTGATGCCCGCCGAGGGGCCGTCTTTGGGGATCGCACCAGCGGGCACGTGAATGTGGAGGTCGTTGTTGGCGAAGAAATCGCTGGCAATGCCAAGTCTTTCAGCATTCGAACGAACCCAGGTCAGCGCCGCCTGCATCGATTCCTGCATGACCTGGCCGATCTGCCCGGTCATGGTGAAGCCACCTTTGCCCTTCATCTTGTTAGCTTCAATGAAAAGTACGTCGCCGCCAGCAGGCGTCCACGCCAAGCCCACGGCGACACCCGGACGCTTGGTGCGCTCAGCGATTTCGCCTTCCACGCGGATCTTGATGCCGCCAAGAAATTCTTGAACGACCTCTTTCGTGACGTTGAGCTTGTCCGGCTTCCCCTCTGCGATGCGCCGAGCTTGCTTGCGGCAAATGGTTCCGAGATTTCGTTCCAGATTTCGCACACCGGCTTCGCGCGTGTAATGGCGGATGACATGCCGCACCGCCTCTTCCGGAAACTCGATCTGTTCCTTCGTGATGCCGTTTTCCTCGATCTGCCGCGGAATGAGGTACCGGAAAGCGATATGAACTTTCTCCTCTTCCGTGTAGCCCTGCAGTTCGATAATCTCCATACGATCACGCAGCGGCTCGGAGATGGTATCGAGAACGTTGGCGGTGGTAATGAACAGCACGTTCGATAGATCGAAAGGCACATCGAGGTAGTTGTCCCGGAAGGTTGAGTTCTGCTCCGGATCAAGCGCTTCGAGCAGCGCTGAACTCGGATCGCCGCGGAAATCGCGCCCGACTTTATCGATCTCGTCGAGCATGAAGACGGGATCCTTCGTTTCCGCGCGCCGGATTCCCTGAAGTATCTGGCCGGGCAATGCGCCGATGTAAGTACGGCGATGGCCGCGAATCTCAGCTTCGTCATGCATGCCGCCGAGCGAGATGCGTACAAACTTTCGGCCCAGAGATCGCGCAATCGACTTCCCGAGCGAGGTCTTCCCCACGCCCGGAGGTCCGACGAAGCACAAGATTGGACCCTTCATGCTGGGCTTCAGCCGACGCACAGACAGGAAGTCGAGAATGCGATCCTTCACCTTCTGCAAATCGTAGTGATCCGCATCGAGAATTTCCTTGGCCTTCACGATGTCGACTTCGCCGCCGGAAGTCTTGTTCCAGGGCAGCACGGCAAGCCACTCAATGTAGTTGCGCGTGACCGCAAAATCCGCCGCCATAGGCGACATGCGCGAGAGCCGGTTGAGTTCCTTGGTCGCCTCTTTCTTCACGTCTTCCGGCATACCCGCTTCGTCAATTTTCTTGCGCAGGTCTTCGGTGTCGCGTTGGCCCTCGTCGGCCTCGCCGAGTTCCTTCTGAATGGCCTTCATCTGCTCGCGCAGGTAGTACTCGCGTTGGGTCTGCTGCACCCGATCTTGCACTTCGGATTGGATCTTGTTGCGCAGTTGCTGGACTTCCAGCTCTTTCGCAAGATGCTGATTGATCTTGTCGAGCCGGACGCGAACGTCGTCGGTTTCGAGAACGTCTTGTTTGTCCGGCGTGGCCAGCGAAGGCAGAGACGAGGCCACGAAATCCACCAAGCGGCCGGGCTCGTCGATATTCATCGCAACCGTTGCGAGTTCATCCGAAAGCGTGGGCGATCCCGCCACAATTTGCTGGAACAGCGTGAGCACATTGCGCGACAACGCTTCAATTTCCGGACTCGCGGCCACCGTGGCTTCCGGTACCGTCTCGTACTTGGCCCGCATAAACGGGGTTTCCTGCGTGAACTGCGTCATGCGCACGCGTTCGACGCCCTCCGCAAACACGAACAAGCTCTGATTGGGCATCTTGACGACTTTATGTACTGTCGCCAGCGTGCCCAAAACGTACAGATCGCCGGGCTGGGGAACATCAACGCGCGCTTCCTTCTGCGCCACGACAATAATCGTCTTATCTTCGCCCAACGAATTAATCAACTGTATCGAGCTCTCGCGCCCAACTGTCAGCGGCAGCACCGCATGCGGGAAGAGCACGGTATCTCGGACCGGCAACACCGGCAAAGCCCGGTCGGCCGCGGAGGACTCCACATGCTTGGGACTGCTAGGGCTGCGTTCAGAGGTCTTTTCTTGAATCTTTTCGGGGCTTTTATCAGAACGGGGCATCCTGTCTCCCTGAGTCAAACTCACTCAACTTTGATGAGGCTGCGGATAAATGGATTCAGGCGGGCAGCGGCGTCCGGCCAAAGAATCGCACTTAAGCTGTTGGATTGTAAAGCCCTTCTCTGGATTTTCGTACCTGCCCAAAGTACCCCCTACCTTAGAGGACGTGCTGGCCCTATGCCCCCGGATACACACCCAATACCTTGGCAAAGTCGGTGATTTCCGCCAGATGCCGCAGCGCATTGTCGGCTTCCTTGGTTGGCCCGCAGAGCAGATCCACGTAAAACACATACTCCCAGGGGTGCCCCTTGACTGGGCGCGACTCAATCTTGGCCAGACTGATATCACGCAGCGCAAACACGCTTAGTGCCTTGAACAAAGCACCGGGAATGTTTTTCACGCTGAAGGCAATCGACGTTTTGTTGGCGCCGGGCAGAACCCTTCGCTGCTTGCGAACCAAAAAGAACCGAGTGAAGTTCTGCTTGTTGTCTTCTACTCCCGCCTTCAGAATCTTCCCTCCATACGCCCCCGCAGCCCCCTTGCTGGCGATGGCGGCGGTGTCGTGAAGTTTCTCGGCCATGATGTGCTTCACGCTGCCGGCCGTGTCGTAGAAGGAAACAGGCTCAATCTTCGGGTGCAAGCGAAAAAATTCGCGGCACTGATCCAACGCCACTGGGTGCGAATAGACTCGCCGAATATCTGCCAATTTGACGCCCGGCACCGCGATGAGGTTGTGCACGATCCGCAGCCGGAATTCGCGCTGCACAAAAACCTCCCGCGCCAGCAGAAGGTCAAAGTGCTCCAGTACCGACCCGGCCAGTGAGTTCTCAATGGGGATCACAGCCAAGTCCACCGAGAGCTTGTCCAGCCGGTCAAACACTTCGAGCGACCGTGCGCACGGGACCACGCGGCAACCGGGCTGCATGCGTTCCGCAGCTTCGTGACTGAACGCCCCCAGTTCTCCCTGGATCGCAACTTTAGGGGCCGCTGCCTTCTTCCCTGCAACTTTCATGTTCGACACGTTACTGGGCCAGCGGAGCGGAAATCAACTCTTTGGCAAAAACAAACGCATCGGCCCCATTGGGATAGTAACGCTCTTCGGTGCGGACAATCTCGTACCCATGCCGCTTGTAGAACTCCACCCCGGCGAGATTGGTCACCATGGTTTCGAGATATACCGATTCGATATGGGCAGCACGAAGGCGCTCTTCCGCGTCCGCTATCAACTTCGATCCGATCCCAGTCCGGCGCGCATTTCCCACAACATCAATCGTGACGATGTGGCCAGTTCTTTTCGCCTCAGTCTGGGCGACTAGGAATCCCAGGATCGTACCGGGCTGGTCGCCAAAGGATTTATTCCGGGCACGCGGCTGCTCGGCCACAATCGTGAATGCCCCAGGCCGCCGCATATAGACGGCTAACTCCAGCCGGGAGTAAGAGATACCCGGCGGAAAGCAGGCCTGGTCAAGGCGCCAAAGGGTGTCGAGATCCGAGGATTTGCCGTCGCGGAGCGTGTACTGCACGTCCCGATTGTAGCCCCGATTGCCCTCTCCCTACCGACCGGCGCTTCCGCCCACCCGCGGGCGCCCGAAATCCAGTCGAAAGTTACTGACAATCCGCAAACACGGGAGCCAAAGTCCGCGTATACTTTGGGCGTAGAGAGGTTCCCGTGACTCGCATCGTCATGATTTGCGCGGCAGTTTCCTTCGGCTCGACGATGCTGTGGTATTACCTGTTTTCACGCTATAACCAGAGGCGCGCCATCCAGGTTGTGGACCGGATGCGGCTGGCTTGGCGGGGACGGATCCTGAGCCGGCGCTGGAGTGGAACATCCAAGCTGCACGTCGGCATGCAGTTGCCGTCAGCGCTTTTTGGCAGCGCTCACATCACGGTCCGGTTGCTCCCTCGGGCCCTTCCCTTGCATTGGCTCAAGAGGCGGCTGGATGCTCAGATCGAAACGGTCACAATTGAGACA
>Ga0137412_10004545_pt1 | contig 11073 bp, 10 predicted proteins | sample CZODoug2_1_16fun_FD_122160 | JGI IMG/M metagenome (GOLD analysis project Ga0137412, IMG submission 122160) | Vadose zone soil fungal communities from Angelo Coast Range Reserve, California, USA - CZODoug2_1_16fungal (Hybrid Assembly) | ecosystem: Environmental > Terrestrial > Soil > Vadose zone... | reverse complement strand
TCGAGGAAGATAAGAGCGGGACGTATTCTCCCGCTCGAGAGTTCCATGAGCGTCCGCACCGGAGAATTTCGCGCGACAACATCGCTTACGTGCGGGTGGCGATGGAGCGCTCGTTGGATCAATTGCGTATCTGCGAAGTCGTCCTCGACCAGCAGGACTTTCAATCCTGGGGAGTTCGGGACTGCGTTCGTTCCCAGCATCGCGTTCAACGCCCGCCGGGCCCGCAGCGCATCGCTTTCGAGATCACTGTCGATCTGCCTCTGTGCAGTTGGGCGCATTACTAAGGTCTCCCTGTTGCGCCCTAGAATTCGCCCCACAACCTAAAATGTCATGAACGCAATTTCATCCAATTACGCGAAATCGTCTAATTCACAGATAAAAAATGGACGATATATCCAGTCAATTCAAAGGCTTGAAACCCAATTTAGGATTGTGATCCTGATCAGGTGCTACCATTAAAATTGGTATTCGTGCTTTGCAATCGGTATCTTCTGAGTCGGCAAAGTGACATAAAAGAAAGTGGATGATACAGCTTTAAGTTTAGTCTACATGGCTCAAGACTTTCTGTAATGGCTTCAAAGATCAATAAATAGCGCAATAGCAGTAATAGATGAGATGCCGGTATGGAGATACATGCCAGGCGGGCGTCTGCGACCTGAGCTGATGTTCGGTAGAAACAACTTGAAATTGAAGGAGAGGCTGTCGTTGCCGGGAGGCGACGTTTCCATGACAAGGAGAGCATTAATGCACGAGCGGATGGCTCTGCACGGAAGCGCCGAGCACCTCTGGGCAGTGCTCGACACCGCGGTCGACGGAATCATCCTGATCGACGCGCTTGGAACGATACGAATGTTCAATCCAGCTTGCGAAAAGCTGTTCGGCTATGGGCAGGATGAGGTCGTGGGCCGCAACGTCAAGATGTTGATGCCTTCGCCGTTCCACGATGAGCACGATCGCTACCTGGAAGACTACCGGGGCTCGGGCGTGCGCCGGATCATCGGCATCGGCCGCGACGTGGAAGGTCGCCGCAAGGATGGCGCAACCTTCCCGATGGCTCTCTCGGTTGGTGAGGGCCATCACGACGGCGAGGCGCTATTCGTTGGCATCATTCGCGACATTACCGAGCAAAATCAATTCAAGGAGGCGCTCAAGGAGGGTGCCGAACAGCTCAAGGCCGTCGTCGACACGGCCGTCGACGGCGTCATTCTGATCGACTCGCGTGGGATTGTCCGGATGTTCAACCCGGCTTGCGAGCAATTGTTCGGCTACTGGCAGTGCGAGGTGGTGGGTCAAAACGTCAAGATGCTGATGCCGGAACCTTTCCACGATGAGCATGATGACTATCTGGAAAACTACCAGCGCTCGGGCGAGCGCAAGATCATCGGCATCGGCCGCGAGGTGGAAGGCCGCCGCCACGACAGTACTACGTTTCCAATGGAACTGTCGGTCGGTGAGGCGCGGCACAAGAACGAGCCGCTGTTCGTCGGCATCATTCGCGATATCACCAAGCGGCGACAGGCGGAGGATCAGCGCGAACTTATGATGAAGAGGCTCACGGAAGCAGACATCGAGCGCGGACATTTTGCACACGTTGCGGCGCACGACCTGGGGCAGTCCGTCCGCATGGTTTCCTCCTTCTGCGGGCTCTTGTCGGCGAGCTATGGCGACCGGCTAGATGAGCGCGGGCGTGAATATATCGCCTTGATGGGGTCTGCCGCAGGCACTATGCGCGCGCTGCTTGATGATTTGGTCGAACATGGGCGTTTGGATTTTGAAAAGGAAAATGAGTCCTGGTTTGACGCCAACAAGAGCCTCGGGGTTGTGCTTGAAAACTTGAGCGAATCCATCGAGGCATCGCATGCCGTTGTTACGAATGACGAGCTGCCGACGATTTGCGCGAGCCCGGTCCGCTTCGCGCGTCTCCTGCAGAACTTGATCGGCAACGCGATCAAATATGTTGCTTCCGGAGTCGTTCCCAGGGTTCACGTGTCGGCCAAGATCGCGCCCGACGAGTGGATCTTCAGAGTTACGGATAACGGGATCGGCATCAATCCGATGTACCACAGCCGCATCTTCGAGCCGTTCAAGAGGCTGCACACGGCCAGCCAGTATGCCGGAACCGGGATGGGATTGGCGATCTGCAAGAAGATCGTCCAAGGGTTCGGCGGCCGATTGTGGGTCGAGTCTTCGCTGAGAAAAGGCTCGACTTTCGTGTTCAGCATCAGACGAGTTTGGGAGGACGCCTAAGATGACCGATACCATACCCGGAGCGCTTGGCCGTCCTGCGGAGTTGATGCTGGTGGAAGACAACTACGGCGACATCCTGCTGACGCAAGAGGCCTTCAAGGCGTGCAAGATCAACAATCGCCTTCATATCGCGCGCGACGGCGAGCAGGCGCTGAAGATGCTGCTGAAACAGCCGCCCTATAGCGACCAGGTGACCCCGGATTTGATTCTGCTCGATTTGAATCTTCCGCGCAAAGATGGACGGGAGGTGTTGGCCGAGATCAAGAGCTCGCGCGAGCTGGCCAAGATACCGGTGGTCATATTGACCGGCTCGCGTGCGCAGCTGGATGTGGTCCGCAGCTATGAGCTCAACGCCAACTGCTACATCGCCAAGCCGATTGACTTTGAGCAGCTCCAAAATGTGGTCAATTCAATCCAGGATTTCTGGTTCAGCGTTGTGTTGCTTCCCAGCCAACGATCTCGCGAGCCCGCCGCATGATTCCGAATGACCTTCTCCATGCCCCCGACAGCAGGGCTGATGTGATCGAGCGCGAGCTGACCGAATTCAGCTACATCGTCTCGCATGACCTTGCTGCGCCCTGCCGCCATCTCTCGCATTTTTCGCAACTGTTGTTGCGCGATATGGGTGGCAACCTCACTGACTCTCAGCGAACTTATGGCAATCAGATTCAGGCTGCCGGCGAAAAATGTCAGGCGATGCTGGAGCAGCTGATCCTCACGGGGGTGGATGTCTGCCGGCTCAACATGGCCCACGCCGATCACGCGTGGACTCGCACCATGATCCGCCGCGTGCGCGACGCCGGCCGGGTCCGGAATGATCTCCCGTGCGGCCCACACCGGAATACCCACCGCGCGAACTTCGTCGGCATGCTCGTCGTTCTCCCGGATGCCGAGCAGCACCACGTCAGCATCGCGAACGTACGGCGTGCGTGCCGCATGCTCGGTCGAACATTGCGCCCAGCCGCTCCGCCAACCGAGTGCTGTAGGACGCGATGGCCGCCGCGTGGAAGACGCCGTCACCGGGCTGCCAAGCCCTCGGTCGTATCGGGGTGGGGTCAGATACCCCGCGTCCTCGGCGTGGATGCGGCCCACAAAACCCTGGTCTCGAACCGCCCCGGCGAGCTTGTAGCAACCGGGCACAGTGCCCTCCGACAGCGGCCGAAGGCCAAGATTCGACGGCGCGTCAAGCACCGCGATTTGCCGGCCCGGGAAGCCGTGGGTCGAGGCCAAGATCGGTTCCCTCCACACGTTCGCGGCGCACTCGAAGTGCCGGCCGGCGGCCGCCGCCGCCGCCGTTCGAGCCTATTCGCAAGCTGAGCCCGGATCATTCAGTCCGGTACCTCGGCCATCCGCCCATTGTGCCGCGCATCATATCAAAGTACGGTGTGTCAGACCGTAGTTTGAACAACCGTTGAGGCGGTCGATCACCACGAACTGTCCACTCTGGAAGACCCACGGGCTCCTCAACCAACAGTCGCTGCCGTACGGCCAGCTGCCCCAGAGGTATGCGAGACAGATCGGTGGACGCTGCTCTCGGCGCAAGTGCGTCTTCCGAACCCCCGCCTGAGCGAAGGCGGCGCTATCAGTCCTTCAACACCCATACCAAAGGAGCATGTCGACGTGGAGCCAGCAACTCGACCGACAGAGCGCGGGGAGCTAGTCGCAAAGGCTCGCTCGTTGCACCCGATACTAGCGGCCAACGCCGAGGCAGCGGAAAGGGATCGTTCGCTGCCAGATGAGAATTTCAAGGCATTGACCGAGTCCGGAACCTTGCGGATCATGGTTCCTCGTCGCGAAGGAGGTTACGAAGCGGGGCACCGCACCTACCTCGACGTGGTCGCCGAACTGGCTAGAAGCGGCTGCGGATCATCGGCCTGGTACGCGTTCATCCTCAACATGAATGACTGGATCGTTGGGATGATGCATCCCGATATCCAAGAGGCGGTATGGGCAGACGGTCCGGACAGTGGCGTGTGCGCACCATTGACTCCGATGCCCGGTTGGAAGTTCGAAAAAGAGCAGGGCGGAATCCGAATCACTGGAAAGTGGGGGTACGCGTCAGCTTCGAAACACGCCAACTGGGCCATGGTCGGCTACCCCATCCTCGATGCCGCCGGTACTCCTGTGGATACAGGACTTGCTGTCATGCCCATGGACCGGGTGTCCATCGAAGACACGTGGTATGTGTCCGGGATGGCCGGCACCGGCAGCAACACGCTCGTTCTCGACCGCGTCTTTGTGCCCGACACCTTCACCCAGTCACTCGGCCCGCTGCTTCGCGGCGAGTTTCTGCACAGCCCAGCCGGCGGCGGGATGTACAGAGCGGACGTTGCCGCGGTCTTCTTGACATCCGTGGCCGCCCCCGTCTACGGGATGGCGCAATCTGCCCTTGATGCGACGATCACGCGGATGACTGCCCGGCCGAAGCCGGTCACGTACACCTTCTATTCCGACGCCACAAAGGCGCCCTCCGTTCAAGCTGCCATCGCGCAGGCGTCGGCAATGATCGACGGCGCGCTGTGCCAGGCGCGCGCCGCGGCGGACGCCATCGACACGCAATCGCTCACCGGTGTCCCGTTCGGGGATCCGGCGGAGCGCCACATTAACTCCATGCGAACCGCACATGCAGTTCGTCAGTGTGTCAGCGCAGTCGAACTCCTGCTCGACGCACAAGGTGCGAGCGCTTTCGCGCTCACCAACCCGGTCCAGCGGATATGGCGAGACATGAGCGCGGCTGCCCGCCATGGCCTCAACCTCCCCGGGATCAAGCAGGAAATATACGGTCGAAGCCTTCTTCACGCCAACGAGCAGCAGATGAGCCCAATGGCCTGAGCACGAACCCCCAACGGTTGTGTAGGAACACGCCGCCATCTTGGCCGCCGGTTGACGTTGGTCCGGCTCAAGCGGGCCCGAGGTGGCTAGAGTCTCAGCGGGGTGGGACATCGCAGGAACGTGCCAAGCGCCAGCCGACAGGCCGGCTAATGCTCCCGCAAGTCCACTCTCGGACCCGTCGGCACAACACCTCGGCGCGGTACACGTCGGTGACCGTGACCAGCCGGTCGAGTGCACTCCCGTCCGGCGTGCGAACAGTCACCGCGGCGAGCTGCTCGATCTGTTTCCAACGTGGCGCCGACGAGTTCCACTTCGAAAGCGGTGCGGCAGCCGGGCCGGGTTCGGCCCCGTCGAACTCGGCGCCGCCGGCGCCCACAACGTGCGACACCAGACGTCGAGATCACAGTCGAAATCGCCCCGCGCCTTCTTCGCACCCTTTGACCCCAGCGGCCGCCGGCCGACCCCGGCAATCCTCTCGTCGCTCATCTTTGGTCCAAATCCTGGGCTAAATGAGCGAACGCCGCGGCTCCCAAAGCGATCCGCCACTGGTCGCATCAGCCGCGGGCGGCGACAGCTTCCCGATACAGCGAGTCTCCATTGTCGAGGATATTAACAATTTGCTTGTGATCAAGCACCCTGCCGAATCCACGACGCAACGTTCGCAATGTTGCGTTTTGAGCGTACGCGTTATCCGCCGAATTGATGTCAGACCCAAAGACGATGTGATAGCCGCGAAAGTAGCCGCTCCGGGCAGTCGATTCACAACAGTAGTTCGTCTGAGTGCCGCAGATTATTAGCGTCTTTACACCTTGATTCCGCAACGCGTAGTCCAGATTTGTTCCCTCAAATGCGTCGTAACTGTGTTTCGTCGATACGACCCGTTCCCCAGGAGTCGGGCGGAAAGCGCGATGGAGTCTGGCGCCACGCGTACCTTCGGCGCAGGCGCCCGCCTTGATGGCGGGCCAGATCCTGTAGAAATCATGAGCTACGTCCTGGGCGGCGGTGTACTCCGTGTACAAGACTGGGACGCTGAGCCTCCTACAAACATCGATCGTCCTTAGAATCCTCGGCACTTGCCGAAGTGCTTCAGGAATGAAGAGACCGCGACCTGGCTCGACGAAGTCTTCCTGCATATCGATTACTATCAACGCGCAATCGCTCGCTGTTATTTCGAAGATCCAGTGCTTGTCGATGTAATAGTCAGCTTCGGCCAGTTCGATATACTCACGCTCGCCCGCATAGATTCCGGGATCCTGCAACTGGTCCGGCCCAAGCAGTTCGCTCTCATTCCGTCCGTATTGAGAAAGAAAGTCTGCCACAGCGTCGGTCATTGCGATCCTCGTTTCCGTCTGTCTCGACTTGGGTAATATTGATATCAGCGGCTTCCGCACCCTTGCCACGCTTCGACCCCGAGAAGGATGCCGACAGAGAATCCCATCCTGGCCGTCGTTACTCGCAAAGGCCTCATCTGGGCTCACGCTCACAGTCCGCCCCAGGCCCGCGAGCACTAAGCGTGACGTGCACCGGTTCGACACCGTCCATTTCCGGCCTATTCTCGCGCCCAAGCGTCTTTAGTGCCCGCTCTACCTCGCCCAATGGGAAGGTGTGTGTACACAGAATCTCGAGAGCATATCTCGAGCTCTCGATTAAACTGATCGCCCTCTTCACAGCGGTGTAGCCAGCACTCAAGGCCCCAGTAATCCGAATCTCGTTCAGCACGACTCGATCCGAAATGAGCCCGACAGCTGGACGGTGACCATTGAGTCCCGCTAGGACGATCTCTCCGCCGCGACGCACCGACCGGGTCGCTACATCGAATGCTGCATCATTCCCCCCTGACACGTCCACAACCACATCCACCATGCGCCCGGAAGTCATCTCGGCAACCGCCTCGACAGGATCATTCTTCCCCGAGTTAATGACACCAGTCGCCCCGAGCAGTCGTGCCAGTTCCAGCCGGTGATCATCTCCCGTGGCGCCAGTCACGAACACCTCTTCAGCGCCGGCGTCTCTCGCTGCCACCACCGCGCAGAGGCCGCGCTGACCCGGTCCTTGTATTAGCACCGAGCTACCAGGCGCCAATTTTGGGATCTCCGTTGTCCATCGGATAGCATTGCTCAACGGGTTGAACAGCGTCATTAATGACGACGGGATATCGCCCGAGACCTTATGCACAATAGACCGAGGATGTAAATACAGGTGCGTCGCGTATCCACCCCAAAGCGCCGGCCGTACATCGAGCGTTTGGTATAGCCCATAACCGCGGTCGTCAGCACACCTCGTATAGAATCCTGTGAGGCAGGCCACGCACATCCCGCACGGGATGACAGGTTCAATCGCTACCCGGTCGCCTTCCTCCACTCGCCAGCGATCCCTCGCTCGGCGACCTACAGCAGCAATGCGACCCACGATTTCATGACCTGGGACGATGGGTGTCCGCCCCATAACTCCCGCCAGGTGTCCAAGGTATTGCTCGTAGTCGCTCCCGCACAGACCACACGCCTCGACCTCCAGGAGGCCATCATCGTCTGAAGTTTCGGGTATCTTGACCGACTCGATCGCTATGGAGCGCGGACCTCTCAGCACAGCGGCTGTTGCGTATCCGTGACTACTGTCCATTTCTAGAGTGCTCCGCTTCTGGTACTGCATCCGTTGACAAATATGCCGAATCTCGTCAAATATCTAGGCTTCCTGCTTGAGTAGCGCGATCAGTAATAGATCGCCCCCTTAACCCCTCCCCCGCACGCAATTACGTCGCCAGCAACGGCAATGCTGAGCGGTGACGCCAGCCACGTAACCAGCGAAGCCACCTCATCGGCCGTCACGATCCGGCCGATACTATGGACTTCCGCGATCTTCGCCTCAAGCTCCGTCACACTCATACTCTCGCGCCGGGCTTGCTCGCTGAGCGCACGCCGTGTGGCCTCCGTACGAACTGGCCCGGGGCTCACGCCACTGACGTTGATACCATATCTACCAAGCTCATCGGCAGCGTTCTTAGTTAGTGCCACGACAGCGGCATTGCGCATTGACGTGAGCACGGACCCGGTCATACGGGAACCCAGCCCATCGATATTGACGATGCGACCCCACCCACGTATTTTCATCACCGGCGCCACTCCACGGATCATCCGCAGGTACCCAAGAACCTTGGTATTCATATCGTCGAAGAACTCTGCGCCAGTGACTTCAAGCACGCTAGGCGCCTTCGCGTGCCCACTCGGGCGTGCGGCGCCGTTGACAAAGATATCGATACTGCCCAAGGCCCGCACGGCCTTGGCAACAAAGGCCTCTACCGAGGCGTCATCTCCGGTGTCCACCGTGATCGGAATGACTCTGGCCCCACCCCCGCTCAACTCGGCGGCAGTAGCTTTCAGCGGCCCCTCCTTGCGCGATCCAATGACGACAGCCACCCCTTCTGAGACAAGACAACGAGCGACCGCCTTGCCGATCCCTCGGCCCCCGCCGGTGACGACAGCACGCTTGCCGTTCAATTTCAGGTCCATCTGTCTCCGGATTTCATCAACGTGGATGCCGACAGAGCCGGTACCGAACTGAGCCCGAACGGCGACTGATGCGCCAGTGAACGATAGAGCTTCAACGGACTAGCACTCACCTCCGTGGGATGCGGGAGTCGAATTGATGGGACTTTACCGCTCACCCCCAGGGTCTTCGATTTGACCTCTCCCGAGTGTCCGGGAATCCCGCGGCGTCCAGGCTCCGGCCTCGACCGTCTTAAAGAAGCCGACGATCGTTCGGTTAAACGCGTCAGGATCCTCAAGATTCAGGGTGTGACCGGTGCGAGGTATTATCTGCAGCGCCGCCATCGCGATAGTCCGCTTTAAAAACAGACCAGGTATTAAACAGGCCTCATCCTCATCACCGTTGAGCAGTAAGGTAGCCGCCGAAATATGAGAAATTTCGTCGGCGATGTCCCACAGCGAAGGGCGCAATCGCAGGAATCCCAAAGAGGTCAGAGCGGAGCCCTCCTCTGAATGCTCACCAAGATGTTGCACAAACTGGCGCCAGCACTCCTCGTTCTTGTTCTTTAGTTGCACCCGTGATGGGCCGAGTCCTAAACGCCGCGCCATGGCCGCGGAACCCTCACGCAGGAATCCTTCAGCTATCCTCTCAGCTTCGCTATGAAACTCAGCCCGGTGAGCAGGATCGGCTCCCGATCCAGTGGCCGCCACCACAAGTGACTGGACGCGTTCCGGGCGGTGAATCCCTAGTTGCAACGCTGTAAAACCACCCATAGACAACCCAACGATGTGGGCTCGCTCGACACCAAGAGCATCAAGAACGGAAATCGCGTCATGCCTATGCGCAGTGTACGAATAAGATCCTACGCCACACGGAACTTCGGAGGGCAAATAGCCGCGAGCGGAGAATGCGATACACCGATAGCGGTCTCGCAGCCCCGCAATTTGCGGCTCCCAACTCCTGTGATCGCCCGCGAATTCATGCAGGAACAGAACAGGGGTGCCCTCTCCTTCATCGCAAACGTAGAGTCGCACACCATCTGCCGCGGTGACATACACCGTGCAGACCTCCAATCTCGACTTCCGTACCCTTCCCGTGCATCCTTCTGCGTCCCCGTGATTGGCAGGGTCTGAGACCGCTGGCCAGCGATGGTATTCGGCAGTGCAGCCAGGATGAATCTCCGGTCGCCCGAATCGCGGCCTTACCCATGAACCAGAAAATCGTCTGACCGGGTATCTCCGCGCAGACCAAACCACTCGTCAGACCACTGAACTCGGACTCAGCCAAGTCCTCGTGGCAACCAGACTGGAACGACGACGTTTTGGGGCGGCACCGATGGGTCGACCGCAAGCAAACTTCGACGGCCGACGCACCTACGATGGCCCTCAGGGTCCAGCGGGCTTACCTGAACGCCGTTTGGCCAGCCGAGTAGACCAACCGGGATGAAATGGCCATCGGCTCAGCCGGAGGGCGGCGCCCTGACAAGACCGGCATGGGCGAGGTAGGCACCAACTTCATGGCATTCACGTGCTACCTCTGCCGGGGCCGTGCGCACGGTTCTAGAGCAGCCTGTCGGTACTTTTCGCCGCTGCCGCATGTCGGTGGGGGCCGGCGACAATGGCTTGTCCATGAAGACCTCACCTCATCGCTTGCGAATCTTGAAACGGCTGAGCACCGTCCCGGTAGTCCGTACGACGAAAGCCTCCATCGGCGGTGCGGCGGGGTCAACGGGTTGCGGGACCCTTGGTGACTTTGGTCACGGAACTAGCTGTTGATCGGAGGGCGCCGACTGGAACATGCTGCCCGCTAGTGCGGGACTTACTTTCACTCTCCGGGACGGGCGCCGGCTAGTTCCTGCCGCTGGCGATCTTATGTAGTGCTGACGGGTCCGTCAGCCGGATACGGCGGCCTGTCCTTTCGATGATCGCCTGCTGCGCGAACACCTTCAGGTCGCGGGCAACCACCTCACGCACGGACCCAATGCTGTTGGCGATGTGCTGCTGGGTGACATCGACGACGTACCCAGCCTCCTCGCGTTGGGCTAAGTCGAGCAGGTGGCGCGCGACGCGAGCGCGAACAGGCAGGAAGATGTTGGCGCCCAGTGTCTCCGTGCTGTAGCTATACATTTGCGCTATGTAGCGAGCGATTGCCCAGGACAGGCGTGGGTCCCGGATAGCCAGCGACCGCACGCGTTGCGGCGGGAGGCGAATGGCCCGCACCGTGGTAAGTGCCTCCGCGTCGGCGAGGATGCCGTCGGCGAGCAACGGTGTCAATCCGACGAACTCGCCGTCACTCGCGTACCGCGCTGTTGTCTGCCGGCCGTCCCCGCTCCGGAGGAAGACCCTGACGAGGCCGCTGACCACGAGAAACACCCCAGTGCTTGGCTGACTCCCACAGAGCATGAGGGAGAGACTGGGGAACACCTCGACCCGCGTGCCATCGGCGAGCTGGCGCAGAAGCTCCGCCGGCAGCTCGCCCATGAAAGAACCAGCCCAGGCCGCCTGCACGTCG
>Ga0137412_10004542_pt1 | contig 11078 bp, 8 predicted proteins | sample CZODoug2_1_16fun_FD_122160 | JGI IMG/M metagenome (GOLD analysis project Ga0137412, IMG submission 122160) | Vadose zone soil fungal communities from Angelo Coast Range Reserve, California, USA - CZODoug2_1_16fungal (Hybrid Assembly) | ecosystem: Environmental > Terrestrial > Soil > Vadose zone... | reverse complement strand
TGCGGTCGGCCTGGCCGAACAGCGCCCGGGCGCGAACGACGCCACCCTTGTCACCGAAAGAGGCCACATCCTGCAAGTCTCGCACCGTGACTTCGGCATTGACAGCCAAATGATCGCGGATGGCGTGGAGCCACACCAACTGTTCATCCGTGTAGTTACGTCCCGCCCTGCGCTCACGGCCCAGCCAGAGGTTGAACTTTCCCGCAATTTTCGATGGTAGCGGCTCAAGCACGTCGTCCAGGCCAAGCGTATAGCGTACCAACATCACGATATCCGTGAGGATGCGGGTAGAATTGCCCCGCACGCGGGCATCGTCCAGCCGTTTATAGGCCCGCCAGATATTAATCGGCTCCAATAGCCACGGCGGACGCCGCATGGCGTCGCGAAGCTCTTCCAAGCCTTCGTAGGTCAGCCGGCCTTGTTCTTCCGCTTAACCGCTGTTTACCTGGTCGGCTGTTGCTTTTACCTGTTTCGCCATCGTATTTCCTTCCGGCCAATGTTTGCCGTAATCGCCACTGTGACGATGGCAGTATTCTTTGTCTTCGCGCCCGTCTGGGCTGAGCTGGCCATGGTATTGTGCGGCGGCTACCTCTTGTTTTACCTCGGTCAGATGCATTTGCCCTGGCTGTCGGGGATGAGCGGGTTTCCCGACATTTCCTACGGAATCTACCTATACGGATGGCCGGTGGAAAGCCTGTGGATCTGGTTCCACCGGGGCTCGCCCTGGATTGCATTTGCCGCATCAACAATCATCTGCTTCGGCCTTGGCTGGTTGAGCTGGCACTTCATCGAGCGCCCCGCGCTTACCTTGAAGCGAAAAGCCACTGCTCCGCTGCCTGTCGCGTAGCGCATGCGACGGGCGTAGCCCCACCTACTCCGTTCGCAAAGCCCGCATCGGTTCCAACCCCGCGGCGATGCGCGCCGGCAGGAGTGCGGCAAAAAATGCCGCCGTGCACAGCACCAGCAGCGTGACCGACAGAATGACCGGGTCATAGGGCTTCACCCCAAACAACTGGCTTGCCATGGCATGTCCGGCAAGAATTGCCACCGGAATCCCAATCGCGAGTCCAATGCCCACCTGCAGGAAGGCGCCGCGCAGGACCATCCGCAGTACGCTCATGCGATCAGCCCCCAGCGCCATGCGGATGCCAATCTCGCTCGTGCGCCGTTCCACAGAATATGCAGTCACCCCGTACAGCCCGATCGACGCCAGAACCAGCGCCAGCACACCGAAAAACGATGTCAACTTGGCGATCATCGCCTGCTGCGTAAAGTTGGCCTTCACCTGTTCCGCAAAGCTTTTGAAATCGATGATGGCCAGATCCGCATTCACCTGTGCCATCGCCCGACGTACCTGTGCTTCAAGACCGGGCACATTGCCCGCGGTCTCCATCTCAATTGCGTTCAGATATTGCGACCGGTCCTCAAACTGTTGATAGCGCGGATCGGCAGGGTGGACACTCTGTCCCTGGGCGAGAAAATACATCGGGCGCATCTTCTCCGACGGTCCCCAATAGTGCGTGTCTTCTGTCACACCTACGATTTCAAAATACCCCGGATGCTTCACGTCGTCGCTGAAGTGCTTGCCGATCGCGTGGCCATCCTTGAAGTATTTTTTCTCGAAGAAGCGATTCACCACCGCAACGTTGCGCGTTGTTGGCGTGTCCTGCTCGCTCATGGCGCGGCCTTCTACGATCTTCGTGCCGATGGTGTCAAAATAACCAGGGCTCGCGCGCAACCACGAGGCTCCGTGATCGCGAGTTCCCGGCGCCGGCGGTGGCTCCCCTTCGATGAACACGCCCTCGCCCCAGTTATCTCCCTCCATCGGGCTGTACAGGGAAAAACTCACCTGCTTTACCCCCGGGATCGCCGCCAGGTTGGCGTGCAGTTGCCGAAACAACGCTTCCAGCTGGTTTGGCTTGTAGCCGGCCATCTGCGGGTCAATATGCAGGATGTAGCGATTGGCCGTGACAAAACCAAAATCCTGGTGCTGCATGTTGCTCAGGCTCCGCGCCAGCAAGCCAGCGGCACAAAGCAGGACCAACGAGAGGGCCGCCTGCAACACCACCAGCGATTTCTGTCCCCATCCCCCATGGTTTGCCGTCGACCGATTGGCGCCGCGCAACGCCTCTACGGGATTCGTCTTGGACGTCAACCACGCCGGGCCCACGCCAAAGAGAATCCCCGTCAGCAGCGAGACCAGGAGGGCAAAGCCGAGCACCGGCAGAGAGGGACTCGCCGGAATCGGCACCGGTTCGTCCTGAAACGCAAGAAACAGAATGACTCTGGTTCCGGCGAACGCCACCACAATTCCTGCAATCCCACCCAGCACGGCCAGCACAACGCTTTCGGTCAGGGTCTGCCGGACCAGCGCCATGCGGGACGCTCCCAGCGCCGACCGCACCGACGTTTGTTGCTGCCGGTTCGCGGAACGCACCAACATCAGGTTCGCCAGGTTCGCGCACGCGATCAGCAGGACGAATCCTGAGACCCACATCAGCAGGTGCAGCCCGTCTTTATATTGGTCCCGCATCATCTGCACACCGTTGCCGCCGTGGGAGAAATGCAGCATCTGCTTGGCCACCAAGGGTTTGTCGCGCGGCTCTACCTTGCTCAACGGGCTAAGCAAGAATTGTCGCAGCTGCACTTGCATTTGCGCTTCCATGGCCTGCGGGTTGGCCCCGGGCCGGATACGCCCGATCAGATCGAGCCAGTCGAGTGAGGCCTCCTCCAGGATCGTGCCCGTCGGGCTGAGCAATGGCTCATCGTTGAGAGGAATAAAAAACGCCGGCGGAGTGCTCTGTACGCGGTCACCGAAAAATCCCGGTGGCGTGATCCCCACCACGGTGAACGGCTGACCATTGATCACGAAGCCAGCTCCGACCACCGAGCTGTCCTTGCCAAACTTGTCCTGCCAGGTCCTGAAGCTCATCATGGCCACGGCAGGCGCCCCCTTCCGGTCGTCGTTGGGCGTGATCGACCGCCCGAAATAGGGAAGGATGCCAAAGGTCGAAAAGTAATTGCCGGAGACGAACTCGCTCTTGAAGGGCTCGGATGGCTTATTGCTGCCGCCGCGGCGGACACCGATCATCGTTCCCCCGGACTGAAAGGCAGCCAGCTCCGCGAAGCCGGTGGCTTGCGCCCGAAACTGCTTGTACTGTTCGTAGGAGAAGAGAGTCCAGTTATCCTGCATGCCGCCGTTGACGCAGCAGTTTTCCTCGTTGCCGACCCGCCACAAGTCCTCGGGGTTGACGACCGGCAGCGATTTTAGAAGGACCGCATACACCAGGGTGAAGATGGCCGTGGTGGCGCCGATGCCAAGGGCCAGGGTGAGAATCGCTGTGCTGGTGAATCCCGGCGCCTTGGCAAATTGACGCAATGCGTAACGGATATCTGCTGCAATCTGCATCCTGTTCCCCGTAAACTCTGCTGGGAGGCAATCCCTCCCGCAAAGGTAGATACGGAGAGTCCAGGCTCATGGTTCGATTTTTTTCGAGCCTCTTCTATTCCGGGGCCGACCGCCGCCGGCGTCCGCTTATCAGATATACCGCTGCCCGGAGCTCCAGCAGCGGGTCGTCCGAAGCATCAATGCCGTCCACACGCGGAATGGGATCGAAGATAATCTGCTTCTGTTCATGAACTTCATCGAGCACCGGCTCGGTGAAAGACAGCTTGCCCAGCTCCACCAGCTTGCGGCTCTCCGGCCATTGAATGGTCACATCGTTCACGGTGTCCCCGTCCTCGGCTAGTTGAGCCACCACCCGAAACTTGACCGGCTCATTGGCGATCCGGTGTTCAATTTCGTCGAACAGATAATTCGACCCCTTGGCCGCGGCAGTTGCCGCATCCAGATGATCGTTGCCGGCCTCGGGAAGAATACGGTAGCGCCCGTAACGGCTCGCGCCGTCCTTATTGATGAACTTCACGGCGGTCAGGCCAAAATAGGTTTCCCGCGCGAAGCTGGAAGCCGGGGGCTTCGGCGTTTGCACAAAGGCCAGCGTTGCCGGATGAGTTCCCAGGTATTTTTCCAGGGGCGAGCCGGGAATGTGAGTGAGGTCCGACGCCGCAATGGCGGTCAGGAACTCAAGGAAGTCCTGCCCCGTCCGCGCCGGGAAACCGTTGGTGGAATGCGCCACAATGTCGGTGTGCACGCGGTCGGCAAGGTAGAAGCGGACAGCACAGCCGCGTGGATCGGCATTGGGATCGTTGTCAGGTATGACCGGAATGCCGGTGGAGTTGGAGAAGCGCACCGCGACCGGCGTGGACGCCCGGTTCAGGTGGGGCGCCTTGCTGAGCGAAGCCGCTTCCGGTGTGGGCGTAAAAGTTCCATTCAACATGATGCCTTTGGCGTGAGCCGGCCGAAAGCCAGGATGCGCTCCGAACAAGGCCTCGAATTTCTGCAATATCTCGTTGCTCAGGGCAACAATCTTTTCATCTGCGGGCAGCGGCATATGGTAATTCCTCCGTGATAGGTAGGCGTTGAAGCGCAAAAGTTCCAACACTACGATGCTGCGCGGAGCAAATGGTCTCAAAACAACAATACCGGGCCTTTGTTAAAGAGCGATTTTGTCTCTGCAGAGAGAACAAAAGGAAGGGAGACGCTTCCATGAAAGCGGTTGCTAGAGAGAGAAAGGGTGTCAACACAGAGATCTCTCCACTCCGGTCGAGATGACAAAGGGGAAGGTGGTGATTGCAGGAGAGAGTGGCTGCAAGACGGAAACCGTTCTAATGAGCAACCTCACTCCCCGCAGGCGCTGCCTACCCTTTGTCATCTCGCCTGTCCCGGCGTGCCGTGGAACCGAAGCGAAGCGGAGCGGAGAGATCTCTGTGTTGACACCCTCTCTTGGAAATGTTTTTCGTCGTTCCGTTTGTCTCAGGCGAACTGAGGCCGTCGTTTACTTTCCGATACAAAAGGTGGAAAAAATCAAATTCAAGATATCGTCGGTCGTGGTCTCGCCGGTCAGCGAGTCGAGATGACGAAGGGCTCCATACAAATCCAGCAGCACCATCTCGTGGGGAATGTTTTGCCCGGCTGCAGCCGACGCAGCCGCAAGGCCTTCCAGCGTTGCCGTGACTGCCTGATATTGGCGCAAGCTGGTCAGCATGCCGCTCTCGGTTTCCACCGTGCGCTCGCCCACCATGGCCAACATCTTCTTTTTGAGCTCACTCACTCCTTGTCCGTTGAGTGCGGAAGTATGAACTACCGGCAAGCCCAGGCCGCCCAGTGCGTCCTCCATTGCGGCCGACGGTTGTGCCAAATCGCTCTTGTTCACCACCACCAGTGCTCGGCGCTGCGCCAGCGTGGCGAGAAGCTCAAGCTCTTCCTGACCCGGCGCCGCGGTTGCGTCCAGCACCATCAACACCATGTCTGCATCCGCCAGCGCCTCGCGCGATTTGCGAATGCCGATCTGCTCCGCCTCGTCGCTGGCCTCACGCATGCCCGCCGTGTCCACCAGCTCCACGGGAATTCCTCCCAGCGAAACACGCTCTGTCACCAGGTCGCGCGTGGTCCCGGGTGCGGCGGTGACAATTGCGCGCTCTCGCTGCACGATGCGATTAAAGAGAGAGGATTTGCCTGCATTCGGCCGGCCTACAATCGCCAACATCAACCCCGCATGCACAATGCGTCCGCGGGCAAAGCTGTCCGCAACCGGCTGCAGCAGCGCGCGAATCTCCTCGATCCTGCTCAGGATCTCTCCCCCCGGCAGGACATCCACATCGTCTTCCGCAAAATCGATGCCCGCTTCGAGCAAAGCAATCAGCGCGACCAGTCCCTCTTTAATTGGCTTGATACGCCGCGAAAGGGCGCCATGCAGTTGCTGCGCAGCGACCCGCGCCTGGTAAAGCGTCTGCGCTTCAATCAGGTCGTGCACCGCTTCAGCTTGGGTCAGATCGATGCGGCCGCTCAAAAACGCTCGCTGCGTAAACTCGCCCGGAGCCGCTAAACGCGCGCCACCTGCCAGCGCCTGGCGCACCAAAGTATCCAGAATCACCGGTGAGCCGTGTGCGGCAACCTCCACTACGTCTTCGCCCGTATAGGAGTTGGGCGCGGCAAAGAACGTGACCACCGCCTCATCCAGCTTTTCCTGGGTGTCCAGGTCCAGCAGATCGGCAAAGCGTGCCTGCGCATGGGCCAGTGGGTTGCGCAGGCGGAGCATCGGCTCGGCGATCCCGGTAGCTTCGGGGCCAGAAAGGCGGACGATCCCGATGCCACCGCGTCCGGGCGGCGTCGCCACGGCGACGATCGTCTCGTTCTGGTAAACCAGGTGTGGATCGGGCTGCATAAAGCCTCCCGATGCTTAGTAGGGGGAGTTGCGCCGCGCCGGCCGTGCGTCGCCAACTTCAGAGGCCCGCGGCCGAACCCGCGCTGCTCCCTTGGGATAGACGACCACGAAGCGGCGTAAACCCTCGCCGCTGCTCTCGGTTTCGAGATCGGTGTAGTCCCGGAACGCCAGGTGCAGCATACGGCGCTCGCGCGAACTCATCGGCGCAAAGCTGTAAGGTTGAGACGTGCCGCGGACCCGTTCCGCCGCCGTCTCCGCAGCCAGCTTCAGCTCCCGCGCGCGGAGCGCTTTGAAGTTGTTGGCGTCGAACGACACAATGTCGTGCTCCTCGGCTTCGAGGCGCACGATCTTGGCTGCGATGTGTTCCAACGCCCGTAGCAATTCGCCGCCGCGCTGAGTCAGGAGCACGGCATCCGGCCCGGACATCTCCACGTAAATCTCGCGGGCCTCGAGGCCATCGGGATCACGGGCTCCCGCGCCCGCGATGATCCGATACTTCAATCGCAGGCCGCCAGTGGTGGTAAGGGTCTTGAGGAATGCTGCAATCTTTTGAGCTGCAGACGCGTGGTCGACGATCGGCATCGGTTTAGTATCGCATCTTGCGCCGCGGACGTCAGCCGGGGCAGACACCAAATCTCACGCTCGGTAACCGCCGCCCCAATCCTTAACGGCGAACCATCTGGCGGCCACCGCCACCACTTTTCTTGGCCGCCCGCTTGGCAGCCATTTCACGCATCTGTTTGCCAATGCCGGTACGGTTCATGACCGCCTGCTGGATCACGTTGATCACGTTGCCGAACGCCCAGTACAGGGCCAGCCCGGAACTCAAATTCCATGTCATGAAACCAAAAAAGACCGGCATGGTAAAGGCCATCATCTTCTGCTGCGCGGGATCCATGCCTGGCGATGGGGTCAGGTACTGCACCAGGAACATGGTCACGATGAAAAAGACCGGCAGGATATGCAGGGGGTCGGGCGCAGCCAGGTTATGGATCCATAGCCAGGGCGCCTGGCGCAGTTCGATCGTGTGCAGCAGCATGCGATAAAAAGCAAAGAGTAACGGCCACTGCACCAGCATCGGCAGGCAGCCGCCAAACATGTTCACCCCCTCACGCTTTTGCAGGTCGAACATTTCTTTGTTCATGTCCGCGCGGCGGGGATCCGTGGTCTTGTACTTCTTGTACTTCTCCTTGATCGCATTCATCTCCGGCTGGATACGCTGCATCTTCAGAGCGGACTTCATCATCTGGATGCGCGTCGGCAGCATAGCCAGGTTGATCACCAGGGTAAGAACTAGAATGGCCCAGCCCCAGTTGGAGACAATATGTTCATGCACCCAGCGCAGGGCCAGGAACAACGGCTTGGCGATGATTCCCGAATAACCGAAGTCCACAACCGGTTCTAGACTCGGGCCCGTCTGCCCGCCGTTCGCGGTAGCGCGCACCGAGGCAAGCACGTCCAGCACCTTAGGCCCGGCGAAGAGACGCAAGCTGGTATGCCCGGTGTTCGAACCCATCGCAGCGCCGAGCACAGACGCCTGATCCGTCTGATCGGTTTTGCCATGGCGGGGGAGGTCGATCGAATCATGCAGACCCACCAGCAGCGTTTGCGACGGGTCGTCGGGAAGAAAAATCGCTGCGAAGGACAGGTCGCTCACCCCAGCCCATTCGAATGGCCCAGGGATGGTGCCGCCGCCGGCAATCTTCTTTGGCGCCTGGTTCTCGTTCTTGCCTCCCTGCATGGTGTCGAACTGCGACTGCGCATAATCCGGCAGAGTATCCTGGTCGCCAAAACCGCCGGGCCAGGCAATCAGCGCGGTTACCGGGCTCCCATGATTGGTGGCCGTCACGTCGATATGAACCACGTACGTGGAATCGAAGCTGAAAGTCTTTTTCACTTCGAGGCCGTGATTGGAGTAGGTAAAGCCGAGCGTGGCAGGAGCGTTCAATGTGCCCGTGGCCGACGGCACATACAACGCTTGGGCCAGCTGGTTACGCAGATTTGCGTCATAGGTCCAGAGCGACAGTGGATACCCGGCCTTGGCCGCAGCCTTGGGGTTGACCAGGTCCAGCGGCTTACCAGCATCGTCTTTGTACTTCTTCAGGATCCAAGAGACGACCTGTCCGCCGCGATTCGAAAATGTAATGCGGTACAGCTCGTTCTCAACCACTGTGGTCGACTCGGCGGCCGCCTCAACAGCTTGCGTCGACGTTTTGGCGAGGTCGGGCGTAGCTGCCATCGCAGAAGCCGGCGCAGGAGTAAACGTCGACGCCTTGGGCGCAGAAGTCGAAGCCACCTCGGCCGGGGTCTCCGGTTGCGTCTTCTTCTTCGGCGCAAAATATTGCAGCCCAAGGAATATAAGAACAAAGACGATGGAGAAGATGAGAAGAGTGCGTGAGTCCTGCCCACCGCCACCCGGCTGATTCGGATTACGTATTTCTGCCAAAGAGAGTTCCTGTCGATCGTACGATCTTTCTTATGGTAAATGGCGGGGGTCGTCTGTGCGGAACGATGGCGGAAGGGGCCCCGAGTAAGTGCCCGGAACTGGGTCAAAGCCTCCCCGACCGAAGGGGTTGCAGCGCAGCACACGCCAAATTGCCAGCGCTGTGCCATAAAGAATCCCGTGCCGGCGTACCGCGGCCACCGCATATTCCGAACATGTGGGCTGAAAACGGCATGCACCCGACGCCCCGCTGACGGAATGGAGCAGCGGTGAGATCCAGCGGCGGTAGAGGTCAGACATCCGCCGGCCGCGCCTCACCTACGGCGGCCTTTTGCCGAGCTTTTTGAACTGTGGCAAAGATTTTGGACACTTCCTCTTGCAGTCCGGCAAATTCAGCAGTCAGCACCGTGCGCCGAGGGTGTAGCACCACGTCGACGTCGCGCGTCAGGGAAGCCACGCTCAGGCGCACCGCTTCGCGCATACGCCGTTTGATGCGATTGCGTTCCACCGCTTTGCCGAGGACACGCCCGGCAGTCAGACCCACGCGCGGGCCGGAAACCGGGCCCGCACCGCGCTCGGCGTAGAAGTATGTCATCGATGACGAGAAGTGTTTGCGGCTCCGTTGATAAACGCGTTGATAGTCTGCATGCTTGCGTAACCGCGGATCGCTTTGGGAAAGAGGCCTCAAATGAGAATTCCCCGGGTCGCCCTTAGACTCTTCTAGTCGCGGTAACCGGCACTCACGGAAACGCGCTTGCGTCCCTTGGCCCGGCGGCGGGAAAGCACTGCTGCCCCGGCCTTGGTCTTCATCCGGGTCAAAAACCCGTGAGTCTTCGCCCGGTGGCGGCGGTTCGGTTGGAATGTGCGCTTAGGCATAACACTGCGCTCCTGATCTCAGTCAAAAATTTGTGCCTTGAGGCAAGCTTTAAGTATAACGGATTCAGGCCAAAAGGGCCATGCCGCCAAATGCCTCATGCGGCCGGGGCGTTCGCTTTCACTGCGCATGGTGCAACTCGGGAAAGAAAGATTTTTTTGCCTGGAATGAGCCGTTGCGCGACCTTGTAACTGTGCTAGTATCGGCTCCGATCAAGATTGATTTTCTGCACGTCCACACTACCTGATCTTTCGATCTGGATACTTTCGCGAAGGGGTTGTTCCCCAAAGCAGTTCCTAAGCACAGGAGCTACAATGGCACGCACGGTCAATACCGCTGCGAGTTCGCTCCTTTGCATCTAGCGGAAGCTATCAGGCAGTCGGCGTTGAACGAAGGAAGCGTATGTCTTTTGTCGCCACCGCTCCCGCTGTGCCCAATCCCTGGGCGCGGATACTGGGAGCTCTTGAAAAGAAGGTCAACCGGCAGTCTTTTGACACCTGGCTCAAGCCCACGCGGTTTAGCCACATCACTGGCCGGATGCTTTTCGTCCGGGTGCCCACACCCGAGTTTCAGCACATCGGCGACCGCTACGGCGATCTGATCCAGGAAGCGATTGATGCCTTCCACCTGGAGTTCGACGACGTCTCTTTCGTCATCCCGCAGGAGGATCCGGCCGCTGTCCGTGTGCGCGAGGATGGGGGGTTCGCACCCATGCCCTCCCACTCGCCCGGAGCACAACGGCCAGCGAACCGCAATGTCGGCGAATTTCTTTGCCAGCTCTCGCGCGATTCTTGTGCGCTCGGGTTCGTTCTCCGGCAGAAAAACGCGCAGCGACTGATTGCGCCGCCGCAAGAACGCTGCGAGCGCGCCATTGATCAAAATAACTCCGGCACCGCTGGTGCGTGACATGCCATGCATGCCATGCGGCCCCGCGTCAGCTTCCTGTTCGTTCTCGCGGGGCCAGGGAAGCAGCGATCCGTACGGATTCGCGGGATCGATCGTGCGTCGCGGCTTGTTGCCGCCGTTGGGGTCGACTTCGCCGGTGGTGGCGGCGGGGCGCGCGGCGGGCTTGACCTCGAGTGGTGGCGGCGGAGGCGCGGGTGGGGGCGCCGGTTCGGCCACCGGTTCGGCGCGGCGGGGTGGCGGCTCGGGCACGTGCGGCGGTGGCGTGGCGCGCGTGGCGGTGGCTTGGTTGGTCGGCCGCGCTGGCGTGCTCGTGATCCGCACCGTCGGTGCGCTGTGCTCGAGGATGAGGTCGAGCGACACGTTGGCGTCGAGCTCGATCGGCAGTGACTTGGTGATGTAGCCCGGCGCCGACGCGCGCACGTGGTGGACGACGTTGTCGCTCGGCAGGTCGCCGGCGAATGGGTTGCCCGGCACCTCGGTGTCGTCGATCGCGAGCTTGGCGTTGGCCGGGCTGACCCGGATCTCGACGCTGACGTAGCGGTTGGTGTGCGGTGCGGTCGGGGGCGGCGGC
>Ga0137412_10004541_pt1 | contig 11078 bp, 10 predicted proteins | sample CZODoug2_1_16fun_FD_122160 | JGI IMG/M metagenome (GOLD analysis project Ga0137412, IMG submission 122160) | Vadose zone soil fungal communities from Angelo Coast Range Reserve, California, USA - CZODoug2_1_16fungal (Hybrid Assembly) | ecosystem: Environmental > Terrestrial > Soil > Vadose zone... | reverse complement strand
CGCTACGGGGACGTATTCCGGGTGTGGGCGGCGCCGTCCGGTTGGCTGGTGTACCTGGCCGACCCGGCGGACATCAAGACGGTCTTCGCCGGCGATCCGGCGGTCTACCACGCCGGCGAGGCCAACTCGATCCTGCGCGGAGTGGTCGGCGACAGCTCGGTGCTGCTGCTGGACGAGGAGCGGCACCGGGATCGGCGCAAGCTGATGCTGCCCCCGTTCCACCGGGATGCGGTGCGCCGCCAGGCTGAGCTGATGGCCGAGATCGCCGACGCCGACGTGGCCCGCTGGCCGATCGGTGTGGAGTTCCCGGTGGCGCCCCGGATGGCGGCGATCACCCTGGAAGTCATCCTGCGCACGGTGATCGGCACCGAGGACCCGGCCCGGCTGGCCGCGCTGCGCGAGGCGCTGCCCAGGGTGACCGACATGAGCCTGCTGGGCGTGGCCGCGATGGCGAAACCCGAGCTGCTGCGCCGCTGGCCGTGGCGCGGGGTGCGCCGGCGCCGCGCGGAAGCCGACGCGCTGCTCTACGCCGAAATCGCCCAGCGCCGCGCCGACCCGAGGCTGGCCGAGCGGACCGACGTGCTGGCCATGCTGGTCCGCGAGGCCGATGAGGGCGGCCGGCAGATGACCGACACCGAGCTGCGCGATCAGTTGATCACGCTGCTGATGGCCGGCCACGAGACCACCGCGACCGCGCTGTCCTGGGCGCTGGAACGGCTGGTGCGCCATCCCGAGGTGCTGCGCCGCGCGGTGGCCGCCGCCGACGCCGGTGACGCGGCCGGCGACGAGTACCTGGACGCGCTGGTCAAGGAGACGCTGCGGATCCGTCCGGTGATACACGAGGTGGCTCGCACGCTGACCCAGCCGGTCCAGGTGGCCGGCTACGACCTGCCGGCCGGGACGATCGTCATGCCGGCGATAGGGCTGGTGCACGCCTCCGCCGAGCACTACCCCGACCCGGAGCGCTTCGACCCGGACCGGATGGTGGGCGTGACGCTCCTGCCGACCACCTGGTTCCCGTTCGGCGGAGGTGGCCGGCGCTGCCTGGGCGCCACGTTCGCGCAGGTCGAGATGCGGGTGGTGCTCGGCGAGATCCTCCGCCGGGTGGAGCTGGACACCACCGACGCGCCGGACGAGCCGCAGCGGGTCAAGCACGTCACGCTGGTGCCCCGCCGAGGCGCCCGCATCCGAATCCGCGCCCGCCGCGACGCCCCGGTGTCGGTTCGCTGAACGCCCTATCCGTTCAGGGCCAACCCGGCGAAGTCCGTGGATCGTAAGAGTCATCCGGGCCGGACCGGAGCAACCTATAGAGCCATGGGTGACGAGAACTGGGACTTCTCCGGGCTGCGCGCGCTGTACATCAGCTGCACGCTGAAGCGTTCCCCGGAGGTGTCAAATACCGAGGGCCTGGCTCGGCTCTCGATGGACATCATGCGCAAACACGGCGTCCAGGTGGACCTGGTGCGCGCGGTTGACCACGACATCCCGGTCGGCGTCTACCCGGACATGACCGAGTACGGCTGGCCCGCCGACGAGTGGCCGGCGATCTTCCCGAGGGTCGAGGCGGCCGACATCCTGGTGCTGTGCACGCCGATCTGGCTGGGCGAAAAGTCCTCGGTCTGCACCAAGGTGATCGAGCGGCTCTACGGCAACTCGAGCCAGCTCAACGCGGCCGGCCAGTACGCCTACTACGGGCGGGTCGGCGGTTGTCTGGTGACTGGCAACGAGGACGGCGTGAAGCACTGCGCGATGAACATCCTCTACTCGCTGCAGCACCTGGGCTACGTGATCCCACCGCAGGCCGACGCCGGCTGGATCGGCGAGGCCGGCCCCGGTCCCTCGTACCTGGACCCGGGTTCCGGTGGGCCGCAGAACGACTTCACCAACCGCAACACCACCTTCATGACCTGGAACCTGCTGCACCTGGCGCGGATGTTGCGGAACGCCGGCGGGATCCCGGCGCACGGCAACCAGCGCAGTGAGTGGGACGCCGGGTGCCGGTTCGACTTCGCCAACCCCGACTACCGGTGATCCGCACAGCCTGTGAGTGGTATTGGTCGCTATAGCGACCAATACCACTCACGGGGTTACTCGGCGCTGACGGTGGCTAGGGAGCCGGTGCTGGTCTCCGGGGCCATCAGTACGCAGACCAGCGCGCCGACCGCACTCACCGCGCCGGCCAGCAGCATGGTCGGCCCGATGCCGGCTCCGGCCAGCAGCACTGGCGTGACGAACGTGCCCAACGCCGCGCCGATCCGGCTGATCGTGGTGCCCAGGCCGACCGCCGTGGCTCGCACGGAGGTCGGGAACAGCTCGTTCGGATAGATCCACTGCAGGATGGTGGGGCCGCCGACGGCCACCGCGTAGACGGTGAACAGCGCGGCGATCACCGGCACCGGCGCGGCCGGGAACACTCCGAGCAGCAACAGGGCGACGGTGGAGACGACAAACGGCCAGATCAGCAACCGGCGCCGGGGCCACCGGTTGGCCAGCAGGGTGGCCGCTACGCAGCCGACGATGAACAGCAGCCCGATGGCCGCCGAGCCGAGGGTGTCCGCGCCGGGCCCGGTCAGCCCGAACGCGGTGAGCATCGCCGGGCCGAACGCGTAGATGGCGTAGATCGGCCAGATCGAGCAGGTCCAGAACACCGCGACGAACACCGTCCGGCGCAGGTAGTTGCCCCGCACCAGGGCGCGCAGGCTGGTCCGCGCCGCGGGCTCACCCAGGTCGTCCAGCCGCGCGTGCGGACCGAGGGCCTTGGCCAGCGCCGCCTTGGCGTCCTCGACCCTGCCCTTGGACAGCAGCCATCTGGGCGACTCCGGGGTGCCGAGGCGGCCCAGCATGAGCAGCGCGGCCGGCACCGCCGGGGAGAGCAGCATCCAGCGCCAGGCGTCCGGGCCGAGCGCCAGCAGGGCGTCGCCCACCAGGTAGGCCACCGCGTTGCCGATCGCCCACATGGTGGTGAGCCAGCCGAGCATGCTGCCCCGGTGCCGCCGAGGGGCGAACTCGGCGAGCAGCGAGGTGGCGATCGGGTAGTCCGCGCCCACCGCCGTGCCGACCAACAGCCGCAGCACGAGCAGCCACCACGGGCCGGCCACGAAGAACTGGGCCACCGAGCAGACCACCACCAGGCTCAGGTCCAGGGTGTACATCACCTGCCGCCCCACCAGGTCGGTGATGTACCCGCCGACCAGGCCACCGAGGAACAGACCGATCAACGCCGAAGCGCCGAGCACGCCTTGCCAGGCGGGGGTCAGCTGCCACTGCGGGGTGATCTGGGTGAGGGCCAGGCCGATGATGCCGAGCACGTAGCCGTCCAGCAGCGGGCCGCCGCCCGAATACAGGGTGAGCCGGTGGTGGAACCGGCTCAGCGGCGCGTTGTCGATGCTCAGCGGGCTGGATGCGGGTGCGGTGTCGAGCTCGGTGGGATCAGGACGGCGGGCCCCCTTCTCCCCTGCCATCAGGTCCTCCCGAGCTCGACCACGCCGGGTCCCCCGACCATGTCTACCCGTCCGGTGAGGCTAATTTCGTTCAACAAAAGATGTCAATGGGTGCGCCAGTTAACTCTTAACGTGGTCGAACCCCCACGCGGGGCTCGTGCTTGAGCTTGTTTTGTTCAACGAAAGTCCTAACATGAGGCTCGTGCCGCTCAGTGACGTCGAAGAGATCGTGCCCAGCGCGGAGCGGGTGGCGGCGAGCCTGCGCGACGAGATCCTGTCCGGCGTCCTGCCCCCGGGCACTCCGCTGAGGGAGACGGCGCTGGCCGCCGAATTCGCGGTATCCCGCAACACCTTCAGGGAGGGGCTCCGGCTGCTCGGCGCCGAGGGCCTGATCGAGGCACAGCTCTACAAGGGCGCGGTCGTCGCGGGCGTCTCCGAGGCCCGCATCCGGGACCTCTACCTGGTCCGCCGGACCATCGAGCTGCGCGCCGTCGAGGAGAGCGGGGCCGCCAGCACCGCCGCGCTAGACGCGGTGGAGGACGCGGTACGGCTCACCGAGCGATCCGCCGCCCAAGGCGACTGGCGGCTGGTCGGCACCGCCAGCCTGCGGTTCCACGAGGCGCTGGTGGCCACCCTGGGCAGCCCGATGCTGGACGGGTTCTTCCACGGGGTTACCGCGCAGCAGAGGCTGGCGTTCGCCGCCGCCGCCGATGAAGCCGAGTTCCAAGAACCGTGGACGTCGAGGGATCGGGAGATCTGCGACCTGGTCCGCGCCGGTTTCCGGGCCGCCGCCGGAGCGGCGCTGCGCCGCTACCTGGACGACTCCGAGCGGATGTTGCTACGGCATACGAGAGGAACATGATGGGGAACTACCCGGCGGCCTACCAGGCCAGCGCCGGCGCCCTCGAGGTGGATCGCGCCTTCTACGCCAAGATCGCGGAGGGCTCCCGGGAGCAGGTCGAGTCATTCGTCATCCCGATCCGCAGCGGGCGGGCCTGGACGGTGCCGGCCGGCTCGCTCTGCCGGATCGTGGCCGTGGAGGGCGCGCAGGTGGGCGACCTGAACATCTGGAACCGGCACAACCCGCGCGAACGGATGTGGGCGTCACGCACCCGCCAGCTGCAGCGGGCGCACGTGTCCACCTACGACCGGCTCTGGTCCACGCTGCCGTACCTGCGCCCGCTGGTCACCATCACCAACGACTCACTGGCCGACTACGGCACCGACGGCGACGGCGGTCGGGTGCACGACCTGCTCGGCACCCGCTGCGACCCGTACGTGAACCGGATGCTCACCGGTGAGGACTTCGACTTCCACTGCCACTCGAACCTGACCAGGGCGGTGCTGCCGTACGGGCTCACCGAGCTGGACGTGCACGATGTGCTCAACGTGTTCCAGTGCACCGGGCTGAACGACGACGACCGGTACTTCATGAAGGCCTGCCCGGCCCAGCGCGGCGACTTCCTGGAGTTCTTCGCCGAGATCGACGTGCTCTGCGCGCTGTCCACCTGCCCCGGCGGGGACCTCTCGGTGCCGCTGTGGGGCCCGGACGCGGGTGACCCGCTGGAGGTGTGCCGCCCACTCGGCGTGGAGGTCTACCGCCCCAACGCCGAGCTGCTGGCCGACTGGGTATCCCCACCGACCGCCGCCTACGCCAACCAGCACGGCATGCGGATGCCGTTATGGGCCGGCTGAGCCCAGAGCTGAACCCGGCGCTCAGCGGCGCTGGAGTCAGCGGCGCCAGGCCAGCGGCAGCCGCTTCACCCCGCGTTGGAAGTTGGACCGCAGCAGCGCCGGATCGCCGGCCGGTTCCAGCCACGAGGTGCGCCGCAGCACCTCACCGAACAGCGCCCGCATCTGGGTCCGGGCCGCGACCGCGCCCAGACAGAAGTGCGGCCCGTGGCCGAACACCAGGTGCCGGCCAGGCGCCCGTCGCACGTCGAACGAGTCCGGGTCCGAAAACACCGACTCGTCCCGATTCGCGGCGAGGAACGACACGACCACCTTCTCGCCGGCACTGATCCGGACCCCGCTCAGCGTGACCGGGGCGCTGGCGGTCCGGCGGAACACCATCACCGGAGTCCACCAGCGCAGCATCTCCTCCACCGCGCCGGCCAGCAGGTCCGGCTCGGCGCGCAGCGCCCGCTGCTGCTCCGGGTGGCTCAGCAGCGCGATCATCCCGCCGGGAATGCCGTTGCGCAGCGTCTCGTTGCCGGCCACCGCGAACAGCCAGAACAGGTTCTCGAACTCTTCCGGCGACACCGCCCCGTCCGGCCCGTCCAGCTGGCTCATCAGGATCGACATGATGTCGCTGCCGGGCGCCCGCCGCTTCTGCTCAGCCAGCAGGTGGGCGTAGGCGTACAGGTCGGGCATGCCGGAGCGGGACCGGGGGTCGGGCATCCGGCCGGTGGCGTCCGGGGCGGGGCGCAGGGCAAGCGCCTGGCGGGCCAGGTCCGTACCGCCGGTGCCGTCGAACGCCGCGCTGCTGGCGTAGTCCTCGTCCTGCCAACCGATCACCCGGTTCGACCAGTCGAACAGCAGCCAGCGGTCCTCCGCCGGAACCCCGAGCACCTCGGCCAAGGTGAACAACGGCAGGTCGGCGGCCACCTCCTTGGCGAAGTCGACCGTGCCCTGATCAGTGCCACCAGCGTCGCCGCCGCTGGCCAGCATCCGGTCCACCAGGGCGCCGGCATGTCCGGCGATCCGATCGTTCAGCGCCGCCACCGCGCGCGGCGTGAATGACCGGGACAGCATCCGGCGCAGCCTGGAGTGCTCCGGCGGGTCCATGTTCAGCATCATCCGGCGCACGTAGGCCAGGTCCTGGCCGGTGGCCGGGTCGCGGATCTGGGTGCCGCCGAGCGAGGAGGAGAACGTGCCCGGATCACGCAGCACCTGCTCCACGTCGGCGTGCCGCAGCACCAGCCAGTAGCCCGGCCCGGCGGGGGCGCCGAGCAGTGCCGGCTCGTCCACCCAGACCACCCCGTGCTCCCGGCGCAGCCGAGCCAGCTCGGCCAGCGGCGGGCCGTTGAGATACGTGGACGGGTCGTGCACCTGTGCGGTGTCCGGGTCCGCTGGGGTGTCGTTCGCCAGCGGCGGTGCCGGGTGCAGGTTCGCGTCGGTCACAACTGGTCACGGTAGGCGCCCCGCCGCGCTCCGCGCAGCAAAGTCCGGCCCAGCCCGGGTCAGCGCGGAGGCAAAGGAGCATGAGTTCAGCTCCGCTGGCTTTCCAGGGCGGTACGCAGCCGGCGCAGCGAGTCCTCCAGCCCTCGGCGTTCCCGCTCAGCAAGTGGTGCGCCGGCTTCGCCGAGCGACGCGGCCTCGGCGATCCGGCGGTGCAGGTCGCGCAGCTGGTCGATCCACACCGCCGGGGCGTGCGGGACGAGGGTATTGATCCGGCTGTGCAGCTCCCAGCTCAGCCGGTGCAGCGGCAGGGCGCCGTCGCGGTAGTGGTCCATGGTGTCGCGGATGCCGTCGATGACAAAGCGCAGGCAGATCTGAGTGCTCACAGGAGTCAGCCATTCGTGCGGGCCGTCGCGGCCGGCGCCACAGCCACAGCGGGGTGCCGCGCGCGCAACAGCAAGCCAGGGGAGGGAACACCTGGTCTCCGCGGCAACCTCACACCGAGACCCACCTGCCGACGAGCCGCAACGGAGGTCAAACCCACACCGAAGCCGGCCAGCCAGCGCCGTTCACGCTAGGCGGCTTGGACGCGGGGCGTCAAGAAAACGGCCGCCTTCACCCGAATTGGCGTGCCGCCACACGCCCGGTTCACCCCGTTCGGGCCGTTGGGTCCAGACCCGACTACGCTCCGCTGGCGTGTCCTGGATGCTGACCGGCGTACTGCTGGCCGCCTGCGCGGTGCTGCTCTGGCTGAGTGCCGCGTTGCTCTACCGGAGTCTTCGCGAGGGACGGCGATCATGAGCGGCGAGCAGCCGACAAGCGGGCCGGACCTGTCGAGCGGACCTGACCTGTCCGAGGCGGCACGGCGCAACATCCCGGTGTTCGACGACCTGCCCATCCCGCCGGACACCGCGAACCTGCGCGAGGGCCCGGACCTGCACCCGCTCTGCGTTCCGCTGCTCCCGCTGGTGGGCGTGTGGCGTGGCGGGGGCGAGGTGGCGTACCCGACCATTGATGGTCCCCAGCACTTCGGCCAGCAGATCGTGTTCGCGCACGACGGGCGACCGTTCTTGAGCTACACCTCGCAGGCCTGGCTGCTGGACGGCCCCGGTGGCGAGGTGGTGCGACCGGCGGCCCGGGAGGTCGGATGGTGGCGGCCGCAGCCGGACGACAGCCTCGAGGTGCTCATCGCGCACGCCACCGGCATCGTGGAGATCTTCTACGGCCAGCCACGCACCACGGTTTCCTGGGAGCTGGTCGCCGACGCGGTGGTCCGGACCCAGACCGCCAAGGAGGTCAACGCCGCGCAGCGCCTCTACGGGCTGGTGGAGGACGGCGACCTGGCTTACGTGGATGAGCGCGCCATGGAGGGCCAACCGCTACAGCCCCACCTGTCCGCCCGCCTCCAGCGCATCGCCGGCTGAACACGCCCGCGCGGGTAGTGTCGCGGGCCGTGCGACTGCTGCGTTACGGCGCATCCGGGCTGCTCATCGAGCTGCCCTCCAGTGCCGGCGTGGCCGCGGCGTACCGGACCCTGCGGGCCGCGGCAGCCGACGGTCGACTGCCCGGCATCGTCGAGCTGGTGCCGGCCGCGCGGACCGTGCTGGTCGAGGCCGCGGCCGGCGCCCGGGCTCCGGTCGACCTGGTCCGAGGGCTGATCTCCGAGGACCCGGCCGGCCAGCCCGGCGAGGGAGCGGACCCCGACTCGGGCGCGCGGCCCACCGAGGTGGTGATCCCGGTGCACTACGACGGGGCCGACCTGGAGCTGGTTGCCCGCACCGCCGAGCTGTCCGTTGTCGAGGTGATCGAGCTGCACAGCTCGGCGGAGTACACCGTGGCGTTCTGTGGCTTCTCCCCCGGATTCGGATACCTGATCGGGCTGCCCGAGCCGCTGCGGCAAGCCAGGCTGGCCGACTCCCGGCCCAGTGTGCCGGCCGGCTCGGTGGGCCTGGGCGGCGAGTTCACCGGGGTGTACCCGAGGAGCTCACCGGGTGGCTGGCGGCTGCTCGGGCACACCGACGAGGTCATGTTCGACCCGGCGGCCAACCCACCAGCCAAGCTGGCCCCGGGAGACCGGGTTCGGTTCAAGCCGGTGGATTGAATGGCCACCGATCGGGCGATCACCGTGCTGCGTTCCGGGCCGCTGACCGTCATCACCGACCTGGGCCGGCCCGGGCAGGCGCACATCGGGGTGCCGCGTTCCGGCGCGCTGGACCGGGACGCGCTGCGGCTGGCCAACCGGCTGGTCGGCAACCCGGACGGGTACGCCGGGTTGGAGGTGTTGCTGGGCGGGCTCGAGCTGCGCGCGGAGTCGAACTGCACGGTGGCGGTGACCGGGCCGCCGGTGCCGGCGTGGCGCCACGGCGGCGGCGCGGAGCGTCGGGCGGTCGGTTCCCACCAGGTCGTCTACCTGCGTGCCGGCGAGCACCTCGAGCTCGGTGTGCTGGACGCCGGGCTGCGCAGCTACCTGGCCTGCTCGGGTGGCTTGGACGTGCCGGAGGAGCTCGGCAGCCGCAGCACCGACCTGCTCTCCGGTCTCGGGCCGGCGAAGGTCTCCGACGGCGACCGGCTGGCGCTGGGGGCGGTGGGTGACGCACCGGCGGACGCCAGTCCGGTGCCGGCTTCGGTGCCACCCGCGCTGGTCACCGTGCCGGTGCTGCTCGGGCCTCGGGACGACTGGTTCGTCGACCCGGCCGGTGCGCTGCGCGGCCGGGTGTGGACGGTCGGCCCGGCGAGCAACCGGATCGGGCTGCGGTTGGCCGGTGAACCATTGGAGCGGGCGGCGGAGTGGGACGGCCAGGAGTTGCCCAGCGAGCCGGTGCGCCCCGGCGCGGTGCAGGTCCCGCCCAGCGGTCAACCCGTGGTGTTTCTCGCGGACGCGCCGACCACCGGCGGCTACCCGGTGGTCGGGGTGGTCCCGGAGTCCGCGCTGGGCGCCCTGGCGCAGGCCCGCCCCGGCACCAAGGTCCGGCTCAGCCCTCGCTGAGCTCGGCCGCCCAGCCCGGTGGCACGGCACACAGCGTCGTGCCCCGGCACACAGGTTGGACGGTGTGTGCGGCGGCATGACGGTGTGTGCGGTCAGTCGAGGCGCGGAGGTCGGGCGGGCGGCTCAGGGGGGCTCTGGGGCGCTGGTGGGCTGTCGAGGTGTCGGCGAGGGTGCATGCTCGGCGAGCAGGGTGACCAGCTCGCCTTCGCCGAACCCGGCGAGCTGGGCCACCTGGGCCGGGGTGAGGCCGGCGCCGCGCAGCCGCCGGGCCGCGTCGGCGAGCTGTCGGCGTTGGTACCGCACCGACTCGTTCAGCCGGTCCAGTTGCCCTCGGGACGCCTCCAGGTCGCCGACCGCGTGCAGCGCCCGTACCGGGTCGGCGAGCAGCACCCGCAGCAACCGGTCCTTGGCGTCCATCGTGGGGGGAGCCGAGGTCGGGGCGGCCGCCTGGTAGCCGTAGTCATGGTCGGCGGGCGGGTTTGCCCCGCTGGCGATGCCGTTGCGCCCCGGGTGGGGCGCCGGTGCGGCCGAGCGCGGGTTCGAGTCAACCGGCTCGGCGGGGGCAGCAGCCGAGGGAGCAGGGGCGGCGGCAGCAGTCGCGGCAGCGGGAGCGACGGCGCGGTCCGGCTCGGTCGGTTCGAACCTGGGCCCCGGTGCCGACCGTGGTTGGGGAGGGGCGGACGACCAGTAGGCGGCCTGCTGGACCGGCGCCCGGCCAACCGGAGCCGGACCTGGGCGCTCCGGCGCCGATATGGCCATCGGGGTGGGCTCGGTGGGCGGGGACGTCAACGGGTCCGACGTGTCCTCGGCGCGGTTGCGCCGGCGGCGGCGCCTGACCAGGGCGGTCAGGACGATCAACAGGATCAGTACGACGAGCACAACCAGTAGGCCGGCGGCCACCGCGAGCTGGGTCGGAGTGACCGTCAGGTGGTCCATGACCGCGCACGGTACGCGGCGAGCACCGGCCTACTTCGGATTGGCACCCGGTCAGCGCGCCCCATTGCCGAAGGACGGGCGGCTGTCCGGATCGTCATTGCGACCGGGAGGGGCACCGTTTTCCCGGTTGATCACACCGTTGCGCGCGTGCTGCTCCGCCGGACCCCGACCGGACGCCTCCCGGGTGCCCTGCGGTGCACCCCCGGAGACGCCGGCACCGTCCGGCGCGGGCGGGTTGGCCCTCGGCCGGGGGGACGGCGTCGGCCTCGGCTTCGGGCTGGGCGCGTTCTGGGCGCCGGACTGGTGCACCGGGCTGCCCTGCGGCGCGGGGCCCGGCGGCCTGGCGCCCTGGCCCGGCGCCTGCCGGCTGGGCAGCGGGCGGCCCTGGCCGCCGTCCGGGCCGACCGGTTGGTGCCCGGGGCTCGGTGGGCGCTGCCGGTTGCCGTCGCCCACCGGCAGCGAACCCAGCCGAGGGCCGGTCTGCTCGGTGCGCTTGTTCGGATCCATCCGCCCCGGCCCGCCAGGGCCCTTGTCGCCGCGCAGCGGCAGCCCGTGCGGCGGCGTGGGCGGTGGGGTGCCGGGCGGCAGGTTCGCAC
>Ga0137412_10004540_pt1 | contig 11080 bp, 8 predicted proteins | sample CZODoug2_1_16fun_FD_122160 | JGI IMG/M metagenome (GOLD analysis project Ga0137412, IMG submission 122160) | Vadose zone soil fungal communities from Angelo Coast Range Reserve, California, USA - CZODoug2_1_16fungal (Hybrid Assembly) | ecosystem: Environmental > Terrestrial > Soil > Vadose zone... | reverse complement strand
GATTTTTCGGCCCATTGGCCTTCGAGGATGTGCAGATCGGTTCGGCACACTCCCGCTCCGCCGATCTTCACGATGACGTCGAAGGGTCCGGTCGGGGTGGGGACCGGTACCTCCGTCATCTCGAGGTTCTGGTGGTAGCCCACTACCTGGACGGCTCGCATGGTGCTCATGGGTGGAGTTCCTTTCCTCAATCGGGGATCGTCAGCGTGGCCAGCGGCACGAAGGTCGGATCACGCAGTGCGGCAGATGATTCGGCGGGATATCGGGTGCTCAGCAGCCCACGGCAGAAGTGGGCATTGCCGTCGATGGAGATGCGGGTGGACCTGGCGCGGCGCAACCCGACCGGCACATCGTCGGGGACATATCCGCGGCCGTGGTGATCGACCATCACCACGGACTGCGGCACGAGCGACAGGCCAAGGACGGCCCGGCGCCGGAGCAACGCGTTCGTGATCGGGTTGTCCGGCAGGTCGTGCAGTCTTACCTGCCCAAGCGATGCCTCGGGTCGATTTGGGTCAGACCGCAGCAGCTGTGTCAGGCAGCGTTCCATCGCGGCCGTGTGCGCCTTGCGTTGGAATGTGAGCCGCAGGTCGTCGAGGTCGCTGTCTGCCTCTTGACCGAACGTGCCCCGGTACCCGGCGTCCGTGGCGAGCCCCGCATTGATGATGTCCGAGTCATGATGGTCGTCGAGCTCGACCACCACCCGCTCGGTCCAATCAAGCTTTGTGAGAGCGTCTTTGGCGTCGGACGCCATCAGGTACGCGAAGTTCGGCGCGCAGAACGACGTCGGCAGCCGAAGGTGGACCTCGACGTCGCCGCCGGATATCACCAGCGAGCGAACGAATCCCAGGTCGGTGATCGGCTCGTCGAGCTCGGGGTCGATCACCGTCCCCAGGGCCGCGTACGCGTCGTCATACCGGGTCATGTCAGGCCCCGACCAGCTGGTCCGCGGCTTCGGCTGCCTTGTCCGCGCCGCGTGGCCCGACCGCGGTTTCGTCTGCAGCCCGGAGTTGCAGCTCGGCGGGGACCGCGATGTCGTACATCTTGGCCGCGTTGAGGCCCAGGATCTTCTTCTTCTGCTCGGTGGTGATCGCTGGGTACTCGCCGAGGTCGTCGGGGATCTGGAAATCGACGAACGCTTCCACGAGCCAACGCGGTGTCCACAGTGCGTAGTCGGACGAGAATTGGATGCGGTCCTCGCCGACCCAGTACAGAAGTTCGCCCATGATCTGCGCGAAGTACTTCGGCCGGGTGTGGATGAACGGCATCGCGACCGCAAGTCCGGCGTGCACGTTGGGCTCCTGGGTGGCTATCCAGCAGAAGTCCTCGAGGCGAGGCAGTCCGCAGTGCTCGACGACGAAGTTCAGATCGGTGTAGTCGGAGGCAACGTGATCGATGTCGGCGACGTCGAAGGCATCGCGATCGAGGGGCCTGATGGTCGGGCCCTTGTGGACGTGAATGTTGCGGATGCCGAGCTCTTGGCAAGCTTCGAGGTAGCGATGCGCCCACGGATCGTCGAGCTTGTAGCCGCGCGACTCGCCATGCCATTCGGCGGTGTAGAGCTTGACGCCCTTGAGGTTGAATCTCTCGGCGTCGGCGCGTAGCTGGTCGAGACCGGACTCACCGTTACGGGGATCGAAATGGTGGTTGTAGGTCAGCTTGTCGGGATGAGCCGCCGCCAACGCGGACGCTTCGTCGGTCTGACCGAAGCCGCGGTAATAGAACTCGCCGAGGTGCGCCGGCTGAAAGATCGCGTGGTCGACATAGCCGTCGGTGAACAGGTCCTTCATCAGCCGCTCGCCGCCCTGGTAGAGATACTCCTCGTAGCTCCACAGCTCGGATTCGGGCGACAGGTTGCGGTGGTAGTCGTAGAAGCAGTCGATGAACTGCTTGCCGTGGATGTTGCGCTGATTCTCCGGGCGGGCATCCCAGAGAGCGATGTGGGCGTCGACGATGAAGTACTTCTCGCCATCCTTTGCGTACATGGTGTGCTCCGTAATCAGGTGGTTGGGGTGTGGGCCGTGCGGAGAACCGTCATTCGACGACCTTGAGGTCGAAGCCGATGTACTCGGCGGCGTCCTCGGGGTTGGCGAAAAGCATCGTGTGGTCATCGAAATGGACCATCCGCCCGTAGTGGGTGGACATGATCTCTTCGAAGTCGGACAGTTCGAAGTCGGCGCCGAGCGCATCGGTGATCTCGTCGAAATCGAAGACCAGGACGTTGTGCCCGTCGACGCGGATCATCGATGGGAACTCGGTGATCTTCACATCCGGCTTGCGGGCCATCACTTCGGCGACGACGTAGCCGTTCTGGTTGTTCATCAGGGTGACGCCGCACATGTTCGACGACCCGACCGAGGCGCCGAACTGCATTTCCGTACTCATCAGGAGAGCTCCTTGGGCTGGTCGAGGTCGAGATCGGACAAGACTTGGCGCAGCCCGGCCTTGGCTGCCTCGAACGATTCGGTGAACGGCACGGTGCGTTCCTGCGGCTGCGACCAGATCGGTTGCAGCTCAAGGGCGGCGGTCATGCTCAGCGGAATCCACTTGTCCAGCCAGCGCGTCAGCACTTCGCGGTTGTGGTCGCGGTGCGCCCGGTCTGCGGTCAGCATGCTGAACATTGCGCGGGTGTAGCCCAGGTCGCGGTTGTAGTCGTGTTCCCCGGAGCCGACCAGGCTGGGTGTGACGTAGTCCCCGTTGCGGGCCGAGATCTGCATGACGAGGTGACTGCGGAAGAGCACGCCGACGAGCTGCTCGAAGACGATGTTCGTCGCGAAGACGGCCTCTGCCCAGTCGCCTGCCGCGGTGAGCAGTTCGACGTTCTTGCGGACGCCCTGCCACAGCGGGTCGCCGTGCCAGACCTCGCGGTGCGTGGCACCGTCGAAGCCGTCCAGCGACTCGCTCAGGTCCAGGTTGAACAGCGCCAGGTCCTGGGCGAACCGCAGTTTGTGCGCGCTGTTCACCGCGACGGCGGTGTTGATCATGTTGGTGGGGCCGGACCGCTGCACCGCGGTGAACACGTGCAGTCCGATGCCGTTCTCGGCGTGCATCCAGGCGCCCAGATTGCGTTCGATGAACTTGGTCCAGGTCGGGGTCCACGACGCGTAGGCGTCGGCGAGTTTTGCGTTGGCCAGATTCTGCTGGATCTGCCGCACCACGTTGGCGTTGTTGCGGTAGATCGTTTGTTCCCACTCTTCGTTGGGATCGCGGAAGCGGTGCCAGTCACTGGACTTCAGCTCGGTCCACTCGTGCGGGTATCCGCCGGGGCCGTTGCCGAACCCGTAGATCCAGCCTTGGGTGAGGTGGCGCTCGGGATCGGGCTGCACGTCGAAGGTGACGTCTTCGTACGTGGTGGCCCGCAGCTTCGCCGGCTCGAAATAGCTGTAGCTGCGGCTCTTTGAGCTGGGGAACTCCAAGGCGCCGGCCTCGGCATCGGTGAACGCCGGTTTCGGGAAGCTCCGTACCGGCTTGTCCGATTCGGGGTCGGGCGCGGCGCGCTCGGCAGTGGGTGCGCTCATGGTGAGTTCTCTCCCTTTCTAGTGGATTACGCTTGCGGAACCGTGGTGGTGAACTTGTCGAAGTAGATGCGTTCTCGGGCAACGGTTTTGCCGTCGAGCATTGCCATTGCGGCGTCAACCATCGGCGGCGGCCCGCAGAGGTAGACCTCAGCCTCGCCAAGATCGGATTCACGACGGTCTACGGCGTCGGTGACGAAGCCGAAGTCTCCGTCGGCGACGCCGAGCGACGGCCAGTCCGCGCCGGTCTCCTCCGACAACACCGGGACGAACGTGAAATTGACGAGTCGGTTGCCGAGTTCCTTGATCTCGTGCAGGTAGAACAGATCTTGGGCAGTGCGCGCGCCGTAGTAGAAGTGGACCTCGCGGTCGCTGCCGGACTCGACCAGATGCTTGAGCAGGGACAGGATGGGTGCCATGCCGGCGCCCCCACCGATGCAGACGATGTCGCGTTGCGAATTCTGCTTGATGGTGAACGAGCCGTACGGGCCGCGCAGCGCCAACTCGTCGCCCACTTTGAGCGCAGTCTCCAAGAGCCCCGAGAAATGCCCGCCCGGATAACGTTTGATGATGAACTCCAGTTGCCCTGGAGTACTCGGTGTCGTCGCCATCGAGAACGAGCGGTGTTCTTCGGTGCCAGGAATCATCAGATCGGAGTACTGACCTGGCTTGAAGTCGTAGCCCTCGGGTTCGATCAGTTCCAGTTTGAGCGACACGATGTCCGTGGTGAGGTCGGTGAGTTCGACGATCCGGGTCCGAAGCTGTTGCAGCGGAACCGCATTGCGCAGTTCGTCCTCGTCGAAGTTGATGAGCTCGATCTCGCAGTCGCTGTAGGCGTGGGCCTTGCACAGCAGGACGTACCCCTCCTCGCTCTCGTAGTCGGCCAGGGCGAAGGTCGAGTAGCGGTCCATCTGAACGTCACCGTCGAGAAGGAAGGACTTGCACGCCGAGCACTGGCCTTCGCGGCACCCGTGCATCAACGAAACACCTTGCCGGAACGCCGCGTCGAGAATGGTCTCGTCCTCTTCGACCTCGATCTCGAGGTCGACCGGCTCGAACCTGACGTTGTGGGTATCAACCATGCGAAGTGCCTCCTATCCGTTGGAAGTCCCGTTGGAAGTCCTGGTGGCGCGGCGGGTTTCGTCGCGCCACGCCACCGGGACCGGGTTCAGCCGCGTACGCCGGCCTTGGCGACGGGTCGGCCGCCCGGCCCGCCGGCCATGTATTCGGCCAGGTGCGCTTCGCGTTCGGCATCCGACATCTCGTTCAGCAGTACATTCGGACTCTGGAAGGTGATGCCGCGCAGATCCTCGACCGTCCACAGCTTCTTCTGGTCGTCGAGGTCGAGGTGCGGCTGCGGGATGAGCGTCTTGCCGTCGTCACGGATGTAGCCGAGCTCGGTGACGATGTCGGCGAGATCCTGGTTGTGATGCAGGGTTTCCCATTCGCGATGCCCGGTGAGCCGGCCCATGTTCGGCGTCGGCCTGCCTTCGTACTCGGGGCGGAACGCTTTGATGTCGGTCCACGCGCAGGTCTCCGAGCAGTACGTCCGCCATTGGCCGTCGACCTTGTCGGTGACCATGTCCTCGCGGATGAGGCACGGCACCATGCATGTCCAGCACCGGTGTGGGTACTGGTAGTCCACGTCTTCGAAGGCGATGGGCTTGTTCTTGCCGGGGTACTTCAGCCGGTTGTAGTTCTCCCACCACTTGCCGTACTTGTTGTACCAACCGGGGTACTTGTGTTCGAACCATTCGAAGTCCTGGTCGGTCATCGGGTCGATCCGCCAGTAGTTGACCGGCCAGCCGGTGGCGAAGAACTGGGCGACCTCGTGCACGTAGCCCTTGTTGACGATCCGGTTCCACGATTCTTCGACGAGGTCGTGCGGGATCTTCAGGCCGTACTTCTCCAGCGGGATGAGGTAGCTGCGGTAGTAGTCGTCGTAGATCCAGCGGCGCCACATCTCGGCGTAGCTGTCGCGGTCCTTGCGGCGGTCCTTGGTCCCGTACTCGATGAACGTGCCGATCGCGGCGTCGACCACGCAGTGGTTGTTCCACCAGGCGTAGCGCAGGTCCCGTTCCAGCAACTGGCGATTGTCCTCGTCAGCGAGCGCCATCAACAGGATCGAGTAGCCATTGGAGATGTGTCGCGACTCGTCTGATTGCACCGAGTGGAACACCGTCGGCAGCAGATAGTCGCCGTTGGCGGCGGCCTCCGACGGCATCGCCACGAACAGGGTGTTGGTGAAGGCGGTTTCGGCGACGACGGTCAGGTAGATGTTGGCCGCGGTGATCGCGTCGCCAGTGATGAAACCCTCGCCGAACTGTCGGCCGATGGTGCCGGCGTAGTTGTTGGCGAACGCCTTCTCACTGATGTCGAAGCCGGCGGGATCGATGTAGTGGTTCATGTAGAGGCGCTTGAGGTTCATCTGGATCGTCGAGTGCCGGACCTCGTCGATCATCTGGACGGCCAGCCCGTTGTGGATCTCGGGGTTCGGAACCGCGTCGATGGCCATCGGCATCGCCCGAGCCGCGGAGATCTCCGGGAAGGGAATGATCGACAAGAACAGCTTCTGCCACTCCATCCAGCGCTGCTGGACCTGGCGGAACATGTTCCCGCGGATCGCGCCGTCCATCGCGCCGAAGACGCGGTTGTCCTTCTCCTCCTCCATCGGGAAGTAGGACCGCAGGATCTGCTTCAGCGGGTCTTTCTTGGGTGCCTTGTCGAAGCTGTAGTCGGTGCCGAAACGCGTCGCCGGAGTCGCGAATGTGGGTTCCCACGACAGTTCGGTGATTTTCTTGTGAGCCTTGCTCAGACTTTGTCTGCTCAACGTCTCTTCTCCTGGTGTGGACCGGGTGTACTGCTGTGAGCAATGACACAGGTTTGCGCGTAGGCTGGGCGTCTCAATGTGAGACCAGTCACATGTTGAGAGGGCTTTAGCCTCTGAGAGCAGCCCCTCAACACCGAGGTGAGTACATCGAATGGATGCCAGCGCGGACGTTTCCAAAGACCACGGACGAGCGCGCGAGCAGTTCCTCACCGTCGGGTCCTTGGATGCGGTCAACCTGCGTCCCGGCGTTCTGGATTCGTGGCGCCGGTCGCGTGACCTGCATGTTCATCAAGATCGGGTCGACCTGCCGTTCGTCCGCGAACCGGATACCGACTCGCCGTTGGCGCATGCCGCCATCCCCGTTCTCCGGCGGGTGGCCGACGACTTGGCCGCCCAAGCCGTCAGTGTGATCCTGACGTCGGCCGACGGTGTGGTGCTGGAACGGGTGTCCTCGGACGCGACCATCACGCGGGCACTGGACAGTGTCCGACTGTCACGCGGATACAGCTACGCCGAGGAGTTCGTCGGCACGAATGGGATCGGGACCAGTCTGGAGACGGGGCGGCCAACCTACATCCGCGGTGCCGAACATTACATGGGGACCCTAGGTCGCCTCGCCTGCGCCGGCGCGCCCATTCGAGACGCCATCACCGGCAAAGTGGTCGGCGTAATTGACCTCACCTGTTGGGCCACACAGTCCGATCCTCTGCTGCTCGCTCTGGCCAAGAGTGCAAGCAGCCAGATCGAGGATCGGATGAGCGCGCTTACCACCGAGAGCGAGACAGCCCTGCTGGAGACCTACCTGCGGCAAGGTCACCGATTCCCACTCGGGGTGCTGGCCATCGGGGGCGACGTGGTGCTGATGAACCCCTACCTACGCCAGGCTCTGGACGCCGGCGACCAAATCGCCCTGCTCGCGCACGCATCGGACATGCTCGGCTCCGACGCGGTCCGCACGGCACTCGTCGAATTGCCCAGTGGCAGTTCAGCGAAGATCACTGCCGTCGAACGTGTTCCGATCAGAGGCCGGGGAAGCTCCGTTGTCTTTCAGGTCCGCCTCGCCGCCGAGGAGACGACTCACCCATTCGGCGTCGGGTCACCAACGCGCCCCAGTATCCCTGGTCTGGCGGGACGAAGCAGTTCATGGCACCGCTGTTGTCAGCAGGTCGAGCGGTGCTGCCGTGACCAGGACTGGGTCGTCCTGGACGGCGAGAGTGGCTCCGGGCGAGCGAAGATCGCCCAGGCAGTCGCACAGCACGTGAACGCAGAGAAGATGGTCCGCGTCCTACGAATCGAGAACTTTACCGGCGCTGACGATTTCGTCAGCGAATTGGTCGCCGCAACTGATTACGACCACTTCGCTATCGTCATCGCCGACGTGCAGCGTCTACCCGACGAGGTTCTGGAGACGCTCGCCGGCGTTCTGCAGTCGTGCGCCGGCCGGGGGTGGATCGCCGCGACGATGAACTCGGCCAACCATTCGCCGCTGGTCGAGATGCTGCTCCTGCCGTTCTTCACCCACACCGTCACAGTGCCCGCCTTGCGACACCGGATCGAAGATCTTGAGGCGCTGGTCCCGTTCTTGTTGCGTGAAATCACCCGTGGGGCCGACGTCCAACTCGCTGCTGAAGCGATGCGCCAACTCGGCAAGCTGCCGTGGCCGGGGAACGTCGCGCAGTTGCGGCAAGTGCTGGTCGAAACGGTTGCCCAGCAGCGCTCGGGTGTCATTCAAGCGGAGAAACTACCCCCGGAGTGCCGATCCTTGGCCAGACGCAAGCTGACCCAAATCGAGGCTCTTGAAAGAGACGCGATCGTACGCAGCCTTCAAGAAAACGGGGGCAATAAGACCGACGCCGCCAACGCGTTGGGGATGTCGCGGGCAACGATCTACCGCAAGGTCAAGGACTTCGGAATCGCTTGAGAAGTCGCCAACTGCTCATCCGACCCATTGGCGCGGTGGCAGAGGATCTTCAGCTTTTCGCCCAATAGCGACGAGGCAACAGCATGTCCACACCACCTTCAGAAAGTGCTTCTACTCGTACTCGGAGAACAAACGCGGTGCACTGGGTCTGGGTTCACGACATCGGTGACAGGCGATTCGCGACTCATCGCACGGTGGAGCGCTAAGGGGATTCGAACCCCGTACAGAACCTGCAGAAATAGCCTCTGAACTGCGCCGAAATGTACTTTCATGTTGTTACGCCAGTGCTCGGTGTCCTGCGGATATGCGTCGCTGTGTTCCGCGACGTAACAGTGCTGAGAGTCAACGATCGCCGAGGTGCACACTGAGTCAAGCTGGTCTCGGCGGTCGACGCCCGGCGTGCGCGCGACCTCGGGAACTCTTTCCCAGTGCTGCTTGCCGACGCGACGCGCGTGGCGATGACTGACGACAGCCTTAATTCGGCATTCGTCTCGTCACGGACAAGCGCACGCGGCCGAACACCAGGATCAGGTGTTCCTCAGCGTCTACACAGTGCACACGCCGCAGAATTGAGTCCCTAGTTGAGTTCCGTCTCAGAGTGGAGGAGGAGCTGATCGCGGTGTGGCCGATGTGGCAGGCGATGGTCATGTCCCGTCGTCTGGGCGTGCAGATTGCGGCCTTCACCGGTGTCGCACTGGCCGCGGTGATGTTGACAGCAATTCTCGCCGTGGATCAGCCGGCGAAATTCTGGCGTCATCGCATCGCAGATATTTCGTTGATGCACGGGTGGGTACCGGCGACGGTGCAGACGATCAGCGCGGTGGTGCTGGTTGGCGCCATCGGCTGGCGAACGCGACGCTGGCGCGTGCTCCAGGTGCCGTTGGCGTTCGTCCTCGGAGTGATTCTGGTGGTGTGGGCGCATTGGGACATCGCGTCGACGGGCATAGCCGGCGATCCGGCGCCGCGGGCGTTGTGGATCTGGATCGGGTTGACGGGGCTGGCCGCCGGGATTGTGGTGCTGGGCTGGCGCAGTGCCCGGTGGTGGCGGCGAGTGGTGTCCGTGCTGGCGGTGCCGCTGTGTCTGCTCAGCGCCGCGTTGGCTGTGAATGTCTGGGTCGGCTACTTCCCTACCGTGCACACCGCCTGGACCCAGCTGACTGCCGGTCCGCTGCCCAATCAGACCGACCGGGCCACCGTCACCGCGATGCAGCTCAAGGGTGTGATGCCCGCCAAAGGCGTCGTGGTGCCGGTGAACATCAGCGCCGATGCGTCGAAGTTCAAACACCGCGGCGAGCTGGTGTATCTGCCCCCAGCGTGGTTCGCCAGCACTCCGCCGCCCCGGCTACCGGCGATGATGATGATCGGGGCCGAGATCAACACTCCCGCCGACTGGCTGCGCGCCGGCAACGCGGTGAGCACCGCCGATGCCTTCGCGGCCGCACGCGGCGGCAATGCGCCGGTGCTGGTGTTCGCCGATTCCGGCGGCGCGTTCGGCAACGACACCGAATGTGTCAACGGCAGCCGCGGCAACGCGGCCGATCATCTGACCAAAGACATAGTGCCATTTATGATTTCGAACTTCGGTGTGAGCCCCGACCCGTCCCACTGGGGCGTCGCCGGCTTTTCGACGGGTGGCACTTGCGCAGTGGACCTGACCGTGATGCACCCGGACTTGTTCAGCGTCTTCATCGACATCTCCGGCGATCTGGGCCCCAATTCGGGTACTAAGGCGCAGACCGTAGCCCGGTTGTTTGGCGGTAATGCGGCCGCGTGGGCAGCGTTCGATCCCACCACGGTTATCACCAGACATGGGCCTTACCACGGTGTGTCGGGGTGGTTCGCAATTGCGGGGGCCGACATCGGCGCTCGCAATCCCGGCGGCCAGGACGCCGCCGCGAACTCGCTGTGCGCACTCGGCAGAACGAAGGGCATCGTTTGTGCGGTCGTGGCTCAGCCAGGCAAGCACGATTGGTCCCTCGCCGCCAATGCGTTCGCCGCTGCATTGCCCTGGTTGGCAGGCCGGCTGGGCGCTCCTGGGGTTCCTCAAGTTCGGTTACCTGAATCGACGTCGGCTCCGGTCCCGTCGGCTTACCCCAGCCCCGCAACCGCTGCGCTCATAGCAACCCCTTCGCCATGACCGGTGCCGGCCGAGCAGTGCGCAGCCGACGTCATACAACACTCTGAAGTGGGGCGGGAGGGGCTCGACCCGCGATCAAGGATTACCAAACTGTGGGTCCGAGCGCTCCGCTTGTTGCTCGTTTTCGACTGCAAGACAACGAGTTTGACTGTCTCGTATCCCCGACGAGATCCGGGCGATTCTCGGTCATTGGCGGTGAATAAACGGTCACCGTAATAGAGCGTTTTGTGCGCCCACTGACGGGCGCCGCGGGCGACGTAGGTGCGGTAGCGGGCGAGCGTGGCCGGCTGGACACCCGTCAGGTTGTCGATGTGGGTGCTGAGCCATTCGGGCGGCTGGGGACATGGCACCCCATTGCGTCGAGCTCGACGATGCGCAGTGCCTCATCGGGGCCGTGGTCGTCCAGCAGGATCTTGAAACGTTCCGCAACAGGCAGGTTTCGATGGTCAGCGATCGCCGGCGGCGTCGTGGCGCCACAACACGCAGTAGGCGTTCTCGGCGCGGTTCTTCTGGGCGTAGATGCGTGCCACGACCCGTGGCGCCACATGATCTATTACGTCGCTCTCGACGGCTCAAACTTGGTGGAGCTAAGGGGATTCGAACCCCGGATACGACCTGCAGAAACAGGCTCTGAACTGCGGTGAATGTTCGATGACGTTGTTACGTCGCCTTCCGAT
>Ga0137412_10004539_pt1 | contig 11084 bp, 9 predicted proteins | sample CZODoug2_1_16fun_FD_122160 | JGI IMG/M metagenome (GOLD analysis project Ga0137412, IMG submission 122160) | Vadose zone soil fungal communities from Angelo Coast Range Reserve, California, USA - CZODoug2_1_16fungal (Hybrid Assembly) | ecosystem: Environmental > Terrestrial > Soil > Vadose zone... | reverse complement strand
CTGATCGCGGCGGGGCTCTCCAACGGCGAGATCGCCGACCGGCTGGTGGTCAGCGGCGCGACCGTGAAGAGCCACGTCAACCACCTCTTCGCCAAGATCGGCGCCCGCGATCGCGCCCAGGCGGTCGGCTACGCGTACCGCCAGGGCCTCGTCGCGTCGGACGATTAGTCAGTTTTGCTGCTGCTAGCAGCCAACATCTGCTTTCATTAGCTGAAAATCGAGTGGCGGGAGGAAGGGACCGTGGCTACGAACGGCGCAAAAAAGGCGCGGGGCACGCTGGAGGGCGTGGACAGAACCGTGCGGGTTCTGCAGGCTTTTGACTCGAAAAAGACGTTCAACCTCGCGGAAATCTCGCGTCGGGTGGGGCTCAGCGAGGCGACCGCACTGCGCTACCTGACCAGCCTCACCAACGCCGGCTTCGTCGAGCGGACGCCGGGCGGGCGCTACCGGCTCGGCTGGGAGCTCTTCCGGCTCGGCCAGATGGCGGTCGCCAACCGGGTGCCGCGCGAGGCGGCGCTGCCGGTGATGGAGCGCCTGCTCGAGCAGTTCAACGAAACGGTCAACCTGGCGATCCGCGAGGGCGACCGACTGGTCGTGGTCGAGGCGCTGGAAGGGACGCGGTCGCTGAAGAAGGTGACCGAGATCGGCCAGCGCGACCCTTGGCACGCCACCGCCCTCGGCAAAGCGATGCTGGCGCTGATGCCCGACGACGAACGCCATGCTTTGCTCGAACGGGTCGGGACGCCGCGGCTCAACCACAACACGCTCGTCTCGCTGGCCCAGATAGACGCCGACCTGGCCGAGGTCCGCGAGCGCGGGTACGCGGTCGACCGCGAGGAGTCCGAGGAGGACCTGACCTGCTTCGGCGCGGCGATCGCCGGCCCCGACGGTTCGCCGCTGTTCTCGATCAGCGTCAGTTTCGTCACCTTCAGGTTCGACCAGAACGACTTCGGGGTCGCCGGCACCGCGGTGCGCGAGGCGGCCGCCGAGCTCCGCACCAAGCTCGGCCTCGACCAGCCGGTCGCCGCCTAGTTGCATCGGCTCACCCGCTCCTTGACAGGCCCCGACGGGGTGCTTTAGTCTCGGGCCCACTTTCACGCATTGCTAGGGCCTTTCACTGAACGAAATAAGGAGACGAGCGAATCCGATGAGCCAGAGCGTGTCCCCCCAGAGCGCGAACGGAGCCGCCAGCGGCGCCTCGATCCTCCTCTCCCAGGGCCTGCCCGGCGCCGACGACTACGCGCTGTCGCCCTCGCCCCATCGCTTCGACGACGGCGGCCACTTCCGGCTCGAGATCTCCGGAGTCGAGCGGCTGCGCAATCTCGAGACGCTGCTCGAGGAGGCCGACGCCCACGACCTCTTCGTCCACCGCATCGTCGCCTTCGGCGCCGGCGCCACGCTGATCGACACCGGCGAGCTCCGCGCCTTCGCCGAGCTTGCCGCCGAGCGGGGGATCGAGGTCGTCGCCTGCCCCGGCCCGCGCACCGGCTGGGACCGGGGCCGCCAGGCGCTGACCGAGGAGGGCACGACCTCCGGCCGCCGCGTCCGCGGCGTCGACAACATGCGCTTCCTGCTCGACGACTACCTGCGGATCTTCGAGTGCGGCTTCAAGGGCGTCCTGGTCTGGGACGAGGGGGTGCTCGACGTGATGAGCAAGGCCCGCGAGCGCGGCGACATCCCCACCGACGCCAGCTTCAAGGTCTCGGTCTACACCGGCCACGCCAACCCGGCCTCGATCCGTGTGCTCGAGGAGCTGGGCGCCGACAGCCTCAACCCGGTCGGCGACCTCAGCCGACCGATGCTCGCCGCGATCCGCGGCGCGGTGACGATCCCGCTCGACGTCTGGGCGGTCGTCTTCGAGTCGTTCGGCGGCATCAACCGGCTCTGGGAGGCCGGCGAGATCGCCGCCGTCGCCGCCCCCTGCTACTTCAAGGTCGAGCCCGGCGACTCGGAGGGGAACATGTACGTCGGCTGGCGCGACGAGGGCGACCAGGACGCCGCGATCCGCGCCAAAGTGCGCCACGCGCGGATCCTGCTCGAGCTGGCGGGGCGGACCAGCCCCGAGATCCTGCCCTCGCCGAGCTACGCCCCGAGCGCCGCCGCGGCGGTCGAGGGGTAGCCGGATGGAGCGGATCGGCGCCGCGATCCTCGGCCCCGGCAACATCGGCACCGACCTGCTGACCAAGCTGCGCCGCGCCGACGCGGTCGAGGTGCGGCTGATGGCCGGTATCCTCGCCGACTCGCCCGGGCTGGCGCGGGCCGCCGAGCAGGGCCTGGACACCAGCGCCGAGGGCGTCGCCGCGGTGCTCGAGCGCGACGACGTCGAGCTGGTCTTCGACGCGACCGCGGCCCAGGCGCACCTCGAGAACGCGCCGCTGCTCGCCGCGGCGGGCAAGGGGGCGATCGACCTCACCCCGGCCGCGGTGGGGCCCTACGTCGTCCCCGCGGTCAACCTCGAGCAGCACCTCGAGCGCGAGAACGTGAACATGGTCAGCTGCGGCGGCCAGGCGACGATCCCCTTCGTCCACGCGATCGACCGGGTCGCCGACGTCTCCTACGCGGAGATCGTCGCGACGATCTCCAGCGCCAGCGCCGGTCCCGGAACCCGCCAGAACATCGACCACTCCACCGAGACCACGGCAAACGGCATCGAGGTGGTCGGCGGCGCCGACGCGGCGAAGGCGATCATCGTCCTCAACCCGGCCGAGCCGCCGATCCTGATGCGCGACACGGTCTTCGCCCGGGTCCGCGAGCCCGACCCGGCGGCGATCGAGCGCTCGGTGACGGCGATGCTCGAGGAGATCTCCGCCTACGTCCCGGGCGCGCGCCTGATCCTCTGCGAGACCGACGGCGACAAGGTCACGGTGATGGTCGAGATCGAAGGCGCCGGCGACTTCCTGCCGACCTACGCCGGCAACCTCGACATCATGACCGCCGCCGCCGCCCGGGTCGGCGAGGGCATGGCCCATCACCTGAGCGGGGTGCGGGCATGATCAACCTCGTCGACACCAGCCTGCGCGACGGCATGCACTCCGTCTCCCACAGCTTCACCCCGGAGCAGATCGGCACGGTCGCTGCGGCGCTCGACCCGACCGGCATCCGCTTCATCGAGGTGTCCCACGGCGACGGCCTCGGCGGCTCCTCCTTCCAGTACGGCTTCGCCGCGGCGGGGGACATGGAGTACGTCGACGCCGCGGTCGCGGCGACCGAGCGGGCCGAGATCGCGGTGCTGCTGCTGCCCGGGATCGGGACGATCCACATGCTGGCCGAGGCGCGCGAGCGCGGCGCCGCCGCGGTCCGCGTGGCCACCCACTGCACCGAGGCCGACATCTCCGCCCAGCACATCGCCTGGGCGCGCGAAAACGAGATGTTCGCGATCGGCTTCCTGATGATGAGCCACATGGTCGAGCCGGCGAAGCTCGCCGAGCAGGCGCTGCTGATGGAGTCCTACGGTGCCCAGGTCGTCTATGCCGTCGACTCGGCCGGGGCGCTGGTCCCGACCGGTGCCCGCGAGCGGGTCGAGGCGCTGCGCGAGGCGCTCACGGTCGACGTCGGCTTCCACGCCCACAACAACCTCGGCTGCGCGGTCGGCAACTCGCTGGCCGCCGCCGAAGCGGGCGCGACCTGGCTCGACGGCAGCCTGCGCGGCCTCGGCGCCGGGTCGGGCAACGCCCAGACCGAGGTGCTCGCCGCGGCGCTGGTCAAAGCCGGCGCCGATGTCGACGTCGACGTCTTCGCCCTGCTCGACGCGGCCGAGGACGTCGTCGCGCCGCTTCTCTCGCGGCCTCAGATCGTCGATCGCGCCTCGGTCCTGCTCGGCTACTCGGGCGTCTACTCCAGCTTCCTGCGCCACACCGAGCGGGCGGCGGAGAAGTACGGCGTCGATCCCCGCGAGGTGCTGATGGAGCTGGGGCGCCGCGGCGTCGTCGGCGGCCAGGAGGACGTGATCATCGAGGTCGCGGCAGCGCAGGCCGGCCGCGCCGTCGCGGGTTGATGTCCTTCGCGGGCCGCATCGCGATCGTCACTGGGGGGACCTCGGGGATCGGTGCCGAGACCGTTCGCCGGCTCTCCCGGGAGGGGGCGACCGTGCTCGCCACCGGTCGCGATTCCGAGCGCGGGTCCGCCCTCGTCGGCGAATGCGAGCGGGTCACCTTCCTGACCGCCGACCTGACCGAGGACGCGGCGCCGGCGCGGATCGTCGAGGCGGCCCTCGGCGATCACGGGCGGCTCGACGTGCTAGTCAACAACGCCGCCCTCGACCACACGGGCGAGCTGATCGCGGTGCCGATCGAGGAGGCGCGGCAGATCTTTGAGCTCAACTTCTTCGCCTCGCTGGCGATGCTGCAGCAGGCGGCTGCCGCGATGCGGACGGGTGGGGGAGGGGCGATCGTCAACGTCACCTCGCGGCTGGCGTCGATCGGGGTCGAGGAGATGGGCGTCTACAGCGCCTCCAAGGGGGCGCTGCTGGCGCTGACCCGGAGCGCCGCGCTGGAGCTGGCGCCGCACGGGGTGCGGGTCAACGCGGTGGCGCCGGGGATGACCCGGACGCCGCTCTATGAGGCGTGGGTCGCCGAGCAGGAGGACCCCGAGGGAGCCGCCCGCGCCGTCGCCGAGTCGGTGCCCCAGGGACGGATCGCCGAGCCCGGCGACGTCGCCGCGGCGATCGTCTACCTGGCCTCCGAGGACGCCTCCCACATCACCGGTGCTTCGCTGCCGGTCGACGGCGGGTATACGGCTGCGTAATGACGACGAACCGCGCCGGCGGCAGCTTCTGGCATCCCTTCTCGAATATGGCGGAGTCGCTGGAGCGCGGGCGCGTCGTCTTCACCGGCGGTGAGGGCTGCTACCTGATCGATCGGGACGGAAAGCGCTACTTCGACGCCAGCGGGGGCCTCTGGTACAACGCCGTCGGCCACGGCCGCGAGGAGATCGCCACCGCGATCGGCGCGCAGGCGGCGCGGCTGGCGGCGTGCACCTCGTTCGACGTCTACGCCGCCGACGTGACCCTCGAGGCCGCCGACCGCATCGCCGCGTTGACGCCGGTCCGGGATCCCCGCGTCTTCCTCACCAGCGGCGGCTCCGACAGCGTCGACTCGGCGGGCAAGATCATCCGTCGCTACTTCGCCTTGCGCGGCGAACCGGAGCGGACCGCGATCATCGCCCGCGAGGGCGCCTACCACGGCATGCACGCGTACGGCACCGCACTGGCCGGCATCCCCGCCAACCACGATCCCTGGGGGGACCTGGTGCCGGAGGTCGAGCACATCACCGCCTTCAACGCCGAGGCGCTGGAAGAGCGGATCGCGGCGGTCGGCGCCGAGCGCGTCGCCGCCTTCATCGCCGAGCCGGTGATCGGGGCGGGCGGCGTCTTCCCGCCGCCCGACGGCTATCTGCCCGCGGTCGCCGAGATCTGCCGGCGCCACGGCGTGCTGCTGGTCTGCGACGAGGTGGTGACCGGCGTCGGTCGGATGGGGAGCTGGACCGCGAGCGAGCGCTACGGGGTCGTGCCCGACCTGCTGCTGATGGCCAAGGTGCTGACCTCGGGTTACCAGCCGCTCGGCGCCGTGGTCGTCAGTGGCGCCGTCGCCGAGCCCTTCTTCGAGGGGGAGGGGGCCTGGCTGAGACACGGCTACACCTACTCCGGCCACGCGACCGCCTGCGCCGCCGCGATGGCCAACCTCGACATCATCGAGCGGGAGGGGCTGGTCGATCGCGTCGCCGAGCTCGAGCCGGCGCTGCCGCGGCTGCTCGGCCCGCTCGCCGATCTCGACGGGATCGAAGAGGTGCGGACCGCCGGCCTCCTGGCCGGGGTGCAGCTCGACGCGGCCTGGTTCGAGGAGCGGGGCGTCGCTCCGGCGCGGGTCGCCGACGAGCTCCGCGGGCACGGCCAGCTGAGCAGGCTGCTGGCCTGTGGCGCCCTCCAATTCTCGCCGCCGTTCATCACCACGGAGGAGCAGGTCACCGAATTCGCGGAGGCGGTCGCCGCGTCCGTGGCCGCGTTTGCCTAGCGGCATGGGGCCCGCGTCCGGCAGGCGCCGGGCGATCCTCGCCGTCTCCTGCGTCTTCCTCGGCAACGGTGCCGTGGTCGGCGCCTGGGCCGTGCGGATCGCCGAAGTCCAGCGCTCTCACGGCCTCAGCGAGGCGGGGCTCGGCGCGGCGCTGGTCTGCGTCGGCATCGGCGCCCTCCTGGCGATGCCGCCGACGGGGGTGCTGGCGACCCGCTTCGGCAGTGCCGCCTGCATCCGCGCGCTGATCGTCCTGGTCGCCCTGGCGCCGGCGATCGCGGGCGCCTCGGGGTCGGTCCCGCTCCTGCTGCTCGGCCTGGTGGCCCTCGGCGCCGCCAACGGCGGGCTCGACGTCAGCATGAGCACCCAGGCGGTGGCGGTCGAACGCATGCTGGGACGGCCGATGATGTCTACGCTCCACGCCCTCTACAGCGGCGGATACCTGCTGAGCGCGCTGGTCGGCGGGCTGGTGGCGAGCGCCGGTGTCGGCGTCGAGACCCACCTGGCGATCGTCGGGGCGGTAGCCGCGACGACCGTCCTGGTCACCTCGCGCTGGTTGATCTTCGACCGCCCGGAGGGGGTGCGCACCGGGTTCGTCCGGCCCTCCCGCAAGCTGCTGCTGCTGGGCCTGATCGCCTTCGGCGCCCTGTTCACCGAGGGGTCCATCACCGACTGGGGGTCGGTCTATGTCAAGCACGTGCTCGAAGGCTCGGCAGCCGTGGCGGGCGCCGCCCTGGCGGCCTTCGGCGGCGGCATGGCCATCTCGCGCCTGACCGGCGATCACCTCCGCTCGCGTTTCGGCGCCGTCGCCCTGATGGCCGTCGGCGCGACCCTTGCCGGCACCGCCCTGGCGGTGGCCCTGGCCCTCTCCAGCCCGGTGGCGACCATCGTCGCCCTGCTCCTCTGCGGCTTCGGCCTCGGCAACTGCTTCCCCGTCGCCCTTGCAGCGGCCGGCTCCGTCAAGAGCGACGGCGGCGTCGCCTCCTCGGTCGCCTCGGTCGCCACCATCGGCTACACCGGCTACCTGATGGGACCGGCGCTGATCGGTCTGCTCACCACCGCGCTCTCCCTGCCCGGCGCCCTCTGCAGCCTAGTCGTCGCGATGGGCGTGGTCCTGCTGCTCGCCCGCCAGGTCGGGGTCGCCGACTAGGGGCGGCCGCCTCTCGGACATTGGGGTTGTGGGATCAACCACGCGAGTCCGCCGATCCCGCGAGGGCGCCCGTGGCTCGCGGATATACGTAGGACAGCCGTCGGCTTCGGCGGGGCACGAGAGGAGCGAGATCCGCATGGATACGCACGCTGTGGAGGGCGACAAGAGGGACGTCTTGGACTGCGACGTCGTGGTGGTCGGCGCAGGGGTCGGAGGCCTGAACAGCATCTATCACCTGCTGGGTCAGGGGAAGAGCGTGCGAGCATTCGAGGCCGGTTCAGAAGTTGGCGGAACCTGGTACTGGAACAAGTATCCGGGAGCCCGGGTGGACATCGAGAGCCTCGAGTACTCCTATGGCTTCTCCGAAGAGGTCCAGCAAGAGTGGAAGTGGCCTCTGCTCTATTCCGAGCAGCCCTCGGTGCTCGAGTACCTGAATTGGGTCTGCGACAGGCTGGGGCTGAGGGACAGCATCGAGTTCGACACCCGGGTGACGTCGGCGCGATTCGAGGAGGAGGCGAATTGCTGGGTGGTCGAGACCGACGGCGGCGAGACCGTGCGGTGCCGGCACTGCGTGATGGCGCTCGGCTTCCTATGCGACCCGTATGTGCCGGAGTTTCCCGGGCTGGGGAGCTTCGAAGGCGGTTTCGTCCACACCGCGCGTTGGCCCGCCGAGGGGATCGAGCTGAAGGGGAAGCGCGTCGGGGTGATCGGCACCGGCGCATCCGCGGTGCAGGCGATCACGACCATCGCCCCCGACGTCGGCGAATTGAAGGTCTTCCAGCGGACCCCCAACTGGTGCTTCCCGATTCGCAACGACACGATCGCGGCCGGATACGAAGCCCCGGTCAAGGCAGATTACGCGGAGGTCCGCCGGAGGGAGTACGCGGAAGGCTTTGCCGGGATGATCCTCGTCGACGGCAAGATCGCGCCGGCGCGAATGACCCCCGCCCTCGACGCCACGAGCGAGGAGCGAGAAACGGCCTACTGGGAGCGTTATCGCGTGGGCGGGCCGCACATCTTCTTCATCTGGGCCGATCAGATGAGCAATCTCGACGCGAACAAGACCCTCGCCGACTTTCTCGCCGAGCGGATCAGGGAACGGGTGCACGATCGCGAGACGGCCGCGAAGCTGATCCCGGACCACCCGATCTGGTCGAGGCGGCCGCCCGGTGAGAGCGGCTTCTACGAGGTGTTCAACCTCGACCATGTGGAGCTCGTCGACTCGCGCGCGAACCCCATCTCCAGCTTCACCCCGGGCGGCATCGTGATGGATGACGGGACAGAACACGAGCTCGACGTGGTCCTTCTCGCGACCGGTTTCGATGCCGGCGCCGGCGCCCTCAACCGGATCGATATCCGAGGCCGTCGCGACGAGTCACTGCGCGAGCGTTGGCAGGCCGAGGGCGTCCGCACCCTGCTCGGCATGATGGTCAGCGGGTTCCCGAACATGTACATCCTCGATGGCGTCCAGAGCCCGGCCTGCTTTTTCTCGCCGCCGCTCCTGGTGGACGCCCAGAGCCGCTGGATCTCGCGCGTGGTAGGGAGGTCTGGGTCGCCACACGTAAAGTAGGCGACCAGAGCCGGTTTGTTGTCGAAATGAAAGGGCATTGGTCAGTTATGGACAGATTTTGCCATAGGTAATTTCCACGTCGCGCCAACTGTTGAGTTTTCGCAAACCCGGTTCTGGGTCCGGATAGTCAATGTTCAATTGTCGGGGGCCGGACCAACAAAAGCGTACTCGGCGCGGCTCCTTAGCAAAAGTCACAATTTCGCCATCCGTGATTGTCCCGCCGCCCATGAAGTCAGTGTGGAAACCTGATGATCCGAGTCTAAGATTCACGTGGTCTACATAGGAAGTCGTCGCGCCACAATCACGGATCAGCCAGGCTGCCACGTATCGACCGTCGGGAGAAGCCTGCTCTAAAGCTAATTCCTCTCCGCATAACGGATCAAAATGAAAGAACAGAGCAACAGCCATGACAACAGCCACGACCAGCAATGCGATTGCCCCAACTGCCGCGAGCAGGAATCTACGCATGGATTCTCAGAGGGCTACTTTCTCCCGCAGAATCCCAACATCCTTGTCTCCGCGCCCGGAAACATTCACGATCAGGATCTCAGATTTCTTCATCTTCGGAGCACGCTTGATCGCCTCAGCGACTGCATGCGCAGACTCCAGGGCCGGAATAATGCCTTCGGTCCGAGCCAGGACCGTCGTCGCCTTCAACGCCTCGACGTCCGACGCGGGAACGTACTGAGCGCGGCCAGAATCCTTGAGCATCGCGTGCTCGGGCCCGATCGAGGGATAGTCGAGCCCCGCGGAGACGGAGTGCGTCAAGGCAATCTGTCCGGCCTTGTCTTGCAGTACGTAGGAATAAGTTCCTTGCAGCACCCCAGGAGATCCCCCGCGAAATCGCGCCGCATGTTGGCCGAGCCCTTCGCCACATCCACCCGCCTCCACTCCGATGAGTTCCACTTTCTTGTCTTTCAGGAAGTCGTAGAAAATTCCTATGGAATTCGACCCGCCGCCCACGCATGCGATTATCGCCTTGGGTAGCTTGCCCTCAGCTTTAAGAATCTGCTTTCGGGCTTCACGTCCGATCACGCGGTGAAAGTCGCGCACCATCGTCGGATACGGATGTGCCCCCAGCACGCTGCCGAGCAGATAGTGTGTCGTACGTACGTTAGTGACCCAGTCACGCATCGCTTCGTTGATGGCATCTTTCAGCGTGCGCGATCCCGAATCCACGCCGCGTACTTCCGCGCCTAGCAGCCGCATCCGAAAGACATTTAACTCCTGCCGTCGCATGTCCTCGGTCCCCATGTAGACGACGCACTCGAAACCCAGCAGTGCACACACTGTCGCTGTCGCCACGCCGTGCTGTCCGGCGCCCGTTTCGGCGATCACGCGATGCTTGCCCATCCGTTCAACCAGCAGCGCCTGCCCTATGCAGTTATTGATCTTGTGCGCGCCCGTATGCAGAAGGTCTTCGCGCTTTAGATAGATCTTCGCGCCGCCCAGTTTCGCGGTGAGCCGTTCCGCGAAGAATAGCGGCGTGGGGCGCCCCGCGTATTGTTTCAGTAGGTAATCCAGCCGCAGCTGAAATTTTCGATCCTGCTTCGCCTTCTCGTACTCGCGCTCCAGCTCTTCGAGCGCCGCCATCAAAGTTTCGGGAACGTAGCGGCCGCCATAAATACCGAAACGCCCGGCCGTAGCGACGGGTTTCTTCAGTGGGATGCTTCGTGTGCGTTTGGTGACGCTGGCTGTCGCCATAATCAGTTAATCTCGTCCGCCGCGCGTACCGCCTGGACAAACGCGCGGACTTTCTTGGCATCTTTTTTACCCGGCCCACTTTCAACCCCGGTCGAAACATCCACGCCCCAGGGATGCAGAATGTGGATAGCCTCCTGCACATTGCCGGCGTGCAAACCTCCGGCGACGACCAATTTGCTGATGCTGTTGATCACTCCCGCCCAGGGTTGCACGCGTTCCCAATCAAAGGCCTGCCCGGTTCCCCCGCGGTGGCGCGAGTTGGAAGAGTCAAGCAGCACGCCTGTGATCACCCCAGGGCGAAATCCGTGCGTCTCTAAAAACAGATCGCCGTTTTCGGCCACGTGGATCTTCTGTACGCGTTTCCCTTTGTAAGCTTCATCGGGCTCGACCAGTCCGCTGGATACCGGATCCCAGCCAACGCGCTGGTCCGCAGGCTTATCGAAGATATGTGCCGCGCAGGTGCGAAAAATGATGGGCCGCCCCAATCCCTTTGACATCAGACGGAAGAGCGAGCGGGAAAATTCAGCGTCTTCCTCGCCATGAAGCTGGACTGCGGTGAGTCCGGTCTCAGTCACAATCCTTTGCACGCCTTCCACGGTCTCATTCACAAAGACGCCAATTTTCTCCAACTTCAGCGGCAAGTCGGCGACGATGG
>Ga0137412_10004538_pt1 | contig 11087 bp, 8 predicted proteins | sample CZODoug2_1_16fun_FD_122160 | JGI IMG/M metagenome (GOLD analysis project Ga0137412, IMG submission 122160) | Vadose zone soil fungal communities from Angelo Coast Range Reserve, California, USA - CZODoug2_1_16fungal (Hybrid Assembly) | ecosystem: Environmental > Terrestrial > Soil > Vadose zone... | reverse complement strand
GCAACGAGACCAATGGGGTCAATCGCGACGAATACTGGAATGAAAGCGAGGAAAAATTTTTCGGCGAGATTGCGCATTTGGATTTAACGTCGCGCTTCTACACAATCCATGTGGCCCATTCAACGTTTATGAGGTTTCGTTCCTCTTTCTTATTAGTTCTCGGGCTCGCATTGGGTGCACGGGCGGAGAATTTGAAATCAATCGATAGCTATAGCGATGCGGTTGCTAAGGCAAACGCACGGCTGACCATTCCCGATTGGCCGCAAACGCCCGAAGCGGTTGAGATCTCCGCTAAGGACGCAATCAAAAGGGGCAATGCCGCGCTAGATGTAATTGGCAGGATCGATCGGAAAAAGGTGACGTTTCAAAATACGGTCGTTGCGCTGGATGATCTCGCTTACGAAGCCAACAACGTTGGAAACAAGGCCACCATCGTTAAGCAAGCGAATACCGATCCGAAAATGCGCGCGGCGGCGGAGAAGGCGGTCAAAGCAATGAACGACTGGTTTGTTGGCATCGATTATCGCGAGGACGTTTACAAGTCGATCAAGGCCTTCGCTGAGACCAATCCGCAACTTACCGGCGAGGACAAGAAATTGCTGGATGAAACGATGCGCGATTACCGTCGCGCCGGTTTGGCCTTGCCGCCAGAAAAGCGCAAGGAAGTGGAACAGCTCCGCAAGCAGCTGGCCAAACTCGGCACCGATTTCGACACCAACATCGCCAACGCCAAACGGCCAGTCGTATTTACCAAAGCCGAGCTCGAGGGAATGCCGGAGGATTTTTTGAGCAAGCCTGGAATCAAAACTGGCGACGACGCCTACACCGTGCTGGCCAACGTTACCTGGCAGTTCAACGCGGTGGAAGAGAACGCCAAGAGGGAAGCGACGCGGAAGAAACTTTACATCGCGCGCGAGACACTGGCGAAGGAGAAGAATGTGCCATTGCTAAATCAGATGCTGACCTTGCGCAACAAGATCGCACTCCGGCTCGGCTACAAATCGTGGGACGACTTTCAAACCGAGCCGCGGATGGCGAAAACCGGCGCCGCTGCGCAGAAGTACATCGATGATCTGGTAGCCGGAATCGAACCGAAGTTCGCTGCGGAATTGAGTGAACTTCAGAAAATGAAGCAGCTTGATGCGCAACCGTCCGAGGGCGGCGCTTTCGCCGCGCCGCGAATTAATATCTGGGATTGGCGCTACTATCAAAACCAACTCAAGAAACAGAAATTTGCTGTTGATGCTGAGGCGCTACGGAACTTTTTCCCGTTCCAGAGAGTGCTCGATGGAATGTTTGCCATCTACCAGCGAATTTTTGGCCTGAAGTTCGAGCAAATCGCGGTCCCTTATAAATGGATTGACGATCTTCAGCTCTGGGCGGTCAGCGACGCCGCTAGTGGGGAACCCCTAGGCTTGTTCTATCTCGACATGTTTCCGCGCGACGGAAAGTATAATCACTTCGCCGAATTCGAAATTATCGGCGGCAAGCTTTTGCCGGATGGAAAATATCAGCGGCCGACGGTGACATTGCTTTGCAACTTTCCGCCGGCGACCGCGGACAAACCGTCGCTCTTAAGCCACTCCGAAGTCGAAACCTTGTTCCACGAGTTTGGTCACGTCCTACATACCATTACGACGCGCGCCAAGTATGGGCGCTTTGCCGGCACCCACGTCCCGACCGATTTCGTCGAGGCTCCCTCGCAAATGCTGCAAAACTGGGTCTGGGATAAGAATGTGCTCGATTCTTTCGCGGCGGATTACCGTGAGTCATCGAAGAAAATTCCGGACGAAACCATTCAGAAAATGAAAGACGCAAAACTCGCGACCGCGGGCGTATTCTATCGACGGCAATTCGCCTTTGCTTCGCTTGATCTCGCCTTGCACGGACCACACCCAGAGAATGCCCCGTATGATTGCGTGGCGATTTCGAATCCGATTTTGGAGAAAGTTTTTCTGCCAATCGACCCAAGCACGACTTTCGTGTCTTATTTCGGCCATCTGAACGGCTATGACGCCGGCTACTATGGGTACGCTTGGGCGGATGCGATTGCGGCGGACATGGCAACGGTTTTCGAGAGCGCACCGGAAGGTTATTTCGATCAACAAGCGGGAATGCGGTTGCGTAATGAAATTTACGCCATGGGCGATTCGCGCGATGTCAACGAATCGATTGAAAAATTCCTCGGTCGTAAGCAATCCGTGCAACCATTTTTGAAAAAGATCGGGATTGGCGAGGCGAGCGCGCCGGCGGCGTCACCCTAATACGTCGCCGCCTGCGTGGTCTTGCCGCCGCGTTCCCCGGCCGCGGCTAACGAGCCCTAGAGTTGCAAGGGCGTGGCCTCTCGTTACAGAAGATCAATAGGAGCTCACATGAAACTCTTCGTTTACCTCATTACCCTGACCCTTTTCACGAAAGCGTTCGCTGCTGATCCGGAAATGGAACGGCTCAAGCCAGCGCTTGATGCGATTACACCCGACGGATTGCTTGCGCATATCAAGATGTTGTCCTCGGATGAATTTGAAGGCCGCGCCCCGGGGTCAAAAGGTGAAGAACTTTCGATCAAATACATCAGCGACCAATTCAAGCAGATCGGATTGAGCCCGGGAAACCCAGATGGCACTTACTTTCAAAAGGTCCCACTCGCTGGAATCAAAACGACGCCGAGTGCGTCCTTCGCCGTCGGCGGAAAGACAACGACCTTAAATTATCCGGATGATTACGTCGCATCGTCTGCGCGATTGCAGAACGAAATCAAAGTGGAGAACTCCGATATCGTTTTCGTCGGCTACGGCATCGTCGCCCCCGAATACGGCTGGAACGATTACAAAGATGTCGACGTGCGCGGGAAAACGCTCCTGATGTTGATTAACGATCCCCCGATTCCGGATCCGAACGATCCAACCAAGCTCGACGAAAAAATGTTCGGCGGCCGCGCCATGACTTATTACGGACGCTGGACGTACAAGTACGAAATTGCGGCGCAGAAAGGCGCGGCTGCAGCCATCATTATTCATGAGACCGAGCCGGCGGCATATCCGTATTCGGTCGTGCGCACGAGTTGGTCGAAGGAAAATTTCGAACTTGATGTCCCGGACAAGAACGCGAGGGCGGTTTCGGTGCGTTCCTGGATTACGCTAGATGTCGCGAAGAAATTGCTCGCTGATTGCGGACAGGACTTCGAGGCACTGAAAAAATCTGCGGTTAGCAAAGACTTCCGGCCGGTTCCGCTCGGGGGGAAGGCGAACTTCGATATCAAACAGCAAGTTCGTTCATTCCAATCGCACAACGTTATCGGCAAACTGAAAGGCAGCGATCCGAAGTTAACGAAAGAATACGTCATTTTTAGCGCACATTGGGATCACCTCGGCAAACATCCTGAGTTGCAGGGCGATCAGATTTTCAACGGCGCGGTGGATAACGCTTCCGGGGTCGCGGCCGTCATCACGCTGGGACGCGCATTTACAAAATTGAATCCGCCGCCGAAACGCACTCTTCTTTTCTTAGCAACCACGGCCGAGGAAGCGGGACTACTCGGGGCAAAATATTATGCCACGCATCCGCTTTACCCGCTCGAGAAAACGCTGGCGGATATCAACATCGACAGCATGAACGTGTGGGGTAAGGCGCGCGACATCGAGGACACCAGTTTCGGCATGTCTACTCTGGACGATGCCCTCGCGCGGGTGGCAGGAGGACAGGGACGCACCGCCATTCCCAATCCGCGGCCGGAAAAAGGCAGCATTTATCGCGCGGATAATTTTGAATTTGCGAAAGCCGGGGTTCCGTCGCTCTACATCGGTGACAAGGAGCATCTAGTTGCGCGCGCGCCCGACGCGCCGCTGCGAGCCGATGAATTCGACCTCCACGATTACCATCAGGTTTCCGACGAAGTGAAACCGGATTGGGATTTGTCCGGCGCAGTGCAGGACGCGCAACTTCTGTTCGTGGTCGGCGACGAAGTCGCGAACGGCGCCAACTTCCCGGAATGGAAACCAGGCAACGAGTTTAAGCCGAAACGCGATGCGATGATGAGGAAACCGTAACGCTGGCAGCTGAATCTTATGGAGACTCGCCCGTTTCAATTTACGGGACGCATCCGAAGCTTCGGTCATGCGATTGCGGGGATAATCCGGATGGTACGCTGCCAGCACAATGCGTGGATTCATTTGGTCGCTACAGCCATGGTGATCGCGGCCGGATTCTTTTTCCATCTTTCGCCCCCGGAATGGTGCTGGATTGTACTCGCGGTCTCGATCGTTTGGACGGCGGAGGCTTTAAACACGGCGTTCGAATTTTTGGCCGACGCGGCGTCACCGAATTTTCATCCTGTAGTGCGCGACGCCAAGGATGTAGCTGCCGGCGCGGTGCTGATAACTGCGCTCGCGTCATCAGTGATCGGCGCAATCATTTTTTGGCCACATGTGAAGGACCTGTTGGGCCCTTAACGCGATCGACTCACACTGAAATTTTTGTCATGTCGAGCGAATACGTCATTCCGACTCATCTCTTGCTATTTTCTCGGCAGACCAATAGTTAAAGACTCCTAGATTCCGCTTGGGATGACGAAACGGCAGACAAAATTACGATAGGATGCGGGTAGAGTAGCCGTTGATCAGGGGCCGGGCGGGGCAACAAGACATCCATGAATGCGTCCATTCCCATCCTGAGCGTGGTGATCGGAGCGGTCGTGCTGCTTTTTGGACGCAAACTCTTCTGGCTTTGCGTGGCGGCGATTGGATTCGCGGCGGGCGTGACGCTCGCTTCGCACCTGGTGAGTGAGCCAACACCGTTGTTGCAATTAACCTTCGCAATCCTGCTTGGCTTCATTGGCGCACTACTGGCGCTGTTTCTGCAAAAACTGGCAATCGGGCTGGCCGGTTTCCTCGCCGGCGGTCGGCTTGCCGTTGGTTTGGTGGCGACGTTTATGGCGCAATACGCCTCGTATTACTGGCTTACTTTTATTATCGGCGGATTGATTGGCGCGATATTGCTTCTGATGTTGTTTGATTGGGCTCTCATTTTTATTTCGTCGCTAATCGGCGCACATCTGATTACGAGCGCGATCACTTTGCCACCGACAGGCGCAGTGTTGTTATTTACGGCGCTCTTGCTTCTCGGCGTTCTCATTCAGACAGCGTCGATGCGAAGGACGAGACTGCCGGCTTAGCCTTCTTACAACGCGGCTGTAAGCCCCGCTCTCCGCAACACCGGCCTTGAGGCCGGTGGTTCTCCGTGGCAGTTGCGGACGAGCCGTTTTAACGGCTTAGCCTTAATGCCGATGTGATTCGCGTTGGCAGATCAGAAAGCCGTTGAAACGGCTGATTGCGATTGGGGGCGGAACGTACACCGGCCCAAAGGGCGGTGTTACTGAGAAGAGAACGGGTCTGTCGCTGCTAAGCGCACCTGCCTTCGCTTGAGAATGACACGTCGCGGGCGCCTTTTTTTCTTGTGTGGGCGGCGTTCCGAGAATGTCGTTAAATGAATCGCATGCGACGCGTTCCGCTGTATTTCATTCTCTCTCTCTGCGTCTTCGCTTCATGCGGTCGCAAGAGTTCAACCGTCCGCGCACCCGAACCCTCGCCATCGCCAACATCTTCCGTCCCGGTCGAATCAATTGTCGCACCCTCGGCACAGCCTTCGCAGGCGCCGACAAATGATTTCGCCGAAATCGCGCAATCGATTCGGCCGGCTGTCATAATCATCTCTGTTTTCGACGAAACAGGACATTTAAGTGCAAACGGCCACGGCTTCTTCGTTTCCGGCGACGGCAAATTCATTGCCGATCGGAGTGTGATGGCCGGTGGTGTCAATGCGGTTGCTAAAGCGGCTGATGGCGCGATTTACAATGTTTCGGGCGCGCTCGCCCAAACGCCCGCGCAAAATCTTGTTCTTTTGAAGGCCGACACGACGCGGGCGTCACCGTTTCTTGCGCCGAGTGCGACGGCCCTGCCCGATATCGGCGGTACTGTCGCGGTTGTTCTCAGTCCGCTCGAACGCGCAACCTCCGTAGTGCTCGAGGAAAAAATCAGCGGGCGCTTCTCCGACGAAGCAGGAGAATGGTTTGACGCAACACCCGCTCTGCCGAAAACGAGCGCCGGTGCACCTGTCATCGATCACCGAGGCGAGGTCATCGGCATCGTTTCCTTTCGTCCCGGAAACAATTCGTGCGCGATCAGGCCGGCTGCTACCGCTGGCACACTGCTGGCACAACTTTCATCGAACATGATCGCGAGCTGGCAAACACTGACGACCTCGTCGCATCTAACGACTCCGACGGCATCACCAGCGGCGACCCGAAGTCCAACGCCGGCAAAGATTCCGCTCCGCGGATCAAAATTGATTTACGCACCAGCGCCACGGTTCCCAGCGGACGCAAAACAGTTGCGTGGAGGAGTGCAAGGGTCGGGCAGCTTTCGCGTTTTGTTCGACGCTACCGGGCATGCAGCTGCAGTCCAAACGCTACGCTCCACCGGCAATTCATCGCTCGACGAAGCGGCCGTTTCCGCACTTCACGAGTGGCGTTCGGAACCAGGGCGGGAGTGGAGTCTGGTCGTTCCCATTACGTTTAAACAATAGCGCCGTAGACGAAAACGCCGCGGAAATCCCAAACCAAAAAAGCCGCCTGGGCTCTTTTAGTGCCGAAAATGACGGACGCCGGTGAAAATCATTGCCATCTCGCGTTCGTCGGCAGCCGCGATTACCTCTTCGTCGCGCATTGATCCGCCCGGCTGAACGGCGCAGGTCGCACCGGCATCGGCGGCGGCAATAAGGCCGTCCGCAAATGGGAAAAACGCGTCGCTGGCAATGGCGCTACCCTTGAGGGAGAGCCCAGCTTCCTGTGCCTTCCAGATGGCAACCCGCGATGAATCAACCCGCGACATTTGGCCCGCTCCAATAGCGAGGGTGCGGTCAGGCGCAGAGTAAACGATCGCATTTGATTTCACATGTTTGACCACCCGCCAGCCGAACCGCATCGCTTCCAGTTCGCTTTGAGTCGGCTGGCGTTTTGAAACCACACGTTCCTTGTCTTCCGCGCCCGCGTCCGGGTCTTGCACCAGCAAACCGCCGCAAACGGACCGCACGTCCTTTTTTGGCAATAATTCCAGACAGGAAGCCAGCAACCGAATGAGGCGCAGATTTTTTTTCTTCTGCAAAATCGTGCGCGCTTCTCCAGAAAATTCAGGTGCAATAATTACCTCGCTGAAAATTTCGCTGATAACTTTGGCGAGCGACTCATCGATCTCGCGATTGCAAATAATGATGCCGCCAAAGGGCGCCTGCTTGTCCGTGGCAAATGCTTTCTCCCAAGCCTGGCGAAGATCAGAATCACTCCCGACCCCGCACGGGTTGGTATGCTTCAAGATTGCAACCGTCGCTTCCTCAAAGTCGCAAATCAAACTAGTCGCCGCGCTGATGTCGAGAATGTTGTTAAAGGACAGGTCCTTGCCGTGCAGTTTTTCAAAGTGCCGATCAAAATCACCGTAGAGCGCCGCTTTCTGATGGGGATTTTCGCCGTAACGCAAATGCGCCACCAGTGGCATCGTCAATGAAAAGGAGGCATCAGTTGTTTGCTCCTGGTTCAGAAATGTGCTGATGGCGCGATCGTAGGAAGAAGTTTTAACGAATGCCTTAATGGCGAGGCGCTCACGCAGCTTCAGCGTCGTCTCGCCATCGTTATCACGCATGGTTTCGAGCACGAGATTGTAATCTGCCGGATCGACCACGACCGTGACGCTCTCATAATTTTTGGCGGCACTTCGAATCATCGATGGACCCCCGATATCGATATTTTCGATCGCCTCTGCCAGGGTTACATCAGGTTTCGCGATTGTCTGCTCGAAGGGATAGAGATTGACCACGACCAGATCGATCGGCTCGAAACCTTGTTCGCGCGCTTCCTTTTCATGCTTCGGGTTAGCCCGTTTGTAGAGCAACCCGCCGTGCACGCGCGGGTGCAAAGTTTTCACGCGCCCTTCCAACACTTCCGGGGAGCCAGTGAAGCTGGATATTTCGCGCACCGGCACGCCTTTTTTGCGCAGTAACTCCGCGGTACCGCCGGTCGAGATGATATCGACCCCCTGTTTCTCGAGGGCGCGGGCGAATTCCGCGATCCCCTTCTTGTCGGAGACGGAGATGAGAGCGCGGGTGATTTTCATGGGAACGTTGAAGCGATGAAGAGCTTAAGCGTTAAAGCGTCAATGTTCGTTGGTGGGAATTCGCTTCAGCCCTTCAACCGATCAACGCCTTAACGATCCAGAATCACGTTCTTCGCCGCCGGGTAGAGGACCGGGCAACAACCGATCGTTTCGCAGAACGCTTTGCTGAAGTGACTCAAACTGGAGTAGCCGACCTCGATTGCCGCTTCGGTGACATTAAATCGACCGCTGCGTAAGAGTTCGGCCGCGCGTTCCATCCGGATGTTACGCAAATACTGCGGAATGGTAAGGCCGACTTCGCGCGAAAAAATTCGGCTCAAGTAAAACGGACTGCAACCGACTTCCTGTCCGAGCATCTCCAATGAAGGCGGATTGGCCAGATCGCGCGCCAACAGTTCCTTGGTCCGTTCCACCCGGTCGCGCGCCACCCTTTTTTGTCGCATGCAAAAAAATTCCGGGTCCTTCGGTTCGAAGAGAAAATGCGCCATCAACTCGAGGGCTTTGCTTTGATACCAGAGAATTTGGGCGGCTTTCGCCACCGGCGGATCCGCCAGCGTCGCCACCACATTTCGTTGTTGGATCGACATGGGCCGCGCCGGCGCGACTACGTTTTCATTTTTGTCGCCAAAAATCACACGCCGAATCTCCGGTTCGAGATCGGATTCGTTCTGCACGAGCTGCTTCTGCAAATGTTTTCGGGAAAATTCCAGGGTGACGAACTGGTGATGGTCGTGCGCGCGACGCGATGCCGGCAACCGTTCGTCCCCTACTGCGTAATAGCCAGAATCACCCGGCACATAGTCGCTCTGCCTTCGTCCAACTGCACCGACCGCGCCGTGACCCTGCAGGTTCAAACAAAACTCGAGGCTGCGCGGATGAAAACTGCGGCCCCAATCGAACGAACGCTCCGTCCGAAAGTCATGCCATTCGACCGCAACCCCGAACTGATCAACATCGCCGTAGAGCGGGCGCCATCCATCTTTCACCTCACGCCAAGCATCCACCTCGGCCGCGCATTTGGAAATCATTCCACCTAATTACAAGTGTTACCGCGAAGATTGCAAGATTGGTTTCTTCTCCTCGAAGGCGGCTCGGTCCCACTTTGCCAGGGTAGAAGCGGCGTCATAAGTAGTTTGCGCAAATTCCAGAACCGCATCATCAGGTGATTCCGCGCCACGCACGTCATCGTAGGGGAGAACGAATTCGCGTAACTGCGGATGAAACGAAGCCGCGGCCGGCTTTACTTTTGCCTGGGCAAAACCATCGGGCGAAGGATAGGCGTAGGAATAGAAGAGCGCCGTGGGAATCTGGTCGTTGCCCGGCCAGAAACCGAGACTGCTCACCTCCTGTGAATAGGCTTCGCGCGTGATCGCGTCGGGCAAATGGGGAATGCCGCCGGGATGCGGCGGCGCGGGCCGCCCGGAAAAGCGGGTTACCGCGAGATCGAAGCTGCCCCAGAAAAAATGCACCGGACTGCACTTGCCGCAGAAACGCGAACGAAATTCCTTGAAAACCCGATCAGCCTGCAAAAGCACACGCCAGAACCGATTGGCGTATTCCGGATCGTAAGCTGCGTGTTTCTCATCGCGGTCGAACGGGATCGCTTCCAGCGTTTCGTTCGGCCTCATTCCGATCTGCACTTCAATGGCGAGCTCTCGCAGTTTACTCATCACCTCGCGGTAAAAACTCGCGACGCTCTGTGGCTGTAATCTGATCGCGCGCTCATCGCCCTCGGTGGTGCTGATGCCCAGCTGATGCCGGATAAAATCGAACTCGATTTCGAAAGCACGCGTGCCATACGGAATCAGTGAGGTGGTTAAACCGCGCGACGTAACGTAGAGAGTTACGCCCCACGAGTGGTTAATCCAGGGGCCGAGTGCCAGGCGGATTTTGCCGGCAATCTGCGTCCACAGCTGCAACGTCGCGCAGGTCTCGCGCCACGCCGCGTAATCGAGCGACGGCCAGATTTGCTCGCGTGATTCTTCAGCCACGGTCAGTCGTTGCCGCGAATGTAATCGGCAAAATTATGGCGCACTCGCTTGAAGGTTTCCTGCGCCTGTTCGCGAGCGCGATAAAAAGTGTGACGGACGCTGCGCATGATCGGGTTATCCCCGCTGTGCTCCTCGTCTTCGACGTCTCCCTCGCGCCGATCTTCCACTACCGCATCCATGGGCGCTCCGGCAAACATTCCTTCGGTGCGTGTGACTGTTCCCTTATTTGCGCCGATGTGAATCGTGCCGACGGGCCGGCGATTTTGATTTTGCAACGTAACAATCCAAGTCGCATCGCCGCGTTCGTTGGTGCGCAGGGTATAACTGACGAGCGCGAAAGGGACGTGGGATGAATCGGCGGTGCGGCTTGCCACTTCGTAAGCTCCGCTGGAATCGAGATTCAAGCGCGCGGGGTTGACGGTAGCGCCTTGCGGCGTGCCCGTAACTTGGCGACTGGAAACACGATTGGAAGTGATGCGCCCATCCGTGACTTCGACTTCGCGGATTCCACCGCGCGCGTTCGGATCATCGATCAAAATTCTCCAAGTGGACGGTTGCGGATTTCCATCGACTCCGGTGACTGACACAACACGGTTAACGAAATCGCGGTTTACTTGATTGCCGACGGTGCGAAGAGCGTCATACGCGGTAGGTTTTGTTTGTGCGAAAACGGCAGAGGCGGAGAGGAGGAGCACAGCGAAACTTTTCAACATGTCCGGAATTGAACCTCGCTTTCGAATTGTGTCCACCGCGGTCTTGAGGTTTTGGCTTCGCAAACGCTGGATAGGAGGAATTGCCACGACGCCGGGACGATCTGGCGGTAGGCTCTGGCGGACGAATGGTGCTCGCTCCGCGGCACGTATCTTTCTATGATCGAAACTTGAAGCCATGCTAACCCTCGCCAGCGTGATGCGGTCGGAAATGAAAAAAAGGAAGA
>Ga0137412_10004537_pt1 | contig 11087 bp, 9 predicted proteins | sample CZODoug2_1_16fun_FD_122160 | JGI IMG/M metagenome (GOLD analysis project Ga0137412, IMG submission 122160) | Vadose zone soil fungal communities from Angelo Coast Range Reserve, California, USA - CZODoug2_1_16fungal (Hybrid Assembly) | ecosystem: Environmental > Terrestrial > Soil > Vadose zone... | reverse complement strand
GCCGCCGAAGGACCCTCCGCTCAAGGACGTGAAAGACTTCAAATTGATCGGCAATCCGCTCAAGCGGTTCGACACGCCCGACAAAGTCAACGGCAAAGTGGTTTACGGGATCGACGTCATGCCGCCCGGCGTGAAGTTCGCCACCCTCGCCGCCTGCCCGGTGTTCGGCGGTACGGTGGGACATGTCGATGACGCCAAAGCTAAAAGTCTCCCCGGCGTTCGTCAGGTGATCGTGCTCAAGGACTTTGTCGCGGTCGTCGGCGATCACATGTGGGCGGCCAAGCAGGGATTGAGCGCGCTCGACATCACCTGGGACGAGGGGCCCCATGCCGCGGTTTCGTCCGACGATGTTTGGAAACAGCTCCGTGCCGCCAGCAAGACGGAGGGGGCGGTCGCCAAATCCACGGGAGATTTCGCCAAGGGCTTGAGCGAAGGTGACTTGCTGGAAGCGGCGTATGAACTGCCCTTCCTCGCCCATGCCACCATGGAACCGATGAACTGCACCGTGCATGTCACGCCGACTGCTTGCGAGGTGTGGGTGGGCAGTCAAGTGCTTTCCAGGGCCCAAGCCATCGCGGCCAAGGTTACGGGACTGCCGCTCGACAAGGTCACCGTACACAACTACCTCATCGGCGGCGGCTTCGGCCGCAGGCTCGAAGTGGACATGGTCGACTCGGCGGTGCAAATCGCGAAACAAGTGGATGGACCGGTCAAAGTGGTTTGGACGCGCGAAGAGGATATTCGGCACGACGTCTACCGGCCCGTGTACCGCGACACCTTGTCCGCCAGCGTCTCGAATGGACGCATCATCGGGTGGAAACACCGCATCACGGGTTCCGCGATCATTGCGCGTTGGCTGCCGCCGGCGTTTCAAAAAGGAATCGACGTCGATGCCATCGACAGCGGCGCCGACATTCCCTACGACATTCCCAATCTGCGGGTTGAATATGTACGCGATGAACCGCCCGCGGTGCCCACGGGTTTCTGGCGCGGCGTGGGACCCAACAACAATGTGTTCGCCATCGAGAGCTTCATGGACGAGTTGGCGAAGAAATCCAATAAGGATCCGGTCGCCTTTCGCCGCGACCTGCTCGGCAAAGCGCCTCGCCTCAAGGCGGCGCTCGAACTGGCGGCGGCCAAGGCCGGGTGGGGAAATCCTCTCCCCGCGCGCACCGGTCGCGGTGTCGCGCTTCAGACCGCGTTCGGCAGCTTCATCGCGACGGTCGCGGAAGCCGAAGTCGATACCAACGGCGAGGTGCGTGTGCGCCGGATGGTCTCCGCCGTGGATACGGGGATCGTCGTCAATCCGGACACCGTGGTGGCGCAATTGCAGGGCGGCCTGATATTCGGCCTCACCGCCGCCCTATACGGCAACATCACCATCCACAAGGGCCGAGTGCAGCAAAGCAATTTCAACGACTACCGGATGCTGCGGATCAACGAGACACCCGAGATCGAGGTGCACCTGATCAAGAGCGGCGAAGCCCCCGGCGGCATCGGCGAGACCGGCGTGACAGCCGCGCCGCCGGCCCTCGGCAACGCCTTGTACGCCGCGACCGGCATTCGCCTGCGCCGACTACCCATTGACCAAGACGTCCTTTCCGGGAAGAAGCAATCATGAACGACTCCCCCAATACCAGCTCCGCCAAGCGCTACACCCTGATCATCGTCGGGGCGATTTTCGCCGTGGTGTTGATCGGCTTTTTGTGGATCGTGGTGCTTGCGCCGCGTGCCATGGATTTCGCCGGCGGGACGAAGGTGAAGCTTTCGGAGTATCACGGCGAGGATCCCACGGGCGTTCCGGCGGAACTCAAGGGCGCGAGCCTCATCGAGCGCGGCCAATATCTGGTGCGCGCCGCGGATTGCGAGGCCTGCCACACCGCCGAAGGCGGGGAACCCTTTGCCGGCGGACGCGCCTTCGTGCTGCCGTTCGGCACCCTGTACGCGACCAATATCACTCCCGACAAGGAAACAGGCATCGGCAATTACAGCGATGCGAATTTCCTGGATGCCGTTCACAAGGGTGTCGCGCCGGGCAACGAGAAGCTCTATCCGGCGATGCCCTTCACCAGCTACACCTACATGACCGATGCCGACGTGGGCGCCATCAAGGCCTACCTCTTCAGCCTCAAGCCCGTGCATGCGCCGGATCGGGAGAACTCGCTCAGCTTCCCGTTCAATCAGCGCTCGCTCATGGGAATCTGGGCGCTGCTGTTCAATCCGGACAAGCGATTCGAGCCGCGCACGGCGCGCGACCCGCAGTGGAATCGCGGCGCCTACCTGGTGGAAGCCATGGAGCACTGCGGTGAATGCCATACACCGCGAAATCTCATGCAGGCGCTCGATCAGCGGAAAAAATTCTCGGGCACGGTGCAGGCCGGCTGGCGTGCCTACAACATCACGTCGGACCCCAAGAGCGGCATCGGTGCGTGGAGCGAAGCCGATCTTGCCCATTATCTGGCCGTGGGTCATGCCGACGGTCGGGGCACGGCGACGGGGCCCATGGGCGAGGCCGTCGACAACAGCCTTCGCTATCTGACTCAGAGCGACATCGCGGCGATGGTGGCCTATCTGCGTTCCGTATCGGGTATTGCGACATCGGATCTGCCCGAGCCCAAGGCCAGCCCCGCGCCTCCGTCGCATGCGGAAGGTGTTGCCGCCAATGCCGATGCTCGCGGCAAGGCCGTGTATGCCGGCGCCTGCGCGGGTTGCCATGATTGGACTGGGGTCAGCCCCGTGATCCCCTCAGCGACACTGACGGGTGTGCGGTCGGTCAACGATCCCACTGCGATCAACGTGGTGCAGATCATTCTGTCCGGTGCGCATCGGCATTCTTCTGATACTCGCACCGACATGCCGGCGTTCGGCAGCGCCTATTCCGACGCGGAGATCGCAAGCCTCGCCAACTACGTCACCGCCCGATTCGGCGCGCAGCCGTCGGCGGTTACGGCGGAGAACATCGCGACGCTGCGCGCTCAGGACTGATTACGGGTTTCGTTCGCCCGAAGGCTTGAATACCACGCCGTCCTTCATGACGAACTGCACGGCCTTGAGGACGTTGACGTCCGCCAGCGGATCGCTCGCCACCGCGATCAGGTCCGCGTAGGCTCCGGGCGCCACCACCCCTATCTCGCCGTGCTGGCCGAGCAGTTCGGCTGCCCGCGACGTGGCCGATTGAATGGCTTGCATCGGCGTCATGCCGAACTCCACTTCGCGGGCAAATTCCGCGGCAATCGGCTCGGACCACTTGAATCCGCCGACGTCCGTGCCGAACGCCATCTTGACCCCCGCGCGCAGCGCTTTGCCGAACGACACTCCGTGCAGCGCCACGCGCTTGCGATCGCGCTTTCCCGACTCGGTGTCCGCGGGATCCCAGTCGGTGTAGTACACCTGAAGGGTCGGCACGTACCACGTGCCCTGCTTGAGCATTTGCGCAATCTGCGCATCCGTTATTTCGAGCCCGTGCTCGATCGAATCACAGCCGCCGTCGAGTGCACGCTGCAGACCCGGTCCGTTGTAGGCGTGGCAGGCGACTTTCCTGCCCCACCCATGCGTCTCGTCGACGATGGCCTTCAGTTCTTCGACAGTGAGCGTCGGCTGCGACTTGAGGGCGCCCTGCGCGTCGAGCCAGGAGCGATGCGTCATATAGACTTTGATCCAATCCGCGCCCTTGTCCAATTGTTCGCGGGCGGCCTTGCGTGCTTCGACAGGTCCGTCGATCAGCTGTGATCCCCGGGGTACGGTGATCTCCGGCGCATAACCCTCGAGGGGGTAGCCCCCGGTCGATGAAATCGACAGCGTCGACACCCACATTCGCGGACCCGGGATGATGCCCTCGTTGATCGCCCGCTTGATGCCCACATCACCGTATCCGGCGCCCTCGGTCTCGAGGTCGCGAATGCTGGTGAATCCCTGCTCGAGCGCACGGCGAGCCGACACCGCGGCGCGCACGGCGCGGTAGGAGGCCGGAAATTTCAGCAATTGCACATCGTACCCGCCGGCGGCCGGATCCTCGCCCTGCAGAAATATGTGCGTGTGCGTGTCGATGAGCCCCGGCAGCAGCGTCGCCGCGCCCAAATCGATCACCTGGGCCGCGGCCGGCAACGGTTGAGAATTCGCCGGGCGCACCTCGACGATGCGGTCGTCGCGAATGACGATCTCGGTATTGTGCCGCGGCTTGTCGGCGATGCCGTCGATGAGCCACTGGGCGCGAACGACCACGGTCCGCGGCGCAGGAGGGATCGCCGCGGTGTGACTTGCTTCCTGAGCAATCCCGGCGCGCGCAGCCATCGCCAGGCCCAGTACGAGGAAGGCCGTTCGATTCATCGGCGGTCCTCAACCAAACTGAAAGCCGGAGATCTGTTTGCCGCCGATCGACTCGCCGAAACTGCGAATTCCGCGGTCGCCCTGGGCCGCGCCGGCGGCCACCATCAGTGGGATCAGATGCTCTTCGCGCGGGTGCGAGGCCGCGCCGCCCGGCGCTTCGCGCCATTTCGCGAGCAGTTCATTGCGGGTCGCGGGATCCTGCACGGCATCGCCCAACCAGGCATCGAAGGCCAGGGCGGCATCCGCGCCTCGACCCGAAAACATATCGGCCAAATTGTGATAACTCATGCCGCTGCCCACGATCAGAACCCCCTGATCGCGCAGCGGCGCCAGAGCTTGCCCTAAGGCCAGATGCAGCACGGAATCCAGGCTGGCCTGCAATGAGAGCTGCAGGATCGGCACGTCCGCGTTCGGATAGATGAGTAGAAACGGCACGAAGACGCCGTGATCCAGACCCCGTTTGGATTCCACGTCGGTCTGGTAGCCGGCATCGTCCAGCAATTTACGCACGCGTTCGGCGAGGTCAGGCGCGCCCGCCGCCGGATATTTCAACCGGTAGGTATGTTCGGGAAAGCCGTAGTAATCGAACAGCAAGCCCGGCTTGGCGGCGACGTTGAGCGTCGGCAGCGGATTTTCCCAATGCCCCGAAATCGCCAGCACCGCTTTGGGCCTGATCCCGAGTGAAGCGTCGATGCCTCGGAGATAGGCGGCCAATCGGTCCCACATGTGCGGATGTTCCGTCGGCGGATCCATGAAAAAGCATGGACCGCCGCCGTGCGGGATGAACAAAGTCGGCAGTCGTTTGATGGTGTTCACAGGGGTTAGTCCGGCGGACCTGAGCCTAGCCGGGTGACCCCTGAACGTCAATCGACCGCCGACGCGGTCGTCAAACGTCCGCCGCGCCGCTACGCGACGACGTTGACTTTGGATCCGGCGATCTGCGGGCTGATGGCGTGCTGGGACGCTGCCGCAGCGGCAGTGGCCGGCGCGGCGGCGGCGCTCGTCGCGGCGGCGGGTGCCGCAGCACTCAATTGCACGCCGATCACCTGCTCCAACGATTGCAGCAGACTGCCGAATAGATTCTTCTGGGTCCCCGCCGGCACTGGCGCGGCGGTACTGCTACTGCTGTCCGAATCGTCGGCGGATGCGACATGCGAGCCCTTCTTGTGGCCGTGCTGATGGGTGTTGAGCTGGGCCAGCGCCGGGGTGGATGTCAAACTTGCTATTGAAGACATGTGATTTTCCTTGATTGAAACGTCGCGGTGTCGTTCCCGCACGCGAATCGGTGGATAAGGGTCCGAGCGGCAACGATTTGCCGCGCTCCGCCGCAATAGTGGCCAGGCGTTGCCGCCGAGCCGGATGATCGGCCGCTTCGCATCTCGTTTGTTTCGTGCAAACGCCGCATCGATCGTCCTAATTGCCGCTGAATCCACTGCCCTGAACAGCTCCTACCGCTGCTCTCACCTTTACAAAGCAGGTTCTGTGCCAACGGAGTGCGTCGGCCCTCAAGATTGCGCTTCCGTCGCCGACATATGTCCAACGGAAACTGTTAAAGGGTCAGCGTTATGTCAACCAATTCCATTTCGGCCTCCAATCTATCCAATCCCACGGCGGTACACGCACCGGCCGGAGGAACGCGCAGGCTTGAGGGCGGGGACCGAGACTCGTTCGGCGAAAACAGCCAACAGGGGATCACTTTGTTGGCGAGTTTGCTGCAAGCACTGACCCAAGCGGCGAGTGCGCAGCCGACGACCGCTGCAACTCCGGCGGCCGGCGCGACCGGCACCACACCGGCCGCGACCACGAGTTCTTCTGCGAGCACGGCATCGCCATCGACATCGGCATCGGCATCGGCATCGGGCACAAGCTCGACCGGCACAGCATCCGGCACGAGCCTGGTACAGGATCTTCAGGCGTTCCTTCATGACCTCTTCGGGGCGCTGCGCCAGGCGGGACGTTCGCATCATGGCGGCAGGGAACAAGGGGGCGACGACCATACGACCGCGACCTCGGCACCGGCCACTACCGCAACCGGAGCGACCACTCCGACCCCTGCTGCCGGCGCTACGGCAACGAGCTCGACCACCCCGATCCCGACCCCGGCCGCCGGCGCTACGGCAACGAGTTCGACCCCATCGACCCCGGCAGCCGGCACTACGCCGACGAGCTCGAGTTCCACGCCTGCCGTCGGTTCGGCCACCACTGCTGCCGGTGCCGCGGCCTACGGCCGCCACGGCATAGTGTCGGAGCTCAACGCGCTGATCCAGGATCTCAGCCAGACGGCCGGTACTCCGGGGTCCTCCTCGGGTTTGTCATCCCAACGTATTTCAAATCTCAATTCGGCATTTGAGAAGTTGATCGGCGATCTGAGCGGCGGCGGCTCGAATGCCGGCAGCAGCGCCCCGAGTGCGGGCAGCAGCGCTCAATCAACGTCGGCGTTGCAAACGTTCCTGACCAATTTTCTGCAGGATCTGCAAGCCAACGGCGCGCATTCGCTGACTTCGGTGGGTTCCAGCATCAACACCACCGCGTAGCCGCGGATAGTGCGGCATAGCGCCGGATAGCGCGGTACCGCCGCACGGTACCCGCGATGGTGGTCCCGGCGCCGTCCAAATGAGATGATGAGTGGGGACTTCGGCCCCGCCTCCACTTATGCTGGGAATTTGTATGGCCATTGCGCCTGAACTTGCGGTCGGCCCGAACGCCTCATCGAGCGGCACGCAGAACCGATCGCTGCGATTTCGCCAAACAACCGTGGTGTTATTGCTGTTCGGCGGTTATGGCGCACTGTACTTCTGCCGCGCCGACCTGTCGGTCGCGACGCCGCTTCTGGTTGAAGAACTGGGAAGGCATGGCGTCAGCCATGCCGTCGCCATCATTCGCATGGGTTCCATCGCATCCCTCGGCGTTCTGGCCTATGCCCTCGGCAAACTCTTCCTGACCGGATTGGGCGACTTCTGGGGCGGCCGGATCAATTTCCTCATCGGTTTGGGCGGCGCTACGGCCTTCACGCTGATGTTCGCGTCCGGTTTGAGCTTGCCGCTGTTCAGCATCGCGTGGATCGGCAACCGTCTGACGCAATCCCTCTCCTGGGCGGGCTTGATCAAAGTGTCTTCGAAATGGTTCGACTTTTCGTCTTACGGAATGATCATCGGCATCCTGAGCATCAGCTACCTCGTCGGAGATGCGGCGGCACGGCAGTGGATGGGAATGTTGATCGAGCATGGCTTTGGGTGGCGCACCTTGTTTTATTTCGCCGCGGCGGTCGTCGCCCTGTTCTTTGCCGTCAACTACTTTTTCCTGAGGGAATCGCGCCTCGATGCGGGATTCATCGAGGCAAAGCCCAATCCCCTCAATCTATTTGCCAGTTCCGAGTCGCGGCCCCAAGGCCTGCGCGAACTGCTGCTCCCGCTGGTGCGTAGCCGCGCATTTCTCGTGGTTTGCCTGCTATCCCTGGGTTGCACGATAATCAGGGAGAGTTTCAACTTCTGGACGCCGGTCTATTTGCGCGACTATCTGGGTTACAGCGTGAGCAATGCTGCCCGCATGAGTTCGATTTTCCCGGGCGTCGGCGCGGTTTCCGTGCTGGCGACCGGTTGGCTGAGCGACCGGCTTGGGATTAATGGACGCCCACTGATCATGTTCGTCGGCTTGGCCGCGACCGCTGCGGCCCTGCTCGTGTTGATGACCATGCGGTCCAGTTCGACCGGGCCGCTACTGCCGCTGATTGCCATCGGTACCATCGCCTTCTGCCTGCTCGGACCTTATTCCTATCTAGGCGGCGCATTCGCGCTCGATTTCGGCGGCAAGCAGGCAGGTGCGGTCTCATCGGGCATCATCGATGGAGTCGGATATTTGGGCGCGGTGGTCGCCGGCGACAGCATTGCTCGAGTGTCGGTGTCCTTCGGCTGGCCGGGCGTCTTCGTGGCTCTGGCAGCCGTTAGCGCCTTGGCGGCCTTCGGCGCGGGCTATCTCTATTATTTGGGCGCGAAGGCGGCCGCAAGCAAAAAGCCTCTCCCGTGAACGAAGCCGCCGCCGTGAAGCGCCTCTGGTCGCAATCCGACATGCTCGGCATCGAGTGGGCCGACGGGACGGTGAGCGAATTTGCGAGTCTCTGGCTGCGCGACAACCTGCGCGAGGACCGCGACCCTCATAGCGGACAACGGCTCATCGACATTGCCGATTTGCCCGAAGATCCCCGGATCCGGTCGGCGGCGGCGCACGACGGCGCAGTGAACGTCGAATGGGAGGCCGAGCCGCGCCCCGCGTCGTTCGGCGTCGAGTGGCTGCGTACGCACGCTTCGAATCGCCCCCCCGGTCGACCGGAGTTCGCCCCCAGATTTTGGCTCGAGGCAGCGGATCTCGATGCGGCGCGCGATTTCGCCTGGGCGGCATTCCCCGAGGCAGAGAGCAATCGATCTTTGCGCGCCCGGTGGCTCCAGCGGTTGCTGCAAGACGGCATCGCCTTCTTGAGCAGCGCGCCCTCCAGCGAAGCCGGTATCCTCGAGGCCGCTGCGCTGGCGGGGCGAGTTTCGGAAACCAACTATGGTCGGGTTTTCGATGTCCGCTCCGTCGCGCAACCGGAGAACCTGGCGTATTCCGACTTAGGACTAGGGCTGCACACCGACAATCCCTATCGCGAACCGGTGCCCGGGTTTCAAGTGCTGCACGCGTTGGTCGCGTCTCCCGACGGCGGCGAGAGCCTGTTCGGCGACGGGTTCGCCATCGCCGAACACTTGCGGGCGACGGCTCCGGATGCCTTCGCGGTCCTGACCCGGACCCCGGTGCCGTTTCGCTACCGCTCCAAAGATGCGGAGCTCTATGCAGAGCGGCCGTTGATTCAATTGACCTGTGCCGGCCAGGTGAGCGCCGTGCATTACAACAGCCGTTCGATCGCACCGCTGCACCTCGCCGCCCGCGATGCGGGCGCGTTTTACTCTGCCTATCGGCGCTTCGCCGCACTGCTGCGCGACTCGCGCTTTCATTTGCAATTCAGGCTGCGGGACGGGGATCTCGTGGTCTTCGACAATCAACGCACCCTGCACGGCCGCACGGCATTTTCGTCGGCGAGGCACCCGCGCCACTTGCGCGGCTGCTACTTGACCCGCGACAGCGTGTACAGCGAGGCCGCGCTGTTGCGCCGCGAATTCCACCCGGAGGCCGACACCCATGAACGTCGCTGAAGAAATTCTCGCCATCTACGGGAGACGCGGCTCGGAGACATACTTCGGCGAAAATGTGTCGACGACCGAGCATTGTCTGCAAGCCGCTTATTTCGCGCAGATCGCCGGCGCGCCGCCGGGGCTCGTCGTTGCCGCGCTGTTGCATGACATCGGACACTTGGTGGAGGAAGTGCCGCAAGATATCGCCGACTGGACCGTGGACGCTCATCACGAAGAGATCGGCGGCCGCTGGCTCGCCCGGCGTTTTCGTCCTGAAGTCTCGGAACCGGTGCGTTTGCACGTTCCTGCCAAGCGTTATCTCTTGGCCACCGACGCGAAATACTTCGCCAAGCTCAGCCCAGCCTCGGTCATTACGCTGAAACTGCAGGGTGGCCCTATGGCGGCGCACGAAGTCGCTCAATTCGAGACCGAGGCTTACCACAAGGACGCCGTGCGCGTGCGCCAGTGGGACGACCAGGGAAAGGTGGCCGGCTTGAAGACGCCCAGCCTCGGCGATTATCGCGCGCTGATAGAATCGTTGGCGATTTGAGCCGTATGGCTTTCGTCGGATTTCACAAGATGCCCTAGGGCGGCGGGGCTGCCATTGCCGGGGATGCCGTTCCGAACCGCAACTAACTCTGCATTTTAGAGTACTTGACGCAATATAGTGCGCTCACTTAAGCTCGGTCCATGCATAGACCCGGCGCGGTATTCCCCGTTCAATCCGAGGCTCCGGTGGCGATCGAGAGCCGGGCGCTCGGAACCCTCGCCTACATCCGTGCCTCGATCGAATCGTCCGGTTCGATGGACGTCCCCGGCATGGCCGGCATCGTCATGGGCATCATCGGGGTCCTTGCCGCCCTGGTTGTGTCGACGCCCCGCTGGGCGGCGCATTGGCTCGGGATATGGCTGGCCGCCGCGGCCATCGCTCTCCTGCTCGGCGGCGCGTTGGTGGCGCGGCAGACCGTGCAGCGCGGCCGCGCCAGCTACTGGGGTCCGGTCAAGAAATTTCTGCTGTGTTTGTGCCCCGCTCTTTTCGCCGGCGCCGTGCTGACGCTGGTCTTCTACATCGGCGGCATGAGCAAGGTCATTCCCGGCATGTGGCTGCTGCTCTACGGCTGCGCGGTTCTCTCGGCGAGCACGGTGACCATCGCCGAAATCGCCCGGCTCATCTGCATCATGGGCGGACTGTTCGTCGCTCTCGGATTGACGGCGTTCGCGCTGCCCGCGACGGCCCATACGGCGATGCTCGGCCTGGGATTCGGCGTCCTGCATATCGTCTTCGGCTTCCTGATCGGACGCTCGACGCATGCCGGCTAAGTCAGGCGCCGTCAAGCATGGCGAACCGGCCGCGCCGGCCGCGGGCGCAGGACCCAGCGTGCAGCCGTGGCCCGCGCGCGGCGCGGCTTACTACGCGCTGCTGATTGTCATTCTCGCCACCTTGCTCAATTTTCTCGATGCGCAGGTGTTCGGCATGATGGCGCAACGCATCAAGGTCGACTTTCATCTGACCGACGAGCAACTGGGCTTTTTGATCGGGCCGGCCAACGTCATCTTCTACGTGCTCATCGGCATCCCGATGGCGAGGCTGGTGGATAT
>Ga0137412_10004536_pt1 | contig 11089 bp, 9 predicted proteins | sample CZODoug2_1_16fun_FD_122160 | JGI IMG/M metagenome (GOLD analysis project Ga0137412, IMG submission 122160) | Vadose zone soil fungal communities from Angelo Coast Range Reserve, California, USA - CZODoug2_1_16fungal (Hybrid Assembly) | ecosystem: Environmental > Terrestrial > Soil > Vadose zone... | reverse complement strand
GTTGGTGCGCAGCTTTGTCCGCTTGTTACGCGAATTTTCTGACTCTTGTTTCTCGTACTCGGCGATCTCTTCTTCCGAATACGAATACGAATCCCGCGAAGCAAACATCGAAGTGGTCCGGCTGGCTTCCCGTTTTTTCTTTCGCAGCCCGCCAAACTCGTATCGTACTTGCCGCAGCGGCGCCGCAATCGCGTTCACTTCTACCAGTAGATCGCTTACTTTTTCCAGAAAATCGTGCAAATGATACGGTCGGACCACATACGGCAGCCGCGCCTTTTCCAGTGTGCCGACAAACTGGCTTCCCGCCGTTTCCGGCACAAGAAACAATCCACGCACTCGCCCGCCTTCTTCCGGCGGCACGCTCGCCAATTCCCGCAGCGTCAAATAACCCGGCGAGTCCAGTCCCAGCAATGCAATGTTTGCAATCACCAGCGACCATTCGCCGGTTTTCAATTCGTTGAGCAGTAATTTCGACTCGCCAACAATCCGCACCCGCCAGCCCTCGGAATCCAGAACCTGCCGCAGCGCCGTCGCGCTAGGACCTTCCTGGTCCAGCACCAGAATATTCACGGGTTTCGGTTCTACGGGGAGAGGGGACGCCATACTACAAGTGTAGTTCTCGCGCCTTGCGGCAACCGCAGCTCGCTGCGCGCGGCACCCAAAGCGGCACCTGTACCAAAGGGCTGCTGCCGGGGTTGGTGCTTCGGTCCGCTCGATTGGCCTTCCACCATTTGCAGCAAAATATCCGCTTTCGCCGGATTGCCCTGGGTAATCACTCGATACGTCGTCGTATTCATGAACATCAGCTGCTCGTTTACGGTGATCCGCGCGCTCAAAGCGTACATGTGCTTCGGATCGATTTTGCTCGAGTCATAGTGCAGTTCGAACGGCAGTGGCACCTGGTGTCCCGCAAATGTGAATTTCTGCTCCGCGATCACTTTCGCCGGCGCATCAGCCAACGAAACGTCCTGCAGTTGCATGTTCAACACCGCATTCTCTGGCATCGCAATCCGCTCGCGATAAGCCACCGTCCCGCTAACAACTCCCGCACTGGCTGCGATTGCCGCCTTTTCCAATTTGCAGTTGTCAGCCAACCGCACCGACTGGCCTTCCTTCGCCTCTTCTTCCAAAAATCCTTCGTCGCCCTTGCTCCGCCAAACCATTGTGCCATCCGAATATTTTGTTCCCGATGCCGCTTCCACCTGTTTCATCGAATATGATTTTCCCGCAAATACCACCCGCACATTTCGCTCTCGCAAAAACACCGTCACTCTTGTCCCGCCATCACAGTTGTAGGAGAACTTTCTCACCATCGGCATGCGATGTGATTTTGGAGCCGCCGTTGCAGGCGGCATCTCTTGCGCCTTTGTCGTTAGCGACAACCAGTACGCTCCCACAAACACCGCAGCGCACATCGCGTTTCGCATCCACATGGTCAAACTCCAATTTCACTACTCTCCGACAACCAAATCGCTCCCCGCGCGCACCCTCTTGTAGCCTGACCCATCCCAGAAAACCCTGCAGATCACTGGCGCCTTTTCGGGATTGGTGAAAAAAATCTGAATCGCGTCGCGCGACCACTCCGCGTCCTGCGCGAACACGTTTGCCGGCGTCACGTCCACTCGCCGTTTCGATTTCAACTCATACAAAAACGCCGCGCCGCCCATCCCGGTGTGCGCATCGGTCGGCATCCCCGCTTTCGGATGCGAAACATATGCTGTCACCATCAACAAATCCGGATTTGCAGGATTCGCGCGAATGGTGTCCGAACTCATCACTTCATACGCATCCCCATACACCTCGCGAATTGCCGTCGAGGTCGGCGGACTCTCTGTTCGCAAGAAATAAAGTTTCGTGTCGTCAGACGCCAGCACTGTATGCGCGTCGGTCCATCCATGCAACGCCCACACCCCGCTCGTACTCAGCTGCAAAGCCTTATCCGGCGCACCTGCTGGCATCGTCCACACCGTCCAATCCTGTCCTGTTGATCTCATAAACGCGATTCGCGAATCGTCCGGCGACCAGAACGCCCGCTGTACCAATCCCCGCATCAACTCAGTGCTCTTTCCGCTCACCGCGTCGTACAGCTCAATCGTGCGGTCTTTCCCTTGTTCATCGCGCGTGAACAGCAGTCGCTTCCCATCGTGCGAGAGTGAAAGCTGGTATCCCGCTGGAGCCACGATCTTGGTCACGCCGCTCCGCACCAGCACCACTTTCCCCGTCGCATCGATAAACGCCATGGCCACTGGAGGCTTGAATCCCGTAATCGCTGGGGGCACAACCTTCTTTTTCTCGGGATCACCGTCATCCAGATTTTTCTGCTTGAACTCCGGAAACTCTTCCGCCGCAATCTTCGCGCAGCCGTTCAAAATCCCGATCTGTGCGTGTGTCACCACCGCTCGAAATGAAGACTTGGTCTGCGCCGATCCTTCTGTGCACGCCTCCCGCGACAATCGCACCGTCACGTCCCCACCAGTTCCCGCATCCTTCGCTCGATATGTCCAGGCCGTCCCCGAATCATCGGCCGAGATTTCTCCCGGCTCCAGCGTGATCGGCGGATAGCCCGCACGCTCCAATCGCTCCGCCCCCTTCATCCCAATTCGCACACTCCACTGCGGTTCCACCCCGGATGCGACCAGCAAAATCGGAAAGTGCTTTGATTGCGGCGCAGCAGGCGCAGGAGCAGCCTGAGGAACTCCCGGCTTTTTTGCGCCCCCACCAGCGGCCGGAGCTGGCCCTGTCGGCTTCGCGGGCGTCTGCCCCAGCACGGAGATCGGATTGGCTAACAGCACCATCCAGACCCAGCGCAATCGTCGAACTTTCTCGCGGAACATGTTGGCCTCAGGTCGCTGGCAGTCGCCAGACGAGGGATTACAGCAGATGCCCTCTGCGAACGCAATACGGCCCATCTGGAGTGCGACAGCCTGCTTGCCGCAGGCAAGCCCACCCTCGTTCACTGCGCCCTGCAGACGAACAAAATACGAAAACACTTGACATGGCGAAAGAAAAGCGAAATACTCAACTCGCATCGAGGTGGGCTATGTCTCCAGTTCTTTCCTCGTCTAAATCGGCGGGCTTTCCTATCCGCCGCCGCGCTCCATTCTCCTCAGCTTCACTCTTTCCTGTTTGCCCTGATCATAGCCCTAACACACGGACCAGCGAGCGTGCCCCGCTCCACGGTCCGGGCAGCATCGCTCCGGATACTCCTAACAAGGGCGGCTCGGATTGCCCTCCGTCTGCCATTCCTGCCTCTTGCGGGGACTCTCTCCGCAATGCGCAGGATTTCCGGAAGGATGCTGTTCTTGCTGTACCAGGCGCTGCACGCAACACCGCAGCGCCGCTGGTCGGCATCGCCCGCCTCGCTTCCATTTCTCCTGCCGCTCCTACGCGCCGCACCTCGGGCGAACGTCCCGAATATTTTCTCCTACCGGTGAAATCCATTCTCAACAAATGCGAATCCGGCCGCGTCCCTTTCGATTGGACCATCAATCCCTATCGCGGCTGCGAATTCGCGTGCAAATACTGCTATGCCCGTTATACCCACGAATTTATGGAACTGGACGGTCTGGCCTTCGAAAAAAAGATCTTCGTCAAAAAAGACGCCGCAGTTTTGCTAACTCGCGAGATCGCCACGAAGTACTCGTTCGCCGCCGGTCGCGAGGGCGCTCCCGAACACATCTGCATCGGCACCGCCACCGATCCCTATCAGCCTGCCGAAAAAGAATACAGCGTAACCCGTGCTTGCCTGGAAGAGCTCGCTCGCCACCACGGTCTCAGCGTTTCCATCACTACCAAATCCAATCTCGTTACTCGTGATATTGATGTGTTGCAGGAAATCGCCAAACACTCCCGCGTGTACGTGGACATAACCATTACTACGCTGCGTCCCAGGCTAGCCCGCCTTCTCGAACCGCGCGCTCCACGTCCCGACCTCCGCCTTGCCGCCATCAAAAAACTCAGCGAAGCCGGCATCGCCGTGGGCGCTTTGGCTTCGCCCCTGATTCCCGGCATCACCGACCGTGAGGGCGAACTCGAAGCCCTGGCCCAAGCTGCAAAAGAAGCTGGCGCCCAATGGATCGCTTCCGGCGTCCTTTTCCTCATGCCCTCATCCGCCAAACAATTCTTGCCGTTCCTGAAAGAAAAATTTCCCCGGCTCACCCGCCAGTATGATTCCTGGTACTCGCGCAACGCCTACGCTCCGGAACCGTACCGCCAAAAAATCGCTGCTCGTCTGGCCCGCATCAAATCCCATCTGGGTTTCTCGTTTCGACCCTGGGACCAACTCCGCCACCCCGTGTCCCCCTCTCCCCAACTTTCGCTAGCCCTGTAATTTGCGGCACAGCATCGTCGCCTTCATCCCGTCTGCGGCTCAAGGAATGACGATTCGCGGCTCTTCCGGTTTCGGCTGCTCCGACTGCGGGAATTGTCCGCGTAAAAACTCAATAAATCTTCGCGAACGTGGTCTGCCGTTCGATCGCAAACTTCCCATCCGGTACAAAAATACCGCAACATGGAACACACTGGAATCTTTCACCGCGGCGGAATTGCCTTTTTCAATCGCTTCTTGTTTGATTTCGTCCAGAAACTTCGCCAGCGCCAAATACAAATCCCGCTGCATCGGAATTTCCGGCACTTTTTCGTACAACAAACCGCTTTGCAGGGTCTTGTACGTTGCTGCGAGCGCCGCAACCGCTGCGAGCACATCCGGATCTGTCGCGGTCGGCTGGCCGCTCGCGAACTTCGCAATCTGGAACGCCAGCAGGCTCATCAATTGCTGCTGCGAATGCAAAATATCCTGCGGCAATCGTTCTTCGACGAACAGGGTGTCCCCGGGCAGCGCGCGCTTATGTTCGTCTTCATAGCGGTGCGCCGCAATCAGGTACATACAATCCGCCGGGCAACTGATAGTGACTTCGCGCTCCGTGCCGCAGCATACCGGGCAAATCTGCTCGCCTTTCGCCGGACAAAAGCGCGCAGCTTTGCGCTTCCCACAAATCGGACAGGTCAAAGTTTCTCCTCTGCAATTGTTCAGCGACTGGGCAGCATACTCCGCGGATCGACGAAACACAAAAACATCCACAAATGTATTTAAGGATTAGTTTTTATAGCGCGGACTTTAAATCCGCGTCCTTCTTTTGCATTTTTCCCCGCGTCCGCTTGTGGCCTCGTGCACCAAGCCTCTACGCCATGAGCACTTTGTTCTGGAACCGTCGCGCGGCAATCACCAACAGGATGGTCCCCATGGTGAAAAGAGCCAAGGCATCCGGCCACAAATGAACGATGGTGGCGCCGCGCAGGATCACGCCGCGCGTGATATCTATAAAATATCGCGCCGGAACAAAATAGCTCAAAGCGTAGAAAAACTTGGGCATGGTTTCCAGCGGGAAAATGTAGCCGGAGAAAAAGATGCTCGGCAGAATGGTCAGAAACGCCAGCTGCATGGCTTCCGATTGCGAATTGGCTTTGCTGGAAATTAGAATTCCCAGCGACAACGAAACAAAAATATAGGGAAGGGAAAGGAACGCCAGCAAAATTACGCTGCCATGAATCGGCACGCGAAACGCGAAGCGCATGAACGTCAAGATCATGCACAGTTCAAAGAATCCGATTCCCAGATATGGCAACAGTTTGCCGAGCAGCAATCCCATCGGCCGCACTGGGGTGACGAACAGCTGTTCCAGCGTGCCGCGTTCTTTCTCGCGCACGATGGAAAACGCCGTCAGGAACGTGGTCACATTCAGCAGCAGAATCGCCGTAAGGCCGGGGAGGAAAAAATTCGGCGAACGCGAATCCGGATTGAACAAGAGCTTCGGTCGCATGTCCACAGCAAAAGTTTCGTTGTTCACCAGCGCGCGCCGCAGCGATTCATCCAGACCGATCGCCGTGGTCACGTTGATTGCTTGCCCGGCCACCGACGAATCCGAGCCGTCAATCAGCACCAAAACCTGCGCGCTCATCTTGTGCAGCAATTTATCGGAGTAGTCGACGGGAATCTTGATGCCCACGTGCGCCTTTCCCGCGATGATCATGTTGTTCATTTCCTGATCGCTGTTCACGTAGCGGATTACGTGAAAGGTGTCGGAGTTTTTCAGGCGGTCCAGAAGTTCGCGACTTTCTTGCCGGCCGTCGGCATTGAACACGACCGTATTAATCTGCCGGATGTTGGTATCGATCCCGAAACCCAGCAACAGCATTTGCAGCAAGGGAATAATCAGCGAGAAAAACAGCGTTCCGAAATCGCGCCGCACATGCAGCGTCTCTTTATAAAAAACAGCGCGAAATCCGCGGAACATTTCACGCACGGTTGGCCTCGGTTTCTTTCGCGCCATTCGCCTGGTTTTTGTAGGTCAACTCGACGAAAACATCTTCCAGGCTGGGCGCCAGCGGACGAATCTCCGCAACGACGATGCCTTGTTTTTGCAACTGCTCGCGCAAATCATCAAGGTCGAAGTGCTCTTCGATCAGCGCATGAATCGATTGACCGAAAATGGTAGCGCTGCGGATGCCGGGAATTTGCCGCGCAAGTTTCAACGCGCGCGTCACTTCCGGAGTGGTTATCTCCACTCGAATGGTCCCTGCGGGCGTCACATCGGGAAGTTCGCGCAGCGAATTCGGAGTACCGTCGGCAATCAGTTTCGCGAAATAGATGTAGGCAACGTGGCTGCAGCGTTCCGCTTCATCCATGTAATGTGTAGTCACAAAAAAAGTGATGCCGTGACCGGAAAGATCGAACAGCAGATCCCACAATTGCCGACGCGCGACCGGATCAATTCCGGCTGTAGGCTCGTCGAGGAAAAGGAGCTTCGGTTCGTGCAGCATTGCACAACCCAGCGCCAATCGTTGTTTCCAACCGCCGGAAAGATGCGCCCGAAGGCGATTCAGATACGGATCGAGACCGTTCATCTGGATGATGTCATCCAAGCGTTTTTTCAGCCGGGCCGGACTCAATCCGTAAATGCGCCCGTAAAAAGTGAGATTTTCTGTGACGGTAAGATCGGGATACAAACTGAAATTCTGCGACATGTACCCGATACGTTCGCGTACCCGCTCCGCATCGGTGCGAACGTCCAGGCCTTCCACGCTGGCTTCGCCGCCACTGAGCGGCAGCAGCCCAGTCAACATTTTGATCACGGTGGTTTTGCCGCTGCCGTTGGGTCCGAGGAAACCAAAGATTTCTCCACGTTTCACCGTGAAACTCACATCGTTCACAGCGGTAAAGTTTCCAAATTTCCTCACCAGTCCGCGCGCTGAAATCGCGGGATCGGGCGCATTCGCTCCGCTGTATGCTTCCGGTTCGTTGTTCGGTCTGGCACTGTTTGCGGGCATCACCGTTTCTCGCCCTGAAGTTTCACGTCGGCGGCCATTCCTGGCAGCACGCGGTGCGACGAGTCATCGATGCGAATTTTCACGCCGAAAACCTGGTGTACTCTTTCTTCGCGGGTCTGTACGTTGCGCGGCAAAAATTCCGCTTGCTGGTTGATCTGTTCGACCGCGCCGCCGAAAACCTGCTTGCCCACGGAATCAACGGTGATCTGGGCTTTCTGGCCGACGTGTACGCGGTAAATTTCGGTTTCGGGGATATAGATACGCACGTAAATTTCATCGCGCTCGAGTAAAGTTGCTACGGGCGTGTTGGGCGAAATCAAATCGCCGGGGCGCACATCGAGAACTTCCACGGACGCGGCACTGGGCGCGAGAACTTGACGTTCGCGAAAACGCGCTTCGTCGTATGCCATTGCCGCTCTTGCCGCGGCAATGTCTTCAGGGCGGTTGCCCCGCACATATTTATCGAGAGTGGCCTGGGCCTGCAGGTAGCGCGCTTCGGCGCCGGCGATTTCTTCGGGACGGTAGCCACGTTGCAATTCGTCGAGTTTATGCTGGGCGTTATCCTTTTGCGCGACTGCCATTTTCCAGTTTGCTTCGGCGGTATCGCGCTGCTGTTTGGAAACAAGATCTTTTTTGGCCAGCGCGTCGTAGCGCTGAAAATCAAGACTGCTGCGGGTCTCGTCCGCAGCGGCGCGATCGAGGTCGGCTTGCGCCGCGGCGATATCTTCCTTGCGATAGCCGTTTTTGCGCATCTCGTAATCCGCTTTGGCCTGCAGAGCCGCGGCGCGCACTTCCTGAATATCCTCGCGGCGGTAACCCCGCTTGGCTTTTTCGGCGTTAGCGCGGGATTGCGCGAGCGAAGCAAGAAGTTCCTTGTCGTCAAACGTCATCAACACTTGTCCGGCCGTGACGATCTCGCCTTCACGCACCAGAACCTTGTCGATGCGTCCGCCAACCTCGGAGCCTACACGGATGTTGCGCGCTTCCACGGTTCCGGAACCCTGCAAGCCGTTGTCATGATGAAACCATCCGCCGAAGAGAACTCCCGCTGCGATAACAATTGCGATCAGGACGATCACGATGATGAGCAGCTTAAATTTCATTCTTTATCTCCGGCTTTTTTCTTGCGCTTTGCGCCATTCACTGTTGAACGAAAAGCAATTCCAGTCCATAACACGCTCAGCGACTGTTCTATGCGCTGGGTGAGCGAAGCATCGCCGGCCAGCGACCAGAAAAGCAGCGTGCCAAAAATCGTCTGTCGCCAGACTTGCGCAATCTCTTCCGGAGGCAAATCAGTGCGAATCTCGAGGTGTTCCTGGCCATGGCGGATCAGTTGTCCGAGCAAGGCGCGGTTGCGATCGTGGATACGCAGCATGGCCCCACGCACACGCACCGAAGAAAGATTAGCCTGCAACAGCGCGCGGACGATCGCCGGATTGCGGATGGGTTCTTCCGTCATGCGAAGGACGAGCATGCGCAGAACTTCCTGCATGGGCAAGTCAGATTGCTTCGCGTCCCGGACAATGGCCTCTAGTTTTCCTAGCTGCATTTCACCAAATGCCATGAGGAGGTGTTCCTTGGTGGGGAAGTAGTTGAAGAATGTTCCTTTGCCGACATCGGCGGCTTCGGTAATGTCCTCGACGGTGGTTTCGGCATAACCTTTTTTGCCGAACAGGACCAGCGCCGCGCGGAAAAGGCGTTCACGGAGTTCAGCGCTGCGGCGGACGCGGCGCGAGGGAACCGGAGGCTTACGCACGGACAGAAGGGAACCGGAACGTCGCTTCATGACTGTAGCTCATAGATGACTATAGGTCATTTTAGGAATTTATTCCAGGGATAAGGCGCTCCGTCCCATGGGATGTCGGAATTGTATAGTTCCCGCGCAGCAGGCGCGGCTATAGGATGGCCGCGCTGTTGTTGCCTGGGAGTTTTGCCGCAGAGGTCATAGAGTGCGCGGAGATCTGTGCGGCAGAAATTTTCATGGCGGAAGGCCCGATGGTAAGTGGCGCTTAACTACGCCCTGCAAAGGCGCGGCGGTTTTCCCCGCAGGCGGTAGCGGCCGGCCAAACTGGGGCGCAGCATGCTGCGCCCCTAGGAGGAAGTTTTCACTTTGAATCACCGTCCAGTGAGGAACGGGATGGGGTTGATACCATTTTGGTTAGACAGATTTACTTGAGCGATTCCGGGTCGGAGAGATTCTTGGGAGTTTTCTTGTTCAGATAGTCGACCATGGCTCGAGCAGGTGGCGGGACGCGGACTGCGCCCTTGAACACGATATCGGTCGCTTCGACTTTCTTGCCATAGACTCTTTCGTTGGCGCTATTATCCGGACGAACCGTGGAGCCTGCAAGAGAGATGCCGGCGAAAAGGCCGCGAGCGCGGGAGTAGGTGAGGACTTCGGCGCGCAGCGTCACGTCGGTAGAAGCTTCCGCGTTGCGACCCTTGGGGCCGGCAGCAGCGGACGCGTCCGCGCCAAGCTTAACCTTGCTGGAAAGAATGGAGCGAGCACCGCGCGGGTTCATGACCAGGAGAACGAAATCGGTTGCCTGGCCGCCGAGTTGGAAGCCGACGCTGGCACCTTCCAGAGCCATCATGGTTGGAGCGCCCCAAGGACCGGTGAAATGTTCGCCGGTGCGGCAGACCATTGCGCCGCGGCCGTAGCTGCCTCCGACGATGAACGCAGCTTTCAGGACGGATGGATAAACAATAATGCATTCCGCTTTGTCAATGAGGTCCTGCGGAATGTCATCGGGAATGTCCATGATTTCCTTGATGACGGTGCCGCAATTTTCCAGGCGTTCCGCTTCCTTACTGTCGGATTTGTCTTGAGCGCCGAGCGGCACTCCCAGAGCTAAAACCAGGAAAGTAGCCAGTGTCTTTTTCATTTTGCTTTCTCCTTAGAAACTCATGAGCCCGCAGAGTGGGATGTTTGCAATATCGCGTGAGCTGTGTCCGAATCCAGTGTCGAAGGTGAGCGGCGCTGGTGGCCGCGCGCTTCGAGGAAATGTTCCGTGTCGTATGGAATATACTTGGCTTGACAGAAATATTCCAGCAGAGGAAAAGCGGGGTTGGTCGTATCCGTGAGTCCAGACACGTAGGCATAGGTATTTTCACCCGCTTTTAGCGTGTCCGTCCGAGTGGAGGAACCCGCGGGATCAATTGTATTGTCCGGGTTCCCCGGGGACCACTTTGAGCCGGCCGCGCCAAAGATATCCTCGCTCTTCAAGTAACTGGGGAAAAGCCACCAAAAAGCATCGTTGGAAACGTCGCCCGCCGCCAAATCGGTGCCCGTATTGTAATCTGCAGCCGGCCCTTTCGAAGGGAAGGCTCCGTTGTTGTCGCTCGCAAACAATTTCAGCGCGAGGCCGATTTGTTTGGCGTTGGAGAGGTCTTTGGTCTGGTTCGCGCGTTCGGTCACACCGTTAAAAACCGGCAGCGCAATGCTGGCCAGGATATTTCCGGTCGCGTTTGTTCCATCGAAAAGGGTGACTGTTCCGGGCTGTAGAGCGGAGTATGTGAACCACAGGCCGGTCCCGACTCCGGCGGTCGTATTGATGATGACACTTGTGCCCGTTTGAAAAAACATCACCGGAGACCCCCCGGGATTGTTGATAAAATTCCCCGATCCACCCTTGGCTGCCGACACAATCACCTGAGCATTGGGCGTGAACTCCAGGTGGAGATTCTTGTTCGCAGGGCCTGATCCCATACTGCCGGTCCCGCCGTTGTAGTAGTTGCTGACAAATTCCAGGTTCTTCAATCC
>Ga0137412_10004535_pt1 | contig 11090 bp, 11 predicted proteins | sample CZODoug2_1_16fun_FD_122160 | JGI IMG/M metagenome (GOLD analysis project Ga0137412, IMG submission 122160) | Vadose zone soil fungal communities from Angelo Coast Range Reserve, California, USA - CZODoug2_1_16fungal (Hybrid Assembly) | ecosystem: Environmental > Terrestrial > Soil > Vadose zone... | reverse complement strand
CGGATGGCCTCAATGTTGAAGACACTGACTCCGCGCGAAGAGACAATTATTAAAATGCGTTTTGGCTTCGATAGTGGCAGCGAGCATACGCTTGAAGAAGTGGGTGTTTTGTTTGCGGTTACTCGAGAGCGCATTCGCCAAATCGAAGCCAAGGCGCTGCGAAAGCTGCGGCATCCGTCACGATCAAGTAAATTCCGAGTTTTTCTTGAGTGTTCCTGCTAAGACGTTATTCAGCAGATACTTCCTCTGATTACTCGCATTCAAGGCGAGACAAGATGCCGCAAGAAATCGACGATTTTACGATCCCCTCTAACTCACGATATGGGCTTGCGATTTGAAGGTCTACAACAGCCTTGATGGACTATGGCGGATGATCGGCAAGGTATGGGATGACCTCTCCCCTCGCAATCACGGCAGTCGATAATAGAGAGCAGAACACGTCCGGTTGATTTGCGGGAATTATGATTAAAAGACCGGAAGGAAACTGAAAGAAGAAACACCAACTGTGGCGCCAACCCCCGCAAATGACCTTGAGAAATGGGATTACAAATCGAAGTAAAAATCCCGAACTCAGGCTGAACGAATTAACGGCAGACGCTAAGACGTCCACCAAGGCAATCCGGCTGACCAACCGATGACGGGCAAGCCCACGGTTTACGCCGAAGCCAAACTCACTTCCCATTCCTAAAAAAAAACGGCTTATCCTAGCGACAAGCCGTCTCTGGTGGGCATTCCGCTATGACGGAGCTACTTTTCGCAAGTTTCGTTGACCATACTCAGATTCGTCACCGTCATGTGTCCATGTTCGGTGGAATCCTTGTCCACTCCGTGTTCTTTTGCCTCTGACTTTGCGTCTTCCTTCATGCCGTGCATTTTGGCGTGGGAGACGACGCCTGTCAGCAGAACCGTGTGACCGACATGTTCGCCGAGCTTTACACTGTCGCTCTTGATCTCCCAAGTGGCGCCTTTCGCCGTAGTAAGTTTGTACTCATTGGCGTCGTCGCTCTTTTGAAGGCACCCCCGGAGCGTCCGTGATTTCTTATGGGTGGTCTTTGTCGTGTCCTGCGCTATAGCAAGACCAGCGCTGCCGACAAAAACGAATAGTGCAAGAGATGTCATCACCGTCTTCAGCTTCATCCTTTACCTCCGAACGTTCGATTTACAAATCGCAAGAGCAAATCGATAAACTCAACTAATCGATTCCAGTAACCCAAGGCCGAGACTCCGCATTACAGCGAGCCGTTTAGCTCGAAAGCCACACTCATCCTAGCGTGCCTAAGCGCCGACGTCTGTCCTATTGCGGACACTCTTCCGCGATTCGTCTCTTCCCGATAGGCCTTCCAAACTGTTTCCCGTCCCCATAATCTTAAGCGCTACTTCCCGCCGCGGCCGATCTTGCCCCTCGAAAATGACAGCTCGGAACTATCGCTTTTACTTTCGTCCCATACTCGCTGCTTTCGATTTCCAGCCGGCCGCCGATATATTTCACTCTCTCTTTCATTCCTGCGATTCCTACTCCCGTTCCTCTGCCTAGGGGGGAGCGGTCCAGCACTCCACTCGGTATGCCTCGCCCTTGATCACTGATCGTAACCGCCAGTCCCTCGGAGACGTGCTCAATCTTGACGGTAGCCTTGGCACTTCCCGAATGCAGGTGGATATTAGTAAGGCTAGCTTGGACAATCCGAAAGATCGCGAGTTCCGCCTCTTCGTCTAGCCGCTCCAAACGACGCGGTATGTCTACCTGAATTTCAAGGCCCACCCGTCGGTTGATCCCCCGCAAATACATCTGAATCGCTGTCTCCAAACCACATTCATCGAGCAGCGGGGGATGCATCATGTAGGAAAGGGTTCGAACCTCTTCGGAAATATCCGTCGTTAAAGCGGAGCAATCTGAAAGCATCTTGTGAAATTGGATTTCAGATGAGTTGATTTGGTTTTTCACCAGGGCCAAATTCATCGCCAGCACAGAAAGTTTCTGTCCAGTGCTGTCGTGCAGCTCGCGCGCAATGCGACGTCGTTCGTCGTCCTGCGATTGGCTGAGCCGTTTCGAGAATTCTCGCAGTTCCTGCTCGTTTCGGTAACATTCGATAGCGATCGCCGCCAGATGCACAGCACGTTCGATCAGTTCTGTGTCTAGCTTGGGCCAATGCGCACGCTGCGGATAAGAGAGCGCCAACGCTCCCAGAATCTCCTTTTCTATGGTTAAGATCGGTCTGAAAGACGCCATTTGCAAGCCTTCGCGCAACGCAGCTTCGCGATGAACGGCAAATATGGCATCGCTGTCGATATCGCCTACAGTCAAGGCTCTTCCCTGACCTTCAGCCGTGCTGCAAAATCCTACGTACGGTCCCGCCTCTAGGTTGTCGATTTCTTCTTTCCAGGTTTTTGGAGCGTTGGGCCCGGCCACCGGCCGGAGCCGTTGTCCCTCGCTATCCAGCAAAAACACTGTGGAGATTGCTCCCGGCAACTGTGTGTCGATAAAGTTGCAAAGCTCGTTCAATACTTCCAACATCGGGACGCCATGCCCCAGCATTTCGAGTAGACGCGTTTCGGTTGTCATTGGACTGGGCGCTCCTTCTTATTTGTGACCCTCACTACTTCCTTCTTCCTCCTTGATTGCAAATGCGAAATTGAGGGAAGGGAGCCCGATATTAGGAGACTCTGATTTTGATGTCTGTCCGGTTCAAGACATTTTTTTCAAAGATCCGCTTCTAAAGGATTCACCCGATGTCCAAAACAAGACACAGCATTTTTCGAGTTTCGTGTATCCATGTATCTGTATTTTTCATGCTTGATTGGGACTGTTTCGGTGGAGCTAAACATGGCGAATTTACGTTTATTGCTGGCCGATGATCACCAGGTCGTCCGAGCCGGCCTGCGCTGCCTCCTCGAAGGACAGCCCGGATGGGAAGTCGTAGCCGAGGCGTCTGACGGTCGCGAAGCAGTCGCGAAAGCAATAGAGACCCGCCCCGACGTGGCGTTGCTCGACATCGGAATGCCGGATCTCAATGGTCTGGAAGCAGCCCACCAAATCATTCAGAGCCTTCCCCGCACGAAAATCGTGATGCTCACCGTGCACGATTCCGAAGCGATGATTCACAAGGTTCTGGCCGCAGGCGCGCGCGGTTACTTATTCAAGACCGACGCGGCGCGCGATCTCGTCGCTGCCATAACCGCCGTACACGCTGATGACACATTCTTCACGCCAAAAGTTTCGGAGATCATACTGGCTAGTTTCAAGGATAACGGCGTCGGAACCCAAACGTGCGCATCGCCGTACGGTCGCCTTACTCCCCGCCAATCCGAAATAGTTCGGCTTTTAACAGAAGGTCTTAGCACTAAAGAAGTTGCTGCGTTGCTGAAGATCTCGATCAAGACCGCGGAGACTCATCGCGCCAATCTCATGCGCCGATTGAACTGTCACTCCATTTCCGAAGTAGTTCGCTACGCTCTGCGCAATCAGATCGTCGAGGCCTAGCATCACTCCCACAGTGTTCATTGGCTTGCTCCTGCCCTCATTTTGGGAGTTATCGTATGTGTCTCGAAAGTGACAGATTGGAGCCCTCTAACTCCCTATGATCGGCATTGAGGGCTATACATCTTGTTCTCTCATCCATATCTATATGGATGGTTTTGGCGGCTTCGAACGCGCGACTTCGCCTCGAACATTGTGCACAATGAACTCCACTCCGACCCGACAAGCGTTTCTCTGACCGCCACGGCTGCTCACCGGCGCCGGCCAATCAGCGTCCTCTTTATCCACCGCGATGCAGATGTGGTACACGCTTGCCAGGAAGAGCTAAAAAAAGGGTTTGGTGTCAGCGCGGACTTGGTTTTGACTATAGCGCAGTGTACTAAACAGATCCGCTCCCGCTCGTATGACCTGGTGATTGCCGAGTATCCGAGCCCTAACTGGAAGGGGTCACAGGCTTTACAACTTCTTCGTCAGACCGTGCAAGAGATTCCCCTGCTCTTCGTAACCACTGCCATCGGAAGCGAACCCATCGCAGAACTGTCTGCGCACGGTGCGTTCGATTACGTTGAACAAGAGCATCTTGCTCAATTGCCTATGACGGTTCGCCGAATCTTAAACGAACAGGAACTTCGCGTGGAGTTGGAAGAGGCTGGAAGGGCCTTGCGGCATTCGCAATCGCTGTATCGCGCGCTAGTGGACAATCCCGCTTATGGAATCTGCCGGTGCGATGCCAAGGGAAAGTTTCTCGACGTCAATCAGGCACTTGTAGCGATGCTCGGTTACGCGAGCAGAGAAGAATTGCTAGTCGCCAATCATGCTTCTGAGATCGTACTCGATTTCGATCCGGCCACCCGTTTGGTGGACCGCTTCGACGAGAGGTTGCGTATTGAGCCAGTCGAAATGGATTGGAAACGGAAAAACGGCACCACTCTGAAAGCCAGGCTCAGCGGTCGCGGCGTCTTTAATGAGCGAGGAGAATTCGACGGTTATGAAATTATTGCTGTTGACATCACGGAGCAGCGAGCACTTGAGGAGCAACTGCGTCACCAGGCATCCAGTGATTCGTTGACCGGGTTGGTCAATCACCGTCGTCTTTTCGAGGTACTGCATGCGGAGATCTGCCGATCCAAGCGTACCGACCGCGAATTTTCTCTTCTCTTGCTGGATCTGGATGGACTTAAGGAGCTCAACGATCAATTTGGCCATCCCACTGGAGATCGCGCCCTTTGCCGAATGGCACAAATCTTGACGGACTGTCGCCGCTCCATCGATACCGCAGCGCGCCAAGGTGGCGATGAGTTCGCTTTGGTCCTGCCCGAGACGGGCGCAGCAGCCGCCACCTTAGTCGCTCGTAGGATTTGCGACCTACTTATTCGAGACATCGAGCAGCCGATACTTTCCGTCAGTGTAGGCGTTGCTAGTTATCCCCGGGATGCCGATACCGTCGGTACCCTTCTCTACGCCGCGGACAGGGCTTTGTACGCCTTGAAGGACAAGAAGCCGCGAGTCGCTCGGACCGGTCACATTTAGCAGCGGACCCATTTTAGGGAACAGCACCTGAAAACGAGAGAGCCCATATGAATGATGATCATTTCCACTTACGACATGGGTGGCGCGTACCCCCTCCGTATCCCCATTCTGGAGACGAAGTTCAGTATCTGCTTAGAGCCGAACATCAACTACTTCAATCCATTTCCGGACGTGCCCCCATTGCGGACGTGCTGCAACATATCTGCGAAGCGCTCGATTCCCAACTCGGTAACATGTTCTCGGTCATCTCGCTGCCCACCGACGACCCCGCCGCTGTTATCGCTATAGCCAAGAGTGCGACTCTTTTTCGCTTATATAAATTTGTTTCCGCCAGCGTCGTCGGTGATGGCGACCAACCGCTCGCCTCTCTCGAAATGTATTGTACCCTTGACCGCCGTCCCCATCTCAGTGAAGTCCAGTTAATCGAACGGGCCACCTGCCTGGCAGCCGTCGCCATCCAGCGCCACAATCAGTCAGTCCACCCGCTCGTCCGCGAACTGCCCTCCTCGGGCCAGACTTCGCACCCTTGAAAATTGCTAGTCGTGCAGCACCACGTTCAGCAGCGAATCGTTGACCTGCAGCCCTCCGTTGTAGTTGATGAACCCCATTTTCTTGAATTTGTTCATAAATAAATTCACCCGCGTGCGCGTCGTCCCAATCATTTCCGCCAGCGTCTCTTGCGACACTTTCGGCAGTATCCTCTGCTGTTGGTCTGGCTTGCCGTACCGCGCCAGCAACAGCAGCGTGCGCGCCAGCCTTTTCTCCGTCGAATTGAACAGTTGATCGATCAGATCCTCCTCGATCCGGATATTTCGCGTCAGCACAAACTGGATGAACAGGTCCGACAATTCGTGCTGTTCGTGCAGCACCTTTTGCATTGCATCCTTGTCCACGATCAATACCGTGCTCGGCGTGATCGCCGTCGCGCTGGCCATGCGCAGCGGTTGACCCGCCATGCTTCCTTCGCCAAAAAAATCGCCGGGGCCCAGCGTCGCGATGATTGCTTCTTTGCCGCTTGCGCTCAGTGCGGTTATCTTCACGCCGCCATCTTGTATATACATGATGGTTCCAGCAGCGGACCCTTGTGAAAAGATAACCTCTTCAATCTTGAATTCTTTGACTCTTCTAGCCACGCCCGCCGAATCCAGAAAAGCCTGGGCGTTGAATGCCCCTCTTTTACCGGGCGTGCCTTTGTACTTCTTATTGCTGGGTTTCATGAACTTCCTTGCTCGCTTCCGCTTGGGAGGATTTGTCGGCCTCTGCCTTGGATTGTTTCGCGCCCACCACACCCTTTTTCGCTATAATCTTTTTCCCGGGCTCTTGATCTTCATCAATGGTTGCTTCCCGCCAGATTTGTTCTTCAGCAATTGCTTTGACTACCTCCAGCGGTACCTGCTCGAAGTGCGTTTTTGGTTTGCGCATTGGATTTCTCCTGACCAGCCCAACGTAGCAGCCTGTAACTCGTACGGGTCATATCTTTTAGCAATCTCTCTGTGGCGATAGTCGGGGCGAACCGCTAAGTCTGCGCTGCGTGCGAGAGGTATGGTTTTCGCCCCCGTCCTTTATCTTTTTCGCCCCGTCCTTTATCTTTTTCTATCTTTATTCGCCTCGTCCTTTATCTTTCTATTATTGTTTTGCCACTCGCTTTTTCATTGTCACGCTTCGTGACTCTGTGATACGTTAAGGCTACGTTCGTTTAAGGTTCCGTCAGACAGGAGGTTCCTATGGGCCGCGTGCAGCCAGAGTCCATATCAATGCACTTCAAAACTATGGTGCAGTCGGATGTTCCGCAAGGCCGCAAGGGCAAGCACAAACTTGTCGTCACCAGCATTCTCAAGGATCTCGATCGCCTAAAACAGGGCGCTGCCCTCAAGGTTCCCTTGGCTGGCCTTCTACTATCAAAAGAAAAGGTCCGTTCCGCCCTGAACCGTGCCACCCGTAAAGCCGGTCGCATAGTAGCCACCGCCAGCGACGACACCTTCCTCTACGTCTGGAACGTAACCCCGTAGCGCCCGCGCCGCTCTCCAGTCATCTATCGCCGCATCGCATCGCCATTGCCTACCCAATCCGCTGACAGGTCATGCCCTTGGCAGGTCAAAGAAAATTTCAACACTGTCTCGAACTGGACAGTCCCCTAGGCTGACAACCCCTAGTATTACCGCGCACCCTAAATTTGCGTTCGTCCCCATGTCCACCCAAGTCCCGCGTTCTCTATCGGAAAGGTAGGAAAAGCAACTCTTCCTGCAAGAAGCAGGGGACCGGATCGTGGTCGGTGTCTGCTGTCGAAATAAATCGAGCGAATTGCCGTCGGAAGGGTGAAGTTAAGGAAATTTTATGAACCCAGCTTATAAACTGGCAAGCCAGTTTGCTCGAACGCTTTCTTGCGGTTGTGGGCGCCGGTGGGGCACTCGCCTGGCGGTCTTACTTCTGTTCGTGCTGACGGGCAGTAGCGGCTCATCAGCCTATTCGGTTCTCACCCACGAGGAGATCGTAGACTTGGTGTGGGCCAACGAACTCAGCCCTCTCATCCTGCAGCGATTCCCAACCCTCACGGAAGACCAGCTCAAAGAAGCGCACGGCTACGCCTATGGCGGCGCCGTCATCCAGGATCTCGGTTACTACCCCTTTGGCAGCGTGGAATTCAGCAACTTAGTGCACTACGTCCGCAGCGGCGACTTCGTTCGCGAACTGCTGCTGCAGAGTCAGGATGCCAACGAATATGCCTTTGCATTGGGCGCGCTGGCGCACTATGCCTCGGATATCGCCGGGCATCCCGCCGTTAATCAGGCCGTCTCCATCCAATATCCCAAGTTGCGAGCCAAGTACGGCAATTCCGTCCGTTACGCGCAGGACCACACTGCGCACCTCAAGACGGAATTCGGATTCGACATGGTGCAAGTGGCCAAGAATCGCTATGCCTCGCAGCAATATCACGATTTCATCGGCTTCCAGGTTTCCAAGCCCTTGCTCGAGCGAACTTTTCCCGTCGTCTACGGACTAGAGTTGAAGGACGTGCTGACTCATGAGGACCTCGCGGTCGGCTCCTACCGCTTCGCCGTCAGCCGCATGATTCCAGAGATGACCAAAATCGCCCTGCGCACCCACAAGAAAGACATGATGCGCGAGACCCCCGATCTCGCTAAGCGCAAATTTCTCTACCGCCTTTCGCGCTCTAATTATGAAAAGGAATGGGGCAAGGACTACAAGAAGGACGGATTCAAGACTCGGCTTTTCTCCATATTGCTCCGATATATGCCGAAGATTGGCCCCTTCAAGGCCCTCGCGTTCAATAATCCCACCGCGCAGACCGAGGATCTCTACTTCAAGAGCATCAACACTACTGTCGATCAGTACCGCATTTTTCTGCAACAAGTTCGAACTGACTCGCTCAAACTTGCTAACACGGATTTTGACACCGGCAAGGAAACTAAGGCGGCCGAGTACTCTTTGACCGACGAAACGTATGCCAAGTTGTTGGCTCAACTAGCCGACCGCAAGTTCGATCAAACATCACCGGATCTTCGCGACAACCTGCTAAATTTCTATGCGGACCTATCCCTACCGTTGGAAACCAAAAAGGATAGCGCTCGCTGGCAAGGCGTGCTGACCGCCCTCGACCAATTGAAATTGGTCACTCCAACCCCAGTCCTGGCGGCCCTTCCTCTGAAAATGGCTAATTAATCCGCTAGCGAGCTTTTATTCCGCAGGCGACATCGCGAAATAAAAATGGGTAAGTGTCCGCAAACGTACAGTCGCACAACCTCAGGTCGGCTAGGATGAATCAACACCGCAAATGAGAAATCAACCATGAAACCTATCATGTGGCTTGGAGTCCTCCTGGTTGTGCTGGGCGCGCTGGGCCTCGCGTATCAGGGATTCAGCTACACTCGTCAAGAAAACATACTCGATCTAGGCCCGATCCACGCCACTGCGCAGGAACGCCATCATGTCTTTATTCCTCCGGTGCTCGGCGCGCTGGCATTAGCGGCCGGAATTGTTGTGCTCACGGTTGGAGCGAAAAAACGTTCTTAGCTTGAGAATACCAATAATCACGAAAGTGCCCCGCCTGAGAGTCGGGTAACGCATAGCCCTCTCGTAACTTGCACCGCGTTGAAGGTCCTTCAGCCAGCAATTTTTGCAAAAAATGTCAGCGAGCGATTTTGACCGTGGAGGTCAGCAATGAAACGATATTTGCTTGGCGCAGTCTGTCTTACTCTCATTACTGGTGTCGTGTATGCCAGGAAATTCAACAAGGAGCAAAAACGCCTCCAAGAATGCGGCGTTGTCATGCAGGAAGTTTTGAATATCCCGGACAACATTCCTCATGAACTTTTGGAAAAGGCCGAGTGCGTCATAGTTATTCCCTCGGTACGCAAGCTCGCATTTGGCGTAGGCGCAAGCTACGGGCGCGGCGCGATGGTGTGCCGCAAGGGCGAGAAGTTCAATGGCGCATGGGGAGCTCCCGCAATGTACGCCCTCGAAGGCGGCAGTGTTGGCTTTCAGATCGGCGGACAAGCCACCGACCTGATCCTGCTCGTGATGAACGATCGCGGCATGGAGTCCATTCTAAGCAGCAAGGTTAAGTTGGGAGCAGATGCTTCCGTTGCGGCCGGCCCCAAAGGACGCGATGCTTCCGCGGATACCGACGCCAAGATGCGCGCTGAGATTCTCAGCTACTCGCGTTCACGCGGCGTTTTTGCCGGCATCTCTCTCGAAGGTTCCACGCTTCGCCCGGACGATGAAGCCAGTGAACAAGTCTATGGTCATGCCGTCAAAGCCAAGGAAATCGTGAGAAGCCAAACGATGAGTGTGCCGGCCACAGGCCGTCATCTCGTCAATACGTTGCAAAAGAACGCGCCACACAATGAATCAGAACGCGCTTCAACTAAATAGTTGGGATCGGCTTGCCGGGAGTTTTCTCATCCTGGCAAGCTTCCTTCTAGGAAGATAGTCCCGCGCAGTCGTATCGAAAACCGTCCTAAGTTACTTCTGTAATGCCTCAGCCTGCGATAATTCGTGGAGCTTGATCTTTCCCCGCCGTTCGGCCCTCCTGCAGAAATCATTCTCACCAATCTCCCCTCGCTCCCCAACCTTGACTTGCGAAATGCGCATTCCTTCTGCGGCCAAACAGTTTCCCGCCGGAGTGTCTCGAACAAGACAGTAAATCTAATTACCGCTGTCCGTTAAGAGACAGATTTAATAACTAAGAATGCCTATAGTTCAGTTATTCCCCGGCGTCGGTGAAGTGTGGAACGCCCGTGTCGAGCAATGAGGAGAGCCTAATGTACAAATCGCATGTTCGGAATCTTTGCATCGCGGCGTTCCTTTCGGCCGTCGTACTTGTCGGCTGTAGCGATAACGACAAGACTGCGACATCGACGAATCCCGGCGCTCCCTTAACGCCACCTGCGGTGACATCTGTGACTCCTCCAGATGCCTCGACCGTTTGCCCCAACACCGCAGTCATCACCGCAACATTCAGCAAGGCCATGAATCCGGCAACGATCACCACTTCTACCTTTACTGTAACCAACGCCGGCGCCAGCATCGCTGGACAAGTTTCTTACGTTTCGGCGACCAATGTCGCCACCTTTACGCCCGCCGCCACTCTCCCAGCGAGCACGACTCTCACCGTCACGATTACCACCGGCGCCAAAGACACGTTCGGCAATCCGCTGGCCGCCGATAAGCTATGGACCTTCACGACGTCACCCGCGTGTCCTCCGCCGCCACCGCCGTCAGCGGGATTGGGAGCAGCCTGCACGTATGGAATTCTCGCCGCCACCACCTCTACCAATACAGGTGCCTCCACCGTCAGGGGAGATCTCGGATTAAGCCCAGGGAGTTCAGTGACCGGCTTTCAGGACCCGCCAGCAAACACGTACGTGGGAGGCGGCACGCACACCGGCGGCCTCGGACTCGTGACTGGCACTATACATTTAACCGATCCTCCTCCGCCGTCACCAACGTCAGCCGCAGCAGCACAAGCCGCTTTGACGGTCGCATATCTCGATTTGGCCGGTAGAACAGCCCCGGCTCCCGCAGTTATCGCCGGGGACTTAGGCGGCCTAACCCTCGCTCCAGG
>Ga0137412_10004533_pt1 | contig 11091 bp, 12 predicted proteins | sample CZODoug2_1_16fun_FD_122160 | JGI IMG/M metagenome (GOLD analysis project Ga0137412, IMG submission 122160) | Vadose zone soil fungal communities from Angelo Coast Range Reserve, California, USA - CZODoug2_1_16fungal (Hybrid Assembly) | ecosystem: Environmental > Terrestrial > Soil > Vadose zone... | reverse complement strand
GTTGTGCGCGAACAACACTCCGACTTGATGGCGCGACCACCCAGAATCTTGGCGCGGCTCCTCAACGCGGCCATGCCCGACGACGCGGGCGAAGGGTTCGACCGGGACGTCGCGTGGGCCGCCCGCGCCGCCCTGGCGGTCCTCGAGCAATTCGAGCTCGACGACGACGACCTGTACGAGCGCATCGAGATCATGCTGTGCCGACTGATCGGAGTGAACTGATGTTCAAAACCTCAGCCGTGGTGGCGATTACCGACGAGAAGTGCGTAGGTTGCCAACGTTGCGTCAGTGTCTGTCCATCGGATGCGCTGGCCATGAGCGGACGACTCGCCGTGCTCGACGAGCCGAGATGCGTTGGCTGCTTCAAGTGCGTCGAGGCGTGTTACCCCTACAACGCGATCTCGATAACGGCGAATCCCAACCCCACGACGCTCACCGTCCCCGAAGACGAGTACGAACAGCCCAGCGTGGACGATCTGTGCGCCAAGGCCCGCTATGCGCCCGACGCGATGGTGTGTCTGTGCACCGGCACGACCGCCGCCGAGATCGCCGCCGCGATCGTCGACGGTGTCCACGTACCGGAGGACCTCGCACTCGCCACCGGTGTGCGCGCCAAGTGCGGAATGTGGTGCCTAGCAGGGGTGATGCGCCTGCTCGACGCACACGGCGTATCGGTGGAGCGCTCCCCGAAGGACCACCGCATCTATACCGACGGCAGCGGCACCCACGTCGGCATCTGGACGATTCCGGACGAGGTCGCCGACAAGTACCCCGAATACCGGCTCAAGGAAAACCTGGCCGCCGTGGAAGACGGAACGATCCTGAACAGCCCCAACCCGGCCTTCCCCGATGTGGCCCCAGCACCCGAAGGAAAGGTCGCGCGATGATTCGGCCCGCCGCTACACCACCGCCGCTGTCGGCATCGAAGTTCGCCTACGGACGCAAGGCCCCCGCGATGCGCGCGGCGGATCTGCCAGACATCTGCTCGGTCAACGTGCAAGATCTGTTCCCCGACATTCCCGACCCCATCCACCGGGCCGGCGAGGACACCACCCCGGTCCGCGACGCCGCCCGACGCGCATTGGCGGGTGTGGACATGTCCAAGATTCAGCCGGACGACTCGGTCAACATCCTGTGCTCCGAGCACGGCTTCTCGATGATGGGCGGCGACGCCTACGCCACGCTGATCAAGACCGTGCGCGACGAGGTCGTCGAACGCACCGGGGCGACCAAGGTGAAGCTCGCGATGTCCTCGGCGGCAAGCAAGTTCGAGTCCGCCGAGATCATTCCCCGCCACGGCCTCGACGAACACTTCGAAGGGAAGACCTTCAACTTCGGACCATACGATCCCGGCATCGCCATCGACACCGAGATCGGCAGGCTGTATGGGATCCGCAAGGCGTACGCGGCGAAATGGCTCATCCACGTGCACTACGACGATCCGCGCGAAATTCACTACCACCACGTCAACGGACGACTACTGAAGTCCTTCACGATGAGTTACGCCCGGATGGAGACCCGGTCGATCTTCCACCAGAACTTTCCGACCCGCAGCGCCAACATCGTGCCCCGGGCGATCTACGAGTCCCCCTACATTCAGCAACGGTGGGGCTTCTCGGCGGCCCTGTCCACCTCACCCAGCGGCACCATGGGGGTGGACGCGGACAACGATCTCATCGCGCTCGATCGCCGGCTCGGCGCCCTGATCCTGTCCCGCTACGGGAAGATGGTGCAATTGTTCAGCACCATCGATGCGTGCTTCGTGGTCGCCGACGACACCCGTTGGCTCCCATATCAACACGCAGGCGGGCTGACTGCCTGCTCGCTCTACGAGAACGGCGAAGACCACTTCGACCTCGACCTGCCCACACACCCGCCTGCCCATCCGGACAAGGGGATGTTCAAGGCGCACATCAAGGGCGTGGTGATGAACTACGCGTGGAAGCTTGCCAGCACGGCGGATCTCACCGTCGCGGCCGACGCGAACGTCGGGAAGGACCTGCTGCGAATCCACCCCGACAAGGACATCGTCGTCGCGAACGACCTCGCCGAGGCGGTGCAGATCGCCATCGACCGGTCCGGCACCGACAAGGGCATCGTCTTCGACGGCTGCTACGGCGCCATCAACATGACCCGGCCGATGGCCGAGTTCCTGATCGCCAAGGCACCCGAAGTGGCCCGCCACGTCGATGAAGTGCTTCTGCCCAAATGGCTACGGCAGCGCAATCTTCCAACCCCGGTCGCCGCGTGAGGACTGTGATATGACAGATCTGTCACCGACTGCGCTTGCGCAACACCCGGCTCCCCCGCGGGCACGCTATCGCGCCGCTATGACTCCGCCCTACTCCGCCGGGCCCGGATCGGTCGCTCGCAACGTCGAGTGGATTCAGTGGGCCGAGTCGATCGGCTATGACGACGTATGGCTGCCCGACGCCGGTGGGATCGATGCACTCACTTTGTCGGCCGTCGTTCTCGGTGCGACACAACGCATCCGGGTCGGTATCGCGGTGGTGCCCGCCTACACCCGGACGCCCGCCGTGCTGGCGGCGACGGTCGCGACCCTGGCCGACTTGGCTCCTGGCCGATTCGCCCTTGGCCTCGGCACCTCGTCGGAGGCGATGATCGAGGGCTGGCATGGCCTGAAACTGGACAAGCCGGCCACGCGCATGCGCGAGACGGTCACGCTATTGAAGTCGATGCTTGCCGGGGACAAGACCGCGTTTTCCGGTGAAACACTGCGCAGCAAGGGTTACCGCCAGACCGCATTGACGACCGACGTGCCGTTGCACCTCGCCGCACTCGGCCCCCGGATGATCGAACTCGCCGCCTCGTCCGCGGACGGCGTGATCCTCAACCTGTTCCCACTAGCAGTGTTGGACGACCTGATCGGACAAATACGGACAGCGGCCACGCGCGCGGGCAGGCAGCCCCACGAGATCGAGATCAGCAGCCGGTTCCAGGTGATGGTGACCGACGACGCGCCCGCGGCACGAGATCTGTTCCGCTACATCTTCACTCCGTATTACACCAACCCCGTGTACAACCGATCCCTCGCAGCGGCGGGCCACCCGGAGCAGGCGGCGACCGTCCTGCAGGCCGGCGCTGCGGGCGACTGGAAACGGGCACGGGCCGCGCTCGACGACGAACTCGTCGATTCCATCGCCATCATCGGCGGCCGCGAACACTGTCAGGAGCGCGTGCGTACCTACGTCGAAGCGGGTATCACCACGCCGATCCTGTTCTGCCTGTCCCCCGACCCTGACGTTCAACGGGCCACGTACCGCGCGTTCGCCCCAGCCGAATTCTCGGTGCAGCCGTGACCGACCCACGACCGCTGCTGTTCTCCGGTATCGAGCGCCGATCCGTCACCGCCGTTCTGCTGGCCGACGACCACGGCATCATCACACAGACGGAGGCCGCCGCCGCTGCCGCAACCGATCTGGGCCTCGCAGTTGATCACTACCTGGCCGACGGCAAGCCGGTCCAACCCGGCGACGAAGTTCTTCGGCTGACCGGTGCTCCGCTTCAGATCGCGCTGGCCGAGGAACGGCTGATCGGCTTGGTGGCCAAACCGTCCGGTATCGCCACCGCTGCAAGCCGATTCGTCGATCGCGCGAGTGGCCACTTCCAGATCGTCTCGGGCGCCTGGAAGAAGCTCCCGTTCTCGCAGAAGGACATGATTCGCGCCGCGGTCGCGGCGGGAGGCGCGGCGCCGCGGATCGCGGACTGGCCGTTTGCCTATCTGGACAAGAACTTCGTCGCCATGTTGGGCGGCGTTCAGGCCACACTGGACGCGGTGGCGGCGCATCCGGAATTAGCCGGCTATCAGCGGATCATCCAGGTCGTCGACGCCGACGATGCGTGTGTCGCCGCGAGGGGTGGCGCGCACATCGTGTTCGTCGACACCGGCCGAATCGACGATGTCACCACGGTGTCCAAGGCACTTCGGGCAACGGGGTTTCGCGATCGAGTGCGTTTGGCGTTCGGCGGCGGGGTTCAGTTGACGGACATCGACCGGTTGCGTGGACTCGACGTCGACATCGTCGACGTTGGCCGAGCGATCGTGGATGCCCCCCTGCTGGACATGAGGTTTCGGGTGGTGGACGTCGGATGACTGCTTCACCAGAATGGGACCTGCTGAACAAGACCGAACTGCGAATCGAGCAGATCGGGCTCGACGGAGCCGATCTCACCGAGGTCGCCGCGGCCGTGGCCGGCGCCCTGGGGCTGCCCGCCGAGGACGTCATCGTGATCGACGCCCGCGACGACGTGCTCGCGCTCGACGTGCTGCGCTCGACGGTCGACGCGTACCGCATCGCGGGCCGACGGGCCGAGCTGCTGGCAGCGCTGGCAGGGGTCCCCGGCGTGTCCGTCAGCGACGCGACGTCTCTGTGTTCTGAGGGCATGCTCGGCTGGATCGCCAGCGACGACGGCAACGAGGCTACTGAAGCCCTGGACCGGGCACGGGTGATGGCCAACCAGATCGAGCGCACCATCGCATCCCGGGCGATCGTGTTCTCCACCGGCCCAGAAGTCGTCAGCGGCCAGATCCGCGACACCAACAAACCCTGGATCGCCGATCGGCTACGGGAAGCCGGGTTCAAAGTCACTGAGGGACGCGACCTTCCGGACGACCACGACGCCATCGCGGGAGCGCTCAGGGAAGCAGGCGAGGAGCTTGGCTACGGGCTCATCATCACCACCGGCGGGGTCGGCGCCGAAGGCAAGGACGGCACCGTCGAGGCGTTGCTCTCCCTGGATCCCGGCGCCGCCACCCCCACCCTGTTCGCCGTCGAACAGGGCCACGGCAGGCATACCAAGGCTCAGGTCAGGATCGGCGTCGGCGAGGTGGGTACCGCGACCGTCGGATGCCTGCCCGGCCCGCACGCCGAAGCGACGATCGGCGCCGAGTCGCTAATCAGCACACTCGCCATCACCAGAGACAAGACGGCGATCGCAGAGGCCGTCGCGACCACGCTGCGCGCGCGGCTCCGGCACCGGCACGAGGACCAGCCCGCATGACCACGCCCGTCATCCTCGACTGGGATCGCGTGAACCGCGTCGGCATCACCGAAGCCGTTCTGTGCGAACCGAAGACGGCCGACCAACTCGTCGCCGTGCTCGACCAGGCCGATGCCGCAGGCCGGTCGATGCTGCTGACGCGGCTGACGCCCCAGCAGCTCGCGGCGTTTCCCACCGCCTATCGGGCCCGCATCGACTACGAGGAAGTATCCAGGACCGGGTTCTTCGGCGAGCCCGCCCCGACAACCGGAACGACCCGCGTCGCCGTCGTCACCGGTGGCACGTCGGATATCGGCGTCGCCAGGGAAGCCGTGCGCACCTTGCTCTTTCACGGCCACACTACGGTCGAGATCTACGACGTGGGAGTTGCGGGACTCTGGCGCGTACAGCGCCACCTCGCCGAGATCGCCGAGCACCAGGTGGTCATCGCGTGCGCGGGTATGGACGCGGCCCTGCCCACCGTGCTCGCCGGGCTGGTCCCCGGCCTGGTGATCGCCGTCCCGACGTCGGTGGGCTACGGCGTCGCCGAAGGCGGCCGCGCCGCCTTGCACAGCCTGCTGTCCAGCTGCGCCCCAGGCCTTGTCGTCGTGAACATCGACAACGGCTACGGGGCCGCCTGCGCGGCGATGAAGAGCGTGCAGCATGGCTGACGACCTGGCCGCCCTGGTGCTGTGGCTGCGGGATCTCGACGATGCCGCCGTGGCCGTGAGCGGCGGGGTGGACAGCATGACCCTCGCGGTAGTCGCGCACCGCACCCGGCACGCCGCCACAACGATGTTCCACGCCGTCTCCCCTGCCGTGCCGCCCGAGGCCACCGACCGGGTCCGGCGCTACGCGCGCAGGGAGGGCTGGGATCTTCAGGTGTTCGACGCGGGCGAGTTCGGTGATGCCAACTACCTGAGCAACCCGGTCAATCGGTGCTTCCACTGCAAGACACATCTCTACGGCGCGATCGCCGATCGCACGTCCGCAACGCTGCTGTCCGGCACCAACATCGACGACCTCGGCGACTTCCGCCCCGGTCTGGCCGCGGCACGAACCTTCGACGTCCGCCATCCCCTCGTCGAGGTCGGCATCGACAAGGCGGCGATCCGCGCGATCTCCTCAGACCTCGGCCTTCGCGACGTGGCGGAGCTACCAGCGGCGCCGTGCCTCGCCAGCCGGGTCGAGACCGGCATCGCGATCGTGCCGGCCGACCTGACCGCCATCAACCGGGTGGAGCGAGCGCTGAGGGAGCTGCTGAGTCCCGAAGTCGTCCGGTGTCGGCTGCGTGCCGACCGGATCGCAGTCGAGCTCGACGAGGCGACTCTGGCCACGCTCTCGGAGACGGGACGACACGAAGTGCACAAAGTCGTTCGGGCGGCTTGGGGCGATGGCGACAGGCACGTGTCGTTAGCGCCGTACCGTCGCGGCAGTGCTTTCCTGCGGTCGCGCGCCGAAGTGTGACCTGTCCGTGCAACGCCGCCGACTTGCGCCTACCGGAGGGCTACGGGGTTACGGTATTGCGCAGTGATCCGATCCCCCCGATGCGGACCTCAGCAATGTCTTCGGCGTCAAGGTACCGGCCGTCGGCAAGCGCGACCCCGCTCGGCGTTCCCGTCAGCACGACATCGCCGTCATCCAGCTCGACGTGGCGTGATACGTGAGCGACGATCTCCGCCAGGTCGAACAGCATTGCGCTGGTGCGGGCCTGTTGGCGCAGTTCGCCGTTCACCAAAGTTTGCAGCACTAGGTCCGGCTGCTGCGCGAGATCGTCGTTCATCAGCACTGCGGGGCCGATGGGTTTGAAGGTCGGGAAACTCTTCGATCTCGAGAGGGTGTCGATGTCGCGGATCATCCCTCCGGACATCGCCGACATCTGCATGTCGCGAGCCGAGACATCGTTGGCGACCGTCAGCCCGGCGATGTGCTCCCACGCCCGAGCGACGGGAATGTCGGTTCCGCCGCCTGTCAGAACGATCGCCAACTCTCCTTCGTAGTCGACCTGCGACGGCGCCTGCGCGGGGAGCTGGATGTCATCGGTCGGTCCCGAGACCTCCGGGTCTGTCAAGAGCAGGAACATCGGTTCTGTCGGCGTCGCCATCCCGGCCTCGTCCACGTGGTCGGCGTAGTTGGCACCAACGAGCACCAGCCTCCTCGGAGCGGCCACTGGCGCGAGCAGTTCGGCGTCGAGCATCGGGATGATCATTCGAACGGCGGCATCGGCCAACGCTCTCGTCGCGGCGTGACGGTCTGCGGCCGCCGTGAGCAGATCGCCCAGGTCGCGGTACGGCAGGTCGAGCAGAAGGACGTCGTCGCCGTGGCCACGAGCAAGTCCGTCAGGAGTCCGATAGATCAGCACGTCACCGCCCCCCGGGTGCTGTTGTGATCGTTCGGTTGGCCAACCACCAGCGATCGGCCCGACGAGCCAGCGTATCCAGCACCGACGCCAGCGAATTGGGCACGAAAGCGGGAGAACCCGACGACGACAGCAGAAACACGATCAAGACGTAGCGGACCTTCATCCTGTCCTCGGCCAGCCGGTCGAATATCAGGTTCGCCACCACATGCATGGTCCTGCGGTCGGGATCGGCATCTCGCGCCGCGAGCATCTCGCGAATGGCCTCCCGCCCGGTGACGATTGCGTCGTCCACGGCGAGACTGCCGTCCTGCTCGATCAGCTCGGCCATCGCCTGCCGGTTCCCGGCATCAGCACGCCGGTAACTGTCGACGATGAGGTCTTGGCAGGCCATCGCCCCGCGGACCGCGTCGATGCCGATCTCGCATCCCACCTCACTTCGATCCGTCACGCTCCCCACAGCCCGGTAGGCCGGGCCGCCGTGACGATCTGGTGCTGGTCGACTGGGGTAGTAGGTAGTCGGCTCACGCGAAGAATCTGCGGGCATCATTTGGCGAGCAGCTTGTCGGCGAACAGCTCGAAGCGCTCGAGGTAGGCGCGCAGGAACGCCTCGGTACCGGCGTCCTGCAGTCTCCCGTCGCTCCCGATGAGACCGGGCTTGAAGGAGATATAGGCCTCACCGCCGAGGACCGCCGCGCCGAGGATGCCGAGGATTTGCCTGAGATGCTGCTGGCCGACCGCGGTTCCGATCGCGCCAGGCGAGGTTCCTGTCATTGCGATCGGTTTGTCACGCCAAACGTTCTCGGTGAGCGGTTTGGAGCCCCAGTCGATCGCGTTCTTCAATACCGCGGGCAGCGACCTGTTGAACTCCGGCATCACGACGAGGAACGCTTCGGCGCGGTTACATTCGTCGGTGAATCTGCGTACCGCCGCAGGCCGGTCGACTTCGAGGTCACCGTTGTACATCGGCAGGTCATCCAGCGGGATGTCGAAGTACTTCAGCCCGGGTGGGGAGAGTTCGACTATCGCGTTGGCGAGCTTCCGGTTGATCGATTCGCGACGCAGGCTCCCGACAATCAGGCCTACGTGATGGGCAGCGTTATTCATATTCGGGCGCTCCTTGGGTCTGGGTTGGTCTGTGGGCGTGGGCGGTCGTCGGTGTAGCCGAAAAGCGCCACACCGGGGGTCAGGCGTCAGCGAAAATGGTGAGGGGATTGGGCAGGTCAGGGCTGTTGGCTAGCGCCCATTTGCGCGTGATCAGCTCGTCGACAGGGGCTCCGGCCCGGCGAGCGTCGATCATCTTGTCCGGCTCGAAGCAGACACCCACGGGGTTCTCGTCGAATTCCGGGCCGGTCAGGTAGGAGTTGGCATCGTCGACGCTTGGAAAGTTGTCGATTTGCATCTCGACGGAGTTGCCATCCGGATCGTGGTAGTAGATCGACGTGGTGATCCCGTGCTGGACCGGTACCAGCGGATCGATCCCTTGAGATTTCAGGTCGGTGTAGCGGTCCAGGAGGTCGTCGAGAGTGTCAAAGGTGTAGGCGACGTGGTGCAGGCCGGCGGTGGCCGGGGAGTGAGGCTCCAGCGTCTCGGGCGGGGACAGAAACGCGACTCGATGATGCTCTTCGTCGAAGGTGACGAAGCATGAACCGTGGCCCTCGTGGACGACGTGCCCGTTGAGCACTGCGCAGTACCAATCGCGCATATCTTCTAGCCTGCTGGTCTGGAGGACTACATGGGCGAGCCTCGGCGTTGCGCTCATTTCACACCTCTTGTGTGCCGTGGTTCTCGGAGAACCGCTGGTTGTTGCTATGTAATACTCGGCTGGTGGGGCGGCGGTCACCATGGCCCGATGACCCAAGCTTGCTCGGCTCGCTTGTGCTGACAGCCCAACTCGTCGGCGCCCTGCGCTGATCGGGCGCATGGGCGGCGTGGTTGTGCGCACACCGGCCAGGGAAGGGGCGACATGGACGTCTGGGTTCGGCGGCTTACCGGCCGGGGCGTAAACGGTCCCGAGCTGGACTGGCTGGGAGCCGATGGGGACCGCGTTCGGTCCGAGCTGGGCGACGGCGCGTTGTCGTGGGCAGTGGAGACCGGTGAGCAGATCGCGACAGCGGTGACCGAGATCGTGCCGGCGCAAGGAGAAGGCGCGCACCTGCACGCCCTGCGTCGGGCAACGACGTCATCGTCGTTACGCGCTTTGCTGCTGATCGCAGGCGTCGAGCCCACGGAGGGGCTCGTCGGCCCCGAAACGCTGCACGTGGCGCGTGACTTCGCTCGCCGGGGAGTCAGCCTTGATGATCTTCTTCGCGGGATTCGTCTCGGCTTCTCGGGGCTCGCAGCGGCATTGCTCGACGCCGCGGACTCGTTGGTGACGAACGACCGCGCCGCGGAGATGAAACGCATCTCGCTGTTGCTGTTCCAGCAGATCGACAGCTTCACGGACGTCGCGTCGGACGAGTATCGACACGAGAAGGACGATCACGCCGCGTCTGTCTCAGCCGCCCGCCTCGATGCAGTGCAACGGATACTCGCCGATGATGACCCTGCCGATCGAAAGGCGACCGAACGCCTGCTCGACTATCCACTTTATGCGCCTACCCATTTGGCACTGGTGACGTGGAACCCGACGGCTGATGACAATGCCGAGCCCAGTTTGCGCTCGATCGTCGAGCAGGCGTATCGCAGCGTGGGCGCCTACGGCCCGACGCTGGCCCTGCCCGTTGGTTCACACGCGATGTGGTCGTGGCGTGCGGTCGAGCAGAGCCTGGCACCGCCGCCGTCGACCGGGCTGGACGCTCGGCTACACGGACGCCGGGTAGCGGTCGGGCAGGTCGGCGCGGGATTGGCTGGGTTCCGGAGGAGCCACCGACAAGCCCGCGCCGTCGAAGAACTCGTCATCCGCCGGCGCCGCGCGTCGGCGAATTCGGTGACGGCGCACGACGACGTGGAGCTGGCCGCGCTCCTGACCAACGATGCGACAGCCGCGCGCGAGTTCGCCACGCGGCATCTCGGCCCGCTGGCCGACACTGACGATGTCCGTATGGGTGAACTCAGGGACACGTTGCGAAGCTATCTGGATCATGAACGCAGCACCGTCAAAGTGGCTGCCGACCAACACATCTCCCGCAACACCGTCACCTACCGCGTCCAGCAGGCATTTCGCCTGTGCCAACATCCGCCCGACACCTCGCCCCTTCGGGTACATGCCGCCCTGTCGGTCGTGGACTGGCTCAGCTGACAAGCGACGTCCGTTGGTTTCAGCCGGCAGACTCGATGAGCTTGAACGCCATCGCGACTCCGGCGGCCCGCGAGCCGGGCCCCTTGGTGATCCGCTGCTGCAGCCGGAAGGTGGCGAAGGTCGATTCGATCGTTAGTAGTTCTCAGGTGGTTCGCGGTCCTCGGCATTGTGGATCTCGGCGAGCGCGGCCTTCGCCCCTGGGTGCGCCGACTTCGGCAGGACGGCAAGAACATTGGAGGTGACATGGAACCAGCACCGCTGCTCGCGGGTTTCGGGGTACACCTCCTGCAAGGCCTTCCAGAACCCCAACGCGCCCTCACCGACCGCCAACACCGGAGCGGTCAGCCCGCGCCGGCGGCACGCCCGCAGCAGATCAGCCCGCGACTGCGACGACTCGCGGAACCCGTCGGCAAGAGCCACGAGTTCCTTGCGACGGTCCGCGTGTCCACGACGAGCTGACGAAGCTCGTTGGACCCGCACCATTTGCGAA
>Ga0137412_10004532_pt1 | contig 11092 bp, 7 predicted proteins | sample CZODoug2_1_16fun_FD_122160 | JGI IMG/M metagenome (GOLD analysis project Ga0137412, IMG submission 122160) | Vadose zone soil fungal communities from Angelo Coast Range Reserve, California, USA - CZODoug2_1_16fungal (Hybrid Assembly) | ecosystem: Environmental > Terrestrial > Soil > Vadose zone... | reverse complement strand
AGCTTTAGCTGCTCGGATTTTTATAAATCGGTACACCCACATCTGCAGCCTTTGATGTATGACTGTCGGGAAAAGTACGCATGCAGACCTACCTTGCCCATTGGGGGGCGGCTTCGACGCACACCCGGCCAAACTCAGTGCCCGGCGTAATCAGCTTCATTCGGTCGAAGTGTCTTGATGCCGTGGCGAATACAAAGCGAAAGTGCTACGATAGCCCGTCATGGCGAATCGCCCGACCACCGTCCCGAACGACGCACTAACCCGCAACCAGTTGAAACAGCTGGAGCGAAACCTAAGCCTTCTAAGCCCTTACCTCGTAAAAGAAAAATACCGCCAAGCCGCCGATCGCTGCCGTTTCCTGGATTTGCCTACACCCCGAGTAATACAAGAGCTAGTCACAACATGGAAAGTCCTCTGGCGCTGGCGCAAGTAAACGCTGGACCTCGGACGACGCTCAGGTGGTATTGCGCTCGCGCGCAAAACGTGAGGAGCAGCGCAACGTCGCGGAGTAGACTGCGATGAATGAGGCTTATTGATTCTGCATCAGGGCGTCACGCCCGCCTGATTCCCGTTGAGCGCGACCCGCCGTAGTAGGAAGCCAACATGGATCGGCCAATCATCCTAAAATCTTCACTCGCTCGGCGAATCGCTGCGAATTTACTCACCAGCGGACCGTCCAGCCAACCGCGCATCACTTCGTACTCAAGGATCTGCAACGCTTCCTCGGAGGAAAGCGCCATCCTGTAAGGGCGGTCTGTGGTCAATGCGTCATAGATATCCGCGATCTGCAGAATGCGCGCTTGCACCGGAATTTGTTCTCCACGCAGCCCGTCCGGATATCCACTTCCGTCCATGCGCTCGTGATGGTGCCGGATTACCGGCAAAATACGACGCAGAGATTTCAGCGGTGCACAGATGCGTTCTCCGACCACTGGATGCTGTCTAACGATTTCCGTTTCTTCGGCGGTCAGGCGCCCTGGTTTCATAAGGATGCTATCCGGCACTGCCACCTTGCCCACATCGTGAAGCAAACATGCGATCCGCAATTCTTGTAATTCTTGTTCTGCCAGGCCCTCGACCTTGCCAAGTTCAACGGCATGTTCCGCCATTCGGTTAGAGTGGCCTTCGCTCAACGAGTCTTTCGCCTCGATGCTGCGCGCCAGTGACAGCACCACCGATTTCGCTTGTTCGTCTATGTACTTGTTCAACCGCAAAAGCATCTGTACGCGGCTCAGTCCTTCCTCCAGCGATGTGCAAGTTCCCCAGACCTCTGCGGCGCCCGCATGCCGTCCGAGAGAAATATCCCCCGGTTCGGTAGCCGCCTTGATCAGGACAATGGGAATCAGCTCATTGCGAGGGCTCTCCTTCAGCCGCCTGCAGAGTCCCAAGACGTCGATCTCCGGCAATGTATCGTGCAGGATTATTAGATCGGGCTGCAGCAAGTGACACTCTCGCATCGCGGAATCCTCATCTCCCGCGATAATTACTTCATAGCCTTGGTTTACAAGAAACGATTTCCAATTGGTGCGGTCTGAAGAAGCGAGGTCGACAACCAGGATCATTGGGCGCATGAGTCCCTCTTAAGATCTGAACACGCGACGAGGGTCGGTACGACTCTCCCGCGACGCGAAATGTTTGGTCTTGATTGGAAACCCGACTTGCCTTGGGTCTCCAAGGCCCTTGAGTTCGGAGGCTCCCGCCTCCGCTTTCTGGGGACGAGAAGGATGAACTGGCTGGACAGACTCCTTCATGCTCCTGAGTCTCCAAACCAAGACGCTTTTAAGTCGCTGATAATCCGCTTGTTATAACACGCACGAGAAACGCGAGGTCTTAGTGGCAAGAGCAAAATTCGATAGTACTTGTAAAATTTACGGAGAACCTGGTCTTCGCCAGTTCTTCATCGAATTTTCTTCGCCCTTGGTCGGAAGATCGATCGGCCCAGCGCCCGTGTTAGGGCGTCCTGAAATAAATGTTGCCAATGTTATGCTCGCGCAGCATGCCGTTGAAGGCCGCAACCTCTTTCCCAACTAACTGCTGAAAGTCCTGCGCCGCTTTGTCGCCGCGCTGCTTCAACTCTTCCTGTACAGCCGTCTGCTGCGTCGTGGGCGGAAAATCCGCGCTGGAATCGAGTTGGTGGAAAAGGTAGTCGACCTTCTGCACCAGCATCGGAGCCCAGCGACAATCGTCCTGACCGCGCCCTGTCAGTTTCAGCTGCAGCAGTGTTCCCTCGATTCCGCTGAGCTTCTCCCCAAGCTCGTCCGCGGCTTTGCGAACCGGTTTCGAGGCGTCATCGCTACCCAGCTCTTTTCCCAACGCAATGAGCTGCGCGCGCAGCGACTCGATCTGGTTCACCGTCGTCCCCATGCTGTTCATCTCGTCATATAGCGCCGTCTGTATCCGCGTTTGCGCCTGAATGTCGCTCTCCGACCCGGCCGAATGCGGATCCTTCAGCACGTTCACCTTCTGCGTGAATTTTTCCTCGCCGACTGTAAGCGTGACCGTGTACGTCCCCGGCAGCGCCAGCACGGACACACGCCCGATCGCCGGAACCTTGCGCCAGCCGTCCGGCCCAAACGGAACATCCGGCGCATAGAGCGGCGTGGTTCTCAGCTGAATTTGCGTGCTGCGATCGGAGCGCAAATCCCACCACACGCGGTTGATGCCTGCCTTGGTTTCGCAGAGCGTAGGTTCAGCATCGGGAAATTCCTCTTCCTCGTTCGCTTTCTTGACCTCACTCGCACCCGTCTTCGGCGCGCGGCATTCGATCTCGCGAACCTTCTTGCCGCCGGCGTCCGTGATTGTCAGCTTGGCCACGTCCTTTTCCCCAAGGTTGGCCTTGAGATAAAAATTGATGGCCGCGCCGTACGGTGGATTTTTTCCCGTCGTCGGGTCGTAGTCGACCGCAGCGGGCTGCGCGACATCCTTGAACCGATACGCATCGCGCGGCGCAAACAGATGTGCCTTGGCCGCGCCGATCTCCGGCGTAAATTGCTCGAGCGGCGTAATGTCGTCCAAGATCCAGAAGCCGCGCCCGTAAGTGGCCACCGCCAGATCGTGGAACCGTTCCTGAACGGTCAGCCAGTACACTGGCGCGTGCGGCAGGCCTGCCTGCAGCGGCTGCCAGTTCTTTCCATCGTTAAACGAAACATACAGCCCGCCCTCCGTTCCCAAGTAGAGCAGCCCCTTGCGCACCGGATCTTCGCGCACGCAATGTGCATAGCTCAGCATGTTGTGCGGAATCCCCGCAGTGATCAGCGTCCAAGTTTTTCCGTAGTCCGCGGTCTTGTAAACATACGGATCGCGGAAGTTCACTTGGTGGCCATCCACAGTCAAGTACGCCGTCCCCGCGTCGTAGCGCGAAGCCTCGATGTTGTCCACCGTGCCCCACTCCGGAAAGCCCGGAAGATTTTTCGTGACGTTGCTCCAGTTTTTTCCGCCGTCGCGCGTCACCTGCACCTGCCCATCATTAGTGCCCACCCAGATCAGGCCCGCTTCTTTCGACGACTCCGTCAACGCGAAAATCACCCCCGCGTATTCCACGCCGATGTTGTCAGGAGTGAGCCCTCCAGAAATCTGTTGCCGGCTCTTGTCGTTGCGCGTCAAATCCGGACTGATGATCTGCCAGCTATTGCCGCCATCGGTCGTGACATGCACAAACTGGCTGCCCACATAAACCTTATTGTGATCCTGCGGAGAAATCGCGATCGGGAATTCCCAGTTGAAGCGGTACTTCACTTCGGCAGCCGGCGCGCCCGCTACATAATCCGGCCACACTTCCACTTCGCGGTTCTGGTGCGTGCGCTCGTCAAATCGCGTCACCGTGCCGCCGATGCTCCCCGACCCCGTTCCCGTCGACCAGATAATGTTATTGTCCGCCGGATCAGGCACCGCAAATCCGCTCTCGCCTCCCGCCACCGGATGCCACGCACCGCGCGGGATGCTGTTCCCGTAGTAGCCGCCGAACTGCAAACTGTTGCTCGGCCCACGCCACGAAGGCCCGTCCTGCCGGTTCCCGTAAACGTAGTACGGAATCTGGTCGTCCACCGTAACGTGATACATCTGCGCGATCGGCAGATTGACGTGGTTCCACGAAGTCCCACGATCCACGGAAATATTCACCCCGCCATCGTTGACCACCGCCATGCGATCCCCGTTCGTCGGATCGATCCACATCTCGTGATTGTCCCCGCCCGGATTCGACGCCATCTTGGTCAGCGTGTGCCCGCCATCCAGCGTTCGCGAAAATGACGCCGAAAAGAAAAACACTTCGTTCTCGTTGTCCGGCGCAATCTCCGTCCGCGTGTAGTAGTGTGTGCGCCCGCGCAGCTGCCGGTCAGAATTGACCATCTCCCAGTTCTCGCCGCCATCGTCAGAACGCCACAGTTGCCCGATCTGCCCGGGGCTGTTCGCCTGCGGCACGCCGTCGCCAGTCTCAATCTCCGCATAAACGCGGTTGGAATCTTTCTTCGCCACGCGCACCGCAATTCTGCCCACCGGTGAATGCGGCAGCCCATGCCCCTCCAGCCGCTTCCACGTGACGCCGCCGTCGGTCGACTTGAACAAGCCGCTCCCCGGTCCGCCGCTCGTCCGTCCCCAAGTGTGAATCTCGATCTGCCACATCCCAGCAAAAAGAATTCGCGGATTGTTCGGATCCATCCCCATGTCCGAGCAGCCCGTGTTCTCGTCGACAAACAGCACTTTGTCCCAAGTCTTTCCACCATCAATAGTGCGGAAGACCCCGCGCTCCGGCTGCGGCCCATAAGCGTGGCCCAGCGCGCAAGCCAGCACGACGTCTGGATTGCGGGGATCAATCTCCACGCGCCCGATGCGCCCCGTCTTCTCCAATCCCATCAACGTCCATGTCTTGCCCGCGTCGAGCGATTTGTAAATCCCTTGTCCCACGGAGATGTGGCTGCGAATAAACGATTCCCCAGTTCCCGCCCACACAATGTTCGGATCGCTCGCGGCCACCGCCAGCGAACCAATCGACGCCACCGCCTCCGAATCAAATATCGCGCCCCAATGAATCCCACCGTCCGTGCTCTTGAAGATTCCACCCGAAGCCGCCCCGACATACCAGATATTCGGTTTCCCCGGCACCCCGGCAACAGACGTCGCACGGTTCCCTTCCGGCCCGATATATCGATACTTGAGCTGCCCATAAACGTCCGGACTGATTGCCGGCGGCTGCTGCGCCTGCAACCAACCAGGAGCAACCATCAGCACCATCGCGATCGTCGCAACGTATTTCGCGAGAACGAACTTCGCACACCTCGACATAGTGAACCTCTCGATAGAAATGAAAATTGAGCAGCGCGGATGATACCGACCCTGTCTCACCAGGTCAAATGGCGGCGTACGCCGAGTATCGCGACAATGCTCACCGAGAGTTTTCCTCTTCGCGGAACACATGCGATAGAATGCCGCCAGTTTCGGATGGCCATCGGTACTGATTCCAAGCGAAGTAACCAATGTGAGGGAGCGTTGCAGTGACCAAAGACCCTCGTCTCGACAAGATTCTCGGCCTGCACGAGCCTATTTCTCGCCGCGATTTTCTCGACGGAACATTAAAAGCTTCGACAGGTATGTTGGCGGCCGGCGCTTGCCCTTTTCCACTCGGTGCTCAGGCGAATACTGAAACCAATTCCGCGTGGGCCGGCTACACCGGAGAGGGCGACTACAAGCAATCGGCCGGAAATACCGAGCAAGTAATGCAAAACGCGCACGCCGTGCGCGATGGTAAGTACAACCAAACTCCCTCCGATGTCTCCGAAACAGGCGAAGTTTACGATTGCGTTGTGGTCGGCGGCGGGTTTTCCGGTCTTTCCGCCGGATTGTTCTTCCACAAACAAACGTCATCCAATCGCAATTGCCTGATTCTCGACAATGCGCACATCTTTGGCGGCGTCGCCAAGCGCAACGAATTCATCGTTGACGGTCATCGTCTCTTCGCCCCGCAAGCCTCCGTTCATTTTCAGCCACCGTATCCAAACAGCTTCCTGAAGAGCGTCTATGACGCGATGGGATTGGATTGGGATGCCTTCAAGGCTTACCAGAAGTGGCAAGGTCCCTGGCCCGAAATTTCTCTGCCTCCCAGTCCCTACGGCCAAGGTTCTATCAACGGTAAATCTGCCAGCGGCTTCTTTTTCGGCGCGAAGTATGGCCACAAACCCGGAATCTGGATCGTCGATCCTTTCGGCAAGAAACTTGAAGGCACGCCGTTTTCCGACACGACTCGCCAGGAAATCATTCGCCTCAACGACGAGCAAGCTGTGGCGCCGCCGCTCGTCTACGATTACCCGGGCGACGCGGTCTCTCGACAACTCGACAGCATGACCCTCGAGGACTATCTCGTTCGAACCTACGGCGTCAGTCGTGAAACCATTCGTTTCTTTGTAGCGGGCGAAATGAGTGGTGGATTCGGGTTGGGCCCCGACGCCCTCTCAGGCTTCCTTCAGTACGAATGGTCGAAGACGATTCCGACCGTCGACGACACCATGAAGTCCGGCATCCAAATGTTTCCCGGCGGCAACTCCGGCATGACTCGTTTGATCGTGAAAACCTTGATTCCCGATTCCATCGAAGGTCCGCGAACCATGGAAGCCGTGTGGAAAAACCCGGTTAACTTTGCCTCCCTCGATCGTCCGAGTCAGCGCTTCCGCATTCGCCTCGATTCCACCGTGGTTCGCGTCGAACACATCGGCGAGCCGAGCAAGGCCGACTTCGTTTCTGTAATTTATTCGAACAATGGACGTCTCTACCGCGTCAAGGCCAAGACCGTCGTGATGGCCGGCGGCGGCTGGATCACCAAGCACATCGTGCGAGATCTGGATGAGTCACGCCGTAACAGCTATGAGCAGTTCAACTACTCGCCATACATGGTGGCCAACGTGGCGGTCCGCAACTGGCGTTTCCTCTACAAGCTGGGCATTTCGAGCGCTACCTGGTTTGAAGGCTTCGGCCGTTACGTGAACATCCGCAAGTGCGCCACCTTTGGCATGGATACCGCGAACGTCGGTCCGGACTTGCCCACCGTGCTCACGTTGTTTGTTGATTTCGCCAAGCCCGGGCTTCCGGCTCGTACCCAAGGTCAACTCGGCCGCGCCGAAATATTGTCCACTTCTTTCACCGACTATGAACGTCGAATACGCGAACAGTTGACCGATATGTTTGCCGCATCTGGCTTCGATGCCAAGCGTGACATCGCCGGCATCGTGCTCAACCGCTTCGGACACGCCTTCATCAATCCACAACCCGGATTCTTTTTCGGTCTGGAAGGCAAACCCGCGCCCCGTGATGCACTTCGCAACGGCCCTTTCGGCAGAATCGGCTTCTCGCACTGCGATTTAGCCGGAGCCATGGATCACCGCAACGCCTTCATCGAATCCGAACGAGCCATAAGTCAACTTCTGGATCGCGTCCTGACCTAGAGTCCCGACAGCACCGCTACGGCTTGAGCCATTTGTCTAGTCCTTCGCGCACAAATTCATCGTCGTTTAATTCCGGGTACGCCCGACATACTCTATCAATCTCCTCTTTTTGTCCGGGACTGAGCGCCTCACGGGCATCCAGGCACCAAACTCCCTCGAACAAGCCTTGTCGCCGCAGCACTTCATGCAAACCAGCGATACACCCCGCGAATTCGTTATCGGTATCAAAGAATGCCGCATTGCAATCGGTCACGTGTACGGCTTTCTCCAGCAAACATTGTGCGACCGCCTGAGCTGCGTTTGCCGAGCTGTGGCATTCCGCCAAAAGCTCGACTGCGCGTTTCGTCCAAACGGCCCAGTGGCCCAGCAGGCCACCCACAATGCGTAATTCTTTCGGCTTGCCATTAACCTGGAAGCGGTAGGGCGTGACCAGATCGATCACGATATTGTCGTCGTTACCGGTATACAGCGCGATGTCTCGACCCGATTGCGCGACAGCCCGAACGACATCCAGAGTGTGGTACCGATTAAAGGGAGCAATCTTTATCGCCACTACATTCTCAATTTCCACAAATTGGCGCCAGAAACTATAGGAAAGCACGCGACCGCCCACCGCTGGCTGCAGGTAGAAGCCGATCAGGGGCAAAATCTCAGCGATTTCCTTGCAGTGATCGACCAGTGCTTTGTCATCCAGATCCTTTACCGCGGCCAAACTCAAGAGTCCCGCGCTGTACTTGAGATCTCGTAGCAACCTTGCCTCAGCGACCGCCTGTTCGGTCCTTCCGCAAATCCCACCGACTCGCACTAACGGAACGTCTCGAGTTCTGTCCGCGCGGTCCATTTCCTCAGCGGCCAAACTCAAAACCGGCTCGAGCAACCCAACTCGGGGTTCTCGAATCGCGAATTGGGTTGTGTGTACTCCGAGCGCCAACCCACCAGCCCCAGCCGCTACGTAGTAGCGGGAGAGAGCCCTCTGCCGGCGCTCGTCCAAACGCCGGTTTGCGTTCAGGGCCAGCGGATGTGCCGGAATTACGGTTCCAGTCTTCAGAAGCTGATGAATTCTAGGGTCCATATCTTGCTGCGAGTCGCAGCGCCCAACATAACGGAAAAAACTCAGAAGTGGCCAGTGCGTTCCTCAAAGTGAGTAGGCTTCGCCAATGTCGGCCCGCCACTTTTAATCCACGTCGCGATCCAATCGACCATCTGCTGGACACTCACAGTGGGCCGACCAAAGAGTTCAAAAGACTTTTGCGCATTGCTCAGTAGCGCATCACTCGCTTCCGTTCCTTCGAATCGAACCGCCTTGCCAAGTCTTTCGCCAAATCCGTTCGCAAGTTGCCGCACGCTGAGCAAGTCAGGCCCGGTAATGTTAATTACCTTCGGCGGTGACGTCGCGAAGGCCAGCGATTCGAGTGCCATCGCCGAAGCGTCAGCTTGCCAGATTGTATTCAGATAGCCCATGGATAGCGACACAGGCTGCCCGGCGGCGACACGCTGCGCAACATCTACAAGCACACCATAGCGAAGCTCGCACGCGTAATTCAGCCGAAGAATAGTCATCGGCGTCTTGTTCATCCTGCTGAAATGCTCAAAAATGCGCTCGCGCCCGACGCAGCTCATCGCATATTCGCCGGCGGGATTCAGCGCATCGTCTTCGCGTGAACCTCCTCGCGTGATTGGTGACAGCCCGTAAACATTTCCGGTCGAGAAAACCGCGATTCTGCTATCGCGAAAGCGGTCCGCAATCAGCCCGGGTAAGAAAGTATTATTGGCCCACGTCAACCACTCTTGTCCCGTCGAACCAAACTTCATCCCGGCCATGAAAACGACGTTTGCGGCATCGGGAAGTTTGGCAAGCGAAGTGGTGTCGAGCAAATCGCAACGCACTGTTTCGATACCCCATGCCTGCAAGCGATCCTCAAGTGACGAAGACGAAAATCGCGAAACACCGACAACTCGGCGCCTCACTCCCGCCCTCTCGGACGCCTTCTTCGCCATTCGTGCCAACGTGGGCCCCATCTTCCCGCCCACTCCCACAACCACAATGTCCCCGGCGAGACGGCCCAACGAACGGACCAGACCCTCTGTTGGTTCGCTAAGAAGTTCTTCCAATTGTTCTACATCTTGAATGGACGTCAGGCTAGTTGACATTCAGATTTCGTCTTCCTCGGGCCGCCACAGCACTCGCGCGATTGTACTTAAACTCCTTATCAGCTGTCTCCTGGCTTCGGGTATTCTCCCTTTAGTTGAGAATGCCGAAGGGATTTTTCACGATGCGCATTCGCGTAATGACCAAGCAGGATATTCCAGCCGGGCTGCGCCTGAATACGCTTTCGGGATGGAATCAGACTTCCGCCGATTGGGAGCGCTTTCTCGTCAGCAGTCCGCGGGGATGCTTTGTCATGGAAGACGGCAACAACGTCGTCGGAACAGCGGCTACGATTTGTTACGAGAATCGATTTGCATGGATTGGTATGGTTTTGGTGGATCCGCAGTACCGCAAGCAAGGAATTGGAACTCAACTCCTGAACAAAACAATCGAGCATCTCGATCACTCAAACATTTTTACAATCAAGCTCGATGCTACTCCACTCGGAAAGCCGCTCTATGAAAAGCTGGGATTCGTAAGTGAATTTGAGATCGAGCGATGGGTTCTGAAGAGACCACCCGGCACAATTTCAACCATACCTTCGACACCACCCGCACCGCTGACTGAGGACCAACAGCAAGAGATTTTCACGTTAGACAGAAAATGCTTTGGTGCGGATCGCAGTTTCTTACTGCGTTCTCTGTGCGATCAAGCGCCAGAATTGGCGCTAACAGCCTGGCAGAATGGAGTACCCCCATGCTTTGCCTTCGGACGTCATGGCTTATTTGCCGACCACCTCGGACCGTGCTTGGCCACCAGCCGAGTGGCGGCGGAAAAACTTCTAAGCGAGTTCTTGGCTCGATCTTCCCGCGACATTCTCATCGTCGACTGCATCAAGTCCAATCCAGGCGTTGTCGAATCACTAGCTGCCCTTGGCTTCGTCCCGTCTCGGCCCCTTACACGCATGGTCCGCGGCCCGAACGCCTACCCCGGCAGGCCCGATTCCCTTTGGGCCATTCTCGGTCCCGAATTTGGATGAAATCATCCGGCAAATCACGATAAGCTGCGCACCTCCGTGGCAAAACAACTTGTTATTGCAAACACTGACGCCTCCGCTAAGCCGTCCTATTCCTCAAATCGCGTTTATTACGGATGGTGGATTGTTCTCGCAGCTTTCTTGAATCTCTTTTTTGTGGTTGGAATAATTTTCTACGGCTTTCCGGTTTTCTATCCTTATTTCATTGAATCCCTCGGCTTCACCAGGGCTCAGTTAACACAAGGATTTTTGCTCGGCTTCCTTCTCGCCGGACTTCCCTTCGGGATATTGGCGGGAACGCTGATCGATCGGACCGGCCCGAGGTTTGTGATTCTGTCAGGCGTCGTGCTGGTCGCAGTTCCCCTAATACTGATGGGCCGAATGAGGCATTTCTGGCAATTCGAGTTTCTCTGCATCGTGGAAGTTGTCGGATACGTCCTCGCGGGCCCGATCGCCAATCAAGTGTTGATTGCGCGCTGGTTTGACCGCCGTCGCGGTCAGGCCATGGGCTACGCCTACTTAGGCCTTGGCTTAGGA
>Ga0137412_10004531_pt1 | contig 11093 bp, 10 predicted proteins | sample CZODoug2_1_16fun_FD_122160 | JGI IMG/M metagenome (GOLD analysis project Ga0137412, IMG submission 122160) | Vadose zone soil fungal communities from Angelo Coast Range Reserve, California, USA - CZODoug2_1_16fungal (Hybrid Assembly) | ecosystem: Environmental > Terrestrial > Soil > Vadose zone... | reverse complement strand
ATAGAAGTAAAGAATGAAGGCACTGCCCATGGATTATTATTAACTTCTTTACCATTTGCAAATATATCATAAATAATATAACCGAATAAAACAGTAGCTAAAACAGAAATTAAAGAACCAAAACTAGATATAGCATTCCATCCTGCAAAAGCATCTGGATAATCTGGAATTCTTCTTGGCATCAATTTTGTTATCATAGAGTAATTTAAACCCTATTTCCCAATATTACTATTGGGTTCAGATTAAGTCATCAATTATAATTAAATAATTGTTGGGCGCTTGTATCAGGATTATTGTTGAAGTAACTCACCTGTTAATCGTTGAACTCGCTTATTACTAATTTTTAATCATAAAAATTATTACATCGTAATAAGATAAGCTGCAAATTAACCTGTACACAGGTCTTTCTTGCAATTCACCCAATTTTACAAATAATATACAACTTACAGCTTCACAATATGAGAGGCTATAGTTTTTATTTTTGTGTCCTATCATTTCTCTACAATAAATAAAACAAAGTAGAATATAGTAAACAAAGATATGAAGAAATATATTACTGGGGCAAATGTAATATTTTAATAAAGTTTTGTACGTCTAAAAATTTTACCTTTAAATGGCAAACTGTTTTTAATATATTTAGTTAATGTATCTTTTCCTATATTAAATTCTTTAGTACAATTTACTGTAGAAAACTCTCCAATGAAAGACAAATCTGAACTATTATAAACAAAAACTAGTTTAGTTATTTTAGCTATCGTAGAAGAAGTTTTTATTTTACCATATAATGGATTATTACTACCGCTTTTATTTCGATTTTGCATTTCTAAGAACTCTTTAGATTTAACACGTCCAAACATTGAATTCAATTGACCTGAAGGATTTAATCCAAATTCTAACTTATGTTTATAACCTTTAGTAGAACCTGCTATTTTAGCTAAAATAATCACCAGTTGAGGAAAATTAATAAATAACATATCTAAATAGTGTTGTTCTCTTGAGAGTATAAATTCTTTTTTTACACTACCTGAAGTATCCAAATCTTCTAATATAGCTAAAGCAAAATTATGTATACCATAATAATTTATATTATGATAAATAGGAAAATTTCGACGTAAAGCACTAGGAGTCCAATAGCTTAATAATCTAATAGAACCATTCCAAGCACTACCTACGTATATTTTACCTGTAATAAGATTTACCCATTGATATATAATAGATTGTTTTTTATTATCATAACCAATTAAATTTTTAAGATAATTAGGATTATCATATAGTCTTATTGGAGTATTTAACCATTGTAATTTAATATGAGGTCCATTTGGAAAATTAAATATCTTAAATTGTCTATCTTTAATAGAAATAGATACAGGGATAACATTAAAAATAATAGAATCTGTTAATATTTTTATATCTTCATATAAGTAAAAATACAATAACATAATTATATTAATAACTAAATGTTGTACATTAAATTGTGCTTTATTAAAATATTGAAAATAAATTTTACCCGCTAAACCTAAGAAATGTTGAGGAAAAAATGTAAGATTTACACCAATAAACATTGTCCAGAAATGAACTTTTCCTAAAAATTCGTTATATGTTCTACCAACAATTTTTGGTGTCCAGTAATAGAAACCAGCAAAAAGTGCAAATACAGCACCCATTGATAAAACGTAATGGAAGTGGGCTACTACATAATAAGTGATTTATGTTAACTTAAACTTACGCTTAAGATCGGACTATATCTTTATATACTCACTTAACTAAATAAGTTTTCAAATCTCACGTATAGTCTCTACAGATTCAGTAAACTGTTTCCACGGTATTGCCTTGATTACAGTAGTAGATGTTTCAGCACAAAAACATAATTAAGGTTTCACCGTTAGCTATTACAAAATAATAACCGATAAGCTGAACTTATCATAGTGAGATGACAACATAACACATTATTCAAAGTATTTTATAAAATTTAATAAACTATCATTTTTAGCTCCTAATAAAGGATAAAGTTCACAGTGATTTATAATTTTAAGTAAAATATTTTTTTTGTAAATTTCTAAAGAATAAAATGATTTATTTTTATATGGTGTTCTAATGACATTAGATGCATCAAAATATGTTTTAATAGCATTTAATATGTAAATATCTTTATTTTGTGATATAGAAAAAGAGGAATTTTTAGTTTGTCGTATTGAAAAACATCCTTCAGCTTCTATAAATCCAGATAGCCAACTATTAAAATAATTTAAAGGTAATTCAAATTTAATATTTTTTTCTTGTATTAGATTTAATTGTTTAGAATATTTTAAATTACGTGAAGCTAAATAAATATCTACATCACTATTAAGTAAACAACATTTTAAAAAAGAAAGACAGCAAATAATACGACTTGTTAATGGAGGATATTTATCAAAAATTTTTATAATATTAATAATATGATTTTTATTATCTAAAATCCAAAGAACAAATTTACCATCTTTAGATATTCTGACATGTCCTTTTAATTGATTGGAAATTAATATTAACATCTTAACATTAGATTCTAAATTAGATAATTTTATTACTAATCTATATTGTAAATTTTTTTGCCGCCAGTGATTTACTTGTATACTGCCATTTCCATCCATTAAACCTACCCAAAATTTTTTTATGTGATCATTATTAATAAAAATAGAACTAGCTAATAATTCCATAGAATCTAATTCTTTGAAAATTCTATCATGTAATGCGATATCAAGACTAGCATTAGATAAGATAACTCCTGTTACACAAAAATATTAATTTATTAATCTTTCATAACTAAAAATATAAGCTTGATAAGGTTTATTTCTTAACGCATGAATTTTAATTATTCCATGAGTAATATTTAATTCTCTCTTAGCATGTGTTACTCCATCAATTTTTTTTATAAAATCTCTTTTTAAATTATATAAAAAAACAGCCTTTTTAATGTGAGAATTTTTCTTCATATCAGAAATAAGATTATTAAACTCAATAGAAGAAAAATTCAACATCAAGGGTATATCTGAGATATTATAAGGTAATTTAGAAAAATACCATTCACCTCTAAATAATTCCCCACTGTTAATAAAACCTAAAATAGTAGAATGATTAGAATTAATCAATTTAGCTAAAGTTAAGACAGAAGGAAAAATAACTTGTAAAATTTTATAAGAATTATAAACATAAACAGGATGAGCCGAATTAGCTTCAATTATTCTTAATTTAGATTCAGTAGAATGAGTTTTATTATAAAAAGGATTATTTTCCCCAACTAAAGCTCTGGATATTAAAGTTTTAGTAGCTTCAGAATGTACTCTATTTTTAGCTAAATCTGAAAGCATTTGTTTAGTAGCTTCTGTATGTTTATAACCTAATGATGATTAACCTTTTTTTAAACCGTTATAATAAGGCAAGAACTTAGATATAAAATAGGTTTCTCGCACAGTTAAAATTTTAATATTAGTATACTCTACAATTAAAACAGCAAAGTTATCTTGTCCATATTTTAATAACGCTTTTACAATAGGCATATTACTATTTTTTTTTTCTATTAAAAAGGCATTATTTAGATAATTACGCATTCTACCTGCAAGATTAACAGAACTACCTACATAATTATGACCATTTACTAAATTAACAAGTATATAAACACCAGTTTTATTTTTTGTGATCTTTTAATAAGTGCATTCTATCATTCTTAAAGTTATTATAAACTTTAATTGGTTTAACTTGTTCTTCTATTTTAGTTAAAAAACAAGTAGATAATATAGAATAATCGTAAATATCTTTAATGTAATAAATATTTTTAATGTAATAACACAAAACTAAAGAGAAATAATAAATATTTTCGTGGACTATATCTTATCCAACTAGTAAATAGTTGAACGGTCATTTATAGTCTCTGAGGATCCTTTTAAAATACGACTACGTATCCGTTGGTTTCCTGCTGATTTATCTAGACTAAGCTTTTTGACTAAGCCTTATATTTATAAAGTTGAGTATCTTAGGCTTCAGATATTTCCAGCACATAATAACCTTTAAAGAGAACTAATTAGTTTTATATAATCCTCCAATTGTGAATAAAGCTAAGAAACCAATTGTGAATATTAAAGGTGTTGTAAATCTTAAACTACCTCCGTATAATGTTGCTCAGGGTTCAGCCTTTAACCATTTCAGGTTCAGCTAGCTTATTTCTCAATATAAATATAAAATAAATATTTATATCTTATTTAGGTGTTAATCTAAAATCCGTCACCGGTGAACTGGACCATTCCTTGTAACTTCATATACAATTATTTATTGTACTTAGATAGTCATGTGGCGTCTGGCCTCTACGCTTTTACAATAATAGTTTCCCTCGCTTACGCATTATTGATTTAGTTCGACGATAGTCTTAAATTTATTTTTAATTCTAAATTTAAGATTTCCCTCGAGTTTGCCACTTCAGAATTATTAATTATTTTAATAAAAATAAATTTAAATAAATAATTTATATTTCATAGAATCGCAAAAATATGGTAAAATATGTGGTTGTAATTTTATCATAGATCTAGAAGATATATAAATAGTAGGTTGATTTCTTTGTATATGTAAACTACAACTTAAATCAAAATTATAAATTAGAATACTTATAATAGAAACAACTTCTTTAACAGTAAAAGACTGTGTTTGTAAAGTTAAACCTTTGTAAGTTTTAGTACCATCACACATTATCCAATGAGCTAATCCTTCATAAGTTAAAAGTTCATATAGATTTAAAGGAACAATTTTTATATTTTCTTTATAAAAAATAGAATGTAAATAAGTAAAACAAGGATAACTACGAGTAGTAAATTGTATAGCTTTAAATTGTTTATTCTTTAAATTAGTATTAGTAATAAAAGGTAAATTAGAACAATAATGAGATAATTTTGTAAAACAATAAAAAAGATATTCAATTTTATCTGTTGATTGTTTTAAAGAAAATCTGGTATTACCTGCATTATTTATTTGTAACCAACTATCTGATATAATTAATCCTACTAACATTGGCATTAAATAATTAGGTATATCGACCATATGTCTAACTATAGAAGTATAAGGAGGATAACCTATTGTAGAAGTTAAATTTTCACCATAAATAACTAATTTTTTACATTTATTATTATCAAGTAGATATTTTTTAGACCTAGGAAATCTTTCTAATAAATTTAAAGTATTTTTGTTTTTAATAATAATTCTGCTGGTCATATTTCTCTTACTGAAGGAGTATGACAACCATGAAAAGATTTTAATTCCAGTTGGAACCGCAATTACCATTGTAGCCGCGGTAAAGTAAGCTCTTGTATCCACATCCATTCCAACAGAGAACATGTGGTGAGACCATACTAAGAATCCTAAGATACCGATTGAGAACATAGCATAACAACTCATATAAATTAAATAAAATAAAATAAAATTTAATTAAGAAAAAAAGTTTACTTTTGTTTACGTTTAGAATTCATATTATGTTAAATATTTTTGATAGCTTTAATATTTTTGCTACCAGATAATTTAAATAATTCAGCAGCATTTTTAAAATCTGAAAAATCTAAAAATTTAATATTATAAAGAGGATATCTATTAAAATGAGGTATAATAATTTCACAAATTTTAATAAAATCTTGTACATAGAAATCACATCGGTCATTATTTAATCGTATATTTACATTACCACAACCAAAAAACAAAATGAGTTTTTTCATTAATAAACTATCTCGTGAATGTTGAGTAATATGAAATCTAAAATAAACTTGATTCGTAACTTGTCGTATACCAATAAAAAATACACCATCTCCAGCTGTAAATCCAGATACCCAATTAGGATTTAAATTATCTGGTAAATTAACATTAATTTTATCTACACCAACTATATTAGGGAATATATTTAAAACAGAAGACGATAAACCTCTATTAATAGAAACATAATAAGTTAGAATAGTTTGAAATCCAGCTGAATTCAGATGCTGTTTTTTATGCATTAATTTTACTACTTTAGACCATAATACAAAATCAGAATATTTTTTAGTAATTAAAGAATATGCGGAAAAATGTGGTATAATAACATTAAATAAATCTTCAATTTTTGTAACTCTATATACACATTTAAACTTTTTTGGTCTAATTGTAACTAAACCAACATCGAAAAATTCTTTTATTTGATATAAAATTTCAATATCTTTAATGTGTAAATTAATCTCAAAACTTACTATTGTACGCCAATTTAAATTAGATCTTCTCGTGACAATAACACTAAAGCAACCTTCTGCCTCACAGAAACCAGTAACCCAATTCGATTCTATTTTATTAAATATTTTAGTATTATTACTAAAAATCCGTTTTTCAGAAAAGCTACTTTATTTTTATATTTAACTATAATTGAATTAACATAAGACATTATAAAGCAAAACTCTATTTTAATATAGAGCTGGACTATATCTTAATTCTTATAAATAAGAATTTTTTACGTAAAGTCTCTGAGGCTATAAGCCTGCTGATAATTTCTGTCTAAAAAAATTAGACCTGAAAATTAAAAAATAAAATATTATTACACAAAAATAATAATAATTATTTAATAAAAATTTAATTTTAATTACAATAAAAATTAAAGTAATAAAATTTATAAGAATATCTCAGCATACAGTAAAATTTCTCTGTGTAAAATAAAACTATTTTTATTTTTTATAACTAGAGGGCCTATAAGCTATTAGACCATACCAAGATAACCAAAGATAGGTTTACCTGAAAATGTTGATACTATGTGACTAACTATTCCAAATCCAGGAATAATTAAAATATAACAATTTAAATTTTGGATAAAAAAAATATCCTATTTAAAATAAGATTATTTTAATATTATCACTCAAGAACTCACGCTCTTGTTAGGACTTTCTCTTAATCTATTGTATCTGAATTATTTCTATTCATTGTTTTTTTAAGTTTAATTATTTCATCTACACCTGAATCAGTTAAATGTTTTTTATTTTGAATAATAATATAAGCTTTTCTCCATTTTAAATAATTAATATGTTTAGAAGAAAGTAATTGGAAATAATAAAAATAATTAATAACATTTTTAGCTGAACCAAAACTAGTAGATCCATAATAATAAGTATCTTGACTTTTTCTATATCCTATATTTCCACCTAAAAAGTCTTTTATTAAAATTAACAAATCTTTTTTTTTTTTGATCTATTTGAAAATTTAATCTTACTTCAGTTTTATTTTTTCTAGTTATAAGTTTGATTTGGAAACTAGCATCTGCATCAGAAAATCCAGATAACCAATAATTATTTAAATTGACATCGGAATTAAGACTAAAAACTGGAAATGATTTAAAATAAGGATTAGATAATATATTATTATTTATTTGATTTAATTTGTTTTCAGATCTGATTTTACCATTAATTAAATTAAGAATTTTAAGTAAACCAGCACGATTAGAAATAACTAAAATAATAGCTTTTTTATTTTTAACTTTATAAACATTTCCGTATCCTATTTGACCTTTTATAAAATAAGCTAAAGAAGCATCTAATTCATTAAAAACAATAACCAATTGAAATGCTTTAGAAAAATGACCATCTCCATCAATTAATCCAGCTAAATAATAACTAAAATCGGAATCATTTATTGGTTTAAAATGTTTAGGTACATGAATAGATATTTTTTTTATATTTACAGATTCTGTAGATTTGTAGCGTAAAGTCTCTGAGGTTCTTTTATTAATTAAATTATTAGTTAATTCATTACTAATTTTAATAAAATTACCTGCGGATCGACTTCTTTGTTTTAACTTTTTTACTATGACTTTAAAATAGTGGGAGTATTTAAAACTTACTAAAGTTATTCCTGCAAATAGCCACATTAAGAAGCTTATATTTATAAAATGAACCTCTGGATGCTTTTCAGTATAAAAACTGAAGGACTATATCATTATCACTTAAATAATTAAGAAAGATTAGGTTTATTCCATTTTAGATTAAATTTATTCCAAGTCTTATTAAAAATTGTACCTTCTAAAGCTTTATATGCATCTAAACTAAAAAGTCGATAATATTCTTTAACTAAAAATAAACGATTACGTTTAATAGATTGAACAGGACAAATATGAGTATATTCAACAAAAGAATTAATTAAATCTTGTGACTGTATACTCCACTTGTAATAACCATTATGTGATTTATCAAAGTAAATTTCACCTCCAAAATAATTTTTAAAATGAATAACATCTACTAATAATTTATTAGTAACATTTAAAGTTAATTGTGGATAATTATATTTACCTTTAAAATAATAATTTATTGTTCCATCCGCATCAAAAAATCCTGAAAACCAACCATGTTTTTTATGTAAAGTATCCGAATTTAAAACTTGAATATTAAGTGCAGCACAAACATGACTAAGTTGAATAAATCTACCTGAATGTCGAATATAACCATTAATTCTGTTTATTAAATTTATCATACCAGTACGATTATGTAATCGCCAACGAAGAGTTTTAACACCAGAACGAATTTTTATAGATCCTCCTAATTTATTCTGAATTATACGTAAAATTCTTTCATCGGCTAAAGATACAGTTATTTCACAACTAGTATAACCTAATTTACTTAATAATAAACATCCATCTCCATCGATTAGACCTGCTAACCATTGATTGAAACGGATTTCCTTTTTATCTAAGGATATTACGCGTGTAGTCTCTGAGGTTCCTACTAAGTAAGAAGAATATCTTCTACTGTTGGTTACCGGCTGATTCCTAATATATAATTCCGTTACTTTAACTAAAATGGCTAATACAATGATTAGACTTATAATATTAGTGCCCAGATACATTAAAAGGTTCCAGCATACAGCGCAATTCAATTTTAAGATCTCTCCTAAACAGGGCCATCCTTGACCAAAAAACCCATTCTTTCAAACTTAACTTAAATTTTAATCTCTTTCTACAACTCTTTATATTTTACTAATTTAGAGTTGGACCCATTCCGTTGTAAGGAAGGGCAATTAAGTTCATGTACTATTTCAGCTATAGCTGTCCTCTAACTTGGTCAAATTTAGTTTTAGCATAGCTTCGTTAATAGCCTTGTGTTCAAATTAATAAAATATTAATTATGAAGAAAGAATCGACTGTACATTAAGCATCATTTCAGACACCCACCAGTGACCCAGTCTGTAGCGATCTCTTAGACGACCGACGGTCTTTAGTTGAGAAAACTGTTAACCGTAAATTACACTAGCATAGCCTAACAAAAATTTAAAATTTGACGTTATTTAGCCCTGTCAGGCCAAACCTATCCTTCCACTTCTCTTAAATTAATATATACTAATTTTATTAAGAGAACCCATAAGGTATTTTTTTCTAAGAATTGCATAGTGGTTTTTTAAGATAGGGACTAGAACAATGGTATGCTGAAATAATAAAAAGAATTTCTATTGCATTTGCTTTATTTTTCCCTATTTCTATTCCATTATTATTCAATAAAAGGTAATATATCCATCTTCTATTAAAAGCTGAAAGCAATCTATGAAGATGAAAAAGGGGTATAGATGAAGAGGTCTTTTGTTAAAGTTAAATTTATTTACACATCTGCCTCTTTAGCTTCATAGCTTTTGCTAAACCATTCTCTGTTTTCCCATTCACAAATAATTACGATTTGTTAATACATTTAGCCAATTTAACCATTTCTAATCTAGAATCACTATTCAAATGATCTCCATTTATTAATTGAATTCGAAGTTGTTTCCATAAATAATAACTTTCTTTTTTTTTAGAATATAATACATGTGTATCAAAGTAAGGAAGAATATGAGAAGTATTTTTAACTCCATTTACTATGAATTCCCAATTATCTTTCGCAGAATGAGGATTAACTGTCCCTAAACCAAAAATATAAGAAATATGTAGTAATACGCTTTTATTTACTTCCCATTTCTGACAAATCAAAAATCTTAAACGATAACCTATACTATTAGATAGTAAAGATAGACTAAAACATCCTTCAGCATCAGTAAATCCAGCAAGCCAATGATCTTGTAAATTTGGAAGTAATGTATCTAGTATAGGATTAATTATTTCTAATTTCATTCGTAAAGCTAAATCATTATATACTGAAAGAAAAATTAAAAATCTCGAATATCTAGTAAAAAATACCATATTACCATTAAAAATAAGACATATTAAAAAAATATGTGTCCTATCTTGAACTATAAACCGATGTGTTTTATTAGATTTAGATTGTTGAATAACTTTACCAAATCCTAGATTATTCATAATATAATAAAGAATTTGTACATCTACACTACTTTGAGTAATTACAAATTGTAAACTTCTTTTGTTCGTTACTATAAAGGAAGCATCTCCTTCTGTAAAACCTATAAACCATTCTAAAAAAGATTGTGATGGTTTTGATCGATTAGGATAAAGTTTTGAATACATTTCATAAAATGAAGAAAAATTAAATGAACGATTACTAGAACTAAGTGATAAAAATGGTATAACTGAGAGACTTAATTCGCAAATATTGTTTGTTAAGAAAAGATGTTGATAAAGTACTGGGTCACCACCTCCAGCAGGGTCATAGAAACTAGTATTAAAATTTCTATCTGTTAATAACATAGTAATTGCTATTTGTATTGTCTCACTTTCTTAAAGAACATGATAATAATATAAATTATCTCAAGAATTAATAAAAATTTAATTCAAGGTGAGAACTCTAATATTCACATATTAGATTGGACTATATCTTATTTTTCTAATTTGTAAAAATTCTGTAAATGATCCCAAATAAAAATAGTTCTATTATTATTCATATTTAATTTAATATAATTTAGTTTTTCTATACCTATTTTATTTTTATGTTCACCATTTTTAAATAAATTTAAAACTTTTAACCAATCTATACAATCTAAATATTTACTTCCAAATAGAGGATAAACGGTTAAATAATTTTCTAATTCAATATTACCTAAAATATTAGTTGTTCTAATTCTATATTGAGGATGAAGTGTATTCATTCTAATAGATTTTACAGAAGTAATTAAAAGTTTAGCAATTTCCTCAAGAAAAA
>Ga0137412_10004528_pt1 | contig 11096 bp, 7 predicted proteins | sample CZODoug2_1_16fun_FD_122160 | JGI IMG/M metagenome (GOLD analysis project Ga0137412, IMG submission 122160) | Vadose zone soil fungal communities from Angelo Coast Range Reserve, California, USA - CZODoug2_1_16fungal (Hybrid Assembly) | ecosystem: Environmental > Terrestrial > Soil > Vadose zone... | reverse complement strand
CCATCGCCATGCGTCGCTGTTAGGATGGGACTGCTACAAGTCGGCGTGCTGCCGTTACAGGTCGATGTATCAAGGATGTAAATCGGACCTTCGTTGGCGTCGGGTACGTAGAGCGTGTGAGTTGTTTCATCCAAATCAAGGAAGGACGGGAAGCCAAAGGGGACACTGGCCGCGCCACCTTGCCACAGCGTGCTACCGGGAAACACAACTTGCTTGGGCGTTTGGGTGCAGCCTGACGTGTTAGTGGCGTTGCAGTTAGTAATGTCAATAACAGCAATCGAGTCACTGTTTCCTCCGGCAAGCGTGGCGAAAAGTGTCCGATGAGCTGCATCGAGTATCAGGTCGCTGGGGTTTGGCCCCGGACTGATGGTAGCAATCGGAGAGCATTGCGATGTGTGCTGCGCGCTGCAATTCCTCCCGTCAACGACAGAGATGGTATTATCAAGCTGGTTCGCGATGTAAGCCGTGTTGGTCGCCTGGTCGACCATGATATGGATCGGCCAGCTACCCGCCGGTATCAGCGGCGCGACCCAAGGCAACTTGGGCGGTTTCATCGTCATGGCCGCGAACCCAGCCGCGGCAAAGAAAAGGAGGCCCGCCAGAGCAAGGCGAGCACGTGGTAGTTGAAAGGAAGCTCTTCCGGACGCGACCGACCCGGCCACATCCATTTGCTGACATTTTCGATTCGTTAGTTTCACTTTTTCCTCCTGTTCTTGTTCAATCGTCTTACTCATTCTTCTACAGGAACGAAGAGTCGAAGTTCCCAAAGAACAGGAAAAAAGGAGGCGAAGTTCCTAAGTATTTTTGCTTCGAAGCGACGGCAAAAACTAGCAATCGGCAAAACTTAGAGGACTTCGATTCGCTTCGCAGACAGGATTCTTCTTTTAGAATCGCGTCTTCAAGCCGACGTATCAGAACCGGCCTTTAATGGTCGCAATGGACTCGTCGTGGCGGTTTTCAAAATTACCAAGTACGAGCGGTGACTGTCTCAATGTTGGAACCGGAATGCGCCTTTGCCTTGTCGTCGACTTCGACCCAGGTACCGCCGATATGGCTCCCGGTACGAGCTGGCATCCATACCATGTGCTTTCCGCCCTTTGCGATGTTACCTGCCTGGGACGCTGGCTTGAAATCGAAATTCAGCTGACTCGGTTGATTCGCCTTGGTCTGCGTGTTCGTGATCGACGCCTTGACCGCGCCATTCACAAGCAATGTCACCCGGTAAACGCCCGGTTGCAGACCGTGTGAAATATAGCGGCCCTTTGCATCGGTGTTAACTGTGCCGAACACCTGTTTGCCGTCTCGCGATTCGATCCGAACGCCCGCGCCCTGAATCGGTTCGCCTTTTGCATCTTTGACAAACCCCTGAATGGACGCTGGCCCCTCCGCTGTGATTTCGTTCGTTCGCACACCGGTTTCCGATGCGCGATCACGCACGCTAGTAGTGACTCCCGTCTCTGCAGGCGCAACGGTCGCCTCTGCCGTAATTTTGTTCGTTCGCGGGCCGGCTTCCAATGCGCGGTAACGTACAGTGGTAGCGACTCCCTTCTCTGGAGGTGCAGCGGTCACTCGAGTGTCCGCGCGTCGCTGGTCGAAACCTCCCGAAGATGTATAATCCGAAACTGTGAATGGATTAGATGGATTCTGTAAGGGCACGCTAATGCCGGTGCTGCTTATCGGATGAGTTACATCTGTGAAAAGTCGCTGTAGATAAAAGTCGTACGTGCCATTGACGGGTTGTTCTTGGGCGGAAGGTCGAACGGCGGGTTTGTATCCCTGATCTTTGGTCTCGCTAGCGTCGCTGACAGGCAAAACTGCAACAGTCTTATCCGGCGGATTAAGCTGCGACGCTCGGAAAAATTCAGCGTGAAACAACGAGACCGCAGCCGCGCCTAAAAGCAGACCCACAGTCGCTGCCCCAACCAGTTTGGGGTTACGCTTCGACCAGCGCCAGATCCGCGCTGGGGGTGAAACCGGTCGGGCGACGATTGGACGGCCGGCGAGCCAGTGTTCCAGATCGGCTGCGAGATCTCCGGCGGACTGGTAGCGCGCTTTTGGATCACGTTCGAGACAGCGCGCACAAATCGTCTCCAAATCCCGATCGAGCGATGGTGCTAGCGAGCGCAGTTTGGGCGCCTGCGTTTCAGATGCTTTGCGAATCACCGAAACCGGATTCGAACCCAGGAATGGTGGACGTCCGGCAAACACGCTGAACAGAACTGCGCCGAGACTGTAAACATCGGCAACCGGGGTAAAATCGACGGCTGCATCACCGGCCTGTTCGGGCGCAATAAAACCTGCGGTTCCGAACGTAGTCAGTGACCTTGTAAGATCGTTGTTCCCGTCCAGCAGCTTCGCCAAACCGAAATCGCTGACGAGTGGCTCGCCTCTATCATTTAGCAGAATGTTTCCCGGTTTTAGATCACGGTGGAGAACTCCCCGGCTGTGGGCGTAGTCGACAGCATGCGCGACTTTCGCCATCAGTTGCACGCACTTTCGCGGCTCATCGCGCAGAGAAGCCGCGTTCTCTTGCAAGCTTCCCTTCTCCGCGAACTTCATGCTGAAAAACGGCAGACCGTCCTCGCTTTCGCTCACTTCATAAATCGGAAGGATGTTTGGATGATCCAGACTGGCCACCGCCTGTGCTTCTCGTCGGAAACGCTGCAGCGCTCCGTGTGAATCAGCGCGATAACTAAGGACGCGCTTTACTGCGACGATGCGCCGGGAATGTCGTTGCCTGGCGCGATAGATGACACCCATGCCGCCGCAACCGATCTGCTCCAGAATTTCGTAGTTGCCTAAGAACCAAGTCTTGTGGGGCGCGTCCACGTCGTTGAGTACGGTTTCATAAACCTCTTGAGATACCTCTTCACCGCCTTCCAATCCCTCGCGCAGGAGGCAACTCACGCAAACTCCGCTGTCGAGCAGCGTGGTTGCTCCACATCTCTCGCATTCTGTGTGCTCTTTGGTGGCGCTCGCAAGCGGATCGGAGCGTGGAACTGAATCTGGCATGGCAATTACTCGGTTGCTGTTGCGAGTGACGCACACAGGTAACGGATCTCATCCTCTACGTCGGCAGGATCCTCGACCGTTTTGGAGACTTCGGCGCGCAGCAGGCTACGGTAACGCTGGCGCATGTTGTGCAGCTGTTTTTTCACGGCCGTCTCTGCCATCCCCAACTCCGCAGATAGGTTGGCATATGACAGTTCATCGCGTTCGTCTGTAAGATGGGAGCTTAGTGCTTGGAAAAGCCAGAGCTTGCCTTTGCTCTCACATTCTTCCCGAAGCCGTTGAAGCGCCTGTTCGACGACTGTCGTCGCCCAAGCGAGGTCGAAGAGTCGCTCCGGAGGCAATGACTTGAGCGCTTGCGACGGTAGAGATAATTGTGATGGCGCTTCCGCCATCCAATCGTCCCAGGAAATAAATCTCGCACCGCCGCCGCGTTTGTGGGCATGCGCTTTCTCAGCGGCGTTAATGAGAAAATTTTGCAGCGACCTCAGTAAGAGCGAACGGAACCGGCCGCGATTTCGATCGGCGTACTGCAGCCAATTGTCCTGCAGAATGGTCACAAAAAAATCCTGCGTAAGGTCCTGCGCGTCCTGTGTGGAATAGTCGCGTCTGCAGACGAACGAGAAAACGGGTCGCCAATAAGTTCGGCAAAGGTCCGCGAGCGCTTCGCGCGCCTTTTGCTCTTCGCTTCCGTTGGCGGCGGAAAGGATCAGGCTCCAGCGGGTAGTTACAAACTCGCGAGGTTTGTCTTTACCGTCGCCAACCTCTCCATTCACGAGAGAATATTGTGGTTCTCTCTCTTCTATACAAGCATAAACGGTGGATACTGGCCAACCGCCGTTGTTTGCCTTTGCGCGGATGCGAAATCGAGTCGTGGCAATCTGTTGGCGAATCTTTGCAAAGTATACTGTGAACACGCCGTCGCCCGAACCTGGTGCTTAAGAACTCGGCTGCATTTGCTCGATCAGTCATGTTTGCATCAGTCCGTACTGCGCTGATCGCAACATTGAGCCGACGTGGACACTAGACCGAATGGAGTTACGGTGACATGATGACTAAGCGGATCGGGTTTGTTATTTTTGATGGCCTAACTGCGCTCGATCTGGTGGGGCCATTCGACACCTTCGCGGTCGCGACCGAGCTCGCGTCATCTCGTAAAAACGGCCGTGCCTACGATCTCGTGACGGTAGGGTTGAGCCGCGAGGCGGTGGTGGCGGAGTCTGGGATGCGCTTTCATCCTGATACCACAATTCTGAAGGCTCCCGCTCTGGACACTCTGGTCATACCAGGTGGGGAAGGACTGCGTCGTGCGGACGTTGCGAGCAAGATTTCCGACTGGCTACAGCGACGCGCCCCAAACACACGCCGGCTGGTATCGATTTGTACAGGCATATATGGTCTCGCTTACGCCGGCTTGCTTGATGATCGGCGGGTAAGCACGCATTGGCGCTTCGCTTCCCGAATCACACGCGAGTTTCCAAAACTCAAAGTAGAGCCAGACGCTCTCTTCGTGAAGGACGGAGCGTTTTATACTTCGGCGGGTATAGCGGCGGGGATTGATCTGTGCCTTGCGTTAATTGAAGAAGATTACGGACCCAGACTTGCACTCGATGTCGCGCGCGAGCTGGTCGTTTACTTAAAGCGGCCGGGCGGCCAGGAACAGTACTCACAATCCTTGCAGTTCCAGGTTCGATCGAGCGATAGATTTTCAGAGATCGTCGCGTGGGTTGCCGGCCATCTCGGCGAAGAGCTTTCTCAAGAGTTGTTAGCTAGCAAAGCTGCGTATTCGCCACGACATTTCCGGCGTCTGTTCAGAAATGCATATGGCGTGACGCCGGCGCAGTTTGTGGAAAAGTTGCGCATGGAAGAAGCCAGAGCCCGCCTCGCAATTCCACGAAGCACGGTCCAGAACGTTGCGGAATCGCTCGGCTTTAAGAATCGATTCGTCTTTAGCCGCGCGTTCGAGCGTCGGTTTGGTCTGCGCCCGAACGCATACCGACAAAGTTTTCAGTCTTCGGCCAAACCGGTTTAGCGAAACCGTAATTTCTGACTGAATTCGTCACAATCTTGTCCTCGACGGTGTTCCTTACGCCTGCACTCTCTAGCTCATATGAGGGAGAGAAAGCAGGCCGTCTTAACAAAGACCACTTTGTTGGCCAAACGCGAAACATTGTCAATCGACCGAGACACGGTCTTGCTGCTAATCGACGTGCAAGAAGGATTCAAAGACCCGAAATGGGGGAGACGAAATAACCCGCGCGCAGAAGCGAACATTGCTCAGCTGCTTCATACCTGGCGTGTCAGCGAACGCCCGATTATTCACGTGCAGCATGTATCGCAGGAACGCGCCTCTGTCTTTGCGCCCGAATCACCCGGGATCGCACTCCAAGAATTCGCTCGGCCTGCCAACGGCGAGTTGCTGGTCCAGAAGCGTGTTAATAGCGCTTTCATCGGCACCGAACTCGATAGCAGCCTGAAGGAACGCGGCGCGACTACCCTGGTCATCGTGGGATTTACGACTGACCATTGCGTGTCGAGCACAGCACGAATGGCTGGAAACCTCGGTTACCGCACGATCGTAGTCTCCGACGGCACGGCCACATTCGAGCGTCGCTCCGCCGACAACACACCTGTTGGTCCAGAGATTATTCACCAGATCCACTTGTTGAGCCTGGAGGGCGAATTCGCGGAAGTACTCGATGCCGACATGGTGCTGACCCTGAGCGAAAAAGAATGAGACTGCGTCGCCTCAAAGCCCAGCAGCAGCTGTTATGAGACCTAAAACAGTGGGCTTAATCATATTCGAGTAGGTGGCTGCCGCCGACTTGACTGGGCCAGCCGAAGCTTTTTCGCGCGCGAATATTTCCGACAGCAACGGGTGCGAATCCTCTGGCTACAATGTGTTAATGCTGGGCATCACTGCGCAGCCGTGTAGGACCGAATGTGGAATAGTCGTAAAACCACACACGGATCTTGGAAGCGCCCCGCCACTAGATACTGTGATTATTCCGGGAGGCAGCGGGGTCCGCGATGGGAAAGTAACTAACAAGGTCGCGAAGTGGCTCAATCATCGAAGCTCCACCACAAGGCGTATTGCGACGCTTGGTACTGGCATCTACCCGCTTGCAGCGACGGGAATGCTCGATCACCGTCAGGTAGCGACTCACTGGCGTTACGCCAGCGATGTTGCGCAGCGATTTCCCAGCCTCCGCGTCAACGCTAATTGTCTCTTTGTTAAGGATGGACCCTTTTACACCTCCGCTGGCGCGATGGCTGGTATCGACTTATCGCTTTCCCTAATCGAGGAAGATTACGGGGTCCGTGTCGCCCTTGCGATAGCACGTGAACTTGTGGTCTCTGCCAAGCGATCGGGCCTTCAGGAGCAATATCCCGAAACATTGCAATTCCAAACTAAGTCAGTCTCACGCCTGTCCGAATTAACGACCTGAAAGCCCTGCACGCGGCCTGGAAAATTGCTGCTGCGAAGTATGCAGAACGTGCTGGACGAAGATCCACCCTTCGTACTCGGGGCCCTCCAGAACGGCTACGACGAATCGCTAACCACCATCAAAGGCCGGTTCTGGTACGTCGGACTGAAGAAGAGATTCTAGTTTTCTCCGTTAGTTAGGTTACATAGAGGCAGCTACGAATGATTTCTAGCTGCCTCTTTGTTTTTCCAGCAAAAAATCCCTTGGCCACTGTTGGACGACAGCAACGCCGTCTTTGTTTTCTTGCTGTTGCTCATACTCTTGCTGTGGGGAAGCTGACAGCTCCCATGTCGGCTCTTCGGAGCAAGAGCAGCAGTCAGAGAAGCAGGCAGAAAGGAGATTTGCAGATCGCGAAGACGCTTGTTTAAGACGCCCGCTGTTTAATTCTAAGGTCGCCAATGCAAAATTGGCTCGTGCGATCAGTTTCTATCGTAAAGGACAGCTTTAGGCGGCTTGCCGGCGGAGGGGCTCGAACCCACACGATCTTGCGATCACTGGATTTTGAGTCCAGCGCGTCTGCCAATTCCGCCACGCCGGCGTTGGGAAGCGGAGCGAAAGGATACAAGATTCACCGGTAAGCTCAACATCCCTGTGCTGGAGAGTGCGCTGCTCATAGCGCATTCTAGGTTATGAGCAAAGACGCGCTCCGCTGAGGACAGCGGACGCTAGAGCTGATCGATAGCCCGCAAACCGCGCGGTGGCCGAGAATTTCGCAAAGAATTATTGCGTCGCGCAAACCGGACGTAAATGCAAGCAAAATGGCGATGTTTGTTCGCTTCTCGGCTTTAGCAATTGACGGCGTCGCTCCTGCATAAGCTTCCGCGGGCGCTTGGAATTTGGATGCCCGCGGATCATTCAAACCGGCGACGCGACCCTGAAGCGTGTGCGTCTGTGAAATTCATCCCGTGATAGCGTTGCGCCTCGCTTAATAAATCGCCAAAAAGATTACAGTTTCTACTTCACATACTCGCGTGCGATTGCCTATGACTAATCAATGCGACCTTTATTTTCCATTCTCTCGCTCGCCGTTGCAGCTTTGTGGAGTTCGGTGCTTCCAACAATCGCGCAGGTCAGTGTCACTCAGGAGCACAACCATCTCTCCCGCGACGGCCTTTACGTCGATTCGGCATTCACGCCTTCGGCTGCTGCTAACGTTGCGCGAGATCTGAACTTTAACGGCACGATTTCAGGAAACGTTTACGCTCAGCCCCTTTACATCGAGAACGGCCCCGGGGGCGTCTCGATGGTCATTGTGGTGACCGAGTCGAATAACGTTTATGCGCTCGACTCCCTGACTGGCACGGTGATTTGGCAGCGGAACATTGGTCCGCCTGTGACCGCAGGTCTGCCGTGTGGGAATATTAACCCCCTTGGCGTTACTGGCACTCCCGTTCTCGACCTTGCCTCCCGGTCACTTTTCTTTGATGCAATGATCGATGGTGCCACCAAGAAGCATTTCATTTATTCGTTGAATGTGGACACTGGCGCGACCAATCCCGGTTGGCCGGTGGATGTGAACGCCACGGCCACATACAACGGCATGACCTTTACTTCACTAGTCCAGAACGAGCGTGCCGCACTGGGACTCGTCAACGGCGTGGTCTATGTGCCATATTCCGGCCACAACGGCGATTGCGGCACATATCACGGCTGGGTTATCGGCGTGCCAATCAATAATCCTTCCAGTGTGACCGCTTGGGCAACCAGAGCGGTCGGTGGTGGAATTTGGGGCCATGGCGGTGTTGCTAGTGACGGCACTAACATGTTCGTTGTGACCGGAAACACGTTTAACACTGGAGGCACATGGAGCGGTGGCGAAGCGATTATTCGTTTGCAAGGTGGGCCGATCTTTAGCGGCAACCCGGCTGACTACTGGGTGCCTACGAATTGGCTCTCACTCGACAACGGAGACACCGACTTGGGCGGGTGCGGCGCAGTACTGATCGATGTTCCGGGCGGTACTCCGTCACAACTGGTGCTCGCTTTGGGCAAAGACGGCAATGCTTATTTGCTTAATCGCAATAATCTTGGCGGAATCATTGCACCGGTGGCATCGGCGAATGTTGACGGTGTGATCAGAGGTCAATCCGCTGCCGCTTATCGCACGAACCAGGGAACGTATTTTGTTTTTCGCGCCGGCAGTAGCGCTATTTCCGCTTATAAAATTACTGCGACAAATCCGCCCGCTATAGCCCCCGCCTGGAGTGTAAGTCAGAGCGGCCAGGGCTCGCCATGGGTTACAACGACTGATGGGACTAACAATGTGATTGTGTGGGTAGCTGGCTCCGACAGCGGCGGCGACCAGCGTCTACACGGATATAATGGCGACACCGGCGCAGTTGTTTATGCAGGCGGCGGCGCAAACGAATTAATGACCAACACGCGCAAGTGGAATACTGGCATCGTCGCTCGCGGCCGCATTTATTTCGCCGCGGACAACAAAGTGTATTCCTTCAAAGTGCCGGGAGGAACGCCTACGCCGACGCCGACAGCAACACCAACTGCAACACCTGTGCCAACGCCAACTCCTACGCCCACCCTGACGCCCACGCCGACGCCCACAGCAACGCCGATTTCTCAATGCACCGTTCCTAATTTTATTGGTGTCCGATTAAATCGAGCCCAGTCAATTTGGAGCAATGCGGGATTTACAACCAGAGTCACCACGGTCGGCCCGGGCGGACACGGGATCACGTCGCAAAGTCTCCCTGCGGGATATGCCGGCTCTTGTACCACAACAACAATCACGCTTACCGCCAGATAGCCGGTTTGGCTTTCCTAATAGCCCCTGCCGCGCGCGCGCGAGGGCTATTGACGGAATATAGACATTACCGCGGTGGCCTTTGTCCTTTCACGGTCATTCATGTTCCCAACCGTGCGAGGGAGCGAATATTTCACGAGGGGAAAATCGTAGATTTTGAGTCCAGCGCGTTTGCCAATTCCGCCACGCCGGCGTTGGGAAAGTTGAAACTACGAATTCAAGAGCGAAGCTCAAGCGTTTCTGATCTGCACCGGGTTTGCTGTCCGAAGCACGGCAATCGTGGACTTGCCAGACTGGGTTGGCGTCGCCCACCGCAAGGATGTTACAGCATTGTCTCGATCGCGCGTAAACCGCGCGGTGGCCCGAGAATCTCGCGAAGAATAAATGCGTCACGTAAACGAGACGTCGACCCAAGCAACGTGACTATGTCCGTTCTTGGTTCTTCCGTCTTGGCGATTGTCCGCGTTGTTGCCGCGTAAGCTCCCGGTTCTTCTTGAATTTCGAATGCAGGAGAGCCTGTTATTTTTGGTGGGATGATTTTTTCCACGCGCGTGATGGCTGGCGGCATGGACTTTTCTCTCGCGATGGCCTCGGGTTTGCCTCGCTGTTTCCGGGGCAATCTCCAGGGTGGTGAGGGCTGTGGAATCGGCGGCTTCACCGGAGCAAGCGGGCGGGGGGAAATATCGGTGCGAGGCACCACTGGCGGCGGCGGTCTTGAGGTTGGGGGTTGTCCAAGCGCTTCCATCAATTTGCGAATCCGGTCTTCGTCTGACCCAGTCGGTGCGCGCTGCGATGGCGCAGGCGTTCGCGGTGTCGATGTTTGATTCGTCTGATCTTTGCTTTTTTTGCCTGCTACCTTCGCCAGGAACTGGAACAAGACAGCGACCACGACAAGCAAAAGAAAAAGAAAATTATCGAAATGGACTGCAAACATGCTTTGCATCGCTAAATCGTTACAACATTGAATCGTTACATCGGTTCACGGTTCGCGAATTACGGCTCAAAGAATCACGTCGCCTCAGTCCGCGGCTTTTCTCCGCCAGCAATTGATTCGCGCATCGATGTATCCGCCTGCACATTTTTCATCCGGACGTAATCCATTACGCCAAGATTACCCGAGCGAAATGCATCTGCCATCGCCTGGGGAACGAGCGCTTCGGCCTCCACTACTTTGGCGCGCATCTCTTGCGTCCTGGCACGCATTTCCTGCTCGACTGCCACGGCGGCCGCGCGGCGTACCTCAGCTTTCGCTTGCGCAACGCGCTTGTCGGCCTCGGCCTGCTCGGTCTGCAATTTTGCGCCTATGTTATCGCCGACATCCACGTCGGCGATATCGATTGAGAGGATTTCAAACGCGGTGTTGCTATCGAGACCTTTGGCCAGCACTGTTTTTGAAATGCGATCGGGATTCTCCAGCACTTCCTTGTAGGAATGCGCTGAGCCGATTGCGCTAACAATGCCTTCGCCCACGCGCGCGATGATCGTTTCTTCAGTCGCGCCACCGACGAACCGATCCAGATGTGAGCGTACGGTAACACGCGCTTTGACCTTCACGCCGATACCGTCTTGTGCGACTCCGTCAATCGTCGTGCGGCCCATATTTGGGCTCGGAGCGTCGATCACCTTCGGATTGATGCTCGTGCGTACCGCTTCCAAGACTGTCTTGCCCGTTCCCTTCGTGGCAAGGTCGATGGCACAGGCTCGGTTGAAATCGAGCGAGATTCCTGCCTTGTCAGCGGCAATCAATGCAAGAACCACATGGCTCACGTCGCCGCCGGCGAGGTAATGCGCTTCCAGCGGATCGCTGCGAACATCCAGACCTGCTTTGACCGCGGTGA
>Ga0137412_10004527_pt1 | contig 11096 bp, 11 predicted proteins | sample CZODoug2_1_16fun_FD_122160 | JGI IMG/M metagenome (GOLD analysis project Ga0137412, IMG submission 122160) | Vadose zone soil fungal communities from Angelo Coast Range Reserve, California, USA - CZODoug2_1_16fungal (Hybrid Assembly) | ecosystem: Environmental > Terrestrial > Soil > Vadose zone... | reverse complement strand
TGCGCCGTAGGACGTGACTCGGTGATATAGGGACGGGCAGAGCCGTGTCCGTTCTGCCCCGAGCGCCCGGGAGCATCAGATGTCGACCTGTTCCGCTATTGCGAGGGCATCATCTACTTCGATGCCGAGATATCTGACCGTGCTTTCGATCTTTGTATGTCCGAGCAGAAGCTGGACGGCCCTGAGATTGCCAGTCCGCCGGTAGATCAGGGAAGCTTTTGTCCGTCGCAGCGAATGCGTCCCGAACAGCCTTGGGTCTAGCCCGACGCTTCCGATCCACTCCGACACGAGCCGGGCATATTGGCGCGTTGTCATATTTCGGTCAGGACCGCGACGGCCAGTGAACAAGAACTCGCCGGGCCGTTTGCCGGTGGCCTTTAGGTAGTCATCGACCGCCTGGCGGGTCTGTTCGCTCAATTCAAATCTGACGGGTCGCCCAGTTTTCTTTTGTCGGACCGTTGCGCGATCGGCCGTGTATCCGCCTGCGGCGACATCCTCGACCCGAATGGCGACGACATCACAGCCGCGAAGCTTGCTGTCGATTGCCAGATTGAACATGGCCAGGTCGCGAGCGCGGCCTTCGATCTGGAGTTTCGTCCGGATCGACCAGACGTGCTTGGGTCGCAGCGGCGGCTTTGCTCCGGTCAGCTTGCCTTTGTTCCACGGCACTCGCTTGGGCGCGGGGACCGCATTCATTTGATCCTGCATGGTCATACTCCTCGGCTCGGTTACTGAGGCGAGAAGCATGTGCTACCGGATCTGGCTTTGGAATTAGGTCGGTTTTCGGACCAAAGCGGACTTCCGGGCCGGCCGGGCTGCAAACGCCTTGTAGCGTTTGACCCACAACGGAGTGCGCCAGGAAAGCTGGCAAAGAATAGGAGGTGAAAGTCCCCCACGGGGTAAGGACTAGCCATCCGCCCCGACCCCGAGTGATGCGCGGCGTCCCGCGAGGGCCGACGTGAAGCGTTCACAGGGGAGACCACGGGCCAAGTATTGAGCTGCGAAACGGGTCTAATTCCGAGGTGCCGATCTCATTCCGTTGAAGAGAAGGCAACATCGTCCCATGGCGAATGGCTTGCATGGGAAGAACCTCGCGCAGTCGGAGACCTTGTGCACGTGGAGAAGTTCTTTGCGCGGAACCTGGGAGGTCTCATCCATGCCCGGACTCGTGTGCCGGGCCGGCTCGGGAAGGCGACAAGCCGCACGCCGAGCATGTACGTGGATGAGAAGTCGGATGAGGCCATAGTACTTGCGAAGCGACTGAACAAGGGGAGGCAACTCCCGGCGGAAGTCGTGGAGGGAAGGGCCTCACCCAAGGGGAACAGCCGTTAGGCGGCCGCGGTTCGGACACTGAGCCGAAATACCGCGTCGATCCGAATAATGGCTGCGCGTCGGACGACGAGCGACCTAAATCGCTCATCATAACGACGACTGACCCAAGGGAGGAGCCCGGTGCGTTAGCAGCGCACGCCGGGATCTAATGGAATGGACCGGTCGCGCTCCATCGGCTCTTCGGTTGAAGAAGAGCAAGATCGTCAGCATATGCTCTGCGTCGTTCGGAGGTGCCATTTGCAGCCACGTTATTGTCGCGCGGCGCGCCCCTTCGCCGTCAAGCCTTCGCCTTCGGCTCACCGCTGCGCGGCGATGGGCTTGACTGCTCGAGGCTGCCGCGCAGTCGGCTCTTCGTGCTGCGAAATGCCAACGAATGTACCTCGCGCCAGCCATTCAGGACATTTGGAGGACACCATCATGATCGGCAATACGGATATCATCATCGCGAACGTCGGCGTCGATATCGGGAAAAACGCCTTTCATATCTGCGCCATGAACGCCAAGGGGACAATCGTTCTGCGTGAAAGACTGACGCGCACCGCCCTGCCGAAACGTTTGGCAAATATTCTGCCCTGCCTCATCGGCATGGAGGCCTGCGCCGGAGCCCATCACATTGGCCGCAAGCTCGCGTCGCTTGGGCACGATGTTCGTTTGATGCCAGCGAAATATGTCAAGCCGTTTCTAAAGGGCCACAAGAATGACTATCGCGATGCTGAGGCAATCGCCGAGGCGGTGCAGCGCCCGACCATGCGCTTTGTGCCCTTCAAGAGCGACGAGCAGCTCGATCTTCAAGCACTCCATCGCGTCCGCAGCCGGCTCGTTGGCCAGCGCACCGCCGTAATCAACCAGATTCGCGCCTTCCTGCTCGAGCACGGCGTCCCTGTGCGCCAAGGGCCAGGCGCCCTGCGGCAAGCGCTGCCTTCGATCCTGGCTCAGCGAACCGACACCCTATCGTCGCGGATCATCCGCCTAATCGAGGGCCTCATCGACGACTGGCGACGCTTCGATCAACGCATCGCTGATGTCACCAGCGAGGTCGAGCAACTCGCAAAACAGAGCGAGAACTGTAAGGGTCTTATGAGTGTTCCCGGTATCGGGCCGATAACGGCAAGCGCGATGGTCGCGGCGATCGGCGACGGTTCGGCATTCAGTAAGGGCCGCGACTTCGCCGCCTGGCTCGGCCTCGTGCCGAAACAAATATCGACCGGCGATCGCACGATCCTCGGTGGCATCAGTCGGCGTGGTAACAGTTACCTACGCACCCTGTTTATTCAAGGCGCCCGTTCTGTTCTTCAGCGGTTCGAGGGCTGGGAGAAAAAGAGTTTTGGCCGCTGGCTGATCGCAGCGTCCAAGCGATTGCATAAAAACGTCCTTGCCGTAGCGTTAGCCAACAAGCTCGCGCGCATCGCGTGGTCGGTACTCTATAATGCTCGCGGATACGATGCCACGTACGCCAACAGCGGCATGACGACTGTGGCTGCGAGCCAGAAGTAAATCGGGAGCTTCCCTGCCGAGGTTCGCGAGAGAGGTGAGAACGATGGAACAATGGTCTCCCCTGCGCAGCTGAAATCTGGCCCCGCACATGGCCCTCGAGGCCTTGGATCTAATGAGGACAGCTGCGCGCGGATTTCCATGATGGCCCGGAGCGCATGCTCCAACCAGAGGCCGGATAGATTGAAGCGGACCGCATGCCCATCCAATTAATTCTCTTGCAACGCGCGGCCGGTCCATAGATGTGCGGGGGGCGAGGAGAAATCCTCGTCCCTACCGCGACCCTCGGCTCCAGCTCCTGCGACACGGTTGTCGATCTCGCCGCGAAGCGCAACAAAATCGATGGGTTTTGTCAGGAGCGCCTCGGCTCCGCCTTCCAGGGCTTTTCGCTTGGTATCCGCGTCGCCGTAGGCGGTGAACATAATGACGGGAACATCCGGTCGTGCTGCTTTGGCCTTCGGCAAAAGCTCAAGACCGGTCATTCCAGGCATGTTGATGTCGGAAAGGATCAGGATCAACGATGCCCCGCCGCATCACTGGTTTAACGGACGTGGCGCTATGTCCGACTTGAGTCCACTTTCGGGGTCAAGCGGAAGTCAGACTTCGGCACCTGCGCATCAGCGTGCCGCTGGTGGTGTGCTTGCTCGACGGCCAGAAATACTTTTCGCCCGACACACCCTGCCGCCGGCCGCCGGCGAGGAGCTCAGGCCGCTGTTCCGGCCTCACTCGGCCACCGATCACCGCACCACGACGCCGCGCTCGCCCAGGATGGCGGCAATGCGCGCCGCGCCGCCGTCGAGCTTGCGGTAGAAGGTGGACTTCGAGCAGCCGCGCTGGCGCAGCACCTTGCGGACCGGAACGCCACGGGCGGCAGCCAGGACCCAGGTGGCAAGACAACGCCGTAAACGAATTATTAACCAATAAGGTTCGGGATTAGCGCCGCGACAAACCGGCACCAAGGGAGGAGCTGATGGATACCCCAACGTCTGCCGCACCCGACGAAAAGACGCCTCCGCTGGAATTGGATTTGGCGACACAACTCAGCAAATCGGCAACGCAAGAGAAGTCGAAACCCTCTGGCCCGCTGGAGATCAGCGCCGAACGAATCAGCTCTTCCGTCGCCCGGTTGACCTCAAATTCGATAGACGAACTTCAGGGGTTAGCTTCCGAACTCCAAAAAATGCAAGAATTCCTGAAGTCCGAGGTCGACAACGTGCAGCGCCAAATCGACAGCGCGTTGGCCGGAATTAATATCATCGTCGAAACTATTAGCCCGTGGAAAAGCATCGCGGGCTCACAAACACTTCCATCCGGCGCTGGCAATGTCCGCGCGGGGGGACCGGCGGCCAATATTGAGCAACGCATTCGAGCCGGGTAGCAACGGCCGCGAAAGCTCTGAACAGCGAGCCAGAGCGCTGACGGTTAAGGGTGAGTAAGCAGCCCCGGGGTGTCAATCGAACCCGGGGGCACGGTGCGCGCCGCCGAAGCGATTGAATAATGCCGGTCCCACTTCCGAAATAGCACGAAACGGACCTCCCCAGATGTCCGCTGAATGGTCGCTATCGGGGACCCAAAGCGAACATGCGCCCAATCATCGTTCGAGGCCGGCAGAGGTATTGTCGCCGGCTGCGTCCCATGTGAAGAAATCGGCGAGGCTCCCCACAAACATTCTCGTGCACACGGGTGTCTTCGATGGTTTGCCCAAAATCGCCGTATATTTGGTGGGGCTCGAGCCATGGGTAAAAGACGTGCAGGTCAGGCCGGCTCCGCTGTGAGAATCAAGCAGGTGTTCTGCCCACCGAACCCGAACGAGTTCGACAGCACGCACTTGACTGTGGTGTCGCGCGCAATGTTGGGCACAACGTCTAGCGGGATGGCCGGGTCGGGCACCGTGTAGTTGATGGTGGGCGGAATCCTCCCGTGCGCGATGGTGAGAAGCGACGCCACCGCCTCAACCGCGCCCGCTGCCGCTAAGGTATGGCCAATCATGGACTTATTGGACGAGATCGGGACGGTCTTCATGCGCTCACCGATGACTGCCATGAGCCCCATGGCCTCCATTTTGTCATTCTCGGGCGTCGAGGTCCCGTGCGCGTTCACGTAGTCGATGGTGCCTGGCGAGATGCTGGCATCCGCGATAGCACGCCGCATTGCCGCGATGATGGGAGCGCCGTCGGGCGAGGAGCGGGTGCGATGAAAGTCGTCGCCCCGTTCGCCGCAGCCCAGCACGAAGCCGAGAACTTTGGCGCCGCGTGCCAGCGCGTGATCGTAGTCCTCGAGAACGAGCGCCGCCGCGCCTTCACCCATGACGAAGCCGTCACGGTTCTTCGAGAACGGTTTTGAGGCCTCGGTGGCCGGATTGTTCTTGGTCGACAGCGCTGAGAGCAGAGAGAAGCGGATCACCGATTCGACATGCACCGACCCTTCGGTCCCCACAGTTAACGCCGCTTGCGTGTCGCCGCGGCGGATCGCCTCGACGCCGAGTTGAATCGCGGTAGCGCCCGACGAGCAGGCGGTAAAGAGCGTGATCGGTGAGCCCTTGGTGCCGAAGCGCTCGGCAATTTGGTCTGCGACCGTGCCTAGCAGAAATAGATCGTGCCAGGTCTTGAAGCGGCCGGTCCCAGCACTCTCGATGAGGTCGGCGTAGACGATGCCTGCTTTGGCGCCTGACGCGTAAGCCAGCGCCTTGCGCTGCGACCACTCGAGTTCCATTGGAGGAACCGCGACAAAAAGCTCGCCCGGGAAGTCGCCCTTGCGGCCGAGGCCCGACTGACCGACCGCCTCATCGGCCGCCCGCATGGCGAATTCCCGCGCAAGCGTCGGCGCACAGATCGGCTCGACCGGAATGAAGTCGATGGTACCGGCGATCGTGGTACGCAGGTTGTCGATAGGAAAGCGTCTGATTGTATGGATGCCGGATTTTCCCGCCGTCAGGGCTGCCCAATTGTCGGCCTTGCCTTCGCCGAGCGACGTGACCAACCCCATACCAGTTACGGCGACGACCGGCCTGCCGAGCTTGTCACGATGTGCCATGGCGTTTTCTCTGTATTATTTGGCGCGACCAATCAGCACCAGGCCCTCTCCCCGCACATGGCCTACATTGCTAACCACTGCTTCCGAAATTCTCTGAGCCTTCACGGCAGCAGCCGCAAGGGCGGCGCCCGCCATGAGATGGCATTGGATCATATGACCAAAAAGGTCACCGGTCGCCACCAGGCGCGCGCCAGGCGCGAGCCTCGCGAGCGCGGCCTGCTCCTCCTCGGTGATGCCGGTGACGCCGGTGGCGCCCGAAAGGATCAGCCCCCCCTTCAAGTCGAAGTTTCTGGCGCTCTTCGACCAAAGATTCTCAAGGGAGGCGCCGACGGCCCCGGCCGTGCGTTTCACGCGATTGACCCCGACCGAGCCCACAGTTGCGATCGGGGCGGCACCACGCTGCTCGGCATGCTCCCTTGCCTCAAGCACCAGGAAGGCCGCGCCGCTTCCTGGGATAAAGCCGCCTTTGCCAATCCGCTCGAAGACCGGCGCGAACGCGCCGCGCCACAACATGCTGTCCATCGCATAGTGAAGCAAAATGTCGGGCCGCTCGGCATTGCACGAGCCGCCCACGAGGAAAATGTCGCCTTGGCGCGCGCCGATACGAGCCACCGCGACCCTCAACGCGTCGATACCAGCCTGCTCCTCGCCTATCAAAGTGCAGGAGCCGCCGGTGAGGCCGTGCACGATCGAGATATTGCCGGCAAGTAGATTGGAAAGCTGCGCGAGAAAGAGTGTCGGGCGCACATCGTTTATGAGCCGCTCGTTGAGGTAGGTGTCCGGCGCGTTGCTCTTGGTCATGCCCGAAAGGATCTGCTCGTCGACAGTATAGTCGCGCTCGCCGCCCCCGGCTGCGACGATGAGTTCCATCTCGGCGAGCCGCTCCTTGTCGCCCTTGAGGCCGGCGTCGGTGAGCGCGAGCCCCGCCGCATAAACGCCGAGCTTCTGCCAGGCGCCCATCTGCCGCTGGTCGGCCTTCTTGGCGATTTGCAGGTCCCAATTGAGCGGCACAGCCGGATGCACCGGATAGGGCGCGAAAGTCGAGGCATCCACCCGGTGATGGCCACCTTCGAGCGCCTCAAGATGCGCCTCGACACCCTCTCCAAGGCTTGAGACGAGGCCGATGCCACTGATCACGACGTCGCGCGGGGAAGCCATCACGCCACCTCCAGCGGACGACTAATGCGCCCAGTCACTTTGCTTGTATCGTCGGCCTTATCGCTCGGAAACGGCAGCCCGAACACGATCTCGGTGCTGCAGATGACACTGTCGTCAATCTTGATAGATGACACCTTACTCGCGCAGCATGGGCCACGATTCGGTAAACAGTACACCGGGCATGAGACTATAGCCTGGAAAATGCCCTTCGAAGATTTTGCGCTGGAGCGACGCGTCCCCTTCAATGTCCAGCCTCGACGGTCAGCGGCGCGCATTGATGCGAAGACCGGCGAAGCCGTCGACTTGATAGACGGTGCGATAGTGTTTATGGCGGCGCTTGCCGCTGGTCGTCTTGAGCAGCGTGCCGGGCGGGACGAGTACCACATCACCGAACGTCACGCCGGTTGATTTCACCGCCGCTGCCCGACACGCCAGCGCCACGGCTTCCGGTGACACGCCGGCCCCCTCGCGGAACTCGCCGACCAGCACCGGATGTTGCGTGCCTGCCCGCCTGTCGTCGATGCCGAAGACGACAAAGCATCCCCGGCGAAGCCCGCGAATGTTTGTCAACGGCGCCTCGAACTCGCTCGGATCAATCTTGCGGGCTCTGACCGAAATGAGCTCGTCGCAACGGCCCGTCCAGAATAGCTCGCCATACCTGAGGTAGCCCAGATCCCCCATCATCAAGTATTCGCCAGAAAATCTTGACGATGTAGCGGCGGTATCTTCCAAGTAACCGAGAAAGCGCGAAGGCGAGCGCACGGCGATCCGGCCGATCCTGCCATCGGGAAGAGGTTCTCCCAACTCGGACAGGATGCGAATCTCCAGCCCAGGGTGCGGCGCCCCGACGCTTACATACTGCGACGTGGAGCCACGAAAATTGTCGCCGACAGGATCGGCGACCAGATCGTCGTAGAGACGCACCGCATCCACGGTTTCGTGCCGCGCGCCTTTATGCCCCAGCCGTGTGAACGTCATGCCGCCGGCGTTCTCTGCACCCCCATAGCTCGCGTGCATCGCCGAACAAGTGACGCCGAACGGCGCAAACTTCTCAGCAAAGGCAGCGATCGTGCTCCTGTGAATTCGCTCTCCGCCGCTCCAGAAGCCGCGGACCTTTTCGAGCGACACTCCCTCGAGCGTTTCAAGCGCTACTTTTTCGACCGCGAGCGCATAGCCGAAATTCGACCCCCAGGTCAGCGTCGCAGCCGAGGCCGAGAGGCCTTTCAGCCATACCGCTGGGTTGCGGACGAAGTCGGCGGCCTCCATCACAACGAGGGGAATATCGTTTGCCAGGCAAAGCAAGAGATTATTGACGAGACCGAGGTCGTGATAGAACGGCACCCAACTCAGGCACACGTCGTCGCGACAAAGTCCCATCGCGCTCATGCCGCTGTCGATCCCGTACAGCAGACTCTTCTGGTCCCAGACGCAGATCCGTGGCGAGGCCGTCGTGCCCGAAGTCAGCTGCATGGCGAAAGCGTCCCTAATGGGGGTGAAACTCTCAGTCTTGCAGATTCGCGCATCGGGTAGCGCGACTGGTGCGTCCCCATCGTGCGGCAGGCTCTTGGCGAGATAGCTCTCACACAATATCACGCTCGGCTTAGTACGAGCGATTGTGCTGTGCAGTACGGTGATGTCGTTGTTGACCGACAGCCGCGGCGGCGGCACCAGCACCGGGATCGCTCCAGCCGCAAGCGTCGCTATGGTGGCGATCGCCATCTTGCGCTGCGTGGCAAGACAGATCACGACAACTCGTTCGCGCTGACCGCCGGCGATTACAATTGCATCCGTAACCGGTTCGACGTCCGCCCAGAAGCTCGCGATCGACTGCCACTGGATCCTCGCGTCGGGTCCGCAGTAAGAGATGGCGGCCCGATCGGGTTCCTGTGCGAGACGCCTCTTGAGTCGCCCGATAAACGTGTCGCCGCGGAGTGCGGAACTCGCCGCTAGAGCGTCGGCGAAACCTGCTGCATGGCGAGTTGCGTTGCCAAGTGCTTCCGTCATAAGGGCTCCGCATTTGGGGGCGATCGCGGGAAGATTAATGCTTCCGCCAGCGAATGTCACGCCGCAGGCTTTTCCAATGTCCGTTCCAAGCTTTCGTCGCAGCTTTCGGCCGGAGCAAATCTTTTGAACGGCCTATTTTCGGAGTTTGATCGATTGGCGCTCGGCCGCCGGCGATCAAGAGGGCATCGAGGAATTGCTAGCAGAATGGCGACAGAATGATCGATCCATTTAGGACTGCTACACCGGCGACGCTTTGGCAAAGCGACAGTTCAACGACAAGCCGCCGCCCGGCGGCTTTGTTGTTTTGCGTCCACTCCCTTAGACTGACGATCCGCGATTCCCGATCGCCGATGATGAAATCTTTCCTGTTCGGAAATGACCAGGTCGCATTCTACGACGACGGCGTCGGCACCTCCATGTTCAAGCCGTGGGCGATTCCTGGCGGCGCGTTCAGCTTCGGCCTGAAGCGGAACGTCATCGACATCTGCAAATTCGGCCGACCCCGACGATTACAAGATTCAGGCCAACATCAAGCCTACCCGCCGAACTGTTCATCTTCGTCAACGATGCCGTCATCGGCATTCGCGGTCTCTACGATTTTTTCTACCGCCACAATGGCGGCGGCGGAACGTTAACGGTGACGCGGAGATAATGTCAGACGCGGGGCCGCATCCGGTGCCGTCACGGCAACTGCGCGATGTCGCGAGGGCGGTTTGTAAAATGGCTTCGACGACCGCCGGTGCGGGCCCCGGTGGATACCGCAGTGCAGCGCGGCCGAGTGGAAAACCGTATCGACTGCATCCAGCTCCAAAAATTTCTTCCTACTTGGTTTTCGCCTGACAGGGCCGCGTTGCGCGCGCTTCTCTCCTGCGACGGATGTGATAGCGTTTTTGAGGTCTGACCCTCCTCACATCTGCCCCACCTCACCACTCACCACCAAGCTTCTTCTCAAAGCTTACAAAAATAAATGACAAACGCAGCCGTAGTGGCTGTTCAGGGAGTGACGCAATGAAGTCGGTATTTCATCGATCGGTTCTTGCGTGCGCGGCCATCCTCACCGTCGTGGGGATTTCACAGGCTGGCGCACAGCAAAAACCACTAAAAAAATACGAGTCCGGCACCAAGGAATTCTGGACCCATCCACCCGACGACTGGTTCCTCGGCGATGAGAGCGAAGCCCAAAAGGGCCTCGCACCGCCGTCGGGTCCGCCAACCGGCTCTTCCGAAGCCGAACTCGCGACCATGATGAAGAAGATCAAGCTGCCGGCTGGCTTCAAGATCGAAGTCTACGCGCCCGGTGTGCTGGCCGCGCGGCAGATGGCCTGGGGCGACAAGGGAACGCTGTTCGTCGGCTCGTTCGGCCTCGGCAACGTCTATGCCATCAAGGAAAATGACGGCAAGAAAGAGGTCAAGACCGTCCTCAAGGGGCTGAACATGCCGACCGGCATCGCGTTCAGGGACGGAGCGCTGTACGTCATCGCCGTCGACAAGCTGATCAAATACGAGAACGCCGAAGCCAACCTCGACAAGCTCGGCGACGGCAAGGTGGTGTATGACGATATGCCCTCCTATGCCGCGCATGGCTGGAAATATATCGCCGTCGACAAGGATGGCGCGTTCTACCTGCCGTTCGGCCCTCCCTTCAACATCGGGATCCCGCCGACCAGCGTCTCGCAGATTCGCCGCGTCGATCCGAAAACCGGCAATGCCGAAGTGGTGGCGCTCGGCGTCCGCAACAGCGTCGGCGGCGACGTCGATCCGCGCAGCGGCAAATACTGGTTCACGGAAAACGCCCGTGACTGGATGAGCGACGACATCCCGAGCGACAAGCTCAACATGGTCTCGAAACTAGGCGAGCACTTCGGCTATCCGTATTGCCACCAGGGCAACCTGCCGGATCCGAAGTTCGCGATGGGTCACAAATGTTCGGAATTCACGCCGCCCGTGCTCAATCTCGGTGCGCATGTGGCTCCGCTCGGCATGAAGTTCTATACCGGCAGCCAGTTTCCCGCCGAGTACAAGAACAGCATCCTGATCGCCGAACACGGCTCGTGGAACCGGCATAAATATCAGGGCGC
>Ga0137412_10004526_pt1 | contig 11098 bp, 10 predicted proteins | sample CZODoug2_1_16fun_FD_122160 | JGI IMG/M metagenome (GOLD analysis project Ga0137412, IMG submission 122160) | Vadose zone soil fungal communities from Angelo Coast Range Reserve, California, USA - CZODoug2_1_16fungal (Hybrid Assembly) | ecosystem: Environmental > Terrestrial > Soil > Vadose zone... | reverse complement strand
TCGACCACGCTGGTATGGCCGGCGCTGCTGCGCAAGGTCGACCGGCTCGACCCCAGCTATAAGAATTGAAAATCTGAAGGTTTCGGTGTAGTATTGCTTCCAACGACCTCTGCACTTCTCCTCAAAACGCCGCCCAATTCCGGGCGGCGTTTTTATTTGAGTTGGGGCGTGGGCGCGCAAAGCGTGGCCTGCGAAGGCGCGGCAGATCAATTGAGTGCACTGGACCGTAATTCTTGTCACCGTAATTCTGGACACTTCAGTGAGCCGAACACGATAAGCAGGATTCCATGCGATGACTGACTTCGATGACATGTTAAAACGAGCTGAAGACGGTGATCCAACTGCTCAGGGTTTCCTCGCTCACGCGTTTTTCAACGGTGAAGGGGTAGCTGAGAACAAGGAGGTTGCCCGTTACTGGCTTCTGAAAGCCGTTGCTGGCAAGGATCCCTGGTCTCTCACGGTTCGCGCCATAGAGCTTCGTTCAATGGGAGATCCCACGAGCCTGACTGAAAGTGCTCGGCTCTTAGAGATAGCTGCCGGCAAAGGGAACGCGGTTGGACACTTCACGCTCGGACTGCATCTTCTTGAGGGTATAGGCATTGAGAAGGACGCACATCGCGGAGTGGCTGAATTGCTGATGGCCTCCTTTGCAGGATCTACCGATGCAGCAGAGTTATTTAACAAGTACAAGGTTACCGTTTCCGAAAAATATTGGCCCCTTGTGTTCGATCATGTTCGCTGGCCGATCCTGACTTTTGTAATGGGCCCCCTCGTAGATGGACATCTCGATGGCCTTACGCAAAATCGATTAGAAGATGATGGTACAAACAATGCTCCCTGGCTTCAGTACGAAAGGGAGGTCGCGGATGGTCTATTTGTAAATCATTCGGAAAACAATTTTGCCCTCGATCAGATCTTTGGCGATCACGTTACAATCAATAGCATCCTTGTTGGGAGGGCGATCGTTGCGGGACAGCCCGTGGCAGCGACATCGATTAGCTTTGGCAACGTTCTGCTTCCAACCGGCTATCCCCCGTTTTATCGACCAACGGATGACGCACTGAACTTTGTCACAAGTACTATCGGGGGGCTCGAAGCCCGTAAGTGGGTTCGATGGATGTATCAAAGCTTTTGATCGGGCTGCGATGCAGCGCATAGTTGATTGGTCACTTCATTTTTCCTGGACCAAGTTGTTTGGAAAGAATTTCATGCATGGGCTTGATCGGAGCTACAAGAATTGAAAGCTTGAAGATTTCGGTGTAGCATTGCTCTCAACGACCCCTGCACTACGAAGCAAAACGCTGCCCAATTCCGGGCGGCATTTTATTTAGACGTGATGCCTCGTGTCCTGGACGCGGTGCAGCGTTCTTCACGCTGCTCCGCAGAGCCGGGACCCATACTTGCGGTCGTTATGTTATGGGCCCCGGCTCTGCGGAGCACCACGCCGCTACGCGGCGCAGTGCACCGCGTCCGGGGCACGAGCGAACGCGAGCCTCAGCGCGGCGCGTCAGCCAGCGCTCCCAGAATTCTCGCCCACGAACGAATGCCCTTGTGGAAGCTTTGCAGGTCGTATTTTTCGTTCGGCGAATGGATGTTGTCGTCGTCCAGACCGAAGCCCACCAGCACCGTGTCGAGACCGAGCGTGCGCTTGAAATCCGCCACGATCGGGATCGAGGCGCCGGAACCCATCAGGACCGTTTCCTTGCCCCACTCCTCGGTCAATGCGCGCTTGGCCGCGGCGAGCGGCTTCATGTTCCAGTCAAGCGCAATGGCCGGCGCGCTGGAATGGTCGCCAAACTCGGCTGTGCAGTCTTTCGGCAGCCGCGCGGAAACGTAATCGCGAAACGCCTTTCGGATCTTGCCGGGCTCCTGCCCCTCCACCAGCCGGAACGAGATCTTGGCCGAGGCTTCCGCCGGAATCACCGTCTTGGAACCCTCGCCGGTATAACCGCCGATGATGCCGTTGACGTCACAGGTCGGGCGCGACGAGATTTGCTCGATCAACAGGCGGCCCTTTTCGCCGGCAGGCACCGAAAGCCCGATCGGTTTGAGAAACGATTCCGGTGTCAGGTCAAGCTTCGACCACTGGGCAAGAATATCGGGCGGCAGGTCCTTCACCCCGTCATAGAAGCCGGGGATGGTGATGTGGCCGTCCTCATCGAAAAGGCTGCCGAGGATACGGGTCAGCACCCGGATCGGATTTTGCGCGCCACCTCCGAAGATGCCGGAATGCAGATCGCGATTGGCGGCCTTGATCTTGACTTCCTCGTAAACAAGTCCGCGCAGCGACGTGGTGATCGCCGGCGTATTCGGGTCCCACATGCTGGTGTCGCAGACCAATGCGAAGTCGGCCTTGAGGTCTTCCTTGTTCTTTTCGAGAAACGGAACGAAATTTTTCGATCCGATTTCTTCTTCGCCTTCGATCACGATGGTCACGTCGACCGGCAGCGAACCCGTGACAGACTTCCAGGCCCGGCAGGCTTCGACGAAAGTCATGAGCTGCCCCTTGTCGTCCTCCGCACCGCGCGCGACGATGATTTTTCGCCCGTCGGCATGGTCGGTAACAGCCGGTTCGAATGGCGGACGATGCCAAAGATTGAGCGGATCGACCGGCTGCACATCGTAATGACCATAGAACAATACGTGCGGCCGCCCGTTCCCCTTCGCGCCGCCATTGGGTTTGGCGACGATGGCGGAATGACCGGCCGTCGGCCGCACCTCCGTCGCGAAGCCGAGCGACGCGATATCCTTGGCAAGATGATCGGCCGCCGCCTTGCAATCCCCGGCGAAGGCCGGGTCCGCCGAGATCGATTTGATCCGCAGCAGGGCAAACAGCCGCTCAAGGCTGTTGTCGAAATCGGCATCGATGCGGTCGAGGACCGGCTGAAGTTGCGGCGCGTTGGACATTCTCATCTTCCCTTGGCTAGCGGGGTTGCCTGCATGTCAGGTTGTAACTCGCCAGCCGCCGGAGACAAGGCGCAAGCAGTGCCCTCCGAAGTCGGATGCAGCATGTGCCAGACCAATCCTCCCGCAATCACGGCGGCGGCAGCGAGGTTGTTCCCGTAGGCCTGCAGATCCTTCGGAAAAATCGGAAACGACAGGCACATCAGACTTCCCGCGACCGCCAGCACGGCCCAGGTACCCGCCCGCACGGCATGACGTGGATCGTAGGCTGCCCGGTGTATCAGGATGGTCATCGGGAAGAACAGCCACAGGAAATAATACTGCCGGGCCAACGGCGACGCCACCGTCATCAGGCAGAACAGGATACCCAGTTCTTCGGCATTCGAGCGTGGTGTTGTCCGCGAACGGGCCGGCATGACCGCGACGTATCCAAGCCCGATCGCCAACGATACCGCGAGCACGATCCAATTCGCTGTCTTGAAATCGAGATCGACCAGATTCATGTATTGCGGCGGCTTGGCCGGATTATCCTGGTTGTAATTGACCGGGCGCGTCAGCCGGTGCGTCACCGCGATAATGGACTGGTTGACCCAGGACCAGTTCTGCTCGGCGCGCTGCCCGAAGCCCTGCTCCGAGCTGGATCCAACCATTCCCTGAAACCATGTCTTCAGTTCGGAAACGTTGTGCTGAAAACCACGCACCGGAGCCGGAACCACGAACAGAAAGATTCCGAGGAAGACAATCATGCCTGCGGCTGACGCCCATTGCCTGCGCCAAAGCAGATAAGGAAACACCGCCACCGGAAAAACCTTGATGGCGGCAGCCAGCGCAAACATGCTTCCCGACATCCACGGGCGCCCGTGCTGCAGCAGCCAGAACCCAAGCAACATCATCGCCAGCAGAATGAGATTGGGCTGCCCGAGATCGAACATGTCGAAAACAAAGGTTACCGTAACGAAGCCCGGCAGCGCCGCCAGCCAGGGGCCGGGTATTCGCCCCGAGCCCGTCATCGCGTTCGAGAATTGAGCCGTCATCCACCATGCGGCCGCGTTGAGAGCCGACAGGCATAGATAGAGAGGTATCTTGCCGAAATAGCTGGGTATCGCGAGCAGGACCGCGGGCAGCGGCGGATAGATGAATTCGAAATAGGCATTGGGATCGCTGGGATAGAGATCCCTGCCCTGCAGGACCTGCTGCCCGGCCCAGAACCAGAGCGGATAGTCCTTTGTCTTTCCGTTCCCCCAAATTTCCGGAACGAGAACGTCGGCGGTCAGCGCGATACAGCAGACCAGAAAAAGAATATCGAGCGGCGCTCGCAACGACGGATATCTCAGCACACGCAACTTTCCGAAAAATCAGGGGGAGATCCCGTCGCAGTAAACAGGCGCAAAACTCCAATGACTCTACCGTCGCAACAACCCGCCGAGCGCGCCGCGTACCAGCGCGCGGCCGACCGAACCGCCAATCGAGCCGCCCATCGATTTGCCGAGATCGGCAGCCAACCCGCCGACCACCTTGTTGGTAACCGAGCGCGTGACGCTTCGCGCGATAACCTGACCGGTCGACATCCTGCCGCGCGATACGTTGGTGCCGAAAATCGTTCCGACGATCGCGCCGATCTGCCCAAAAATTCCCCCGCCTCCGCCGCCGGCGGATCCGTCTGCGGACGCGGCAGTTCCGGCCACGCGCTTCTGCAGCACCTCATAGGCGGATTCGGAATCGATCGTGGTGTCGTATTTGCCCTTTAGCGGGCTGTTGTTCATGATCGCTTTGCGTTCCTCGGGCGTGATCGGTCCGATCCGAGCCGTGGGTGGCCGGATCATGACACGTTCGACCATCGCGGGCGTGCCGTTGCCCTCGAGAAAAGACACCAGCGCCTCGCCCTTGCCCAGTTGGGTGATGACCTGCGCGGTGTCGAGCTTCGGATTGGCTCGGAACGTCTCCGCCGCCGCCGCGACCGCCTTCTGATCACGCGGGGTAAAAGCCCGCAACGCGTGCTGCACGCGGTTCCCCAATTGGGCGAGCACCTTGTCCGGTACATCGATCGGGTTTTGCGTCACGAAATAAACCCCGACGCCCTTCGAGCGGATCAGCCGCACGACCTGCTGAACCTTGTCCATCAGCGCCTTCGGCGCATCGTCGAACAGCAGATGCGCTTCGTCAAAGAAGAACACCAGCTTGGGTTTCGGCGGATCGCCGGCCTCCGGCAACTCTTCGAACAACTCCGAGAGCATCCATAGCAGGAAGGTCGCGTAAAGCCGGGGACTCTGCATCAGCTTGTCCGCCACCAGGATGTTGATCATCCCGCGGCCATCGCTATCGGTGCGCATGAAATCCTTCAGCGCCAGCGCCGGTTCGCCGAAAAAACTGCTGCCGCCCTGATTTTCCAGCACCAGAAGCTGACGCTGGATCGTTCCCACGGTCTGCTTCGAGACGTTTCCGTACTGCGTGGTCAGCTCGGCGGCGTGTTCCGCAATGAACGACAGGATCGCACGCAGATCCTTCATATCCAGCAGCAGCAACCCCTGCTCGTCGGCGACCCTGAAGGCGATGTTCATCACGCCTTCCTGGACGTCGTTGAGATCCATCATGCGGGAGAGCAGCAGCGGACCCATTTCCGAAACCGTGGCGCGCACCGGATGACCCTGCTCGCCGAACACGTCCCAAAAAACCGTCGAAAACTGGTCGGGCTGGAAGCTGAGTTCCATTTCGCTGGCGCGCTTGACGATAAAGTCCTTGGCCTCGCCCACCTCGGAGATGCCGGAGAGGTCCCCTTTGATATCGGCCGCGAACACCGGCACACCTGCGCGCGCAAATCCTTCAGCCATCACCTGCAGTGAGACGGTTTTTCCGGTTCCGGTAGCGCCGGTGACCAAACCATGGCGGTTTGCAAGCCCCAGCGTCAGCCAGGCGGGCTGTTCACCCTTGCCGATGAAAATCTTCTGGTCGGTATCGGCCATCTTGTTATCGGACGTAGCCATTGCATCGCCTCTTCGCGCGCATCAGGGGTTCAGCGGCGCCATAATCATACCGCATGTTGCAAGCCGATTGAAATCGGTCAACGCCATTGAGAGGACAGGAAGTTCGGTTCGTCGACAAAGATCGACCGACTTCGTTCGTTGAGCCGACGAAAGTCGTAACGAATGGGCTCGCCGCGACAATCTTTCTTAAGAATTTCTTACCCACTCTTGCATTGCTGCAACACTCGCCACGCGATCGTACTCTCGAACGCGGTCATCGCTTGTATTTAGTATCGCGGAAGGTCAAGATATTCCTGGGCAAGGACCCGGTAAATTACCGGTTGAGGGCAATATGGACGAACTAATTGCACGGCTGGCCGCAAAGGCCGGCATTGACAATGCTGTGGCTGAAAAAACTATCGGTATCATTCTCGGTTTCCTTCGCAACGAGGGTCCCTCCGATAAAGTTCAGGCATTGATCGACAAGATTCCGGGCGCGGAAACTGCAATCGCAGCTTCCAACAATAGCAGCGGTCTTAGCAGGTTGATGGGCGGAGGCCTGATGGCGCTCGGTACCAAGCTGATGGGACTTGGTTTGGGCATGGGCGAAATTCAAAGTATCGCACGTGAACTTTTCCGCTTCGGTCGCGACAAAATTGGAGCTGATCAGATGGGCGAGATCATCGCAGGGACGCCAGGCCTCAGTCAGTTCGCCTGAAGCACCTTTCAGTTCACCTGAAGCACCTTTTTCAAATTGAGTATCATGACATATCCAATCTCCGAGATTGATGGCTTGACCGCCCTCGCTGCTTCGAAACTGAAATCGCTTGGCATTCGCACGACGGAGGGGTTGCTCGAGGCCGCTCGAACCGTAAAGGGACGCAAAACGATCGCGGCGAGAACCGGCATCAGCGAGCAGCAACTGCTCGAATGGGCCAATTTCTCCGACTACATGCGAATTCCCGGCATGGGCAAGGCAAAGGTCGGACTGGTGCGCGCCGCCGGTGTCACCACAGTTCGCGAGCTCGCGCTTCGCAATCCGGCACGCCTGGCGCAGAACATGAAAGAGGTGAATACCAGGCGCAAACTCGTCCGCATATTGCCTTCGGAAAAGTCGGTCGAGCAACTGATCGCGCAGGCGCGCAAACTTCAGCCCAAGATCAGTTACTGAACAAGATCAGTTACTGAACAAGATCAGCCATTAGACCGGTTAACGGCATTTGGCTGGCCCGCCTATCGGCGCGTTCGGCATCTTGACTCCCATGCGCGGACCGCGCAAAGCGACCGCATGATCGCGACCACGCCCAGACCCCTCCCCGCGGCCAGCCCGGCAGATCATCCGGTGTTGCCCGCACTGCTGTCCCGGCCGTATCCGGCGGTGATGGGCGTGCTGAATGTTACCCCGGATTCCTTCTCCGATGGCGGCCAGTTCATCGCGCCGGAACAGGCGCTGGCGCAGGCCCGGCAGATGATCGCCGAGGGCGCCGACATCATCGACATCGGCGCGGAATCGACCCGGCCCTATGGTTCGAAACCGGTCCCGGCCGACGAAGAACTGCGACGTCTGCGGCCAATATTGAGCGAGGTGGTTTCGCTCGGCGTTCCCGTCTCCATCGACAGCATGAAATCGGTGGTCGTGGCCTGGGCGCTGGACGCCGGCGCCGCGATCGCCAACGATGTCTGGGGCCTCCAGTACGATCCCGGTATGGCCCCGCTCTTGGCGGCGCGCGGATCGCCCGTCATCGTCATGCACAACCGCATCAAGGTCGATGCCGACATCGACATCATGAAGGATATCGCCGCCTTCTTTACGCGGTCGCTGGAGATCGCCGCGAAGGCGGGTGTTTCACGTGGAAACATCGTACTCGACCCCGGCATCGGCTTCGGCAAGACCCCCGAACAGAGCATGACGGCGCTGGCCCGGCTCAAGGAGCTCAGCGTATTCGGCCTGCCGCTGCTGGTTGGCGCCTCGCGCAAACGTTTCATTGCCTCGGTGACGCCGTCGGAGCCGGATCAGCGCCTTGGCGGCTCCATCGCGGCCCATCTGGTGGCGGCAAAGGCCGGCGCAAACATCATCCGCACCCATGATGTGTGGGAAACCGTACAGGCGCTGCGGGTGGCAAGGGCGATTTGGGACAAGCGATGACCGATATGATCTTCATCACCGGGGTCGTCATCCATGCCCGTCATGGCGTCATGGAACATGAGACCGAAGTCGGGCAGCGCTTCGTGATCGATCTCGAACTCTCCGCCGATCTGTCGGAGTCCTCCCGCACCGATCGCCTCGCCGATACGGTGTCCTATTCCAATGTGGTCGCAACCGCGACCGCCGCATTCAAGAATGCCAACTATAAACTGCTGGAACGCGCGGCCGGCGCCGTTGCCGAGGCCATCCTGGCGTCGTTTCCTCGCGTCAGTGCGATCAAGGTCACCGTTCACAAGCCGCACGCCCCGATCGCCGCGATTTTCGAAGACGTTGGCGTGGTCCTGACCCGCACCCGGCAAGCGCCGTCTCATGGCTGACGTTCTGATCGCGCTTGGCGGCAATGTCGGCGACGTCCGCGCGACATTCCAAAAGGCGATCGCCAATATCTGCGGCATGACGCAGGCGGCATTGCTGGCACGGTCGTCGGACTACGCCACGCCGCCCTGGGGCGATGAGCAGCAGGCCCGCTTCATCAATGCCTGTATCGAAATCGAAACCAGCCTCGATCCCCACGCATTGCTGTTTACGCTGCACAAGGTCGAAAAGAAGTTCGGCCGCGATCGCGCCAACGAAAAACGCTGGGGTCCGCGCACCCTGGACCTCGATCTGATCGCCTATGACGACGTTTCGATCGAAAAGCCGGAACTGACGCTGCCGCATCCCCGGCTGTTCGAACGCGCCTTCGTGCTGGTGCCGCTGGCGGAGATCGTACCCGATCGTATCATTGCGGGACACAACATCGCCGCCGCGCTCGCGCAGCTATCCACCGAGGGAATCCTGCGGTTACCCGACCTCGGCTGACCGAAAGGGACCCAAAACAACCGTTTGGCTTGGCGGTCGGCACGTGGCAATTTCCTGCTGACAGTGGGAATGGCCCGAAGGAACGACCTGCCGAATGACATCTGTAACCGACCACCTGCGGCTGGCAGCGGATTTTGCGCCGGCAACCTATGACGACTGGCGCAAGCTGGTCGATGGCGTGCTGAAGGGCGCGCCGTTCGAGAAGCTGGTCGGCAAGACCCATGACGGTTTGAAAATCGAACCGATCTATCGGCGCGCGCACGACGCCGTGCCGGTCGCAGGCCGGCCTGCGGCCGCGCCCTGGAAGATCATGCAGCGGATCGATCATCCGGACGCCACGATGGCGAACGCGCAGGCGCTGCACGATCTTGAGAACGGCGCCACCGGGCTGACCCTGGTGTTCGCCGGCGCCAATGGCGCCCACGGCTTTGGGCTCGAACCATCTGCGGAAGCGATCGAGAAGGTTCTCGATGGCGTCTTCATCGATGCCGGCATTGCCATCGAACTTCAGATCGGCCCTCAGTCGCGCATGGCCGCGATTCACATCGCCGAATATGTCAAGCGCAAGGGCCTCACGCCCGCGGCCTGCGATATCAGGTTTGGGCTCGATCCGATCGGCTCCTGCGCGGTCTGGGGCTCCAGTCCCTATACCTGGCCTGAAATCGTGCCCGCGGTCACCGGCGCGATCAAAGGCCTCGCGGGAATCGGATTCAAAGGTCCGTTCGCGGTTGCCGATGGACGGGTGATCCATGATGCCGGCGGATCGGAAGTACAGGAGCTGGCGTTCGTGTTGGCGGCCGGTGTCGCCTATCTGCGCGCGCTGGAGGATGCCGGTGTTGCGCTGGAAGATGCGCAGGGCATGATCTATGCGCGGCTTGCCGCCGACGCCGACCAGTTTTTGACGATGGCAAAATTCCGCGCGCTGCGATTGTTGTGGGCGCGGGTCGAAGAGGCCAGTGGCCTTGCGCCGAAGCCGATCATCATTGCCGCCGATACCGCATGGCGGATGCTGACCCAGCGCGACCCCTATGTGAACATGCTGCGCGCCACCATGGCGACGTTCTCCGCAGGGTTGGGCGGCGCCGACAGCATCAATGTGCTGCCGCATACGCTGGCGCTGGGATTGCCCGATCCGTTCGCGCGCCGCGCGGCGCGCAATACGCAACTGGTGCTGCTGGAGGAATCCAATCTGGCAAAGGTGTCCGATCCCGCGGCTGGTTCCGGCGGCATCGAAACCCTGACGCGAGAGCTTTGCGAAGCCGCATGGTCGCTGTTTCGGGAGATCGAGAACGCCGGCGGTGTGTTCGCCGCCCTCGAACAAAACCTGATCCAGCGCAAGGTCGCGGCGACGCGGGCCGTGCGCGAAGCGAACTTTGCTAGACGCAAGGAAGTGCTGACCGGGGCCAGTGAATTCCCGAACCTGCACGAGGCGCAGGTCGCGGTGCTGGATGCGAAGCCGGTTGTGGCCGCAGCATACGGCGAAGCCAAATACAAATTCGACGCGCTGCCGCCGATGCGGCTGGCTGCGCCGTTCGAAGGCTTACGAAACAAGTCGGACGATATTCTGAAGCGTACCGGCACCCGGCCAAAGGTTTTTCTCGCCAATCTTGGTGCGCCGGCCGACTTCACTGCACGTGCGACGTTTGCGAAGAGTTTTTTTGAGACCGGCGGGATCGAGGCGATCGATTTCCTGGCTCCGCCTCGAGAGGCATCCTCCCCTTCACCTCTCCCCAGCGGGGAGAGGTCGACGCCGAAGGCGTCGGGTGAGGGGGCGCTGCCGTCAGACCGTAACCCCTCACCCGCTCCTTCGCCTTCGGCGCAGGAGCGACCTCTCCCGATGGGAGAGGTGAAGGATCTCGCTGCGCTAATCGCGGCCTTCAAGGCCTCCGGCACTGATCTGGCCTGCCTGTGCTCATCCGACAAAGTCTATGCAGGGCTCGCCGCCGACGCCGCCAAGGCCCTTCACGCCGCCAGTGCGAAGCATATCTATCTGGCAGGGCGGCCCGGCGACCAGGAAACCGCGTTCCGCGCCGCCGGGGTTAACGATTTCATCTTTGCCGGCGGCGATGCGCTGGCGATGCTGCAGGAAGCCTGGCGGCTGGCGGAGGGAGCATGACATCGGCGACCAAACCCGTATTGACCGGCGGCTGCCAGTGCGGCGCCATCCGCTTCGCGCTGTCGGCGGCGCCAGCGAAGATCAGCATCTGTCATTGCCGGATGTGTCAGA
>Ga0137412_10004525_pt1 | contig 11100 bp, 10 predicted proteins | sample CZODoug2_1_16fun_FD_122160 | JGI IMG/M metagenome (GOLD analysis project Ga0137412, IMG submission 122160) | Vadose zone soil fungal communities from Angelo Coast Range Reserve, California, USA - CZODoug2_1_16fungal (Hybrid Assembly) | ecosystem: Environmental > Terrestrial > Soil > Vadose zone... | reverse complement strand
TAATTACGGCGATAGTCCTTCACCACGGATTTGAGTTCATTCATGAAGTTTGCATGGTTATTCTCGTAATAATCGCGGAACTCTTGAACGCTTAAGCGAGGATTACGATTTATTAAAACCAGAATCTTGATCATCGACCTCTCCAATCTTTGTCATCCGCCCGGCCTAAACATTGCAGCGCGGCCATGGCATGCACCCGCCAAGTCATTGGCGACAAATTGACAGGTTATTTAATCCGACCCCTGTCGAATGTACCAAAACAGTTGGCATGAGTGTCGATTTGACATGCACGCCATAGGCGACTATCGTGGCCACTATCAATAGCGATGAAGCGGCAGGAAGCCGTCTCCGAGATAAGGCGCACACGACCCGGGGGAGCGAACAGTGAAACGGCAAGATTTCGACGAGATCGCGGAGCGCCTTCGCAACTGGGGCCGTTGGGGTCCCGAAGACCAACGCGGCACGCTCAATCACATTGGCCCTGAGGCGCTCAAGAGAGCCGTCTCTACTGTTCAGTCAGGAAAGCTTTTCTCGCTTGGACTGAAGTTCGACAAAGATGGCCCGCAACTGGGCGGTCCGGGCGGTCGCTTCAATCCCATGCTTTATGCCCTCCAGGTGGGGACGATTATAAACCCGAAGCATCCGAGCGCCCGTGTCTCCGACGATGTGATCCACATGCCCTTGCAGTGTGCAACGCAATGGGATGCACTGGGACACGTTCACTACGACGGCGTGCTTTATAACAACTGCAAAGCCTGTGACGTTTTAAGTGCAAAGGGCGCGGCGCGCTTAGGTGTGGAAAATCTCGCCATGCCTGGCATCATGTCGCGCGGCATATTGCTGGATATCGCACGTCTCAAGAAGGTGGATGCACTGCCACTCGACTATGCGATTTCGGTGGATGACTTGAACGCCGCATGTCGCGCCCAAGGCGTCGCGCCGCGCAAGGGCGATATTCTTCTCGTTCGCACCGGTCACATACGTCGCTTTACGGTCGACAAGGACCGTGTTGCGTTCAATGGCGATCAACCTGGACTGCACCATGCCTGCGCCGAGTGGGCGCATCAACACTCCCTCGCCGCCATGTGCGCGGACAACGTCGGCGTCGAGATCGTCAACCGGGAATTCTGGGAAGCCGAGGCGCCGGCGCCACTCCACATGCTTTGCATTCGGGATATGGGCATGCCGCTCGGCGAGATGTTCGATCTTGAATGTTTGGCGGCCGACTGCGCAGACGACGGTCGTTATGAGTTTCTGCTCTCGGCCCCACCCCTCGCCGTCACGAACGGATTTGGGTCTCCTGTAAATCCTTTAGCGTTGAAGTAAGTTAACCCCGTCTCCGGAGCCTAGCTGGCACTAATGCCTAAATGAGGGCCGGCAAGTCGCCACCAGAACAAAAGCTAACCGCGACCCGCGAGGCCAGTTGGAGAGGACGTATGCCAAAGCAAATCTGGACTGAGCATCCCGTGGCGATCGTCGGGGTGGGGGCTACGCAACAGGGGCTCCACCCTGGGCGATCGTCATATCAGCTCGGGATAGAGGCTCTTCAATTAGCGATTGCCGACGCCGGACTGGAGGACAAGCGGCGAATTGATGGGGTGCTCGGGTTTCAAATGGCTGACGGGTTGGGGATCGACGCGATGGTTTTAAGTCGATACCTCGGCCTCAACCCGAAGGTGACGGGTGCTCTTGATTACGGCACCGGTGGTTTCACGACCCAATACGCCGCCAACCTGATCGCCACAGGGGCCTGCAGCGTGGTCGCCTGCATCTTTGCGCGCAACCCCACCGATGCAATGGAGGCCATTTCGGGAGAGTTTCCGGTCGATCCTGATCATGGGCTGTTCAATGGAAACGTCGGCGCGGCCCTGGGCTGGAGCCGATACATGTCTCGATACAATTGTCCTGATGGCGCCCTCGGACCTGTCGTCGTTTCAGCGCGCCGCCATGCACAACATAGCGACATCGCCGCGTGGAAGACGCCGCTGACCTTCGACGAATATATGGAGCAGCCCCACTTGGTCTGGCCATTCCGTGAACTCGACATCTGCAAGGTAACAGCGGGTGGCGCGGCGATCATCATGGCTAGGGCAGATATCGCAGCAGATCTTGCGAAGAGGCCTGTATATCTGCACGCCGTCGGCAGGCAGCAGGCGCCGCGCATGTTCGAGAATGACGATCACCTTTTATGCTTCGGGATGAAGGACGCAGCAGATCAGGTGTTCGACGCAGCCGGAATGGCACCTACCGACATTGATGTGCTGCACATGTCCGAAGCGTCCTCAGCGTCCGTCATCCATACGCTGGAAAACTATGGTTTCTGCGGAGCGGGCGAGGGGCCGGATTTCGTGAAGTCCGGTGCCATCGATCCGGGCGGCGAAATTCCGGTCAATACGAGCGGCGGCCAGCTCGGCGAGGGTTATCTCCTAGGTTGGTTGCACCATGTCGAAATTGTTCGCCAATTGCGTCAGGAGGCGGGTTCGCGGCAGGTGCCGAATGCTGAGGTTGGGCAGTATTGCGCTACCGGCAGGTATCGCGAAGACTTTCTTTCGTCGATATACGTGAGAGGATAAATATGTCTGCCCCCAGGGCGATCTCAGAAAGCCAAGACGTTCAATATCGAGCGTTCTTGGCTAACTATGAAGTCAAGATGCAGCAGTGCACATCTTGCAAAGTATTTAGACACCCTGCTCGGTGGATTTGCCCAGAATGCCTTGGTCAGGGGTGGGAGTGGATAGATTTGTCCCTCAATGGCGAAATTGAATATTTCGTTTGGTACATACAGCCGTTAGATCCGAGTTTTTCCGACGTTCCTTACAACGTCGCGATAGTTCGGGTCGAGGAGGGACCCTGTATCACGACAAATGTATTGGGCGCAGCGATGGGAGAATTGTCGATCGGGCAGCCGGTACGACTCGAAGTCGGGAGGAGTGCAAGTGGCAAGCCCCTGCTGTTCTGCAGGTCTGACGTTTCGACGCTCGACGCGAAATAGTTTGTCCCACTGCATCAATTTTCGAAATTGAGAGAAAGAGGATCGAAACATGAGCAGGTTGCAAGGCAAAGTCGCAATTATTACCGGTGCCGCAAGCGGAATGGGCGCCAGTCACACCAAGGCCTTTTTGCGTGAGGGAGCACACGTCGTATTCACCGATGTGAATAAAGAGGCCGGAGAGAAATTCTCGACAGAATTAAATAACGAGAATGCAATTTTTGTCTATCAGGATGTCTCTATGGACGAAGATTGGCCGCCTGTTGTTCAAGCGACATTAAGGGCGTTTGGACGAATTGATATTCTTGTCAACAATGCAGGTATCGGCGGACACAAGCATATTGTTGATATGACGGCCGATGAATACCTTCGAGTGATCATGATTGATCAAGTGTCGGTATTCTTGGGCATGAAATACGTAAGTCGGATCATGAAAGAACAGGGCGGGGGATCGATCGTCAATATCTCTTCGGTGAGTGGCTTCAATGGCTCAATCGGGGGTGCCGGCTACACGAGCGCCAAGTTTGCAGTCAGAGGGTTAACTCAGACCGCCGCGCTAGAGTTCGCTCGTGACGGAATTAGGGTAAATTCAATTCACCCTGGAGTTATCAAGACCCCGCCAATTTTGAAGCTACCAAACATCGAGAAGTTCATTGATACGGTCCCGATGAATCGTCCAGGCGAAGTGTCAGAGGTTTCCGAGGCTGTGATTTTCCTCGCGTCCGATGCGTCTAGTTACTGCACCGCTTCGGAGCTTGTGATTGACGGGGGCATGATGGCTTCGTCGCATGTTTTTTCAGATTGGTTGTTTCGACAGAAGGGGCAATACTTTTCTACTGAGGCGCGGTAGGCCTGACATGACCGGAACCATGTCCACTCTCGTCCATGAGGCAGCTCGGCGCTTCGGCGAACGGGTCGCAGTCACCATGCTTGGAGAGGGCGGCTCGGCAACCTTCGAGCAGGTCGAGGAACGGGCGGGCCGTTACGCCGGCGGTCTCGCGCGGCTCGGCATCGGACGCGGCGACCGGGTGGTGTTGAATCTTCCGAACGGCATCGACTGGATGGTCGCCTATCATGCGATCGCACGGCTCGGTGCGGTGGTTGTACCCGCAAACTTCCTACTAACTGCCTCAGAGGTCGCGTTCATCGCCGAAAATTCGGAAGCGCAGGCGATCATCCTGCCTGGCGGGCGCGAGGCGGCCATTACGGCCACGCTGTCCGAAGCCGGCGTCGAGTTGGTCCGCATCCTCCACGGCGAGGGAGGGAGCGGCGACGCAACTTCGGAGCATCTGCTCGACGCGCCCTGGCTGGCACCCGTCGATGTCGCGCCCGATGATCTGTTCACCATTGGCTACACATCCGGCACCACGGGCCGCCCGAAGGGTGCGATGCAGACCCATCGCGCGGTGTTCGGCAGCACGGCGATGACCGCGACGATTCATGTGCGCCATTCAGAAGACCGGATCCTGACCGCCCTTCCCTTCCCGCATGTGTACGGCAATGTCGTGATGAACACTGCCTTCCTGACCGGGCTCGAGCTCAAGGTGATGGCGCGATTCGACCCGGGAAAGGCCCTGGCCGCGATCGGGCGCGAGAAGATCACCCTCTTCGAGGGTGTGCCGTCGATGTATTACCAGATGCTGGCGCATGAGGTGATGGCTTCGGCGGAATTCGCGTCGCTCACGCGCTGCACGACCGGTGGCCAGACGATGCCGGTCGCGAAGATCGACGAGGTCGTCGATCGCTTCGGGTGCCCGTTGCTGGAACTGTGGGGCATGACCGAGCTGTCAGGGCCCGCCACGACACACTCGCCTTATTGGCCGTCGCGCCACGGATCGATAGGACTGCCCTTTCCCCAGACCGAGGTGCGCATCGCCGACCTCGACGAGCCGGCCAGCGATGCGCCCGCCGGCATTGCCGGGGAATTGTGCGTGCGCGGTCCGCTGGTCACGATCGGCTATTGGAAGAATCCCGAGGCGACCGCCGCATCAATCGATGTGGACGGCTGGCTAGCTACCGGCGATGTCGGCGTGCGCGATGAGGACGGCTATCTGCGGATCGTCGATCGGCGCAAGGACCTCATCATAACGGCCGGCTACAATATCTATCCGGCCGAGCTGGAGCAGGTGGTGGCGAAGCACCCGGCGGTCGCAATGGTGGCGGTGGCGGCGGTCGCCGACGCGGAGAAGGGCGAGCTGGCGACGGCGTTCGTCGTACTGCGACCGGATACTGCCTGCGATGCCGAGACGCTTTCCATACACTGCCGGCAGCATCTCGCCGCCTACAAGGTGCCGCGCGCTTTCGTGTTTGTCGATGATCTGCCCAAGACCAGCACGGGCAAGATTCTCCGCCGCGCTTTGCGCGATAGCTATTCCTCCCACCTTCCTCGAGCATGAAGAGGCCCAGCCATGAGCATCGATTTTTTTTCCAACTACACGATGACCATCAACGGTGTCGCGGCGGACTCGGACAAGCGGTTCGAGGCGATCAACCCGGCGACCGAGGAGGTGATCGCGCGGGTTCCGGATGCGACCCGCGCGCAGCTTGACGCGGCGGTGGCGGCGGCCAAGGCAGCCTTCCCGGCCTGGGCGGCACGCCCGATCGCCGAGCGCCAGGCATTTGTCGGCCGCATCGGCGAGGTGATCGGCGCCCACGCTGAGCAGTTCATACGGCTGCTGACCATGGAACAGGGCAAGGCGCGCGCTGGCGCCGAGTGGGAAATCGGCGGATCGAGCATCTGGTGCTCGGAGATCGCCAAGCAGTCGCTCGAGGTCCATGTCGCGGAGAAGAGCGAGACCCGCAGCGTCGAGACGCGGCGCGTTCCGCTGGGAGTGATCGGCGGGATCACGCCCTGGAACTTTCCGGTGCTGCTGGCGATCTGGAAGATCGCGCCCGCGCTCGTCGCGGGCAACACGATGGTGCTCAAGCCGTCGCCCTACACACCACTCTGCACGCTGAAGCTCGGTGAGCTGCTGCGCGACATCCTGCCGGCTGGCGTGCTCAACATCGTGTCGGGCGGCAACGATCTCGGCGCATGGCTGACCCAGCACCCCGACGTGCGCAAGATCAGCTTCACCGGATCGACGGCCACGGGGCGCAAGATCATGGAATCGGCCTCGGGCAAAATCAAGCGGATCACGCTCGAGCTGGGCGGCAATGATCCCGCGATCGTGCTGCCCGACGTGGATATTGAAAAGACCGCAAAGGATCTGTTCTGGGCCGCGTTCCAGAACAGCGCCCAGTTTTGTGTCGCAGCCAAGCGGCTCTACATCCATGCCGACATCTATGAGGATTTCGCCAAGGCGCTGGTGGACTACGCCGCGACGGTGAAGGTCGGCGACGGCTTGCTGCAGGGCACCGACTTGGGGCCCATTCAGAACAAGATGCAGTTCGAGAAGCTGAAGGAGTTGCTCTCGGACGCGCACGCCAAGGGACTGACCTTCCTCACCGGCGGCGCTATCCCCGAGGGCAAGGGCTATTTCGTGCCGATCACGATCATCGACAATCCGCCCGAAAAAAGCCGGGTAGTGGTCGAGGAGGCGTTCGGACCGGTGCTGCCGCTGCTCAAGTTCGACAATATCGAGGATGTCATCGCCCGCGCCAACGACACCGAATATGGCCTTGCCGCGTCGGTCTGGGGTAAGGACGTCGCCCTCGCCCGCGCTGTCGCAGAGCAAATCGAGGCGGGTACTGTCTGGATCAACGAGGTCCACAGCTTCTCGCCCCACATTACCTTCGGCGGACATAAGCAATCCGGCCTGGGCATCGAGAACGGCCTCGAAGGCCTCGCCGAGTACACCAACGCCCAAACCATCGTAACAGCCGAATACGCGGGCTGAATGGAGCGGTGCGCAGTGCCGCCAACGCGCAGCTGGATCGACGAGCGATTGGGGGGAACGCAACCTGTGTACTGCCCGGCACCATCCATAGGTCCCGCGGGTTGGCCGAAATAGCGGAGTAGTCGACGTGACCATGACCAACCCAGCCGAAACCTATGATGTCGTCGTCATCGGCTCCGGCGCTGGCGGCCTGTCAGCAGCCCTCACCGCCGCAGTAAGTGGACTATCGGTCGCTGTTTTTGAGAAATCCGAGTTTGTTGGCGGCAGTACCGCGGTTTCGGGGGGCGCAGTCTGGATCCCCGGAAACCGACTGATGGAAGGGGTGGGGTGCCACGACAGTCGCGCGGCGGTGCGCGCATATCTTGCGGCGACCTTGGGAAAACGCCTGAAGACGGACATCATTGAAGCGTTTCTCGAGAATGGGCCCGAGATGGTCGACTTCATGGCAGCAAATACCCAAGTGAAATTCGCTGCTCGATCATTGTCCCCGGACTATCAATCCGAAGTCACGGGCGCGGCAATGGGAGGGAGAACAATTGATCCGTTACCGTTTGATGCTCGACTCTTGGGTCGGAATTTCAACAAGCTTCGCCCTCCACTAAGATCGTTTATGGTCTTGGGTGGGATGATGGTGAACACCAAGGATATAAAAGCACTTCTGAATGCGTTTTCCAGTGTTTCGGATTTTGCCCATAGTACCCGTCTTGTTCTGAAGTACGCGATAGACCGCTTACGTCACCGTCGCGGAACACGTCTTCTCCTCGGCAATGCATTGGCGGCCAGACTCTATAGATCCGCGCTTGATCGAAACATTCCGATCCTTACCGGGGTCACAGCAGGCGACCTCGTTCTGGACAATGGTAAGGTTGTCGGCGTAAACGTGGACGTACAAGGACAGGTGCGTATTATTGCCGCTCGGGTCGGAGTGGTCCTAGCCACCGGGGGATTCCCTGCGAATGTATCCGAACGCGCCAATTTCATGCCGAACGCCGACAATCACCGCACGATGGCGCCGGCCGACAATGTTGGCGAAGGAATCTCCATGGCGTTGCGCGCAGGAGCGCGAATGGAGGTTGGGAACAAGGGTGCGGCACTGTGGGCACCGATATCGAGGCTGACCATGCCGGATGGAAAAGAGAGGCTCTGTCCCCATCTGATTATCGATCGCCAGAAACCAGGTTTGATCGCTGTCGATCAAAAAGGGAAGCGGTTCGTCAACGAGGCGACCGCCTACCACGAATTCGTTGAGGCGATGCACGGCAATCCTGACGCAGTGCCGGCCTTTCTGATATGCGACGCCGTTTTTCTGCGGCGGTACGGGCTCGGACTCGTGCGAGCCATGTATGACTCGCCAAGGCCTTTCCTGCGTGCCGGCTACCTTCTGACTGCGCAAACTCTGGGTGCGCTAGCGGATGTCCTCGGCATTGACAGGAATAACTTGGCGGAGGCCGTCGCAGGGATGAATGAGGCTGCCGATACGGGTGTCGACCTTGTATTCGGAAAGGGCTCGACACGCTATAACCAATATCTGGGCGACCCTGACCATAAGCCCAATCCGTGTCTTGGGCCAATCTCTACCGCCCCATTCTATGCTGTCAAAGTGTGGCCGGGCGACATCGGAACCGCGACCGGGCTCGTCGTCGACGATCACGCAAGAGTGCTCAATGGAGCAAACCAGCCAGTCGACGGGCTTTTCGCCTGCGGCAACGACATGAACTCGATCATGGCCGGTAGCTATCCGGCCGCGGGCATCACCTTGGGGCCGGCCTTGACGTTTGGTTACATTGCCGGTCGCACCCTCGCGCAAGCTGCAACATCAGAGAAAAGGCAGGCGACTAATTCATGAAACTTTATTACTCGCCACACTCACCCTATGTGCGGAAGGTCTTGGTCTCCGCTGTCGAGCTCGACCTTTTCAGGTCAATCGAGCTGTTGCCGAGTACCGTAGGGCCGATCGAGCGCGATAAGATCGTTGTTGCTCAGAATCCACTGGGTCAGGTGCCTACGCTTGTGACCGGTTGCGATAGTGTCCTGACAGACAGTCGAGTCATCTGCGAATATCTAAACGAGGTCGGGAACGGGTCGATCCTGCCGGCTTCGGGACCTGATAGGTTTGCCGTGCTGACGGACCACACCATCGCCGACGGGCTGGTTAATGCGGCGTTGCTAGCTCGATACGAAGACGTGCTGCGCCCCGCGGAAAAGCGGTGGGAGCCTTGGTATGAGGCGCAAATGAACAAGATTCGCTCCGTACTTGACTATTTCACAGAAAAGGGCGGAGGGCAGGACGGACGAGTCGACGTTGGTACGATCACTCTCGCGTGCGGACTGGGGTATCTAGATCACCGCTTTCCTGATTTCGACTGGCGCGCAGGTAGGTCGTCGCTCGCGGCTTGGCATCACCGCTTTTCCGAGCGACCCTCTATGCAGGCTACTCGCTTTGGGGTTGACCTTTTGATTGAGTAAAGCTCTCTCTGCTTCGCGCCAAAGCCGGTGTGGACTTGCCAATCACGCCAGCTCTATGCGCCACTTTTCACCACTCACCCGCGCCGCGGCCGCCGGCCACGGTGAGGCTGAACCCCGTCGTAAAGGAAGATCTTTCGTCAGCCAGGTACATGATTGCGAAGACAACGTCCTCGACGCTTCCGAGACGACCTGATGGGTGTTGCGCGATCATTTGCTGTACGATCGTCTCTTCGTCTTCTCCGGATTGAATCGACATTCTCATAACAGCGCGTGTCATTTCAGTGTCGATCGTTGCAGGATGAATCGCATTCACCCTGACTGGATATTTAAGCCGGGCGAACTCCAGGGCCGCCGTCCGGGTGAGCGACCATACGGCTGCCTTACTTGCCCCGTAGGCAGAATACATGGGCATGCCATTGAAGGCCGCCATGGAGGACAAGTTAATAATGGTGGCAAGCCCCTGCTCTTTGCTCCGTACCCGCATTAGCGGTACCGCTGCCCGCATCGACTTGAAAACGCCTCCCACGTTCACATCAAATGAGCGTTGGAATTCCTCATAAGACGTGTCCTCAATGCTTCCTTTCTGGACGAAGCCCGCACAATTGACAAGAATGTCGAGCTTACTTCGTTCGGAGCGAACCCTTTCAAGCAGGTCATACCACCCAGCTTGATCCGTTACGTCTAACCGTTGAAATTCCGCACGTCCTCCCTCGGCAGTAATTAGGTTGGCGGTCTCCGACACCGAGCTTTGAAGGTCGAGGCAGTAGACCACGGCGCCCTGCTTTGCGAATTCAACCGCCGCGGCCTTGCCTATGCTTTGAGCCGCGCCGGTAACAATAACGACTTTGTCATCGAAAGACATTTGACTATCTCCTCATATTCCCGGAACTAACTTACGCACTGACCGGATCTCAAAATTCACGAACTGACCTTTTTGCGAAACGAGGCGGATTGGCTCAAACCGCCCAGCCTCTCCGGTAGAACCGTACGTGACAGTCTCCCGTCATACGGCTCCGATCGTCCGTCCGGTGGCTCTGCCATAGGCGCGCCAATGGACGAACAACTGCGGCTGTCCAAACGCTGGAGGAGTCTTGCAGTGGGGCGAAAGCTGGCGCAGAACAAAATCTGCGTCGCCAACGCTCGGGAGCTCTGCGGCTTCATCTGGGACGTAGCGCGTCAGGTGAAAATCAGCCCCTAAATCCACCTGCAACTTCCGCAGGAGCACCATCACTCAGCACTTTGGTGTCAAGCACTACACCAAACCGGGAACGCGACGCGTGGGACCGATGAGGGGAATCCTCGACAATTTTATGCGAGCATCCTTCGGGATGATCTCCATTCCCAGAGCGAGGCAGCCTCGCGAGGAACAGATGTAATGCGCTACGCAATCCGCAGATATCAATATGATCCATCGTCGCAGCCATTCCCTCACGCGTCGCGTTCCCCGTTCGGTGTAACGCGCATCCCAGTGCGCAAACTATGTTCGTGATCCCGCGAAAAAAGACTGTGCCTTCGCTTGACAAGAGCGGCCATACTAAAATTTATAGTCGATCGTGATACCCACCTCACGGGGCGGCGCCCAAAAGTCTTCATAGGCAAATGAACTCACCACGATGCCGGTGCCATAGGCCTTGTTGGTGAGATTGCGGCCGAACACCGTGTAAGTGAGCGGCCCGTGATTCGGACTATATGAGGCCCGCGCGCCTAACGTAGAGTAGCCCGTCTGATCATTCTGATTGCCCAGCGTGTTCGAGTATGTCGAGCTATGATACAGATTCGCGTTGAGGTGCAGCTTTCCAGAGGCAA
>Ga0137412_10004523_pt1 | contig 11104 bp, 12 predicted proteins | sample CZODoug2_1_16fun_FD_122160 | JGI IMG/M metagenome (GOLD analysis project Ga0137412, IMG submission 122160) | Vadose zone soil fungal communities from Angelo Coast Range Reserve, California, USA - CZODoug2_1_16fungal (Hybrid Assembly) | ecosystem: Environmental > Terrestrial > Soil > Vadose zone... | reverse complement strand
CCGCTGCGCACGCCCGCACCGTCACGAACTGAACTGCAGGAGATCATGAGCAAGGTTTGGTTCATCACAGGGTCGTCGCGAGGGTTGGGCCGCGAACTGGTCCGAGCTGCGCTCGACACAGGTGACGCGGTCGCTGCGACCGCTCGCCGCCCCGAGCAACTGGCCGATCTGGCGACCACCTACGGAGAGCGCTAAGGCTGCGATACCGGCGCTGCGTCCCGATCACGTCAACTGATCGCGCGTCGCATCCTTCACCGCAGCCTCGGCGAGCACCACGAACTCCGCGATAAGCGGGGTGCGGTGTGTCGCCGCCCACCCGAGCCGGACTTCGCTCGGCGAGATGTCGACGATCGAGGCCCAGACGACATCGGGGCGTTGATAGTAGGTGGCCGTCGATTCGGGCAGCACGCTGAAACCGCGGCCCGCCGCGACATGTTCCAGCTTCTCTTCGACGCTGCGCGCCGGGGTTGCCGCGGCGGCCCGCTGCCGCGCGCGTATTTCTTGTGCGACGGAACGCCATTCGGGCACCGCATCGGGATGCTGGAGCAGGTGCTCATCGGCGAGGTGGCCGAACCGTTGTGCGTCCTACACCCATTACCCGGGGCAATCGCGTTGATGGGCATCCCGTCCGACCTCGGAAGATCGACAGCGCGTCACAGTGGTTTAAACCTACGTGAAGGAAGGAGTGAATGAATGAATCGAGCGTCACATCGGTTTGGACCTATGTGAAGGGATGAGTGAATGAATCGATTTGACATTAGCGATATTTCAAAGCCGCTTATCGTCGCTCCGATGGCGGGAGGCCCGTCAACTCCCCAGCTCGCGGCAGCAGCCAGCAACGCCGGCGGTCTCGGTATGCTCGCGGGCGGCCTGCTGAGCGCCGATGTCCTCGCTGAACGAATCGATGCTGCACGTGGGCTCACCTCGGGGCCGCTCGGCGTCAACCTATTCGTACCTCAACCAAGTGCGGGCACGCAGCGTCAGTACACCGAATACGCACAAGCTCTAGCACCTGAGGCCCAGCGGTACGGCGTTCGGATCGGGACACCTCGGGACGACGATGACGGGTGGGCGGCCAAGCTGGTTGTAGTGTCGGACATGCGGCCGGCGGTGCTGTCGTTCACATTCGGTCTTCCGTCCGAGCAGATATGCTCGCACCTCCATAGCTGCGGAATACTCCTTTTCGCCAGCGTTACGACCGTGGCAGAGGCCAAGATGGCGGTAGCGCGTGGTATTGACGCACTGATAGTGCAAGGACCTGCCGCCGGCGGACACCGGGCCACCTTCGATCCTGCAGCGCCGCCGTGCGACACGCCATTGCTGCAGCTACTCACCGCGATATGTGTCGATGCGGATGTCCCTGTTGTCGCTTCCGGGGGATTGGCCACCGCAGATGACGTCGCACGGGTGCTCGCCGCAGGCGCAGTCGCAGCTCAGCTTGGCACCGCGTTCCTGCTCGCCGACGAAGCAGGCACACACCCGACACATAGAGCGGCATTGCGCGACGCGGCTTTCGCCGAGACCGTGGTCACCCGAGCGTTCACCGGTCGCTATGCACGGGCCTTGCGGAACGGCTTTGTCGATCGATATGGCATACAAGCCCCATTTGGTTTCCCGCAGATCGGCCTCGTGACCGCTCCACTTCACTCCGCGGCCGGCGAAGCAGACGATCCACACGGAATGGCCCTGTGGGCAGGCACCAGCTTTCGACAGGCGCGCAATGGCTCAGTCGCAGAGATCGTCAGAAGCCTCACGTGACCGCGAGGCGCAACACTTGCCCACCTGAGAATCTCGACGCGGGATGTCTTCGTATTCGACCCGCCGGACTTGGAACGGCCGTGACCTACCGTGTCATGTGCTCGACGTACCGCAACGGCGAATTGCCCAGCGCGGCACTGGAGTTCCATCAACATTCCGCAGTCACAAGAATGGTCTTAGAGGAAGATGCAGCTGCTATGAGGCTTCCCAACATACGGCCGGGCAACTCGCTTGGGCACCGTGTCGTCACACGGATCGCAAGCACCGCGCTCGGCATCACGGTTATCCGCAAGGTGGGACCGCGTATTGATCCGACTTTGATTCGGCTCACCGGCGGACGGCTGTCATCCGTCACACCGTTTCCCGCGCTTCTGCTCAGCCACACCGGCGCAAAAACCGGTGTCACCCGTACGACGCCCATCGTGTACTTCACCGACGCGGGACGTGTCATCGTGATCGCATCGAACTTCGGGGCGCCCAAGAACCCCGCCTGGTACTACAACATCAAGGCGAACCCCGAGGTCACTTTGTTAGGCCGTGGCTTCAGCGGGTCCTTCCTCGCCGAGGAAGTGGTTGGTCCCGAACGCGACCGACTGTTCCACGTCGCGGCGGGTGCATCGTCGCCATACGACCATTACCAGCAGTCGGCGGCAGCCCGACCGACCGCCGTGATCGCCTTCCGCCCGGTCGGGTGACTACGGCACGCTGTCGCCTCACCGGATCGGCGCCTTCACCGCACCATCGCCGTGCGCATACGGCGAGGCCGGATCGACCGCGATCGCGTTCTGGTCCCGCCGGCGTCGTGGTGGACTTCGCGGGGCTCATGCCCGCCGGACGCACTGGATTGACTGGAGCTGCTGACGAAGCAGCAGTTGGACCAAGGCGTCAACGCGGACCGCGCACCTTGCCGACATGGGTGCCGATGGCGCCCGACGATCCTGGGTAACGAGCGGACGCGTCGAAACGCGCCGGATAGGGGTGCGCCGTCCAGCTGCACGTCTTCGAGTGTGTCGGCTCACGGCGGGGCAGGAATGACCCAACGCGAATACGGAGGTTTCATGACAGAACGACAACAACAGGGCAACAGGACACTTTCACGTTTCTGGAGTTTTTTCGCCCCGGCCTACGACTTCAGATACCTCCAACGCTGGATTTATGTCCCAGCGCAAGACGAGATGATCGCCCTGCTCAACACAACGGAATCGCTTACGGTGGTCGCCGACATCGGCTGCGGCACCGGAATTCTCGCAGATCGTATCGAACACGAAACGCAAGCAACTGAGGTGTACGGTGTGGACTTGTCGACAGGCATGCTCACCCAGGCCCGGGCGCGATCGGCACAGGTTAATTGGTTGACCGGTTCGGCCAATAGGCTGCCTTTCCACGATGGCGCCTTGGACGCGGTCGTGACCACTACGGCGTTTCAATTCTTCGACCAGCCCGCGGCGCTGGGGGAATTCCACCGGGTACTTGCGCCTGGAGGGTTGGCGGCCGTCGCGGCTCTCAGCCCCCCGCAACGTCTCCCGCTGCGAGGTCTCGTCGCCAGCCGCGTGAACATCGGACCGCACCATCCGCGGCCGACGGAGATGCAGACTCTGTTCGAAGACGCCGGCTTCACTATCCGCGAACAACATCGCGTCCATCGGCCTACTTGGACGAGGTTCTTCACCGATGTGATTACCGTTGGGTCGAAGCCCGGGACTCCGCATGACGACAAGGGGAGATGAACTTCGGGCATATCTATTCGCGAAAAGGCTGGATGAGCTAGGAAGTTGCCTTCGCCGGACAAGCTACCGCGACCTCGACACAGCAGGCGCTGTCGCCCGTGAACCGGGTGTCGGGGGCGTCGTAGCCGAAGTGCAGTGCGACCTGGTTCGCGACGACGCCATCCCGACGGGCTTCTTTCCCTCAAGCTCACCCCCGCATCTGCGCGGTCTTCAATTCGGGACCAAGCCGGCGAGAGGAATAGTCAAGACCGATCCACAGGTCTTCACCATTCCTCAAAGCCCGGCTGACCTTGTCCTACACGAGGTTCCACCAAAGCATCGAAATGAGAAGAGGATATGACTAGGACTTTCGACGAAACAGACCTTGCCGCGGCCGAGTTCGCCGGACTTTTTCGTCGCAATCAACAGCAGCTCGGCTCGGAACTAAAAACCCAGTACGACTTTATTGTTTGCGGATCGGGTTCGTCGGGATCGGTGGTTGCGCGTCGGCTGGCTGAAAACCTCGATGTGACAGTCCTGTTGCTGGAGGCTGGCGGCCCCGATGACGTACCCGAGGTGCTCGTGGCACACGTAGCATCTCAAATCCCTTGTCACCGTTTTAGTTTCGATGTCACCGCAATGTCACTTGTGACGCGAAGGTGAGACACGAAAGTATTCCCGGCTGCGTGTTGGGTTCGCGCGGTCGTTCATAACTGCTCAGGACGGTGGTACACCGGGCTCTGGTCCTGTTTGGACCGCGGAAAGCATTGAAGTCTTCTGGGCTGCATTCACCTCTGCACGCTGGGTGATATCCCCGCACAACAATCAATGGTCAACGGGAAAGAGGGACACATGCCGATGCCAGGGCCAGAACCAGAACGGCCAACAGGGCAACTGTGCAGCACAACGACCGAACCGTCGCCACCACATAGCCATCCGAGCCACTGGGGGCTGGATTGACCGTCACGCGTTTCCCACGTCCGACAGCCCGCCGCAGGGCGCGCCTGGGTGCGTCATTCTCCGGCGGGATCGGTCGACGTCGTCGACAACCCGACAGCGACGTCCCTGGTGCACGGGACGCTGTCGACTCGACTGCGCGGGAGCCCGCGCTCGCCGGCGAGGTCGGTCAGCAGCATGCGTAGCCGGCGGCGTGCGCGATGCAGCCGTGACATCACCGTCCCGATGGGGATGCCCATGATTTCGGCGATCTCCCGGTAACGGTAACCACAGACATCGGCGTAGTACACAGTCATCCGCAGACTGTGTGGCAACGCGTCGAGTGCTTCGACTATTTCGCTGTCAGGCAAGGCCTCTAGCGCTTCCACCTCCGCGGAGCGGCACCCCAAACAGCGGTGTCGGTCGGCGGCCTGCTGCCAGTCGGTGATCTGGCCGCTGAGCTGCTCGATCGGACGGCGCCGGGTCTTGTGGTAGTCGTCGATCCTGGTGTTGTGCATGATGCGAAACAACCACGCCTGCAAATGCGTTCCCTGCCGAAAGGAACGAAATCCGGTGTAGGCCTTAAGCATTGTGTTCTGCACCAGATCCTCGGCGTCGGCGTGATTGCGGGTCATCCGCCGTGCACCCCCGTAGAGTTGGTCGAGCAGCGGGATCGCGTCGCGCTCAAATCGGGCCGTCAGCTCCGCGTCGCTCTCATAAATTGCGGCGCCGCCGAAATGCATCGGCTCAAAGGGTGCCAGGCCTCGCCCAAGATTCATCAAATCCGTCCTAATGATCGCAGCCGCTGACCCGGCGTCGGTGCCGGCGTGGTGAAACACACCCGCGACGTCGTGAAAACCTCGCTCACCCCGACACCGGCGGCCGTTCTCTGTTGTCTGAATTGGCGATGTGCGGTATCCGTTGGAGTGCACCGCTGAGCGGAGCCAGCCCGTCGGCGGTACTAACAGGGTTGCGCTGCACGCGGCCTAATCGCGCCCGGGGACCCACTGGTGCGACGCCCTGGTCCCTACCCGGGCGGGGCCCGGTCACCGCGGGCTATCTGACCCCTAGGCATGAAAACCAGGGCATACCCGGGTGCGATGTGGGCTCTGGGTGAGGCACGCTCGGCGGCGTGATCAATTATCCAATAACTTCGACCAAGGCAGTTTGATGACAAGCACGCAGGCAAAAGACCGCAATCCCGAGCCGGCCACGATCTATGACCGGATCGGCGGGCACGAGGCGATCGAAGTCGTCGTCGAGGACTTCTACCTTCGTGTGCTTGCCGATGATCAACTGTCGGGCTTCTTCACCGGAACGAACATGAACCGCCTCAAGGGCAAACAGGTCGAGTTCTTCGCGGCCGCCCTCGCCGGGCCCGAGCCCTACACGGGCGCGCCGATGAGGCAGGTGCATCAGGGCCGCGGCATCACCATGCACCACTTCAGCTTGGTGGCCGGGCACTTGGCCGACGCGCTCGCTGCCGCGGGGGTCCCGTCGGAGACGGTGACCGAAATACTCGCTGCCATCGCGCCGCTGGCGACCGAGATCGCGTCGGCGGGGGCGAAGGTCTGAGACGCTGACCAACGAGACGATCACCAGCAACGCCGATCGAGACAAGCTCCTGTCGCGTCCCCGGATGGAGTTCTTCCGGTCGGCGTTGCTTGACGGCACCGGGGTGGACTGGCAGGACCCGCGGGTGAACCTGCTCGCCGCCGATCTATCCGGGCTGCCGCCGATCGCGGTGTACTACGGCACAGACGAACTGCTCGCCGGCGCGGCGGCAGAATTGGGCCGGCGCGCCCAAGCGGCCGGCAACGACGTCTTAGTGCGGGCGGTTCCGGCGGGTCAGCATTCCTTCATCATCGGTGCCGGCCGGATGCCCGAAGTCGATGAGGCGATCGCCGAGATCGGCAGTTGGCTGCGGACCGCGCTCGGCCTCGTGGCTCGCGAGGGCCGCGAGAGTGCATAGCGAATGACCGAGCTGACAGATCTTCTCGCCTACGAACAACCTGAGCATGATGTACGAGACCGACCTGGTGGGGTGAACAGAACCGCGCCGTTGCGCCCTACCAGTGGCCGTGCCCGCGGGACCGACGAGGGTCATACTTCTGTGGTGGCGAGACCCCACATGCCCGCCACCGCACGGGCGCTGCTCGGCCGCAACGCCGAGTGTGCCGCGCTTGACCGGGTGCTCGATGGCATGCGGGCGGGACGCGGTGGCGTGCTGGTGGTGCGCGGCGAGCCCGGAGTGGGAAAATCGGTCCTTCTCGACTACATCGCGGAGCAAGCGTCGGGGTGTCGGCTGGCCCGGGCTGCGGGCGTGGAGTGGGAGGCGGAGTTGATGCTTGCCGGCCTGCAGCAGCTGCTCGGGGCGTCGATGCTTCCGCGGTCAGAGCATCTTCCCGCGCCACAGCGAGATGCCCTCAGCGTCGCGCTCGGCTTGCAGCAAGGGCCGGCGCCGGACCGATTCCTGGTGGGCCTGGCTACCCTTGGCCTGCTGTCCGACCTCGCCGAGGAGCGTCCGCTGGTCTGCCTGATCGACGATGTGCAGTGGCTGGACCAGGCATCGACCCAAGTGCTGTCGTTTGTTGCGCGGCGCCTGGCGGCAGAACGGATCGCGCTGGTGTTCGCCCTTCGCGAGCCGACTGCCACACAGGAACTCGACGGATTGCCCGAGCTTCTCATCGAGGGTCTCGGCGATCACGACGCGCGGCGGTTGCTGGCGTGGGCTGCGCCCGGACGTCTGGACCCCCAGGTGCGTGATCGGATCGTGGCCGAAACGAGAGGTAATCCCTTGGCCTTGTTGGAGTTACCGCGTAGCTTGACGCCGGCCCAGATGGCCGGCGGGTTCGGGCTTCCCGATGCGGAGACGCTGTCGGGCCGCATCGAGCAGAGCTTCCTGCGGCGCATCGAATCGCTTCCCGACGAGGCGCGCGAGCTGCTGTTCGTTGCGGCTGCCGAGCCCGTGGGCGACGTGACCTTGCTGCTGCGCGCGCTGGACAAACTCGGCATCGCTGCCGACACGGTAGTCCCGGCTGAGAACGCGGGGCTGATCGAGCTCGGTTCGCGCGTGCGCTTTCGGCACCCGCTGGTGCGCTCGGCGGCCTACCGAGCCGCTGCGCCCGAGACGCGCCGCCGCGGTCACGCCGCGCTCGCCGACGCCACCGATCCGCAGACCGACCCCGATCGGCGGGCCTGGCACCGCGCAGGCGCAACCCCCGCCCCTGATGAGGCCGTGGCAGTCGAGCTCGAGCGCTGCGCGGCTCGCGCGCAGGCACGCGCGGGCCCGGAGGCGGCCGCAGCGTTTTTGCAGCGGGCTGCCGAGTTGACACCGGGCCCACGGCTGCGCGGCGAGCGCGCAATGGCCGCCGCGCAGGCCAAGTTCGACGCCGGCGCGCCGGCAGCCGCGGAGGGGCTGCTGGCGATTGCGGCGATCTGCCCGCTCGAGGAGCTGGATCGCGCGCGAGTCGATCGACTGCAGGCCCATATCGCGTTCGCGCGCACCCGTGGCGGTGACACACCCTTGCTGCTGAGCGCCGCGGCCAAACGCCTGGAACCGCTCGATGCCGACTTGTCGCGGGAGACGCATCTGGAGGCGCTGTGGGCGGCGGTGCGTGGCGGCCGCTTCGCCAGGGCCCAGGGCGTGGTGGAAGCGGCCGAGGCGGCGATGGCGCCGGTGCGGGGACGCTCGTCGCGCGCCATCGATCTGCTGCTCGACGGACTGATCGCACGCCTCGCGCGCGGCTACGCCGCGGCGCTGCCGCTGGTGGCGCGCGCGCTGGATGCCTTTCAGCACGAGGGCTTCCGCCGCGAGAACATCAACTGGTGCTGGCTTGCCTGCCAGCTCGCGATGGACCTGTGGAACGATGCGGCCTGCGCGAACATCGCTAGCGGGCTGAGCGTGGTCGCTCGTGAGCGCGGGGCGCTGACCGTTTTGCCATTCGCGCTCAACTACTCCGCCGCCCACCAGATCTTCACCGGCAAGTTCGATCTAGCCGAGCAGCTCGTCAACGAAGCAGACCACATCACCACCGCGACCGGTAACGTCCCGATCGCGGACTTCTCGGTGCTGCTCGCGGCCTGGCGCGGCGACCGCGACAAGACTTACCAGCTGCGCGCGGCCGTCATCGCTGACGCGACAGCGCGCGGCGAAAGTTTCGCGGTCGAGGCCGCGGAGTGGGCAGCGGCAACGCTTCACATCGGCAAGGGCGAATACGCCGACGCGGTGACCGCGGCGCAGCGTGCGTACGACCCGGATGGGCTGGGATTCAACACATGGGTGCTTCCTGAGCTCATCGAGGCCGCTGCGCGTAACGGCGATCTGCCCACTGCCAGGGCGGCATTCGAGGAACTGGCCGAACGTTCTTCGCTGAGCAGCACCGAGTGGGCGCGCGGCATCGAGGCCCGCTCGCGTGCGCTGCTCACCGATGGACAGGAAGCCGAGGACCTCTACCGGGAGGCGATCGAGCAGCTTGGGCGTTCGCGCGTCGCCGTCCACCACGCCCGAGCGCAGCTGATCTACGGCGAGTGGCTTCGCCGTGCGCGTCGCCGCATCGATGCGCGCGAGCAGCTTAAAGCGGCCTACGCCGCGTTCGACGCGATGGGTGCGGATGCATTCGCCGAGCGCGCGCAGCGCGAACTGCTGGCCACTGGCGAGACGGTGCGCAAGCGCACCGCCGATACCCGCGAGGCGCTCACGCCGCAAGAAGCGCAGATCGCTCGCCTGGCTCACGATGGCCTCACGAACCCGGAGATCGGCGAGCAGCTCTTCCTCAGCCATCGCACCGTCGAATGGCATCTGGGCAAGGTTTTCACAAAGCTGGGCATCAGTTCCCGCCGGGAGCTCACAAAGGCGCTGCGCGGCTCGAACTCTGAGCCGGCGCCGCTGTGATGGCGCAAAGCGGGAACGTACAAGTTGTCCGGCGAGAATCCCTGGGCGACCGGACATCCCACGAAGGGGTCTCTGCTTGGTCAATCTATGAGTTCCACTGAGGCAGTCTGACTTGGGGTGCCATAGATACTCTGACCAATTCTGGGTCCTTTTGGTCAGTAAGATCTTGATCGGGCTCCCTGACTATGGGTGTGGCGTCGGTGGCCGACGCCGGCGATCGGAGAGAGGGCACTGCATGAGCGAAAGCACCGCGGCGCGGCTGGGCGATGAAAAGTTCGTTTCCCTAACGACTTTCAAGCGCAACGGCGACGCCGCCGCCTCACCCATGTGGATCGTCCCGCCCGCCGCGACTCCGCCGTCCAGCTGGTCGCGGACCTGCTGCTAAAACGCCCCGTGATCAACGCGCAGCTGCTCCAAGGCGAGCTGGGCATATCGACCGGCAACGCACGCCGCTACGTGGACCCACTCACCGATGCCGGCATCATCGCCGAGTTCACCGACCGCACCCGCAACCGTGCCTGGTGCGCCCCCGAGGTTCTGGGTGCGCTCGACGCATTCGCGGAACGGGCGGGGCGGCGCGGACTTTCCCCGTGACCCCAGCTGCGGATCTGCCGGAGTGCTGTGCGGATTCCGGCACCTTAGCGAGAATCACGGACCGACACGCCAATGAGAACACCGAGGTAAGACCAGTCGGGAAGCGACACATTGCGCGAGTTCCTACAGTGAGCGGCACTTGTCGGATCTCATCCAACTTGTCGTTGTCTCACCAATTTGGCACGGGCGTGTCGTTGTCACGGTCAACCGCTCCGCAATCTCCGCACAAGGCGTGACGGCGGGCGCCCGGTGCGCCACCTCAGGAATGCCGCGCGGGCGCCGACTGACGTTGAAGTGACGAAGGATCGGCCGGGACTCACCCCGGCTGCAGCCCAGACACCTGCGGCTTCGTCGAGCACAGCTGCGCCGACTAGTCGTCAATCCGGCGCACTCCGGAAACCCCGCAGGATCGTCTCCAGATGGCGCCGCCATAGCTCATGGCCATGGTGAGCCGGGTCGGTGCGCTCGGATTGGATGACGCCGCGCAGCGCCCAGACGGCAGCGGTGATGTCGTCGGGTGTGACGTCCGCGCGGGCTGCACCTGCCCGTTGTGCGCGTCGCAGTAACTCGGTCGAACGCCGGCGCAGTTCCTCGACGAGAGCTTCGGGCGCGAGTTCTCCCCACACCGGCGCGGAGAGTCCCGCGTTGGCGGCAAGCTCGACGCCCACGGTCCGCAGGAAGACGTCGAGGCCAGCCTGCGGAGGTGACTGCTCGGCGATGACGGTTACGTCGATCAGATGTCGGAAGAATCCGCTGAGCACCTCCTGGACCAGAGCGTCCTTGTTGGCGAACCGGCGATACAGCGTCGCCGGACCCACCCCGGCCGCATTGGCGACATCGCCGAGGGTGGCGGCCGGTCCCCGCTCGGCGAAGACCTCCTCTGCGGCTCTGACGAGCCGTTCGCGGTTGATGGCGGCGTCGCGGCGCACCGAATCCCTTCCTGCTCGTGGGCGAACGTGCCGGCTCGGGAATGAATCCCGCGCTGTGGCGTTCAGCATATGTGATAGCTCTACTACCAGATACGCAGGAGGGTCATGACCGTCGAAGAGGCCAAGGGTTCAGCTCGTGTGCGGCTCGGGCATTCCGAGCTGACGGTGCGCCCCGTCGGCTTGGGCTGCATGGGAATGTCTCAGTTCTACGGAGCCGCCGATGACAGCGAGTCCGTCGAGACGATCCGATCGGCGATCGATCTCGGAGTCGACTTCCTGGACACCTC
>Ga0137412_10004522_pt1 | contig 11104 bp, 8 predicted proteins | sample CZODoug2_1_16fun_FD_122160 | JGI IMG/M metagenome (GOLD analysis project Ga0137412, IMG submission 122160) | Vadose zone soil fungal communities from Angelo Coast Range Reserve, California, USA - CZODoug2_1_16fungal (Hybrid Assembly) | ecosystem: Environmental > Terrestrial > Soil > Vadose zone... | reverse complement strand
CGATGGCGTGGAGGTCAACGGCGTCGACGATCTGATCCGCGCGCTCGATCGCGACAGGATCGACCGCACGCTCGAAACGGATGTGCTGCGGATGGGACGCCTGCGCACCGTCGAGATCCATCCGGTCGAACGCAAGCTGGCGGCCGCGCGGAAATAGTTTTCGTCGGGCCGCGCGATCACGCTCGCTAGGCCGCGCGGTGCAGCTTATCGAGCGTGATCGGAAGATCGCGCACGCGCGTGCCCGTTGCGTGATAGACCGCGTTCGCGATCGCCGCCGCGACGCCGACGATGCCGATCTCACCGAGCCCCTTGATGCCCATCGGATTGATGATCGCATCGGGCTCATCGACAAAGATCACCTTGATATCCTGCACGTCGGCGTTCACCGGCACGTGGTATTCGGCGATGTTGGCATTCATGATGCGGCCGAGCTTGTGATCGAACACGGTCTCCTCGTGCAGCGCCATGCCGATGCCCCACACCACGCCGCCCATGATCTGGCTGTGCGCGGTCTTGGTGTTCAGGATGCGCCCGGCGGCGACCGCGCTGACGACACGGGTGACGCGGATGATGCCGATCTGCTCGTCGACCTTCACTTCGGCGAACACCGCCGAATGCGTGTTGCGCGCGTGCGAGCTGCCGTCCGGGAAGCTGTTGGTCTTTTCTTTTTCGATCCTGTCGACCGCGCTGTGCCGCATCGCGTCCGCCATCGAGACGGCGCGGCTTGGGTCCTTCCTGCTGACGATCTTGCCGTCCGCGAGCACGACGTCTTCGAGCTTTGCATTTGTCAGCGGTGACCCCTTGATGGCCTTCGCCAGCGCCAGCAATTCCCCGCGGACCTCTTCGGCTGTCGCCGCGATCGCGTGCGAGGCCGACGCCGCCATCCACGATCCGCCTTCCACCGGAGCCTGCGGCAGGGTCGAGTCGCCGAGCTTGATGCTGATGTTCTCGATCGGCAGGCCGAGCGTGTCGGCCGCGACCTGCGCCATGATCGTGTAGGTGCCGGTGCCGATGTCGGAAGCCGCACACGAAACCTCCGCGTGGCCGTTCGCGCCCAGCACGATGCGAGCCGCTACCGGCACCTGCAACGCTTCCCAGATGCCCGTCGCCATGCCCCAGCCGACGAGGTCTTTGCCGTCGCGCATCGAACGCGGCTCCGACTTGCGCTTGTTCCAGCCAAAGGCCTCTGCGCCCTGACGGTAGCATTCGCGCAGCGCCTTGCTGGTGTAGGGAATATCCTCGTTCTGGTCGCGGTCCGAGTAGCAGTGCAGCCTTAGCTCGACGGGATCGAGCTTCAGCGCCACGGCAAGCTCGTCCATCGCGCTTTCCAGTGCATAGACGCCGGTTGCCGCACCCGGCGCGCGCATATCGCTGGAGGTGGGAACGTCGAGCCGCACCAGCCTGTGCAGATATTTGGCGTTGGCGGATTTGTAGAGCAGCGCCGCCCAACCGGTGTCGTTGCGGGAGAACTCTTCGAATTGCGAGGTGATGGCGATCGCCTCGTGGGTGATCGCGTCGAGCGTTCCGTCCGCCTTCGCTCCCAGTGCAAGGCGCTCAATGGTCGCCGGCCGGTAGCCAAGCCCATACATCTGCTGGCGCGTCAGCACCAGACGGACCGAGCGTTGCAGCGCCAGCGCACCCAATACGGCCAGCACCACCTGGTATTGCGGACGCAGCCCTGCGCCGAACGCACCGCCGACGAACGGCGAGATGACACGCACCTCGTCCGGCTTTTTTTCGAACACGCTGCACAGATAGCGCTGCACGTTCTGCACGCCCTGGGTCTTGTCATAGACCGTGAGCTTGCCGCCGCCGTCCCACATCGCTGTGGAGGCAAACAATTCCATCGGGTTGTGATGCTCGGTCGGGATGAAATATTCGGCCTCATGACGCACGTCGGCTGCGGCAAAGGCGCGTCCGGCGTCGCCATGCGGCTTATCGGGCTTCTTGACCACAAACGCCTGATCGCGCTGCGTGTACACGTCGGTGACGAAGGCCTGCCTTTCGTATTCGATGCGCACCAGCGAAGCCGCGTAGCGCGCGATTTCCCATTGCTCCGCCAGCACCAGCGCAATCGGCTGGCCGCTGAACATGATCTTGTCGTCGTAGAGCGGACGGAACGGCGAGCCTTCTTCCGGCGCGACGTCGTCCTTCCAGGCCTGGTCCGCGCCGGCCATCCGAGGCCGGTTGTCGTGCGTGAGCACGTCAAGTACGCCTTCGACGCGCAGTGCGTCGCTGGTGTCGATGCGCGCGATGCGGCCGCGGGGGATGGGCGACTCGACGACGCTGCCGTAGGTCAGGCCGGGCGCGTTGAACTCGCCGGCATACTTGGCCTCGCCGGTAACCTTGGCGCGACCGTCGACGCGTGAGGTGGGGGTGCCGATGTAAGGTGTCATGGGCTGGCTCATCGGATCTTCTTGTCGGACTGCGATTGCGGGGTGCCGCGGGCGGCCTGAGTCAGTGTGCGAACGATGCCGCGCCGCGCCAGGTCGATCTTGAAGGCATTGTGCTGATAACCCCCGGCGTCCCGCAGCAGCAGATCGGCGGCGCGCCCAAAGCTGGTCTCGTTTGCAGTCTGTCCGCGCAGCGATGCTTCGGCCAGTACGTCACGCCATGGCTTGTGCGCGACACCGCCGAGCGCAAGACGCGCCTCCTTGATGGTATTGTCCTCGAGTTCCAGTGCAGCCGCGACCGAGACCAGCGCGAATGCGTAGGAGAGCCGATCGCGGATCTTCAGATAGGAATAGTTTGCGGTGAACCCCTTCGCGGGCAGTTCAACCGCGGTGACAATCTCGTTCGGATGCAGGTTGGTATCGAGCTGCGGCGTGCTTCCGGGCAGCCGATGGAAGTCGTTGAACGCAATCACCCGGGAGCTTTCCGGTCCGGTTACATGCACCTCTGCGTCGAGTGCCGCGAGTGCCACGCACATGTCGGATGGATGCGTTGCGATGCAGGACTCGCTGGTGCCAAGAATCGCGTGACCGCGGTTGATGCCTTCGATCGCCGAGCAGCCGGTGCCGGGCTTGCGCTTGTTGCAGGGCGTCGCGGTGTCATAGAAATAGGCGCAGCGCGTGCGTTGCAGGAGATTGCCGCCGGTCGATGCCATGTTGCGCAGCTGCTGCGAGGCACCGGCCAGGATCGCGCTTGAAAGCATCGGATAGCGTTGCTCGATCAGCGGGTGATAGGCGAGGTCGGAGTTCGGCACCAGCGCGCCGATCCGCAAACCGCCGCCCGCCGTCTCCTCCACGGTTTTAAGCGGCAGCCGCGAAATGTCGATCAGCCGTGATGGGCGCTCGACATCTTCCTTCATCAGATCGATCAAATTGGTGCCGCCCGCGATGAACTTTGCGGTCGGATCGCTGGCGATCATCCGCACCGCGTCGGCGACGTCGCTGGCCCGCGCATATTGAAAATTAATCATGACTGCCCCATCGCCTGCTGGATCGCCGCCACGATGTTCGGATAGGCGCCACAGCGGCAGATGTTGCCGCTCATCAGCTCGCGGATTTCATCCGGAGTCGTCGCTTTGCCTTCGGCGATCAGACCGGCGGCCGAGCAGATTTGTCCCGGCGTGCAATAGCCGCACTGGAACGCATCATGGTCGATGAACGCCTGCTGCAGCGGATGCAATGCGTCATCGGTCGCAAGGCCCTCGATGGTGGTGACCTCGGCGCCATCCTTCATCACCGCGAGCGTCAGGCAGGAATTGACGCGCCGTCCGTCCACCAGCACCGTGCAGGCGCCGCATTGGCCATGATCGCAGCCTTTCTTCGTACCGGTGAGATCGAGGTGGTCGCGAAGCGCGTCGAGCAGCGTCGTCCACGGGGCGACTTCGAGTTGCCTCTGCTGCCCGTTGACATGGAGCGCAACCGAAATCCTGGCCGGTGCCGGGCTGGTCCTGGTCCGCGCCCCGGTGCTTGTTTGCGTCATGTTGAACTACTCCTCAAGGAAAGCATTGTCATCGTGCGATCGGAATCGCTCTTCTTGATTTGAACGGCGCTTTCACAATCGCACGGCACCCCGCGAACGCCGCAAGGCGTCGCGGATACACAACGCTTTCGTCTTTAATTGGATGCCTGGATCAGGGAGATAATTTGCGTGCCGAATTGACCGATTGGTGTTCCCCGGGCACGATTGAAAATAGGATGCCTAAGTAATAGCTCGCGTTGCGCGAAAATGATGATGATCGAAACCAAGCCGCGCGCAGGCGGCTGACCGTAGCTTGGTTGAAGAGTGGGGCCTTGATGAAGCCTCTTGGCTACCCGGCGATCTGGAATCCTGCGTCAATCAGGCCTCGTAGTTGGAGCACGCAATCACGGCGGTATTGATCTTGCGGTTGTAGTTGACGAGCGCTGCGGCAAAATCGGCTATCGTCATTGCGTAATTTCGGCGTGGCTGCGCCGGTGGTTCAACTCGGCGAGATCGTCTGGCGTATCGAGGTCAAAGGCCGCGTCCGGGAACAGGCAAATACGGCATGAAAGACCAAGCCGCTGCACTTCGGCGCGGTGTCGGTCAAAGCTGTCGACGCCGTAGCGGAAACGGAAGCGTCGATCGAATTGTCGCGGCAGCAACATGAGATTTGTGCCGCTCTCATGCCGATCCGGAACGATGGTCATGAGATCTTCCTCGGCGCAGACACGCAGGACCGTGGCGGATGTCAGCAGCGGCAGGTCGATCGGAAGCACGAGAACGGCATCGCGCAGCGGGAAATCCCGATAGGCCGCGGCCAGCGCCGTGTTCAAATCCGCGCGCGGGGGCTCGGCAAAGACCTGCGCGTGGAGGCGACGGCAGATTTCGGCGACCGCCGGATCCGAGGTAACGACGGTGGTGGGTGCAATGCCGGCGGCGAGCGCGATCGTTTGCGCCAGCAAGCTGGCACACAGGGCTGCACGTTCCTGTTCGGGGAGGACGGCGGCGAGCCGCGTCTTCCCCGAGTCCAGCGGCTTGCAGGGGATCAGGATCCGGAGGCCCATTGCAGTCCTGCTTTCACAACCGAACGCGCCAGCGATATTCGATCGTCGTCGCTCTTCATGATGGTCGGCAACGCCATGGCTTGCAGGCCAAGGGCGTGAATTTCCGGCAGCAAATGCCGGTCGATCTCGTCGATGATCAGACCGTCGATGATGTCCTTGTAGTGCCGGGCAATGCCCAACACCGAAACGTCGAGACCGAGGTCGCGCATCATATGCGCCGCCGGTCCCTTGATCGCTGCGCCGCCAACGATCGGCGACACCGCGATCTTGAAGGCGGACGACTTGCCTAAGGAGTCGCTGATGTCCCCGAGGCTGAGAATCGGCGCAATGCTGACGAACGGATTCGACGGGCAGAACACGATCAGATCGAGGCGGGGATCGGCGAATGCCGCAAGGACCTCGCTTGTTGCCTTGGCGCTCACAGCACCCGCGAAATCGAATCCCGTTACCTTGGGCTCGGCGCGCAGGCGCACGAAATAGTCCTGGAACGCGAGGTCTCCGCCCTCGGTATGCACCACGGTTCGCACGGGATCGTTGCTCATCGGCAGCACGGCGCAGGAAACGCCAAGGCGCCTGCGGAAATCGCCGGTGATTTCCGTGAGCGTCTCGCCGGCCGCGAGCCGCGTGGTCCTCGCCATATTTGTCGCAAGGTCGTGGTCGCCAAGCCGAAACCATGTCGGGCCACCGAGGCGCTCCAGCATCTCCATGAATCCCCAGGTCTCGTTCGCAAGGCCCCAGCCGAACTCAGGGTTGGCGATGCCCGCCAGGGTGTAGGTCACGGTATCGACATCGGGCGAGACGTGAAGCCCGAGATGGGTGAAATCATCTGACGTGTTGACGATGACGGTGAGATCGCCGGGTGCCAGAATCCGGTTCAGCCCGAAAGCCAGTTTCGCGCCACCCACGCCACCTGCGAGCGCGACGATCATCGAAACATGTCCATCTCTTTGCTGCGGATCAGGGCTGCGGCATTGCTTTCTTCCAGCGCATAGGGAAAGCCGCGCAGGATCACGATCGGGCGCCCTTCGGCGGCCTGTCCCATCAGCAAGGAGGCCGCCGCGGCGACTTCGTCCGCGACGCCGACTTCGGTCGACCGCAGCACACGGCCGGACCGGTCGGGCTGGCCACGCATGTCGAGCAAGGCCGGCAAGCCGCTGGCGCCGAGCGCGGTGCCGACCGTTCCCTTTCGCCAGGCACGGCCGAGACTGTCGTTGATGACCACGGCGAGGCGTTTGCCGGTTCGCTTTTCGAGCTCGGCCCGGATTGAGGCTGCGCTGGCGTCGGGGTTTTCCGGAAGCAGCAGCACGCGCTGCTGGCCGTCCAGCGACTCGAGATTCGACACGTCGATGCCGGCGTTCGCGAGCACATAGCCGTGGCGATGCTCCACCACGATCAGATCCTCGCGTTGCCGGACGACGTCGCGCGACTCGCGCAGGATCAGTTCGACGATTCGTGGATCCTTGGTGATGCGCTGCGCCATTTCCAGCGCGCGCGGCGAAGGTTCGACCTCGGCCAGATTGGCGTAGCGATTTTCCGATTTCGAGACCACTTTTTGCGCGATCACCACGACGTCGCCGTCGGCAAGGCGGGTATCCGCACGGGCGAGCCCCGCCATGATGATATCCGGCAAATGATCGCCAGGACGCACCTCCGGAATATCGGGCAGCGCGATCAGCGACAGCTGTTTGGCCTGCTTGTTGTCCAGCCCCGTCAGTTTGATGCCGGTGCCGTGCACCTTGTGGCGGATGTTGAGAAAAATCAGCAGCGACGTCATCGCCTCCGCCGCGGCCGAGTTGGCCAGCGGGCCGCAGTGCCACGCGCGCATCCCGGCATCGCGGGCGAGCGAAATGACGCGCTCGCGGGCGTCCTTGTCATCGCCGCAAACCAGCACATCGCAATCGATCTCGCGCGCGAGATCGCCGAGGCTATCGTGAGAGATGTTCTGGAATGCCGAGACGACCTTGACGCTGTCTCCCAGCAAGGCCTGGGCCTGCACCACCGCCGATCCGCCTTCCGGCAACTGCACGCGCGAGACTTTTGGCGGCACCAGCGGAACCGTGACGTCGATCAGCAGCTTGCCGTTCAGCTCCGGCTTGACGAGACCGAGTGTGGATAGCTGCGCGGCGTGCGGCACCGTCAGAACGACGATCTCGCCCTCGCGCGCGGCCGAGGTCAAATCGGAGCCCGTGACCGTTGCGTCCTTGCATTGCAGCTTGATCGATTCGGCCGTGGCCGCGGCTTTTGCCGCGTCGCGCGAACCGATGATGACGGCATATCCGGCGTGCGCCCATCGCAACGCCAGCGCGCGGCCTTCCTGTCCGGTGCCGCCGAGAATGGCGAGAATGGGTTTTGCCGCCGCCGTCATCACGCGCTGATCCTCAGTTCGGTGACCTTGGGAGAATCCAGCACGAGCGCCGCCAGCGGTTGCGCATCGAACGACGTCGCACGCCGCTCGACCGTCACCTCATCGTACAGCGTGGTCCTTTGCAGCGGGATGCGCTCGAGGCTGGAAATCAGCGCTTCCATCGCGTGCGGCGAAAACTCCTGGCCGTGTTCGGTGCCTGCCGCACGGGAGATGCTTTCGTTCATGAGCGTGCCGCCGAGGTCGTTGGCGCCGGCGCGCAAGCACGCCGCGGCCCCTGTCGGGCCCATCTTGACCCATGAGGTCTGGATGTTCGGTATCAGCGGGTTGAGAACCAATCTCGACACGGCGTGCATCAGCACGGCTTCGCGAAAGGTCGGCCCCTTGCGGGACTGGCCGCGCAGATACATCGGCGCTTCCATGTGGACAAACGGCAGCGGCACGAATTCCGTGAAACCGCCGGTTTCGGCCTGCAGGTCGCGGATCGCCAGCAGATGCCGCGCCCAGTGCCTCGGGCGTTCGATGTGGCCGTACATGATGGTCGCGGTGGTTCGCAAGCCGAGCCGATGCGCGGTCCGGATCACCGACAGCCATGCGGAGGCGCTGAGCTTGTCCGGACACAGCTCGGCGCGCACGTCGTCGTCGAGAATCTCCGCGGCGGTGCCGGGCAGGGTGCTGAGCCCCGCCTGCTTCAGACGCCCGAGAAATTCTTCGACGGAAAGGCCGAGCGTCGCGGCGCCTTGCGAGACTTCCAGCGGCGAGAATGCATGAATATGGATGTCCGGCATAGCGCGCTTGATAATCGCTGTGATCGCGAGATAGGTCTCGCCGGTATAGTCGGGGTGGATGCCGCCCTGCAGGCAAACTTCGGTCGCGCCGCGATCCCATGCCTCCCGGCTGCGGCGAACGATTTCGGCATGCTGCAGGTCGTACGGCGCACCGCGCAGCGCTTCATGCCGCTTGCCTTTGGAGAAGGCGCAGAACTTGCATTTGTAATAGCAAATGTTGGTGTAGTTGATGTTGCGGTTGACGACATAGCGGACGACGTCGCCGCTGACATGCCGGCGCAGTTCGTCCGCCGAGGCCGCCACAAAATCGTAATCCGCATCGCGTGCGGCGAACAACCTGACGATATCGGCCTCGTCCAGCCGGTCGCCATCCGATGCGCGATCGACGATGGCCTTGAGTCCTGAATCGACCGACCCGGTATGCGGCTTCGCGATGGGCTGATGCTCGGTCATGCCCGGTGCCCACAGATCTTCGCGGGCGTAGCCGTCGGAATCGACCGCGCGCCGCACCCGGGTCCGAAGCGCCGGGCTGAGCCATTGCTCCGGGGCGACCGCAAAGGACGGATAGATCGCAAGCCGATTGACCAGGATCTTGCCGGCCTGCTCGGTTCGCTTGGCGAGGCTCACGATCTCCGGCCAGGGGGCTTCGGGGTTGACGTGGTCGATCGTCACCGGCGAGATGCCGCCCCAGTCGTTGATGCCGGCCTCGATCAGGTGTTGATAATCCTGCGGGCTGAGATTCGGAGGCGCCTGCAGATTGATCTCGGGCTGCAGGATAAGGCGCGCCGCCGCCACGGTCCACATCAGTTCATCAAGCGACGGCTCGGATTTCGCCGCCAGTTTCGTTTCCGCCTTGGCCCGAAAATTCTGAACGATGACTTCCTGGATATGTCCGTAGCGGGCGTGAAGATCGGCAATGGCAACCAGACTGTCGAGACGCTCGGCGCGGGTTTCGCCGATGCCGATCAGGATTCCGGTGGTGAAGGGGACCGACAGTTCGCCGGCCATGCGAATATTTTCGAGCCGGACGGCGGGATGTTTGTCGGGCGAGCCGTGATGCACTTGTCCTTTTTCGCACAGCCTGGCGCTGGCGCTCTCCAGCATGATGCCCTGGCTCACCGAGACATCACGCAATCCTGTCATTTCCTTCCCTGACATCACGCCTGCATTGACGTGCGGCATCAGCGAGGTTTCGCGCAAGACGAGTTCGCACATCGCGCCGAGATAGCTGATGGTGGTGTCATGGCCGAGTTCGGCGAGCATCTGCCGCGCGGTGCGGTAGCGCAGCTCCGGCTTGTCACCGAGGGTGAACAGCGCCTCGGTGCAGCCGGCCGCTTCGCCGCGCCGCGCCAGCTCAAGAACCTGTTCCGGCCTGAGAAAGGCTTGCCCGATGGCGCGCGGAGATTTCGCGAAGGTGCAGTAGTGACAGATATCGCGGCAAAGCTGGGTGAGCGGAATGAAGACCTTCTTTGAGTAGCTGACGGCGCGGCCATGCTGCGTATCGCGCCGCATCGCCGCAGCCGCCATCAACTCGCCAAGCGAAGCGCCTGCAATCCATTCCACTTTTGGGCGGCCGGAATCCATCATGGTTGGTCTGTCTCGGTCATGCCGCCGCCAAAACTGGCCGGATTGCCTGGGGATATTGTCATTCGATCGGCCACGAACCATGAGTGATGAAAGCGATATCGATTAGCCAATTGCCGCGCGCCTTGCGGAGATTGGGAGGTACGGCCCTGGTTCCGATAATGCCTGCGGCAGCGAGTTTGTCGATTTCTGTTTGCGACAGTCCCAGGATGTCCCGCAGCACCGGCATATTATGTTCGCCCAGGGTCGGCGCGGGATGCCGCGCCACGAATGGCCGGCCGTTCTCGCGATAGGCCGGCGACGGTTGCGGATGCGAACCAATAAAGGGCCGGTCGGCCCATTGCCGAAATGTCGCGCCTTTAGATGCGGATCGTCAAGCAGCTCAAGCGGAGGGCGGGCAACGCCGGCCGCGACCCCCGGCGCGTCCATTTTTGCCGGGCTAGCCGCGCAAAAACATGGTTCTGCGTTATGGTTTGACGTAAATGCTCTCATACATTCCTGCGTATTCCTCCTTCCAACCTCTCTTATCCACGAGAAACCGCCTTAACTGTTCATGCGCCTTCACCCAAAGCACCGTATCGATTTGGTATTTCTCAAGCACCGTGTCCCAAGTGGTCTCATTAATCTCTAATTCGACCAGTTTGAAATAGTCACGTAGTAAATCATCCGGATAAGCGGTAGCTGCCCGACCATCCACGAACACAGGTACGGCACCTTGAGTGCGGAAAATCAAAAGTCCACCGACGTTCCAGTGGTTCAGAAGCCGCGCATGCGAAAAGTGTGTTTGAAGATAAAGAGCATCCTGCTCTGAAAGCATTTGCGGAAGTTCGAGAGCCGGTTTTATTTGCAAAAAAGTCAATGGCAGAGCGCACGCTCCAATGATGCCAGCAGCCAACAACGACTTTTGGACTTCAAAATTATTCAGCCGTTTAGGCAGCAGCCGATCAATGTGAAGAGCTAATGCAACCGTTGAAAAAAGAAAAAAGAAAGACATGTATCTGAATTGATAAAGTCCCAAAAACAAAAAGAGCCAGGAAAGCAGCCGTGACTCCAGAGGAATAGCACCAGAGCCTCTGTAGCGCAGTTCGAACGCAATAAATATCAAGATATATACAACGCCAGGAATGCTCCCCGGCATGGTTATGTTCTGAAAGTAAGACAGCCACTCGGTGATGTTTGCTTGCACAAAGTGGCCTAATGTAGCCACCACGCCGTCGTAGATATGCCAACCAAGAGGATTGATAAATATTGCAACAAGGCAAGCGACGCCCGCGAAGCTGTAGATTTTAAAATTTACCCAATCCCGTCTGAGCAAAGCCGCGCCGCAAAAAATGCCAACAATAAGAAAACCAAGCACAAAGCCGCCATGCAGATTAGCCCAAAGCACCATGATTGCA
>Ga0137412_10004520_pt1 | contig 11105 bp, 13 predicted proteins | sample CZODoug2_1_16fun_FD_122160 | JGI IMG/M metagenome (GOLD analysis project Ga0137412, IMG submission 122160) | Vadose zone soil fungal communities from Angelo Coast Range Reserve, California, USA - CZODoug2_1_16fungal (Hybrid Assembly) | ecosystem: Environmental > Terrestrial > Soil > Vadose zone... | reverse complement strand
CCGACGGAGGTCCGGTCACCGGCCGACACCACCCTGCGTGAGCTGCCGACCGACCTGTACTGCAAAACAGCCCAGAACGACCCCGCCGTGGTGCGCGGTGCACGGAACTACCCGTGCCAGGAGTTCCCGGGCAAGCGGGCACCCACGATTCAGCTCTGCCGCGATCCCAAGGGGTACATACCGGTCGGCACCAATCCGTGGCGAGGTCCGCCCGTGCCATACGGCACACCGGTCGAGGATCCACGGATGACCCTGCCGATGAACAAGTTCCCGTTCATCCCGCCGCAGGTGGATCCGGATCCTGGCCCGCCGGTGGTGCAGCTGCCCCCTGGAGTTCAGCCCGGGCCGGGACCTGCGCCGCACGGGCCCTTCCCGTTGCCGGTGCCGCCGAACGACAATGGGCCACCGCCGCCGTGGCCGTACTACGCGCCGCCGGACCAGGTGGTGCCGCCGTACGGCAGGCCTGCGCCGGAAGCACCTCCGGGCCCGCCCGCCGAAGCGCCACCCGCGCCGCCTGCCGACGGAGGGCAACCGCTGCCCGCGGAGGGACCGCTGGCCAGGGGGCAGCTCCCGCCCGAAGGGCAGGGGGATGGTTCGTCGATCGCGACCTATGACCAGAACGGCAAGTTCGTCGACCCCGCCGGTGGAACTGGCGTCTTCGCAGCCGGAACTGACAAACTGGCGCCTGCGGAGAATTGGGTTGATCTGATGTTGGCTCCAAGGCAGGCGTGATGGCAGAAGACACGGTTTCGGCGCAATCCGCGTCGAAGCCCGTAAGGCGGCGGCGTGCGTCCCGGGCGGCGGGCCCGGCAAGCGAAACGGCCGCGACGGGTGTCAGTGTCGAGGCGCCGAAGCCTGTCAAGGTCCGGATCAGCAAGCCGGGGCCGCCACCACGCAGGCAACCGAACCGCACGCTGGTGGCGATCGTCGGGCTGGCCACCGCCTTTGTGGCGGCGGCGGTGATGGGCCTGTTCACCTGGTTCGCATTGGACTCCAACCGGCACATCGAGGCCGGAGCCGCCCGCAACCAGGAATTGGTCGACACGGCGTCACAGGCCGTGGTCAACATGTTCAGCTACACGCAGGACACCATCGACCAGAGTGTGAACCGGTTCGTCAACGGCACCAGCGGCCCGCTGCGCGACATGATGAGCCAGGGCAACAACGTCGACAACCTCAAGGCGATCTTCCGCGACACCAACGCGAGTTCCGAGGCCGTCATCAACGGTGCCGCCCTGGAGAAGGTCGACGACATCGCCAAGAACGCCGCGGTGCTGGTGTCGGTGCGAGTCACAGTGACCGACCTGGACGGGGTGAATTCGCCGTCGCGTCCGTACCGGCTGCGGGTGATCGTGCACGAGGACGACGCCGGTCACATGACCGCCTACGACCTCAAATACCCCGACGGCGGCAACTGATGCGCAACTGGGTTGCCAAGCTGCTTGGCACCGTGACGATCCTGCTCGCAATGGGATTCGTCGCGCTCGCGGGTGTCGGCGGCTGGTTGTACTGGAACCGCGTCGAGCTCCGTGGCGAGCAGGCGACGCGCGACGAACTGACGCCGTTGGCGGCCAAGCAGATTTCCCAGGTGTTCGGCTATGACTACCAGACCGTGGAGCGCAGCCTCAATGAGGTGTATCCGCTGCTGACACCCGCCTACCGGCAGGAGTTCCAGGACCGGGCGAACAAGGACATCATCCCGCAGGCGCGCGAACGGCAGCTGGTCAGTCAGGCCAACGTTGTCGGCGTGGGAGTGCTGAGCGCGCAACGGAATTCGGCGTCGGTAATGGTGTACATGAACCGCACCGTGACCGACAAGTCCAAGACGCCGATCTACGATGGCAGTCGCCTGCGCGTCGATTATCAGAAGATCGACGGCAAGTGGCTGATCAAATACATCACTCCGATTTAGCGGCGTCGTCCTTCGTGGACGCCAGCGCGTCGAGGAATGATCGCGCCCAGCGGTCGACGTCGTGCGCGAGAACCTGCCTGCGCAGCGCGCGCATCCGTCGCCGGCCTTCCTCCGGCGTCTGATTCAACGCGGCCTCGATCGCGTCCTTGACACCCTCGAGGTGATGCGGGTTGGTGAGGTACGCCTGGCGGAGTTCGGCTGCGGCGCCGGTGAATTCGCTCAGCACCAGCGCGCCGCCAAGATCGCTGCGGCAGGCCACGTACTCCTTTGCGACCAGGTTCATCCCGTCGCGCAGCGGGGTGACCAGCATAACGTCGGCCGCCACGAAGAACGCGATCAACTCGTCGCGGGGGATCGGCCGGTGGAGGTAGTGCACAATCGGGTGCCCGACCTCGCCGTATTCGCCGTTGATGTGGCCGACTTGGCGCTCGATGTCTTCGCGCATCTCGATGTAGCTCTCAACGCGTTCCCGGCTGGGCGTCGCGAGCTGCACCAAAACGGTGTCGTCGCGCTTGGCCCGGTGCTCGGCGAGAAGCTCCGAAAACGCTCGCAGCCGAACGTCAATGCCCTTGGTGTAATCGAGCCGGTCGACGCCGAGCAGGATCTTGCGCGGGTTGCCGAGCTCGCTGCGGATCTCGCGCGCCCGTTGCCGGACGGCGCGCGTACGGGCCTGTTGGTCCAGCGCTGTCGAGTCGATGGAGATCGGGAAGGCACCGACTTTGACGGTGCGGAAGCCGACGTCGACTTCGCCGAACCGGGAACGCACGCCGACGCTGCCGCGTGAGGTGTTCGCACCGACGAGACGGCGGGCCAGGATCATGAAATTCTGCGCACCGCCGGGCAGGTGGAACCCGACCAGATCGGCGCCGAGCAGGCCCTCGGTGATCTCGGTCCGCCACGGCATCTGCATAAACAGCTCCACCGGTGGGAACGGGATGTGCAGAAAGAAGCCGATGGTCAGATCGGGCCGCAGCATCCGCAGCATCTTCGGCACCAGCTGCAGCTGGTAGTCCTGCACCCACACCGTCGCGCCCTGCGCCGCCGCCTTCGCGGTGGCCTCGGCGAAGCGCCGGTTGACGTCGACGTACGCATCCCACCACTCGCGGTGGTAGATCGGCTTGACGATGACATCGTGGTACAGCGGCCACAGCGTGGCGTTCGAGAAGCCTTCGTAGTAGTTCTCTATGTCGTCGGCGGACAGCCGGACCGGGCAGAGGTGCATGTCGTCCTGCTCGATCGGCTCCTCGTCGGCATCGGCGATGCCGGGCCAGCCGATCCACGCGCCGCGCCGGCGACGAAGCAGCGGCTCAAGGGCGGTGACGAGACCGCCGGGGCTCCGTTTCCACTCTGTGCTGCCGTCGGGCAGGCGCTCCATGTCGACCGGCAGCCGGTTGGCCACCACGACGAAGTCGGAATCCCCGGAGCCGGCCGTCCGGCCGCCCCCCGGAGCCACTTACGCCTCGAGTTTCGAGGGTCCAATGCCGAGCATCGACAGGAATACGCGGCACTCGTCGGCGTCGGTCGCGTATGCGGCGACTACGCGCCTGGCCTGGCGGGCGGTGTGGTCGGCTAGGGGCTCGACGTCGCCGAGCTCGGCGGGATCAGATTTCGCAGGCATATGACAACTCTAGGCGACCGCGCGGTCACCTGGGGCGGCGCGGTCCGCTACGGGCTCGAACTGACCGTCGAATGCGGCACCGGCTGGGGTCCCATGGCCTCCGATTCTTCGCCCAGGCCGATGCACTCGCCGGAGTTGCGGCCGGTGCATGGAACGCCGTCGACAGCGGGCAGGTCGGGGTTGCCGGGGATGCTGCTGAACGCCGCACCCGAGTTCGGCACGGTGTGGGGGACGCAGACGCCCGTGAACTGGTCTTCCTCTTCGCCGCCGGGGCACTGGGCCAGTGGCACCGAGGCGCTCGGAACAGCGAAGAAGGAGATCGCCGGGGCGACGGCAACCGCGACGGCGAACCCGCCGGCGAAAATCAGTCTCTTTGAAAGCTCAAGGGTCGCCATCGTCACGCTTTCTGTAGTTATTTACCACGTCGTTAGGAGGATTCTAAGGAAGCTGGCAGAGATCTGCACAAGTGCCACGAGTTACCTGGGAAAGCGGCCCTTGAGCTTGCGACTCGGCCCCAGTTATGGGCTGGAGCTGATGGTCGAGCGCGGCACCGGCTGGGGTCCCATGTCAGCCTCGTTCTCCGCGAGGCCGATGCATGCGCCGGAACTGCGACCGCCTGTGCAGGGGACGCCGTCGATTTCCGGAATGTCGGGGTTGGCCGCGGTTGTCGTGAAGCCTGGGGAGTTCGGCACCATGAAGGGCGTGCAGGACGTCGTGAAGACATCCTCTTCCTCGCCGGTGTCGCACGCGGCCAGCGGCGAGGATTGTGTCGGATGCGCGACGATCGCAGCGGCGGGCGTAACGGCGATCGCGATGGCGAATCCGCCCGCGAGGATCAGGCGTCGGGCTGTGATGGGGTAAGTCGTCATTGAGCGATTCTATGAACGCTGGACGAAGTCTGCAGACATTCTCCGAGTTCACTGGGGAATTGGTCTGCGGCGCATGCGAAAAAGCTGGGCGCCTACGGGCTCGAGCTGACCGACGAGTGCGGGACAGCCATCGGCCCTTCGGACTGCTCTTCTTCGGACAGTCCGATGCACTGGCCGGAATTGCCTCCGGTGCACGGAATGTTGTCGACCTCCGGCAGTCCACCGGGCGAGGTCTGGCCAGCCACAGGCGAATTCGGGACCAGATCGGGCGTGCATTCACCGGTGAAGGTGTCCTCGGATTCACCGCCGGGACACGCCGCGATCGTCGGTGCCGAGTTGACAGGTCCGGCGAAGACCGCGACCGCCGGGGCGACCGCAACAGCGACCGCGAATCCGCCGGCAACGATCAGTCGTCGTAATGGAAGCATCATGGTCGCCATCGTCATGCTTTCTGTAGTTGTTGATCGGTCGCGGGATTCGCATTGTCGCTGCCCGCCAAGTCATCTGCTGGCGGAAACATTACGCCGCCTACCAGCAAAATGCCGTGCTATAAGTCAATAAAAGTGGTGCGTGTGTCCCATTTCTGGAAAGTTGCTGTCAGGCGGCTGTGACACCCCGTCAACGACGGTTGCTGTGGCACCGTAATGTGCAGTCCGTCCGTTGTTTTCCAAGCGAACGAGGTGGTCCGCTGTGGCAAGCCCTGATCTGACAAGCGCGGAACCGGTCGGAGGCGATGCGCCCCAGCAGGTGACGTACGAGACGCTCGACGACGGGCGCATCGCACGGATCTGGCTCAACCGGCCGGAAGCCCAGAACGCCCAGTCGCGAACCCTGTTGGTACAGCTCGACGAGGCGTTCGGCCTCGCTGAGGCCGACGATGCGGTGCGTGTGGTGATTCTGGCTGGCCGCGGCAAGAACTTCTCGGCCGGACACGATCTGGGCTCGGAGGAAGCGCTGCTCGAACGCAAACCCGGTCCCGCACAGCATCCGACGTTTCGCTCGCACGGTGCGACGGCGCCTGCCATCGCGGAAAGAACCTATCTGCAGGAGTGGCACTACTTTTTCGAGAACACCCGCCGCTGGCGGGATCTGCGAAAGATCACGATCGCGCAGGTGCAGGGCAACGCGATTTCCGCGGGGCTGATGCTGATCTGGGCTTGCGATCTCATCGTTGCCGCCGATGACGCGAAGTTCAGCGACGTCGTCGGTGTGCGGATGGGCATGCCGGGCGTCGAATACTACGCCCACCCATGGGAATTCGGCCCTCGTAAAGCCAAAGAGCTTCTGCTGACCGGTGATTCGATCGATGCAGACGAGGCACACCGTCTCGGTATGGTGTCGAAGATCTTCCCTCGCGCCGATCTCGAGAACAAGACGCTCGAGTTTGCGCGCCGCATCGCCGAGCGGCCGACCATGGCGGCGCTGCTGATCAAGGACTCGGTGAATGCGGCCAGCGACGCGATGGGGTTCACCGAGGCGTTGCGGCACGGCTTCCACATCCACGAGCTGGGGCACGCGCATTGGGCGGCGCACAACGAGAACCGCTATCCGGTCGGGCTGCCGCCGGATGTGCCGGATTGGCGCACGCTGGGGGCGCCGAAGCCTGCGCGTCGCGACGAGCCATGACGCGTAACTAGAACCTGTTCTAGTTTTCGACGAAGGGGTCGCAGTGCAGCTGTCGTTGGCGGATCAAACGGTCCTGGTCACTGGTGGTGGAAGCGGGATCGGAAAGGGCGTCGCCGCCGCGGTGGTCGCTGCCGGCGGCAACGCGATGCTCGTCGGCCGCAACGCCGATCGGCTCGCAGGCGCAGCAGACGAGATCAAGGCAGTCGGTGGTGTCGGCTCGGTGCTCTACGAACCCGCCGACGTCATCAACGAGGAGGAGGTCGCCCGCGTTGTCGAGGCGGCCACCGCGTGGACCGGCCGGCTGCATGGCGTCGTGCATTGTGCGGGCGGCAGCGAGACGATCGGACCCATCACCCAGGTCGACTCGGACGCCTGGCGGCGCACCGTCGACCTGAACGTCAACGGCACCATGTACGTGCTCAAGCACTCAGCCCGGGAACTGGTCCGCGGCGGTGGCGGGTCGTTCATCGGTATCTCGTCGATCGCGGCGAGCAACACCCACCGGTGGTTCGGCGCGTACGGCGTATCCAAGTCGGCGGTCGATCATCTGATGCAGCTGGCGGCCGACGAGCTCGGGCCGTCGTGGGTGCGGGTGAACTGCATCCGGCCGGGCCTCATACGCACCGAACTCGTTGCGCCGGTCCTCGACTCACCCGAGCTGAGCGCAGACTATGCGGCCTGCACACCGCTGCCCCGAGCAGGCGAAGTCGAGGACATCGCGAATGCGGCGGTGTTCCTGCTCAGCGACGCCGCGAGCTACATCACGGGCCAGGTGATCAACGTCGACGGCGGGATGCTGGTGCGCCGTGGCCCCGATTACTCGGCCATGCTCGAGCCGGTTTTCGGTGCCGACGGGCTTCGCGGCGTGGTGGCGAACTAGCGCGTCGCGGGTCGTCAGTGTGGGGGGAGCTCGTTCAGCCGCGCGGTGAATGTCGTGATGTGACGCGCCACCTGGTCGGGCACTTCCAAGGGCGACAGATGGCCGGTGTCCTCGAGCACGGTCATGCTGGCGTGGGCCATGAGGGGCAGTAGGTGGTCTGCCAGCACCGCGGGTGGCTCGACTTTGTCGTGGTTACCAGCGAGCACCAGGACCGGGATGTCGACGTCGGAAAGACCGGCCGAGACGTCCTGCACCAAACCGTATTTCGGCCAGGCTAGGCGTGCCTCGTCACCAGCGCGCAGACTATCGTCGACGATCTGCTTGCGGACCTCGGCGGGCAGTCGCTGATGGGTCAGCATTTGATCGATGCTCTGCTGCACGGTCTGCTCGTCGTCGTAGGCGTGCATCGTCAGCTGCTGCAGCTGTTCGGTCGAACCGAAGGGGGCGGCGGGCGCGGGCGCGACCAGCACAACACCGGCCAGACCGGCGGGCCTGCGCGCGGCGAGCGCCTGGGCGACCTTGCCGCCCATGGAATGTCCGACGAGTACGTACTCGGTGTATCCGGACGCGGCGATGACCGACTGTGCATCGTCCGTGAGTCGTTCCATGTCGTAGGGTCCGGGTGCGTTCGCGGAGTCGCCCCAACCACGCTGGTCGTAGGCCACGAAAGCCTGGTCTGGGCGCAGACGAGTGAGCACCGGCTGCCAGGTACGCCGTGAACCTCCCCAGTAGTGCAGAAAGACTAGAGCTGGGGCCGCTCCGGAACGTACATCCGCATAGAGCCGTGCGCCGTCAATCTCGATGACTCGGCGGGTGGTGTTGGCGGAGGTCATTGCGGGTCCAGCTGCAGCGGGTCGCGGCCCGTGAAGGCGATGAGCGCCTCGAGGGGGGTGGCGTCGGCAGGCACCGGCACGGGTGGATCGAAGCCGGCCGCAGCGCGGCTTTGCGCATTGAGGGTCTGCCGCGCCTGGCCGAGGACGTGAGCGGCGTGGGTGTCCGAGACGTCGAGGGGACGATGTAGAGCTACGGCGAAATCCCATCCGTGGACGACGAGTTCGAGTGACAGGATGCCAAGGGCAAGGTGCGCGGGCAGGCTCCGTCCACTGAACACGATTTCACCGGCCAATCCGCGGCGCCGCCATTCTCCCAGGGTCGGTTGCGTCAGTTCCTGGATGCGTTGGTCGATGGAATCCCCGTCCGGCACCGTGGTCTGTATATCGGCGGCGGCACCGAGGCGGGCGATGGTGTCGATGAGATGGTCGGCGAGGGCCTGCACATCCCAGTCGTGACAGGGCGTGGGGCGGTGCAGGTCGTCGTCACCGATCGTCTCGACAACATGGTGCACCGCAACCAATGCCTTTTCGGCACTGGCGAATTCGGCGGAGGCCGCGGTCACGTAATGGACTCTTCGGTGTCAGCGGGTTGTTGGTAGGACGGATAGTCGGTGTACCCGTGAGGACCCGGTGAGTAATGCAATGAGCGGTCCGACCGCTGGATGGGTGCCAGGGCGGCAAAGCGTGCAGGCAGGTCGGGGTTGGCGATGAACGTTTCGCCGAACGCGACGAGATCGGCCAGCCCTTCGGCGATGAGCTGGTTTCCCCGCTCGCGGGTCATGCCGACGTTGGCGATGACGGTGCCGCGGTAGCGGGGCCGGAAGTGGCTGAACATGCCGTCGCCCTGCAGGCTGGCGAGCGGACCACCGCTGAGATCGGCCATCGCACCCATCAGCAACCAGTGCGCCAACGGGTATTCGTTGAGACGGTCGACCACGTACTCGGAAGTGGCCAATGTGTCGGTGGTCGAGACGAACTCACCTCGTTCACCCCACGCCGGGCCGGCTTTGACGCCCACCCTGCCGATGTCGATGCGCTCGCCGACGGCGTCGAGTACGTCGAACAGCAGTCGTGCCCGGTTTTCGATCGAGCCGCCGTAGCCGTCGGTGCGCACATTGGTGCGTGGGTTGAGGAACTGGCTGATCAGATAATTGAATCCGGCCTGAAGTTGTACCCCGTCGAAACCGGCGCGCATCGCGTTGGCAGCCGCGGTGGCGTAGTCGCTGATCGTAGTGCGAACTTCATCTCGCGTCATGGACCTCGGAGTCACGGTCGGCTTGCTGCCCGATGGCGTTGGCGAACTCACTCCGGGATTGACGGCCGACGGGGCCAATGGCGCTGTGCCTGCGAAGAAGTCGGGATGAGACGACGAGCCTGTGTGCCAGAGTTGCGCGAAGATGACACCGCCTTCACGGTGCACGGCGTCGGTGACCGCCGACCAGCCGCGCACCTGCGCTTCGGTGAACAATCCGGGCACGTCGTGCCAGCCGACGGCGTTGCGGCTGATCCATGTGCCCTCGGTGATGAGCAATCCGGCAGAGGCCCGTTGGGCGTAATAGCGCGCATGCAATTCCGTCGGCACCAAGTCGGGATTCGTTGCGCGGCTGCGTGTCAGCGGCGCCATGACGACGCGGTTGGCGAGTTGGTACTCACCCATCCGGTATGGCCGCAGCAGCGGCTGGGTAGCGTTCACGAGACTCCGGCCTTCGCGCCGTCCCGCTGGGCGTGGAGCTTCAGGAAGGCCGCCAGGTGTTCGATCGCGAGCGCGGATTCGGGTAGTCCTGCGGAGATGTAGACGGGCCAGACGTGGATGCCATGGGCCCACGGCTGAAAGGTGGTGTCGACGCCGGCAGCCCGGGCGGCGTCGCGAATCCGCGTCGCATCGTCGAACAGGATCTCGTCTTCACCCACCAGTATCAGCATTGGCGGCAGATTGTGCAGATCGGCGAAGACGGACGAACACCGAGGATCGGCCGGATCGGCACCGTCGAGATATTCGGCTGCCATGGACTCCAGCAACTCGCGGGTGACATAGGGGTCGGCGAGCTTTCGTAATTCCATCGATGCTCCGGAGAGTGTGAGGTCCGCGAAGGGCGAGATCACCGCAACGCAAGACGGCAGTGGCAGGTTCTCGTCACGGGCAGCGACCGTGACGGCCACCGCCAGGTTGCCGCCTGCGGAATCCCCGAGCACGGCGACCGACTCCGGATCGGCTCCACCGTGTCCAACGGTCCATCGGTAGGCGGCGAGGCAGTCTTCGAAGGCCCCGGGGAAACGGGTTTCAGGAGCCAGCCGGTAGTCGACGGCATGCACTCTGGCATTCGCGGCGAGCGCGACGGCGCCGGCAAGCGGCAGGTATCGATCCGGTGGCGAACCGCTGACGTAGCCGCCGCCGTGGAAGTACACGACGGTGCGTTCGGGTGTTCCGACGAGCGGTTCGAGGGTGACTGCGGGGACGCCGCCGAGACTGTTCGGACGGCTGGAGATTCCTTCCAGCGCGGCGTGGCCGTCGTGGTGATCCCCGGCGACATCGCCTTGCAATCGACCGACGCCAAGGCCGCCACGTGGCTGGCGCCCAAGCCCTCCATCGTCCGGCCGTCCGACGCCGACATCGATGCGCTGGCCAAGCTGCTGAACGACGGCGAGCGCATCACCCTGATGTGCGGCGCGGGCTGCGCCGGTGCCCACGCCGAGATCGTCGAACTGGCGGGCAAGCTCAATGCCCCGATCGTGCATTCGCTGCGCGGCAAGGAGCATGTCGAGTACGACAATCCGTTCGATGTCGGCATGACCGGCCTGATTGGCTTCGCCTCGGGCTATGCCGCCATGAAGGCCTGCGACACGCTGCTGCTGCTGGGCTGCGATTTCCCCTACCGCCAGTTCTATCCCGAGGGCGCGGCGGTGGCGCAAGTCGACATCCGGGCGGAGAGCCTGGGCAACCGCTGCCATCTGGCGCTGGGCGTGGTGGGCGACGTGGCCGAGACGGTGGCGGCACTGCTGCCCAGGCTCAAGAAGAAGACGGAGTCGAAATTCCTCGACGCGGCGCGCGCCCACTACGCCAAGGCGCGCGACGATCTCGATAAGCTGGCCGAGGGCAATCCGGGCGGCAAGGTCATCCATCCGCAGTACGTCGCGCGCCTTCTCAGCGACCTCGCCACCGACGACGCCATCTTCACCTGCGATGTCGGCACCCAGACGGTCTGGGCGGCGCGCTACCTGAAAATGAACGGCAAGCGCCGACTGATCGGTTCGTTCAACCACGGCTCGATGGCCAATGCGCTCCTGCAAGCGATCGGCGCCAAGGCAACGTTCCCCCAGCGGCAGGTGATCTCGATGTCGGGTGACGGCGGCTTTGCCATGATGATGG
>Ga0137412_10004519_pt1 | contig 11106 bp, 9 predicted proteins | sample CZODoug2_1_16fun_FD_122160 | JGI IMG/M metagenome (GOLD analysis project Ga0137412, IMG submission 122160) | Vadose zone soil fungal communities from Angelo Coast Range Reserve, California, USA - CZODoug2_1_16fungal (Hybrid Assembly) | ecosystem: Environmental > Terrestrial > Soil > Vadose zone... | reverse complement strand
CATACTGGATCGCGGTCAGCCTGGCGTTGATCGTTCTTCCCTCTATCGAAGCAGAGTCGCGTTGTCCAGGAAGTGTCGCTAGTGTAACCCCACGATTTGTTCAACACGCGCTCATTGTCATTCCGGTGAGAATCAATGAGGCAGGCCCGTTTGATTTCATGGTGGATACCGGAACCCAGGTTACGGTTATCGATCCGTCGCTGGCCTCAGAACTCAATCTCAAGCCTCAAGGCCGGGTCGGCCTTGTTTCCGTTGCCAGCTTTGCGCAGGCGTCGGTAACTGTTCTGGATAGGTTGGAAGCCGACTCCAAGGTAGTCGATAAGCCGTTCGTCGTGGTCCACGACCTTGGACAGATTCGGGCAGCCGATCCTCGGATTCGGGGAGTTCTGGGTCAGAGTTTTCTCGCTCATTTCGACCTGTTCGTCGACTATGGGCACAAATTGCTCTGTCTCGACGAGACCAATGCGATGCGAGATCGTGTGCGCGGCGAGCGTGTTCCCTTCGTGTCCCCGCAAGCTTCTGAGGATGAACTGCCCTTTATGGAACGGCTGGTTATTTCCGTCCATCTCTCCGGCACGGGGAAACAGCCGATTCTGCTACAACTCGATTCCGGCAGTGACGGTCCTATCCTATATCCAGGCAGCGAGCAGCCGGAAGTCCAGGCACTGGTGCATGCCGCCGTCCTACAGGGAGGCGACGTAGCCAATGCGCGCCGGGTTTTTGCTGTCGTGCCGCCACAGATTATGCAGATCGGGAACCATATCCTTAGCCACATCTCGTTCGTGACGCCTGTGATCGTTGGGAAGGACCTGCGAGAGCAGCATGAAGCCGGTTTGTTGCCAACTGTGCTTTTCCAACGAGTGTTTATTAGCGGTGGCGGTGGCGATCACTATGTAGTCTTCGATCCGAAGTGAGACGACAGCGGTATTTCACGGCTTCAACGCTTCAAACCGAAGCGATCCTGCCTCTACTCAGGGTTGGTCGAAGTTTGTTGTCAGCACTTCCATGATCACGTGGTAATCGCAGAGGACTTATCGTCCTCCTTGCCCAATATCGCAGGGGTCTACTCGGCTTCAAGACGTAAACAGCCTTTCGATAGTCTTCATCGGCAAGAAGAGCCTGTCAGGCTTCAGGGGCAGCGGAACAAAGTCGTAATTTAAATAGAACGCGCGCGCGCCCAACTTGGCATCAACGACAACGGCCCAAGATGCTACCTGCTGCGAACCGAGCCACGCCCGCTCCAGGGCGTGCATAAGGAGGAACTCACCGAAACCCTGGCCATGTGAGGATTGGCTGACGGCCATCCGTCCAAGAAGTGTTACCGGAAGGGGAAATCGTGGCAGCTTCCTAGTCAGCTCCTCCGGGAGGTCCGCAGCATGGATTGAATGTGCAGACAAGCTGTAGAAGCCGGCGATGGTCTTGCCGTCTGAAGTGAGAACAAAGACAGCCGCCAGATTGCGTTCCATATCCTGACGGGCTTGTCGCTGAATATAAATGTCTAGAGCAGCAACGCCGCAGGAAAAGGCCGCTCGATCATGCCGTGATCCAAGCGGCTCAATCCTATAATCGAGTTTCAGGTTCCTGGTGGTCACTATCTGCGCGCACGTTTCCTATAGCGCTCAGCCGCGGACTTCAAACGGGTGCTCGGCTCAGGTGGATGGAGAAGCGCCTCGACAAAGAAGTCGCGCTCCTTGTTTTCCAATGTCCAGGTCGTATGCTGCTGAATTGTCCGAATAGCAGCTTCGTCGGCATGTTGAACCATGAAATCGGAAAACGAGAGCCCCTTGATGCTGGCCGCGCGCTCGATTCGCTCTTTTTGCTCGGGGAGAAGACGGGCTTCTGTCCGTTCGGTGCGTAGACTGGCATTCGCCATGGATCCCTCCAGGGACACGTGTACGGGAGTGTTCCGTACACGTGTCGAGTATACCTCGGATGACCATGAAGCAGCAGGGGCCACTTACCCCAAACGAGCTCCCCACGCGCCGGAGGGCGGCTTGTACATTCGCTGGTTGATTTAGGAGTGGAGGCGCGGGTCGGAATCGAACCGACGCATAAAGGTTTTGCAGACCTCTCCCTTACCGCTTGGGTACCGCGCCATCTTGCACAATTGTAATGCCGGGCCGGGCAGAAACCAGTCTGACACGTGCGACTTTCAGACTATTACGGCTAGATTCGCAGGGGACTCTGCGACAGGGTAGCCATCTGGAGCGGGAGACGGGACTTGAACCCGCGACCCTCGCCTTGGCAAGGCGATGCTCTACCACTGAGCTACTCCCGCATACGTCCTGAAGCAGTATATCGGGCGGCTCACTGCCCGGTCAACGCAGGCTACTCCTGCCGCTTGATGTACTCTTCCACCACCGCCGCCACCGGATCCGTGCCCGATGTTGTATCGACCTCGAGTTTGGCTTGCGTGATGGGCTCAAAGTGCTGCTTGACCCGGCGATAAAGCGCCGGATCACGGTTTTGCGCCGGATGGCTGGGGTCGGTCCGCGCCAGGCGCTCTTCGGCGACGGCGTCCGCACATTTCACCAGCACTACGCGCCAACGCGCACCAGCACGCGCGGCGGCCAGCAAGACATCCTCGATGTGAGCCTGCCTGGAAAACGTACGCCCATCGAAAAAGATGTACTCTACTCGCTCGCGTTCCGTCAGATAGGCCGCGGCCTCCAGCATCGCGCGCATGCACAATTCATCTTGTTGGGTTGTGTAATCGGTTAATGACCCCGGGAACAACGCGCCACGCACCCGGTCTTTATCGAGCACGGCTGCGCCCAGGCGATCCGCGATGGCCTGCGCCAGCGTGCTCTTGCCCGTCCCAGGCAAGCCGGCAAATAAAACCCAGGTAGTCATCAATCGATGGCCAGCAGCGGCCTATGCGTCCAACAGATGGCCGTCGCGCATGTGCAGGATGCGGTCTCCAATGGCTGCCGCCTCAGGGTTGTGCGTGATCATCAACACCGTCTGCTTGAACTCCTGGTTGCAGCGCCGCAGCATGGCAAGCACCGCGTCGGAATTGGCAGTGTCGAGGTTGCCGGTGGGCTCGTCGGCAAGAATAATGGCAGGGCGCGTGATGAGCGCGCGCGCGATCGCAACCCGCTGCTGCTCTCCGCCGGACAGTTCCGACGGACGATGATCGAGACGGCCGGCGATGCCGAGCATATCGGTCAGGTACTTCATAAACTCCTCGTCCTGCGGCAGGTGGCTGCCGGCGATGTCGCGCGCAATTTCGATATTGCCGCGCGCCGTCAGCGTGGGCAGCAGATTGAACTTCTGAAACACGAAACCGATCTTCGTCTTGCGCAACACGGTACGCCGCGCATCCGTCAGTTGGGCAAAGTCGACGCCATCAATCAGCACGCTTCCCGCGGTTGCGCGTGTGAGCCCGCCAAGAATGTAGAAGAGCGTCGATTTTCCGCTGCCCGAGGGGCCAACGATGCTGACGAACTCGCCCGGCGGCACAACGAATGAGACCTTGCTGACAGCGGGGACCTCTACCTTCCCCGCTCGATAAACCTTGCTGACGTTCTTGGCCTCAATGATGGACTGCACGTTTTTGATTGTAACCGGCAGGGTGCTGGACGTAAGAGACACCAGGCGATGAGGTTCTCAGGTTCGCGAGTGTCGATTCCGCTCAGGCGCCCACCACCAGTGGATCATGCAATGGATCCCGGGTCTCGGCCTCGTGCTCCACGACACGCACTGCTGCATGGTCCGCGATGAGCGGACGCAGGCCGTGGCCCTTTTTGGGGCCGCGCTTGCGGGCTACCATCACACGGATACGCTCCAGCATTTCAACCGGCGAGCAGGCACCTTTGGGCAGGAAGGCGTCGGCGCGATTGGCGCGATCGAATGCCTTCACACTCCCGCTGATCAGGATTGCCGGCACTTCCGGGGCCAGCTCCTTCATGCGGCGCACGAGCTCGTTGCCGTCCATGTATGGCATGATCAGGTCGCTCAAAACCAGATCGATCCCTCCCTCGCGGAACAGTTCCAATGCCTGTTGACTGCTGGCTGCCGTCAGCACCCGGTATCCTCGAGTCTCAAGCATGAATTTGCGAACGGAAAGAGCCTGTTCGTTGTCGTCGACACACAAAATAGTTTTCTTTGGGCGCATGGGTCGTTCAATTCTCCTTTCAAAGGAGCTGTGAATCGCGGGCACACATTCAATGTGCGCGTCCGCCGGCTTGGTGGAGAACGGAATAAGCCGCGTCAAGGATGGCTGCATCTGTCAGCTGCACGAAGGCCTGCTTGCGGTCACCATGCCTATGGGGACAGCAGGTTTTCGTACAGCAGCAGCGCGCATCCTAGCGCGTCCGATCTGAATTCAATTGTCAGAGTAAAGGCCGACAGTCGCGTTACCTCGACGGCAACGCTTGCACAGAGTACGAAGATGAAAGCCATGTGTAAACGGAGAAGATCAAGCGAAATGACGCTTGCTTTTTCCCGGAGGTTCCACCGCTACTCGGTGTCGTGTTGCCAGTGTTGCTTATTCGCATGGTTGGCCCTGTTGAAAGCATGTGAATCGTTCAAGGAAAAGAAGCTCTTTTGCTACAGGATCAGTGCTGCCAGAAAACAAAAAAATGCTCGACTCAGTTTCGGCCGTCTTTCCTTTTTTTATTTCCGCTCGCGGGTTGCACAACACGATGATCGACTCTGGCACACTCGCAACATGGGAGTTTGACACCTCACTCCGCCAGATCTATGCTGGAACAAGTTGAAGCCAGGCACTCCGCTGCTTCCTGCTTGAGACATGGCAACCGCCTCTCACCATCCCGGCTCCCTCTGTTGCAGCTGCTGTCGCTGCTGCACACTGCGGGTGTGTTCCTAGTTCGACGCGCAAGCCTCGACTCCTGACATACGATAAGCATTCACCCGCAGCCGGCCACCGCCGCGGGTTCCCTCGTGCTTGAAAACCAAGCCTGGAAACGACGCTCCGAAGGCCTACTGCTCGCCCGAGTTTCCACGAGGAGAAAACATGACCACGGCCATCGAATCTCGCATTCCACGCATTCTTGAACCGGCGCCCGACTTCAAAGCCAAGAGCACGCACGGCATTATCCAGTTGAGCGACTACACCAGCAAGGGCAAGTACGTGCTGCTCTTTTCCCACCCTTCCGATTTCACCCCGGTATGCACCACCGAGTTCATCGAATTCGCGCGGCGCTCGGATGATTTTGAGCGTTTAAACGTGCAGTTGATCGGGGTCTCGATCGACAGCATTTACTCGCACATCGCCTGGGTGCGCGACATTGAGCGCAACGCCGGCGTAGAAGTCAAGTTTCCTGTGGTTGCCGATCTCGATCAGAAAGTTTCGCAGGCTTATGGGTTGGTGCACGAAGCGGCCTCCGATACAGCCACGGTAAGGGCAGTGTTCGCCATCGATCCTAAGCAGAATATCCGGGCCATCGTTTACTATCCCATGCAACTCGGGCGTAATGTAGATGAGTTGATCCGCATTTTCGAGGCTTTGCAAACCATCGACGGCAACGGCGTCTCGGTTCCCGCCAACTGGAAGCGGGGAGACTCGGTCATTGTGCCGGCGCCGGTTACCGTGGAAGATGCGCGCAAGCGCACCAACGGCGGCGGAGCAGGGCTGGCGGTAGAAACCTGGTACCTGGCAAAGAAGGACCTCGCCAACCAGGCAAAATAGGTACACTCTGAAAGGCGGGGCTTGCCACAAACTCCGCCTTTTAGAGTGACAAGATGAGCACCGGTGGCGAAGTGGCTAACGCGCTGGTCTGCAAAACCAGTATTCGAGGGTTCAATTCCCTCCCGGTGCTCCACGCAATTCTGCAGCGCCCTTCCCTGTACAGTTTTGCTTCATAAGCCCTAATCGGAATAAGGTCCGATGAGCCATGAACCGTCTCGGGAAAGAATGGTGAAGGTTCTCTATTGCCCGAGCCGCGTGGTGAATCGGTTTTACTGACGGGTTCGGCCTTTGGCGCCGACTCAGGCACGCCACTTCGACCCCCCTCTCAGAGGAGCAATAACCGGTTAGACGACTCGTCCGCGGACGCCGCAATGTCTGCCGGAGCAGGTTTGATCGTTATCAGACCTCGGATGAATATTCATAACTCCGGGAACAACGAGAGACAAGGTAGTGGTTATTAGACCGTCAATCTGACGTAGGTTCGTCTAGGGATTCCAGTCGTGGATGCTACAAAGAAGAGGACACCGTGTAATTCGCACTTGGGACTACGACTTATCTACGACGCGCTGCGCATTTTTTGCACAGGTTGTTCAAATGGTTGCCTGCCCTCGAAATTTTCCTTTCGAAATCTCGAAAAAGGGTTTTACCAAGCTCAACAGAGTGTATTATCCCCTAAGAAACTCACAATTCATTTTTGCCTGTGAGCTTGAGGTCAGGACCTGAAGCAGACAGGATCTCCGCGACGACCCCGGGGTATCCCTGCCATTAGCTTTCTCGTACCGCGCCCCTAAGCCGTGATCGTAAACGGCAGAGGAGAAGTGTTCTTCTCTGCGAGCGGCGGAGCATGCAAAAAAGTTGCCGGGTTTCACCCGGGCGCACGTTGTCCTCGCTCGACAAGCCCAATTAATCGAATATCGTCGACTTCTCCGCTGCAGTGTGCACCGGAGCTAGCCCCACTTCGACCTCGGAGCCTGTACGCACGGGCTTCCTCCCCCATCGAGGCTGATTTATTAATGAAGAAGGCTTTAGTTTTTTCCTTCGCTCTCCTGTGCGGCCTGACAACCGCATCCGTATTCGCAAGCGTTACAGTCGGCAGTCCTGGCAATGGCGCCGATGTTTCATCTCCATTCACCCTATCTGCGAATGCCTCAACCTGTTCGTCCCAACCCGTTGCCGCCATGGGATATTCGCTCGATAACAGCACAGACACAACGATTGTGAACGGCACGTCTGTCGATAGTCAGGTTTCGAGCGCATCCGGCGCCCACACGCTGCATGTGAAGGCGTGGGGTAACCAAGGAGCCTCCTGCGTCAGCGATGTCGGCATCACCGTCATAACCGCTGCCAACAGTGCTTCTATCGTTCCTTCGGGTGCAACCAGCGTCAGCAGTATAGAGAGCATGCAAAATTGGATCGCGGCTTACGACAGTAACAGCGGTGTCGGCTCCGCGAGTGGAACCATGAGCATCGTGAGTTCGCCGTCGCAAAATGGCCATGCGCGCCAATTTATTACGAAGTTCTCGAACTACGGCGGGGAACGTTACAGCGTTACATTCGGCGACGACGAGACAGCGACGAACTTTTTTTACGATGGATGGATTTACATCGGCGGTTCTGCTAGCCAGATCGGGAATCTGGAATTGGATATGAATCAGACCATGTCAAATGGCCAGACAGTGATCTTTGGATTCCAATGCGACGGTTATAGCAGCACATGGGATTACACCAAGAATGGCGGCAGCCCTACGAGACCTTCCGACGAGTGGGTGCACTCGGGTGCGTATTGCAATCCGCGTACCTGGGCCCCCAACATGTGGCACCATGTGCAGGTCTACTATTCCCGCGATAATTCCGGCAACATCACCTATCACAACGTGTGGTTTGACGGGAATCAGTCGAACATCAACGCTACCGTGAACTCCGCATTCGCCCTCGGGTGGGGGCCGGTGCTCCTCACCAACTTCCAGGTCGATGGGCTCGGGGCTAGCGGCTCGCCCAATGTCTATCTGGACAATCTAACGATCTATCGCTGGTAGCACGGGAGCCGGCGACTGACATGATGATTGGGGTCACGGCGAACGACGCGTGACTCCAGATGTAAAAAATCTTCATCGAAAAAGGGCTCCGGAATCCGCGCGGGTTGTGGGGCCCTTAGACCATTTTTCGCAATACTCTGAACTTTCTAACGGCGGTTACGCGCAGCTTTCTTTGGCGGAAAGCTGCGCGAACTTCTGTGGCTTCGGTCTACACGTTTGCGAAAATGCTCTAGCGCCGGAGGCCGGCGCGCGCCCCCTGGCCGCGACTCCTAACGTGCTTTGTCGGAATCCTACTCCAGCTCAAGCTTTCTCTTTTCGAACGTCGCGGATGACGCCACGGTGAATTGCTGCATCCAAATAACCGTGATTGCGCCTGCTTCTGCGTTGCGGGCTCCGTCATCCGCACGACCGATGACGGAGTCCCTCGACGTTTTGATTATTCGAGAGCCTTGAGGGACAATATGCCGTCACACTCTCCGACAATCAGCGTTATCGTGCCCTGCTACAACGAGGAGGAAGTCCTTCTCCATTGCCACACCCGGTTGATGCGGGTATTCGAGTCCACGCCGGAAGATGAATTTGAGCTGGTCTACGTCAACGACGGCTCCACGGACCGAACAGATGAGGTTCTTCGTTATCTGAATATCAGCTATCCCCAAACGCGTGTGGTGATGCTGTCGCGAAACTTCGGCCACCAGGCGGCCGTAAGCGCAGGGCTCACGGCTGCCAGCGGTCGATGTGTCGTCATTCTGGATGCCGATCTACAGGACCCACCGGAACTCATTTGGAAGATGGTCGAGCTGTGGCGTAAAGGCTATGAAGTCGTGTACGGTGTCCGGGAGTCCCGGGCGGGCGAGAGCAGCTTCAAGCTATGGACCGCCCAGATCTTCTATCGCTTGATAAACAAGCTCTCCGACGTCGAGATCCCCCTGGACACGGGCGATTTTCGGTTGCTGGACCGGCGAGCCGTCGATGCGATACTTGCCATGCCCGAGCGGCATCGGCTACTCCGCGGAATGGCCAGTTGGATTGGTTTTCGCCAGTTCGGGTTAAAGTATGCCCGCGATGCACGATTTGCCGGCACAACCAAATACCCCTTCCGAAAGATGATTAACCTGGCGCTGGATGGGATCTTCTCCTTCTCGACGGTGCCGCTACGCTTCGTGACCACCCTCGGGCTGGTGACGTCGGCGATGGCGCTGGCGGGAATCTTCTATTCGCTCGTCGTACGCATCTTTACCCCTCATTGGGTACCGGGATGGGCAACGCTTATCCTTGCGGTTCTGCTCACAGGCGGGATCGAGATGTTCTGTTTCGGCATCCTGGGGGAATATATAGGCCGTATCTATACAGAGATAAAGCAGCGCCCATTGTTTGTAGTTAGAGAGATGCTCGAGCCGGGCGTGCGCGCAGCGGAGTTGAAAATGAGGCCGCAGGCGACACTTACCATGGAAATTATTAGTGATGGTCTGCCTCGTACAGGCTGACCAGCAGTAGATTGTCTATCAAGTCATCGAACGAGCGGCCTAAAGTGAATTCGCTGAGAGCTGCGATAACTTATCTATGCTAGCCAGGGTGTGCCGAAGATCGCGCCTTTTCCGCTGGGTTTCTCCGGCAGCCCTGGTTCTGCTTTGCGGCCATGGGCGGCCATCGCCGGCCCAGGCCCAGCCCGCACAAACTGCGCCTGCAAGGCCGGTGGCGATCAGTCCCGCGCAAGCGGAAGTTCAGCCAAATCTTTCTCTTGATCGCGATCCGGTTCTCTCGCCCGATGCCGATGACAATCTACCGATAGATGCCCAGGGAATTTCCACGGCCGGCAGGTCTAAAGATATTCAAAAGGACCAGAAGGGCGTATTTACCCTGCAAGAAAACGTAAACGAGGTATTGCTCAACTGCACGGTATTAGACCAGAAGGGACGGCTGGTTCTGGATCTGAAACAAGGGGATTTCCGTTTATGGGAGGATGGAGTTTCGCAGAAGGTCGGATCTTTTCAGCATCAGGATCTGCCTGTATCGATGGGGATCCTGGTCGATAACTCCGGATCTATGCGCGACAAACGCGGAGCTGTCACCCAGGCCGCGTTGGACCTGGTGAAAGCTTCCAATCCGGAAGACGCAGCTTTCGTCGTAAATTTTTCTGACCGGGCCTACCTCGATCAAAACTTTACATCGAACATCGCGGCGCTCGAGCGGGGACTCGCGCGCTTCGATTCCAGAAGCACCACGGCGCTCTACGATGCCGTAGTTGCTTCAGCAAAGGAACTTGCCACGCATGCCAAGCAACCGAAGCAGGTGGTACTGATCATCACAGATGGGGCGGATAATGCGTCGCGGGTGACCCTGGAGCAAGCCATTCAGCGTGTGCAACTGCTCGGTGGTCCCGTGGTGTACTCCATCGGAATGCTTTTCGGCGACAATAAAGAAGATGCGGAGACAGCGCAGAAGGCACTCGAGGCTCTTTCCGCGGAGACTGGCGGCGTGGCGTACTTTCCCCAATCCTTGCAGGATGTGGACGAGATTGCGAGAGAGGTCGCTCAGGACATCCGGAACCAATACACCATCGGCTATCACTCGACCAGACCTCCTAATCTTGGGGGTTACCGAACCGTACGGGTGGAAGCAACAGCGCCGATGGTCGGAAGCGTCGTGGGTTCCGTGAGCGCGTTCGCACAGGCAAACGCATCGTGCACGCTGCCGTAGACAAGCGCCACGGGCTCGTTGTTGTCTGGCGGATATGGAATACTTGCCGTGTTCTCCGCATCAAACGAAGTTCGGGAGAGCGCGTCCGCGACCGAATTATCTTCGCCTTTCACATACACGATCTTGCAGTCGTATTGGGACATGAATTCCATCCACCGGGCTTGCCGGCGGCTGAGATCACGTTGTGTGTCAAAGTTCTCCAGGGTCTTGTGGTCGGTATATATGACAAAGGGGACCCCGATGAGATCAGAACGCCACTTCTGCAATGCACGAATGATAGCCAGCATTTCTTTCTCATGCACGGGATAATTCAGCTCCGCACCTTTGAATGTCATCGAGTCAAAGGCCACAGGTCTAGCTGTCTCCCAGCTTTCGCCAAAACCTAAGACGGCGCCAGATTGGTAGTCACTCGCATCGGTGGTCACAAAGATTTTGCATGCAGGCATGAGGTTGTGATCAATGGTCGTCAGGCACTCGCGTCCGACCACAGCCTTTTTGATACTATTGAATGCCAACTCGTGACGTTCCGTCCAAGGTGGGAAAATCTTGTTGCATTCCTTGGTCGTCAGCTCTGTCAGGACCCGAGTGTGATCAGTGATGTGAGGGAGGAAGTGAGAGACGTAGCGGACTAGCCCACAGAACCTTCGCACGTCCTTCGAGTTTTGTGGTCGGGGCCAGTTTACAATGCGGTCCGTTTTCTTGCTGTCTGCCTCAATA